>Ga0207689_10000657_pt1 | contig 32977 bp, 25 predicted proteins | sample KBSMisM52_FD_184312 | JGI IMG/M metagenome (GOLD analysis project Ga0207689, IMG submission 184312) | Miscanthus rhizosphere microbial communities from Kellogg Biological Station, Michigan, USA - KBS Miscanthus M5-2 (SPAdes) (version 2) | ecosystem: Host-associated > Plants > Roots >...
TAAATTCCGCACCATGCAAGTGGATACCACCAAACTCGGCCCCAGCATTACGGCAGCAGGCGACCCACGGATTACTTCAATCGGTCGAATTCTCAGAGCACTCAAGTTGGACGAACTACCTCAGCTCTGGAACGTATTGAAAGGAGAAATGAGCCTGGTTGGCCCACGCCCTGAAGTACCGCTCTATGTGGAGTTCTACACAGAAGAGCAGAAAAAAGTTTTGACCGTCAGACCTGGTATTACAGATCCTTCATCACTGGCTTATCGTTACGAAGAAGATTTGCTTGCTAGACATGCCGATCCCGCGAGCTACTATCAGGAAGTCGTGCTTCCGCATAAGCTTTCGTTGAATGCGGAATATATTCGCAATATCTCACTGCAATACGATTTATCACTTTTGGCAAAAACTTTGTTCTCTTTATTGTTCAATCGGCCCCGGTATATCACCAGCGCTGTGAATCGCTAGTAATCGCATTCCTAGCCATCGCTTAGCCGTCTCACATTACAAGAAAGCCCAGTATGATTCGTTTCGCCCAAACTCTCTTGCGGAGAAATACGTGGTTTATCGCGATTTTCCAGGCTGCGTTGATTGCATTTTCTCTGGTTTTCTCCTGGTTTCTGCGCTTTGACTTCACGTTGCCTGATCGCCGGTTATTGTTATTGGCCGTTCCGATCCTGATTTTGGTTCGCTTGCTCGCGATAGCGCGTTTCAACCTTCTGCACGGCTGGTGGCGCTATGCCGGAATCAGCGATGTGGTAGATGTGATCAAAGCGGTTGCTTTAGGTTCCGCCGTGTTCGCGGTGATAATGCGTTATGGGCTTGGGCAACTGGGCTTTCCACGTTCTATCTACATTCTGGAACCCCTCATCACTGCAGGTTTGTTGTGCGGAGTTCGACTGTTCTCGCGCGTGCTGGCTGAGTCCGTTCGCAAGGATTATTCCGCGCGCAAACGGGTCATGCTCATCGGCGCCGGTAGTGCAGCGCAAACCATCCTGCGTGAAATACGACGGCCTAACAGTGCCTATGTTGCGATTGGCTGCCTCGACGATGATCCATCCAAACAAGGCATTCGCATCCATGATGTGCCGGTCTTCGGGCCGATAGAGAAGCTGGCGGATGTTTTATCGTCCTGCCCAGCCGATGAAGTGCTCATTGCCGTACCTTCCGCGACCGCACAGCAGATGCGCCGATTTGTAGAGGTTTGCAATCAAGCGAAGGCAGTTTTTCGCACGGTCCCAGCACTGAAAGACATTATCGAAGGGGAAATCACGGTCAATCACTTGCGCGAAGTTAGCTTGGAGGACTTGCTTGGGCGGGACCCGGTTTGTCTGGATCTGCAATCTGTACAGCGCGAAATTGAAGACCAAACTGTATTGGTGACAGGTGCGGCTGGTTCCATTGGTTCGGAACTGTGCCGGCAGGTGTTGAACTATGGCCCGCAGCGCTTGATCTGTCTCGATCAAAGCGAAACCGGCTTGTTCTTTCTCCGGCTTGAACTACAAAAGTTGAAAAATAGCACACAAGCAAAGTTCTGTGTTGCCGACATCTGTGACCGGGAACGGGTGGCGAAAGTTCTGGCGGAAAACAATCCACGGATTATTTTCCATGCTGCTGCTTACAAACACGTGCCTATGATGGAGTCCAATGTTCAGGAAGCCGTGAAGAACAATGTGCTAGGCCTGCTTGGTCTCTTGAACCTCTCTGAAGAGGCGGGGTGTGAGAATTTTGTGCTGATTTCATCTGACAAAGCAGTGAACCCGACCAACATCATGGGAGCAACAAAACGTGTCGGCGAATTGATTATTTCCTCCCGACCTGCCGGGAAGATGCGTTGTGTCTCCGTCAGGTTCGGAAATGTATTGGGCTCGAATGGCAGCGTGATCCCAGTTCTTCAGCAGCAGTTGCAAAATCATCAGCCTCTTACGGTCACTCACCCCGAGGTCAAGCGTTTCTTTATGACCATTCGCGAGGCCGTATCTCTGGTCTTGCAGGGTTTCACGATCGGGGTGCACGGGGACATCCTGGTGCTTGATATGGGCGAACCCGTGCGGATTCTGAGTTTGGCACGGAGTCTAATTCGCCTGTGCGGTAAATCAGAAGAGGAAGTGCCTATCCGCTTTACGGGACTGCGCGAAGGCGAAAAACTTGAGGAAGAACTTTTTTATGGCAACGAGCAACCTCTGCCTACGAGTTGTGCCAAGATCCAACGCACCCAGGGTCCACGCAGACACTGGACGGATCTTCAGCAACAACTGGAAGCCCTGCGCCTATCACTTACAGTAGATGGGGCTGCTCCAGTTCGCTACAAAATCAAAGAAATCGTGCCTGAGTACACCTTTCAGGGTGAATGGAAGATTCACAAAAACCCCCACGCCAATCTGCAATCCCACTTGGAACGGGCGATCGGCCAGGACTGATCTGAATTTCTCTCACGCCTCCGGCATCTAACTTCCCATTACGTTTCAGCCTTGCTTTTGCCACCGTAGGTGAGGATGGCATACGCCTGTCTGCTCACCTGCAAATTTTCCTCCCGTTGATTTATCCTAAAGTAGTTGATACAGGTTTCGTGCAAACTCATGGCAAACTCAGTCCTCAGGTTACATCCGAAAGATAACGTGCTGGTAGCCCTGCTCGATCTTCATAAGGACCAACAAGTGGACCTGTCAGGCCAGTCGTATGTTTTGTTCTCCGACGTTCCCGCGAAACACAAATTTGCCACCGAGGACCTGGCGACCGGCGCCGAGATTGTGATGTATGGTGTCCTCGTGGGCAAAGCGCAGCAGCCCATCCGTAAGGGTGAAGTGTTGACAACGCGCAACATGCGCCACGACGCATCCTCTTTTCACCAGAAAACGAACGGCTTTCACTGGAATTCACCGGATGTTAGCGCTTGGCGGCAGAAAACGTTTTTGGGATATCACCGTAGCGATGGACAGGTTGGCACGCGGAACTACTGGCTGGTTGTTCCGCTCGTGTTCTGCGAAAACCGCAACATCGCGGTTCTGAAGCAAGCATTTACTGAAGAATTGGGGTTGGCCCCGTCAACGGGATATCGCCGCCAAGTCGCGGAGTTGATCCATCTTTATCAGGAAGGGAGGCAGGACGAAATCGAGAGCTATACATTCTCGTCGAACGAGCTTCCTCTAGCGCGGCCGCATGTTTTCGACAATGTCGATGGAATCAAGTTTCTGATGCACGAAGGCGGATGTGGAGGCACGCGCCAGGATTCGACCGCCCTCTGCGGTCTGATCGCCGGTTATATTCATCACCCAAATGTGGCCGGCGCTACGATCCTGAGCCTGGGATGTCAGAACGCACAGGTTGCCGTACTACGGGAAGAGTTGCGCAAGCGTGATCCGAATCTAAATAAGCCTTTGTTAGTTTTTGAACAGCAACGTAGCGGGCTCGAATCCAAAATGTTATCCGACGCTGTGCGAGAAACCTTTTTGGGCCTGATCGAAATCAACAAGGTAAAACGTCAACCGGCGCCATTATCGAAACTGTGTATCGGCCTGAAATGCGGTGGATCGGATGGTTTCTCCGGCATCTCTGCAAACCCCGCGATCGGCCATACTGCAGATCTTTTGGCAGCTCTCGGCGGAAGAACAATTCTTTCCGAATTTCCCGAGTTATGCGGTGCCGAGCAGGACCTCATCAACCGCTGCACCAAGCCGGAAATCGCTGACCGCTTTATGCAACTGATGCGGGACTATGCGGCGCGCGCCAAGGCTGTAGGCTCAGGTTTCGATATGAACCCATCGCCCGGAAATATTGGGGACGGACTACTGACCGACGCGATGAAGTCCGCCGGTGCGGCTAAGAAGGGGGGGACGTCGCCGGTGACAGCGGTCCTCGACTATCCCGAATATGCGACGCAGCCCGGCCTGAATCTGCAATGCACGCCAGGAAATGATGTTGAGTGCGTGACTGCCCAAGCGGGTGCCGGTGCAAACATTGTTTTATTTACAACAGGATTGGGCACACCGACAGGAAATCCGGTGGCTCCGGTCGTGAAGCTCTCCACCAATTCAAAATTAGCGCAGCGCATGGGGGACATCATCGATATCGATACCGGCGGTATCATCGCGGGGAATCGTACCGTTGATCAAATGGGCGAAGAAATCCTGCAACAGGTAATCCGCATCGCTAGCGGGGAAGTGCACACCAAGGCGGAACAGCTCGGACAGGATGACTTCATCCCGTGGAAGCGCGGCGTATCTCTCTGATTGATTCAACGCGCTTGAATAGGAACAAGCGTTCCGGTGATCAATCCCGAGTTCTCCTCGGCAAGAGTCAGAATCAACCTGGCCACGTCATCCGGCTTTAACCATTTGGAAAAGTCTGCGGTGGGCATAGAAGCTCGGTTGGCGGGTGTGTCCATCGTTCCTGGCAGTACCACATTCGCTGTGATATTGGCGTCAGCGTTTTCCAACGCTACCGTTTGTACTAGCGTGGTCAGCGCCGTTTTCGATACTACATAGGCCCCGAGCCCGGCATGTGGTTCAGTCGCTGCCAGACTTCCAACCGCGACAATCCTCCCATATTGTGCCTGGCGCATTGGAGGAATCACCGCGCGCAGAGCGTGAAACGCTGAGATCAAATTGAGATCCAGCATCTGCGTCCAGGTCCTCTCATCCGTCTCGCCAATCGCGCCCGCCGCAAATCCGCCCATAATGTGCGCTAATACGTCGATTTTTCCGAAACGCGAGATCATCTGATCCACCATCGCCTGCACGGCGGTGGCATCAGAAAAGTCCACTGCCATCGCCGTGAACCGGGGATTAGTGAAATCAGATTGTGTGATGGAGCGTGATGTACCGATGACAGTAGCGCCCCCAGCGAGAAATCTTTCCGTGACAAAAGCTCCCAACCCACCTTTGGCGCCCGTGACAAGGACAACTCTGCCTTCCATCTCCATACGATACTACTTTCTCCCGAGAGCTCTCGCTGATTTGTGGGTACTTACGCTAGAACTTCCCGGATGGATCAACGTGCTTCTGCAAAACTTTTTCAACTAACAGCTGCATAATCTGCCCTACACTCCACGCTTGGGCAAAGCACCCGCGCGCATTTTGCGGCGCACTGCCGTCGTAAATCTCTGAAATCTGGCCAAGGCATCCTTGGCTGAGGTGCTCCTCCAACGGACGCAGCAGTTCTCGTGCATACCTCAGGGTGGCATCGTTGTTTCCATAAACTTTCAGATAAGCAGAAATGTAAGGTCCCATCAGCCAGGGCCATACTGTGCCTTGGTGATACGCCGAATCGCGTTGCCTCGGCCCGCCTTCATAACGTCCCTTGTAGTTTAGATCCTGCTGGTTGAGCGTACGCAGCCCGTACGGAGTCAGCAGATCCCGCTCAACAACTCTCAAAAGTTTTTCTGCCCTATCTCTCGGCAACATGGAGTAGTGCAGGCTGATGGCGAAGATCTGATTCGGCCGTATGGACGCGTCAGCAATTTCACCATTCACGACGTCATACAGACAATCTTTCGCTTCGTTCCAGAAAACCCGGTTAAAGGTCGATTGCACCAGCGCAGAACTCGATCGGAACCGTTGGACTGACTCTTGATCGTTAAACCGAGTTCCTAGTTCCTCCATCGCCTTGAGCGCATTAAACCAAAGCGCCTGAATCTCTACCGGCTGGCCAGAGCGCGGAGTCACCACCCAACTGCCGATTTTGGCGTCCATCCATGTTAACTGCACACCCTGCTCGCCGGCATTCAGCAGTCCGTTGTCCAGCATATGTATGTTGTAGCGCGTGCCATGCATGTGCCAGTCAATGATGTCCTTCAGCACGTTGTAAAGTTCGTCGCGCACAAACTTTTCATCGGCGGTACTTTCGAGATAAGCTCGCACGGCCTCAAAGAACCACAGCGTGGCGTCAACCGTGTTGTATTCAGGAGTTTCATTGCCATCAGGGAACCGGTTGGGCAACATGCCGTGGTCTACGTACTTGGCAAATTCGCTTAGGATCCTTTTAGCAATTTCTGCGCGACCGGTGGCAAGAGTGAGACCGGGTAGAGCAATCATGGTGTCGCGTCCCCAGTCAGTGAACCAGGGATACCCGGCCATCACGGTATAGCCTTCCCCACGCTTCACGATGAATTGATCGCCGGCCAGAGCAAGTTGCCGTGCAAAAGTATCCGCTGTGGGAACCGAAGCTAGAATTTGCTCCCGGCGCAAGATTTCCGCCGTGCGGAAGCGTTGGGCATTGGCCGCTCTCTGTGGCTCAGTGGAGGCAATGATGTTGGCTGGTTCTATCTCGCTAATATCAAAATATAAAATCGCAGGATTGAATAGGTCTTCGCTGCTATCCAATCCACGCTCGGCTTCCAACGCGTAGAAAAAGTGACGATACCAATCTCGGTTGTTATCAACCTGTGAAGCATTGTGCGCCAGATACATACGTGGCACGCCGTCATACGGGCATAAACTGATCATTCCGGGCTGGTGTAGCAGGGTCGGATCCAGCGCGTTATTCTCATGAGTCAAGCTGTGGTATTCGCGGAAGGCAACCAGCGGGCGAATTTCCAGGCGCAGGGCCGATTTCCGTGGTGCTTTTAAAACGTGATATTCAATGACGGTAGTGTTTGATGCTTGCGTCATGAATACAGATTTCTCAATCTGAACTCCGTCTACTTCAAAAGTAAAAACTGGAAATGGATCGAGACGAAAGCCGGTAAGCAGTTCAAAGCCGCGAGGATGAATTGCCCCCTGATATTGGTTTGTGCTGAGGTCGACCCGCTTTTCGTTTACAAGCAGAGTTTCTTCCAGCTTGGAAAGCAGAACTATGCGTCCAACTGGCGGCTTGGCAGCTGCGGTAAGAAGCCCATGGTAACGGCGGGTGTTCGCTCCTGTGATTGAAGCGTTAGAGAATCCGCCGATGCCATTGGTCTCCAACCACTCGCGGCGGAGAGCGGGAGTTAGGTCGCCACAGATTTCTTTATTGAGTCGAATCATGGCTGGCGCGTCCGCCCTTGATCACAATCTAATCGGCTGCCACGCGTGGCTGTGTGCTCGATGGCTTTTGTTGGCGCCGCGCCTCACCGCTTTGCTGCATCAGCTTGGTCACCAGGCCCGTCCATCCTGTCTGATGACTGGCTCCAATCCCGGCGCCGTTATCCCCATGGAAGTATTCGTAGAACATGATCAAGTTATGCCAATTGGGATCGGTTTGAAACTTTTCCAACCCACCGTAGACCGGACGTCTCCCATTCATATCCTGCAGGAAAATTGACGTCAGACGCCGCGACAATTCGCCGGCCACGTCCCACAACGTCAACATTTTTCCTGAGCCAGTAGGGAACTCGACTTTGAAGTCGTTGCCGTAGTAGTGATGGAACTTCTGCAGTGATTCCACCAATAGAAAGTTGACAGGAAACCAGATTGGCCCGCGCCAGTTGGAATTCCCACCGAACAATCCGGTCGAGGACTCCGCCGGTTCGTAATCCACCCGATGGTGCATGCCATCCACCTCTAGCAAGTACGGATGGTCGCGATGAAACCGAGACAGCGCCCGAATACCATACGGAGATAAAAATTCATTTTCATCCAGCATGTAGTTGAGCATGGAGCGTAGCTGAGCTTCGTCCACAATCGACATCAGACGCCGGTCCTTCATGCCGCAGTCGCTCATGCTGGCCACGTTTTTGGTAAGGTCGGGCCGGTTCTGTATAAACCATTCCATACGCCGCTTGAAGTCTGGCATGCGGTCGAGCATGCCTGGTTCCAGAGTTTCCACCGCGAACAAAGGAATCAATCCCACCATGGAGCGGACCTTCATGGGGAAATGGCTGCCATCCGGATGCTTGAGCACGTCGTAGAAAAAGCCGTCCTCTTCGTCCCAAAGTCCCATGCTGTTGTGGCCGCGATGACACATGGCATGGGCAATGTTGATGAAGTGTTCCCAGAACTTGCTGGCTACGTCTTCGTAGGCCTTATCCTCGACAGCTAATTCGGAAGCGATCGCCAACAAATTCAAGGTGTACATCGCCATCCAACTCGTACCATCGGATTGTTCGATATATCCACCCGTCGGCAGGGGCGCGCTGCGGTCAAAAACTCCAATGTTGTCCAGACCGAGAAATCCGCCTTGAAAAATGTTCATGCCATCCGCGTCTTTGCGGTTCACCCACCAGGTGAAGTTCAGTAAGAGCTTGTGGAAGACGCGAACTAAGAATTCACGGTCTCCTTTGCCATGCAGCTTCTTATCGATCTTGTAAACGCGCCAAGCCGCCCACGCATGCACGGGAGGGTTCACATCGCCAAGGGCCCACTCATTAGCCGGCAACTGGCCGTTGGGATGCATATACCATTCGCGCAATAAAAGAATGAGCTGTTCTTTCGCAAAATCGGGGTCCACCTGTGCCAGCGGAATGCAGTGAAACGCTAGGTCCCACGCTGCGTACCACGGATACTCCCACTTGTCCGGCATGGAGATTACGTCGGCGTTGTATAAATGCAGCCACTCATGATTCCGCCCGTTCCGCCTCTCGGGCGGTGGCAACGGATTGCCGGGATCCCCATCCAGCCATTGTTTGATGACATAATGATAAAACTGCTTCGACCACAGCATTCCGGCAAAGCCTTGACGCATAACGTTCTTGGCATCATCAGACAGATCATGCGGGATAACCGTCGCATAGAAATCATCGGCTTCGCGCTTGCGAACTGCTAAAGTCTGATCAAACCCATCGAACGCAGAATTGCCTTTGAGTTCAGCATTGCTGAGCCGCAGCCGGACGACGATTGATCCACCGGCGGGAATGTTTAACTTGTAATGCGCTGCCGCTTTGGTCCCAGTTTGTTGCGGATTCACAACATTGCGCAAGCCCTGAACGATGTAGTCGTTGATGCCATCTTTCACATAGGGCGTAGCGCTACCCAGCCCCCAAAGCCGCTGTGTGTTGGTTTCGTTTTCCGTGAAGAGCAGTTCAGGAGCATCATCACAGTGCAGCCAGCGATTGCCAAATGCCGGATGGTTCAACTCGATGACCGGCCCAGCGGTATTGCGAGAACGGTGCAGCTCAGGACGCGGATCTTTGCTTCCCCATGACCAGGTATTGCGAAACCAGATGGTGGGCAACAGGCGAAGTTCAGCAGCTTCTGGTCCACGGTTTGAAACTGTGAATTTGATCAGGATGTCTTCAACATCAGCCTTGGCATACTCCACCTGAACATCGAAATAACGATTGTCTTGAAAGACACCTGTGTCGAGCAGCTCATACTCCGGCTGATGTTTATCGCGCCTGCGGTTTTCGAAAACCAAGTTCTGGTAGGGAAAAGCCGCTTGCGGATACTTATACAAATACTTCATGTACGAGTGTGTCGGTGTGCTATCGAGATAAAAGAAGTACTCTTTTACATCCTCGCCGTGATTGCCTTCATTGCCGGTAAGGCCGAAGATGCGTTCCTTCAAGATGGGATCATGTCCATTCCACAACGCAATGGCAAAGCAAATATTCTGGTGGCGATCGCAAATTCCGGCTAACCCATCTTCATTCCAGCGATAGACGCGCGAGCGCGCATGATCATGAGGGAAGTATTCCCACGCGGTGCCGTTTGGACTGTAATCCTCTCGCACAGTGCCCCAGGCCCGTTCACTAAGATAAGGGCCCCAACGCTTCCAGTGCTTCTTGCGTTCGCTGGATTCTTGCAGCCGGATTTCTTCCTGCGTCATGCACTGCTCCTTGCTATTAAATCCCCCAACTTCTCATCGGCAGGGTAACGGTTATCGCCTCGCGGAGCTAAGTACGCTAGTAACCACTCGCCGGTTCAGGTGCACCGCATAGATGCCGTAATCTGGGGTCGGGATCCGAACCCATAATATAAGATGCTCTTGCTCGGTGAAGGAATCGTCGGTTTCGTTGATTGCAGTGTTTCTACAGATAACGCGCGAATGAGGCTTATTGCCTGTATCCCAGACGATTATCGCTAAATGGTTAATTCCCAGAGTATCGAGTAGGTTTTATTTGCCAAGACAGGTGCATTGACTGGCGCGGAGTTTGTCTCGCACTTCGTCGTCAAGGGCGAATGAATCTTCGCCCGATGATTTCCAGCGTTCGGCATATTCCACACACAACTTACGGCGTTGCTGTTCGCTCTCTGGTTCCGGGAGCATGGCCAATGCTTCTGTGTGCCAGCGTATGGATTCAGGCACACTTTGGCGGGTAAAACCTTTTTGGAGGAATAACCCAGCAAGATCGTTGGCGGCTTCGGGGTAATTCGGGCGATAGCGCAGAGCATTGCGGTAGCCCTCGTACGCCTTATCGAACATTTTTAGTTCGTAATAGGTATTAGCCATGTTGTCGTAGGCAAGGTGAAACTGCGGATTGATGGCTATTGTCTGCTCACATTCCCGGATCGCGAGACGCAAATGTTTTTCTGCTCGCGCAGGGTTTGTAGTCCGCTCCCGTTTCGCCCATTCAAGATACAAATTCGCCAGGTTGTTAAGCGCGGGAAAATTTTCATGATTCAATTCATGCGCGCGCCGGTAGTGTTTGATGGCAAGATCACGATTACTGGCCGCAATCCGGTTTTGTGCGGGATCGTCGTTGTTTGCCTGGTATTCACTCAATTGATGACAGGCGAATGCCAGGGCGCGATTGGACATGTCGAGATCGGGGTCGATCTCAATGGCGCGCTGCGCATGGAACTTGGCATCTTCCAATAAATGAGGCTCACGAAAATTGTAGCGCCCGTATCTTTGCAATAGTGCGCTGGCCAGTCCACTATGAGCGTAAGCGCGTAACTCGGCTTGAGAAGCCCCCAGGGATTCCTGAAACATGCTGATGGCTGAATCATTGTTACTGGTTTTCCATCGGTAGTATTCCAATACCCCCAGGCTGTATTTGACCGCGGGATTGTTGGGCTCAATCTTAAGGGCTTCTCCGTAATTTTGCTTGGCACCCTGGTAGTCGGCATCACGCTGTAAGCCGATATACCGTATGTAATTTGCCAGGCCATTGGTATAAGCCTGGAATCCTTCCCAGGATTTGAAAAGCTCTTCGTGGGTCAAATCGAGATAAATGCGAAAGGCAAGTTCCTCAACCGCCATGGGTACACGTTCGTCGGTCGAGTCAGTTTGCACCACCTCCCACAAAAACGTCGAAACATTCTGCCAGCTGGTTTTTGAATTAAATTCCAACGTCGCCAGCAATTGCAGGCGCGTGCCATGCCGATGAATGCTCCCTTTCAGCCTGGAAGGTCGGAATACCATCGGCATTAATCGGAACAGCACGCTGGCGATCGCCGTTATGAACGATCCGTATTTTCCTAATTCAACCGAGGCCAACAACTTGACGTCTTCGTCGAGGTTTTGGCGAAAAGCCGGAACATCCCGATAGATGTTCCATTTGCCTAGTGACCCGGCAGATCTTTCATGGACGCTTTTGATGTAAAGAATTTTGAACAATAATAAATCCGCCACACTTCTGCCTAAATCAGTGTTCTTTCCATCGGACATGTTGATCCAGGATTCAAACAGAATCTGCTTCCGGCTGCGGAAATAGATCACCAGCAAAACTATAAGGACCAACAATGCGAATAGCGCGAGCCAGGATTCATTCAGAATCTTCGCAATTTCGGCAAGGTGTGACATGCGGGTTAATTCAAAGAGGGAAGTATTCTAATCCAGCTTTGCGCATTTTCCGCTTATTGATTCGCCTGCCGTTCTGAGCTCAGGCAGAAATTCATAGTGGGCCCAAGTGAACGCTGTAAATTCAATAGCATGATATAACCCATCATGCCCATTCATATAGGCCTGATCGGCGGCGGCAATATCACTGAAACCCACGCGCGTGCCGCTCGCGCCATCCCTGGAGTTGAAATCGCCGCGGTTCAAGGTAGCAATGCCGCCAAGGTCGATAAACTTAGCCGCGAGCACGGTGGCAAGCCATATCAGGATTTCAATGCGTTTCTGGCACATCGTCCGATGGATTTGGTTGTAATCGGCAGTCCCACCCATCTGCACGTCGAGCAGGGAATCGCCGCGGCCAAGCAAGGCCTTCATGTACTGACTGACAAAGCCATCGACATCAACACCGAACGGGCCGATGCACTCATCGAAGCCACTGACCGTGCTCACGTGAAGCTGGGGGTGATTTTTCAAGACCGCACCCAGCCGGAGATTCGACAGCTAAAAGAGTGGATCGAGCAGGGGCGGTTAGGAAAAATTCTTTTGGCTGAGGCAAAAGTGAAGTGGTGGCGTCCGGCGGAATACTACAGCGACTCCCGCTGGCGTGGCGCTCCCTACGAAGGTGGCGGCGGCATGTTGCTCAATCACGCCATCCACACCCTCGACCTCCTTCTCTGGCTTCTGGGAGATGTAACCAAACTTCAAGCGAGCCTAGCAACCAAGCTGCACAGTGTCCCTTTCGAAGATACTGCAACAGCATTGCTGGAATTTGCCAATGGCGCATCCGGCATATTTCAAGCCACTACTGCCGCCTATCCCGGATATCCACGCCGGTTGGAGATTACCGGCACTGAAGGAACCGTAATTCTAGAACATGATCGAATAATTGCTGCTAATTTGCGTAATCCACCTTCAGGGATGAACAAAGTTGCAACTCCCGACAGCAACCCGAGCGCATCGTCTCCGATAGTCAGCGATATTCGTGGACATCAGGCGGTGCTTGAAGATTTCCTGAAAGCAATCAAAGAAAACAGCACGCCACTTTGCGATGGAAGAGAAGGCAGGCGCAGCATGGCCCTGATTGAAGCTATGTATCGTGCTTCAAAAATTTCAGGCATGAAGATCGAGCTGTAACCGCCTTATCATCCAGGTGAGAGTGCTACACTTTAAGTGGTGCGGTTTCGTCTCCTGAATCGTTCAAATCTTTAATGAAAAGTTCTAGCAGAACGCGGACACTTGAGCGCGGGCGCGAACTTTTGCGCCAGCAGGCGTGGAGCCATGCTTACTCACACCTTGTCGCCGCCGACCGTGAATCTCCGCTGGATCCCGAAGATTTGTTGGACCTTGCCACGATCTCACGCCTACTTGGAAAAGAAGAAACAGCTGGTGAGCTACTGACTCGCGCGCATCAGGGATTTCTCGCACAGGGAGAGCCGCAGCGCGCAGCCCGCTGTGCGTTGTGGCTGGGATTTCTTGCTTTGTTCAATACAGGCCCGGCGCAGGCAGGCGGCTGGTTTTCCCGCGCGGGTCGGCTGCTTGAGAGGCAAGAGTCATGCGTCGAACACGGCTATCTCCTGCTTGCTTCGGGCTACCGTCTGATTTCGGAACGGGACACTGAAGCTGCATACAAAGTGTTCGGTCAGGCGGTAGCAATTGGCGAACGTTTCGTCGATCGCGATTTGGTAGCTCTCGGCTTGCAGGCACAAGGGAGGGCTTTGATCCGACAAGGAGAGATTGCCCGTGGCGTCAGCTTGCTGGATGAAGCCATGGTGGCAGTTACTACGGGCGAGGTGTCTCCGTTCATGGCAGGAAATATTTATTGTGCCGTAATCGATTCTTGTCAGGAAACATTCGATCTGGGAAGAGCACAGGAATGGACCGCTGCGCTCGATCAATGGTGCACCTCTCAACCCGACATCGTGCCCTATCGCAGTCACTGCATGCTGCAACGGGCCGAGATCATGCAATTGCGTGGTGCCTGGAGCGATGCTCTCAAGGAGGCACAGACGGCGTGTGAGAAATTGGCGCAGCCTACCCCGAAGCCGACACTGGCAGGGGCATACTACCGTGTCGCTGAGTTGCATCGCTTGCGTGGTGAGTTTGCCCAAGCAGAGGAAGCCTATCGTCACGCCGGACACGCACAGCCAGGGTATGCCCGTCTTCGCTTGGCGCAAGGCCAAGTCGATGTTGCAATTTCCGCCATTCGCCGCATGGCGGAAGAAGTATATGAACTCGGGAACCGTGCGAAAGTCCTGGACGCTTATGTGGAGATAGCACTCGAGTCGAATGATATTGCTGACGCCCGTGCGTCCGCGGATGAGCTGACAAAAATCGCGAAGAAGCACGGGGCATCTCTTCTGCAAGCCATGGCAGCGCGCGCTAACGGAGCGGTCCTGCTTGCTGAAGGCGACCCGCGCAAAGCGCTTACCGCTCTACGCCATTCATGGATCACGTGGTGCAAGCTGGAAGCGCCCTACGAAGCTGCTCGAACTCGCGTTTGGATCGCCCAGGCCTGCCGAGAGCAAGGCGACTGCGATTCCGCTGACATGGAGTTGTCTTCGGCCAGGGAAGTATTCGAGCAGCTCGGCGCAGTCTGCGAACTCGCTCGCCTGAATTCTTTGCCCGGGAAAAATCCTGGAGCAGACACAGGGCTGACCGCGAGGGAAACTGAGGTTCTTCGCTTAGTTGCTTCAGGAAGCACTAACCGTGGCATCGCCTTGAAACTCAAGATCAGTGAAAAGACCGTCGCCCGTCACTTAAGCAACATCTTCAACAAACTCGACCTCAATTCAAGATCTGCCGCTACCGCCTACGCCTACGAGCATGATCTAGTCTGATGTCTGCATAAAATTACCCATATTTCGTCTTGATGCGTCATGGGTACTTCGCCCGATGCCGGGCAGGGCCTTCATTTCGTAGTCTCACCCATAAAGATAACCAAGTTTAGGGGGAGGAAGTGTATGGATCAGCACAACAAAACTATCGTTATCGGTGGAGGACAGGCAGGGCTCGCCGTCGGATACCACTTGGCCAAACGCGGTGTTTCGTTCCAAATTCTCGATGCGAATGCAAGAATTGGCGACACCTGGCGCAACCGCTGGGATTCGCTTCGCCTGTTCACGCCAGCGCGATACAACGGGCTACCAGGTTTGCCGTTTCCCATGCGAGGCGATGTATTCCCCACAAAGGACGAGATGGCTGACTATCTCGAGGATTACGCAAAGCACTTTCGCTTGCCGGTACAGACTGGGGCCAAGGTAGACAAGCTTTCCCACGAAGATGGCCAATTCATCGTCAAGGCTGGTGCACACCATTTCCAATGCGAGCAAGTCGTTGTGGCGATGGCGAACTATCAAAAGCCAAAACTGCCTATATTCGCTAGCGAACTCGATACACGAATCGTGCAGTTGCATTCACATAACTACCGCAACCCCTCGCAATTGCAGAAAGGGGGAGTGCTTATCGTCGGCGTAGGAAATTCCGGCGCCGATATCGCGATGGAGGTTGCAAAAACTCATCCGACGTGGCTTGCAGGAAAAGAGTCGGGGAGTATTCCGTATCCGATTGAGAGTTGGCTCGGTCGATTTATATTCTCACGTTTGATGCGGTTCGCTGGGCACTACATTTTCAGTCTGGCCACTCCAATCGGCCGAAAGCATCGGCCCACTTTACTTGCCCGGTCGGCACCACTGATCCGCGTGAAGCCTGATGATCTGGTGAAAGCCAGTATCGAGCGTGTGCCGAAAGTCGTGGGCGTCGAGAACGGGCAACCTTTGCTGGCCAACGGTCGCAACCTCTATGTGATGAACGTGATTTGGTGCACGGGATATCAGCCAGGTTTTTCGTGGATCGATCTGCCCATATTCGGCAAGGATGGCAAACCAAAGCACGAGCGTGGGGTCATACCAAGCGTCCCCGGTCTGTACTTTGCCGGACTTCATTTCCTATATGCCATGACTTCGGCCACGGTGACAGGAGTCGGCAGGGATGCGGAGTACATTGCCGAAAATATTGCGTGGCGGATGTTTGCGAAGAGGACCAAAAAAGTGGAACCCATTCGCACAGCTGCGGTGGCCTGAGGAGGATTTCATGATGAACGCGATTGTAGAGTCGCTGATTTTGGATCTGCTGGAGTGGGTTTGCAATCGAGGAAAACCCTATGACGAAGTCATGGATGCATGGCGCACGTCATGTCCAAAACTGCCGATCTGGGAGGAAGCAAACGATCTCGGCTTGCTAGCCAAAGAACCGACGCACCACGGCTGCATCGTAAGGATTACGTTACTCGGTTTCCTCTTTCTGAGAGAACGGCGCCCGCTTCTGATGCAAGAAGCCTAGTTGGGGGCGCCTCGCCCTTGCAAAAAATGCGAAGACGGGGCACCCTCAAATTGCATGTTCTCCAAGCGCACCGACTGGAAGCTGACCCATAACCGTTTCACCGAAACCCAACACCAGCTCGAAAAGAGTGGCAGAGCAGTGCTCGACCTCACCGTTTCAAATCCGACTCGCGTCGGGGTACAGCATGATGAAAGAATCTTTCAATCGCTACTGAACCCGAAGGCGCTCGACTACGATCCCCAGCCGAAGGGAATGCTGAGTGCGCGTGAAGCGGTGGTGAATTATTATCGTGATCAATACAAGGGAAGTGATTTTGATCCGGAATCGCTGATACTCACAACCAGCACGAGCGAGGGGTATTCGTACGTTTTTCGCTTATTGTGCAATCCGCAAGAGGAAATCCTTGTTCCCAAACCCAGCTATCCGCTATTCGAATTTCTTGCGGACTTGCAGGATGTAAAACTGGTTCCGTATCCACTGCTCTATGACCATGGCTGGCAGATTGATTTTCCCTCACTGAATAACGCAGTTACGTCAAAAACGCGGGCGGTGGTGCTGGTTCATCCCAATAATCCCACGGGATCGTATGTGAGCCAGAGTGAACAAAATGCCCTAAATAAATTTTGCAACGAGCACGGCCTGGCATTGATCGTGGATGAGGTTTTCCTGGATTACTCGCACGATGCTGCCCGTCGCCCGACATTCGCAGCAAATAATGCTGCTCTGACTTTTACCCTCAGCGGACTCTCCAAGATTTCCGCTTTACCACAGATGAAACTGGCGTGGATTGTTACCAGTGGCCCCGCGGAACAAGTACACGCAGCCATGCAAAGGCTGGAAGTGATTGCGGACACCTACCTTTCGGTCAACGCGCCGATACAGCTTGCCACTGCTGTGCTGCTAGATCAGAGAAGGATAGTCCAGTCATTTTTACTCACGCGTTTACAGGTGAACCTTGAAGAATTCGATCAGCAGCTTTCACGGCAAAAATTGTGCGTAAGACTGCATGTAGAAGGTGGATGGTACGCTGTCCTACGTGTGCCGGTAACGCAGTCGGATGAGGACTTGGCAATCGCAATCATGAAAAACCTGTCAGTCTTGGTTCATCCCGGACATTTCTATGATTTTGCGAGCGATGGCTATTTGGTTGTGAGTTTAATCACCGAGCCAAAAGAGTTTTCTGAAGGAATCAAGAGAGTATTGGACTTCCTAAACCGATGAATATGCGCAGCAAGATTGTCGCCACGATTCGGAAAGTTCCTCGAGGAAAGGTGTCCACTTACGGCGGAATAGCCCGCGCAGCTGGATATCCGCGGCATTCGCGCCTGGTGGCAAGAACGCTTCATGGTGCCTTCGACCTGCCATGGCAGCGGATTCTTGGCGCAGGAGGCCAGATTAAGCTACGTGGAGATTACGCAATTGAGCAGCGCCTTCGTCTCGAGGCCGAAGGAGTAACTTTCCGGGGCCGCCGAGTAGATATGAAGAAGCACGAATTTCAGTTTAAAAACATGAAAAGAAAAAGCTCAAAAGACAGAATTAAGTCTTGAACTGAGGATCAATTTCCACTTGATATCCTGCCGCTAAACGATTGGTTTCATTAGCCATTCCAACTACGGCCATCAATTCCCGAAACATCTGATCAGTCATCCCCTTTTTCTTGGCCGACGCAATATGGGAGGCGATGCAGTAATCGCATTGATTGCTGACGCTGACAGCTACATAAATCATCTCCTTGGTCACAGCATCCAGCGTGCCGGGGGCCATGACTTGCTTAATGTCTTCCCAAGTCCTTTTGAGTGTCACCGGATCGTTGGCCAGCGCTTTCCAAAAATTGTTGATCCAATCGGTCTTGCGCGTGGCCATGATGTCGTCGTACACGGCCTTTACTTCCGGGGAAGCTTCTTTGTATTCCACTAAACCAAGAGTTGCCATGCTGGCTCCAGGAAAAGATTAATGGCCCGCAGAGGAAATCGCGCGGAGAACGTAGAGGCCATAGTTTTTCTCTGCGAACTCTGCCTCCTCCGCGGTTTAAGATTTTGGCGCTTCTCCGTCGAGCAGCTTACTCAACGAAGCCGCAGGACACCGCACTCCGACATAAAAATGCCCAAACAGGGCATAAACCGCACTCACTTCATCAAAGCGCATTTCGTAGATCAGCTTCTTAAACACGATCGGGTCATCAGCAAACAGATCCACTCCCCACTCCCAATCGTCGAATCCGATTGATCCGGTAATAATCTGCTTCACTGTACCGGCGTACCGCCGCCCCACCAGCCCATGCTCATTCATCTGGCGGGCGCGCTCTTCGATGGGTAAGGTGTACCAGTTCTTACTTTCACCCCGCCGCCGGTCCATTGGATAAAAGCAGATGTAGCGATGCCCCGGCATCTCCGGAAACAACCGCGGATGCATTGCGTCCTTCTGACGCTTCAGCATGTCAGAAATCTCGCGATTCCATTCTTCTGAATGCGGCTGAAGGCCCTTATCGGTAAGTGCCTTGTAGGTTTTGGTAGTCGATTCGTACAGTCCAAGTTCGATGATCGACAAATAAGAAGTGGTGGATTCCAGGTAATCACTGAGCCGCAACTTCGCCAATTGCAGCTCTGCCTGATTCAGCTGGTCAAACGCCTGGCGGAAGTGGACAAACATCAGGTCGCCCTTGTGCCCTAGCAACGAGAAAAGCGCCGACTGGCCATTTGCTGCTTTTTCCATCGTAGACAGCACGCTGCTGGTTTCAGCAGCTATCTGTGTTTGCTGCGCCGGCGGAAGGGCCCGCCACTTGGCCCAGTTCATACGCATCATCTGGTGGAGGACACTCCATCCTTCAATGGTAAGTGGAACTTCGGGAATCGCAGCAGATGTCGTTTCTGTATGAACTGGGCGAGTAGCTGACATGTCGCAACCATTGTATCCGCATTCAACGCGTAGAATAAAAGTTCCGGAGGGTTCGATTTTCTTTGTGCCCTTTTGCGGTCAAGCTTTTGATTCCCTGGTTAAAAATCAAAAAGATTTGCCGCAAAGTTTCGCAGAAAAAGGCCACAGGGATCGCGAAGAAAATCAGACGCTCCCAGTTCGGAGGCTATTTGAAACCCAAGGTTCTACTTTCCTGGAGCAGCGGCAAAGATAGCGCGTGGACGTTGCACGTTCTGCGGCAGAAAAATGAAGTTGAGGTCGTAGGCCTGCTCACCACCATGAACGAACAATTCCAGCGCGTAGCCATGCATGGTACCCGTCGCGACCTTGTACGAGCTCAAGCCAGGGCAGCCGCTCTACCACTGTGGGAAATCCCACTGCCATGGCCATGCAGCAATGAAGAGTACGAGCTAGCGATGGGGCGGGCCTGTGCTCAGGCCGAGCAGCAGGGAATTGCCGGCATGGCTTTTGGCGATCTCTTTCTTGAGGACGTGCGCAAATACCGTGAGGATCGACTCAAAGGCACCGGTCTGCAACCGATCTTTCCCGTATGGGGCGAGGACACCAAAAAGCTAATCGAAGAAATGCTGAATGCAGGATTACGCGCGCGTATTGTCTGCCTTGATCCGAAAAGACTGCCGGAACATTTTGCAGGTCAGGACATCAGCAGGGAATTGCTAGCCCAATTCCCACCCGGGATCGATCCTTGCGGAGAGAATGGGGAATTTCACACATTCGTTTACACCGGGCCAATGTTCTCCGCTGCAATCCCTATTCAGAGCGGAGTAGTCGTCACACGCGACAGTTTTGTATTCGCCGATGTTGTTCCATCAACGCGAGAGGACCAAAATCAACTCTCGCAACTCAGTCAGGCTCTGGCGTAGAACTCCAACCGTCGGCGCTTCCGCCCGCGCCAGACCGGACGTGACCGCATCGCGTCGCGCAAGTATTGCCTCCAATTTCGACACGTAGGGCGCGCTCTTGTCGCGATCAATTTCCTTGCGCACTTCATCAAAAAAAGAATTCGACAGCTTCTGTGCCTCGCCGTAGTTCTGCCCCTCGGTCTGCTCGATCAATACCAGCAGTTCATTTTGCAATCGCGCGATTCTACCCAACGACTGAGAACTGGCCAGGTCCTTTTTGAGTTGCACGTTCTCCTGTTCGACTGCTTGTACTTGCTTGTGAAGTGGCCAGTATCCCAACAGAAATGCCCAAATAAGCAGCACAACAACTACCAGAAGCTTGATCTTGCGCATGGGTCGTCCTTTCGCCCATTGGTTCCGGGCAGAAAATCAGAGGTTACGCTCAAGAACTCATCGAACTCAAGGGCAATTTATGGGAAAGTTCACTCTTATAGGCGGTCGGCTGTGGCTCATGCAGTGATGGGCATAACCCGGCGTCAAAACCGGTTTGCGGACAAGACTACGCACAACCACTTCGTTCCATTCCTTGCGGTGAATAGGCTTTGAAATATAATCGTCCATCCCTGCCTCAATGTAGCCCTCCCGGTCCTTTTTTATGGCGCGAGCGGTCATGGCTTCGGTGAAATTCTTCTACCAGCCAAGATGAGAAGCATCCGGACAACCGAGAGACAATGATTGCTATCAGCAAGTATTTGGAAGGAGATTTAACGAAAACACGTGTCGCTGAGTTCATGACGTCAGGACACACGATCAAATGAGAATTGTCGGCTATGGCGTGGCTTTCGTTTTTTGAATCCATTCGTTGACCTGTGATTCCAACACCGTCAAAGGCAACGGCCCTTGCAGGAGGATGGCGTCATGGAATGCGCGGATATCAAATTTGCGACCGAGTTCCTTTTCGGCACGCTGGCGCAGTTCCTTAATTTTCAATTCGCCAATTTTGTAAGCCAGCGCTTGTCCGGGCCATGAAATATAGCGATCTATCTCGCTGGTCGCGCTATACTCCGTGGTCGCTACGTTTTCCAGGAAATAGTCAATAGCTTGCTTCCGCGTCCAGTGCTTGTAGTGCATTCCCGTGTCAACAACCAGACGCACCGCTCGCCACATCTCGTTGCTAAGAGCGCCGAAATGTACATAAGGGTCGTCGTACAGCCCCAGTTCGTTACCTAACGACTCGGAGTAGAGAGCCCAACCTTCGGCATAAGCACTATAACCGCCATAACGCCGAAACTTGGGGATATCTTTCAACTCAATCGCAATTCCGCTCTGGAACGTATGTCCGGGAATGGCCTCGTGGAGAATCAAGGCTGTCAAGTCGTAGATTGGCCGGCTCTCAGGCTTGTAAGTGTTTACATAAAAGTAACCCGGCCGCGATCCATCCGGTGCGGGGGCATCCGCATATCCCGAGGGCATGCTCACGGCAATTTCACTGGGAACTGGATTGACCCCATAGGGCAGGCGCGGAAAAGTGCGAAACAGTTTTATCAGCAGAGGATCTATTTGCTTGGCCCGCGCCCGCGCATAGCGCAGCAAGTCGTCGCTGTCTTTGAAATAAAACTTCGAATCAGTTCGCAGATAGTTGAGGAACTCCGCGAAAGTACCTTTAAACCCAGTCTGATCTTTGACCCTCTCCATCTCTCCGCGAATGCGTTTTACTTCGCTCAAGCCAAGCTCATGCACCTGCTCCGGTGTGAAGGTGGTGGTTGTCATGGAGCGCGCCAGATAGGCATAGGTCGGACTGCTATTGGGAACTTGCCAAACGCCCGCTTGTTCTAACGAGGCGGGAATATATTCCTTTTCCATGAAGTCGCGGAAGCGACGAAATGCGGGCAGCACATCGGTGCGAATCTGCTCCTTCGCGGCAGCAGTTAAGCGCTGTCTGTCTGCCTCCGAAAATGAAGACGGGAACTGTTTGAATGGCGTGTAGAACCCATGCTTGGTTGGGTCTTGCCAGTCCATTCCATTGAATTGCGTGAGGACTTTTTCGCCAATGACCTTTGCAAGAACCACATGCTGCTTGACTCCCTCGTGCATGAGAGCGATGTTCTGGTCCATGTAGGCGGGGAAGTTGTGCAGGCGGCCAAGCCAGTCGTCGTAATCTTTCACGGTTTCAAAGCGCAGAGAGTTGACCAATCCCTCCACCGTTTGAATCCCGCTGAATGTGTTGGTGCGCACCAGATACCATTTGTACTGCTCGCTCTCGACGTAATCTTTGACGTTGTATTCAAAGACATCGTAGTTCAACTGGTCTTCCAGGCTGAGCTTGCTGCGGTCAATTGCCTGTAATTCCTGTAACTCCTGCCTGCCATTTTGAAACTGCTCCCGCAGCGAGTTGAGACTTACGTCAGGCCACTGATCATTCCATCGCCGGTCGCCCAGTTCCGAGGCGCCCACGGGATCGTGCTGCATCTGGTATTCCCAATCACGGTCAAATAGGGAATGAAGTCGCTGGGTTGGATTGTCTGCAGCATGCGCCGGAATGAAATTTAACAAAAGCAGAATTAGGGCCAGAAGCCTGCCATATCTCATCAAAATATTTTCTCCCGCGAATGATAATAGCCACGTCTGGGTATTGTGGAAAGTGCCAGACGCTTCGAAAATACAAGTCCGAATAGGAGCGGCCAATCACGCGTACTTTGCCGACCGGTGGAGTTAGGTCCTGGGCAGGCGTTTGAGGGGCAGGATGTGCTGGTTCAGCATCAGATCGCAGTTTAGGCAGGGATTTGAGTTGTGTTAGTTTGCTTGCTAGTTGGTGCGCTTTTTGTCGCTTTTCATGCTCAAAGAAAAGAATCGAATTTACCGATCGCCGTAATAGCCATCGCGTGCCTGCACAACAAGATCTTTTTTCTTCGCAATGAGTTGGATCTTGTGATAACCCGCAGCTGAGTCCACTGTGTGGTTAGGCGTGTAGCCGAGGTTGTATTGGTGTCGCAATTCATCCTCAATCTGTGCGTAAATCTGTTCAACCGATTGCTTTTTGGAAACTTCGAACATCTGTCCACCGGTTTCCCTGGAAATTCGTTCTAGGACTTTCTTGCCGTCCTGGTGCTCCGGTTGCGGATATCGCCCCATACCACCGCGGCGCCCCATCCCACCACCAAATCCGGGGCGTCCGAAGCCGCTGGATTCTTCCTCGTCCTTAAAAAGGATTGAGTACACCACAGCGTCCGCACGCTGCGCCGTTTCAATGGCATAGTCGAGCGATTCCTTGCTTCCTCGATCATTGCCATCGGAAAGGATGATGAGCGCCTTGCGGCCTTCTTGCTTCCGGATGACTTCATCCGAAGCCAGATAAACACTGTCATAGAGCAGGGTGCCGCCCCCTCCCCAGTGCTGGCCACCCTGCCCCCGTTGCCGCCCATATCCGCCATGACCGCTACCCGATCCACCGTTCGGGTCTGATTGGCTCCCCCCAGTCGAGCGGCTTAACTGCGGAGTCGTAAGATGATCCAACGCTGATTCCAAATTTTCATGCGACGAGGTGAGGTCCTGAAGCAGTTCCACCTCGTGATCGAAATGGATTACAAATGCCTTGTCCCGATCTTCCCGTACCATGCGCGTTACAAAGCTGCGACTGGCGCTACGCTCCTGGTCGAGTACGCGCCGCTGACTCAGGCTGGTGTCCACAAGCAAACCAAGGGTCAGAGGCAAATCTGTTTGGTGGGCAAAGTAACGAATGGTTTGCGGCTTACCATCTTCCTCGAGTGTGAAATCACTCTGAGTTAAATTGGGAACAACTTGGCCATGTCTGTCGCGCACGGTGGCCAGAACGTTCACCACTTTGACTTTCACGGAAATGGTCGAAACCGGCGTCGTTTCGGAGGTGGTGTCGCCGGTTTCGACAGAGGCCGCTGAAGCTTTTTTTACTTCTCCACTGGACTGCGCTGAAGCGTTCCCCAAACAGAAAGCCACAAGCACACACACCATCCATATAGCCCCAGATTGTATCGACCAGATCAAAGGGTTTTTACACATAGAGAAACAAGCAGGAGTGCCTCACTCAGTCAGAACACAAAACCGTGGGGGATGGTTGTGGCGGACAGGGTAAAAATTTGTAAAAGTAAGAACTGGTCAAAGGTCTTTGTTCTGCGACATTTGCCACTTTCTTTGCCTGCTCAGGCGCTTTATGATTTCGGCTTTTCGTGGGGGTAATCCGTATTGTGGCAGTTTTTGGACTTCTTCCTCCCGGAATCCGGGCGTGTTCTTCTGAGACCTTGTGCCGCAAATCTTGCCATTCCAGACTGCTCATAGCGTGGCCTCTCCACACCTACACCCGGAGCCCAAAAACACTCCCTCTTCCCCCCTTGCGCCAGTGGCATACAATAGCGCCGGGAAGACCGACCGAGCCCCCAGGGTGCCCGTGAGTGAAAACTGGAAACCGCAGGAAGGACAAATTGTTGAGGGTAAGTTCTGCCTCGGGCAAAAGCTGGGTGAGTCCGCTCGCAGCGTTGTCTTTCTCACCGAGCGCGCGGAAGAGCCAAAGAAAGCCGCCATCAAGCTAATTCCCGCTACAAATCCAGAAGCTCAAATTCTGCGTTGGAAGCTGGATACCAAACTCCCTCATCCCCACCTGCTGCGAATTTTCGAATCCGGCAAATGTGAGTTGAACGGACATCAGTTGTTATTTGTGGTTATGGAATATGCGGAAGAAGACCTTTCGCAGGTCCTTCCGCACCGTCCTCTCACAAGCGCAGAAGCGCGGCAGATGGTACTTCCAGTTTTGGATGCCTTGAGCTATCTCCACAGCAAGGGCTTTGTACACGGTCGGATAGGACCGTCAAATATTTTGGCGATTTCTGATCAGGTGAAGCTGTCGAGTGATTCCATTTTCGCGATCACCGAAGGTGTAGGAGCCCCAAGCGCCTACGATCCACCCGAGGCAAAGATTGGGAAAGTTTCCCCGGCGACCGATGTCTGGTCGCTGGGAATGACGCTAGCTGAAGTTCTGACTCTGCAAAAACCAACATGGGACGTGGTCAAGCGAGAAGAACCAGACCTCCCCAAGGAACTAGATGAATCATTTCGCATCGTAGTGCGCAACTGCTTGAAGCTCGATCCGGACAGCCGCTGGACGGTTGCGGAAATTAAGAACCTGCTACAACCAGATAAAGCTCCTGCCGCGAAGGTGGCTCGAGGTTCGAGATCGACTGCTTGGTACTACGCAATTCCAATCGCCATTGTGGCGATTGTCGGAATCGTCATCAATCACACCAAAGATTCCAATGTTGTCAGTGACAAGGTCGAGAAGGTAAAGGTTGAAACTCCAGATAAGCCGTCACCCGCGCGATCCGTTACCGCCCCATCCGGCCAGAAGACGGCGAACCCAGATAAAGTAAGAGAGGCCTCACCGGCCGCAAAACCAGCTCCAAGCGTCGCGACTAAAACAAGAACAGCGGCTCCTCAAACTGCGGGAGCAGTTGTTCAACAGGTTTTACCCGACGTCGCTGCCTCAGCCAGAAGAACGATCACCGGCAAGATACGCATCCGCGTAAAAGTGTCCGTAGACGCCGACGGCAATGTCTCCAACGCCACGTTGGATTCACCCAGCAAGAGCAGCTACTTCAACCGTCTCTCACAACAAGCCGCAGAAAAATGGAAGTTCGCGCCAGCGGCTGGCGAGTGGATCATCCATTTCGCCTTCACGTCTAAAGACACAACTGCTAACGCCGATCAGATTAATTAAGTATTACCTGAAGCTCTGCACGGCAGCGTTCAACCCCTTTTCATAGGCGTCAATGACCTTGTCCCACACCGCATTTTCGGCTTCATCGACCACTTGCCGTGCCGGATCAGCCTGAAACCAGGCCAGCGTTCGACGTATGCCCTGATCAAATCGAGTCGTTGCGCAATAATCCGGCACAAACCGCCTGATTTTCGTGTTGTCGAAGACCACGCTTACCGACTTGTCTCCAACGAAGCTGCCCTCCTGCGATGGCCAACAAGCGATGATGAAATCGGATGGAATATGAATGATGTGCGTTTCGATTCCGAGCGCAGCTGCAGTAATCCGATAATACTGGTCCCAGGTCAAAGCCTCTTCTGAAGTGATATGGAATGCATGGCCAATCGCTTGTTCGTGCCCAAGTAAGCCGACCAAGCCTTTTGCAAAATCACTGTTGTGCGTAATCACCCACAACGATGTGCCATCGCCAGGCACGACCACCTTCTTATTTTTCAACATGCGGTCGACAATCGTGTAAGGCTTCTCCCAACTGTTGGTGATCAGCGGAATCTGCGTGTCCCCATAGGTCAAGGAGGGGCGCACAATTGTGACCGGAAACCCCTCGTCCCGATACGCCTTCATAAGCCGCTCTTCGCAGGCGATCTTATTGCGGGAATAATCCCAATGAGGATTGGCGAGAGGCGTGGACTCAGTTATCAGATAGTGGGTTCCGGGCTTTTGATACGCGCTGGCCGAGCTGATGAAAATAAACTGACGCGTCCGCCCCCGAAACAAGCGGAGGTCGCGCTCGATATCCTCCGGGGTATAGGCGACCCAATCCACTACGACATCATAGAAAGCAGTCCCGAATGCCTTCTGAGCAGCGGCAACGTCATGAATGTCAACTGTCCAAGATTGCACCTCGGCTGGCAGTGAAGCCTTGTGCTGTCCGCGGTTTACTAGAGTAAGTTCCATACCGCGCTGCGCCGCCAGTTGTGTACAGGCTGTGCTGATAATTCCCGATCCACCAATAAAGAGAACCTTCATGCAGATTTTGTAACAGGTGTAGACCGATTTTTGCCAGTATGTGCATGAAAGGGATTTCTGATTCGGCTGGTATTCCCGAGAGCCGTCCACCTTGTGTCTAAGAAAATTCTTTTCGTCGATCACGAGCCGGCCATTTGGACAGTCTCGGCGACTATTACACCAGGGTTGAGACGGCATACAATGCAGACCGCAGAGCCATGAAAGCCAACAACCGTTCTCGACGAAACTTTCTTCAAGTTGCAGCTTTGACGGTCGGCGCGATTGGTGCCGCTTCTAAAGCTATAGGTCAGATAAAAAGCGCATCAGTTGCGTTGGTTGCCGATCCGAATGATCCGCTGGTCTCATCTTCCCCTGTAGCCTGGGCCTTGCAGGAACTCGAAACGGCACTTACACAAAAAAGGATTACCGTCCAGCGTGTGCGTACTGTAGAAGATTCCAGTTATCCGCTCCAGTTATTACTTTAAACTGAAGCAGGGAAACAAAAGCGCGTGGCTCCATCCGGGACTGAATGCGTATTTTACAAATCAACTGTATTTTGTGGTGCGGTCTGTCTAGTTGATGACTTTGCACAAATACGACGTCCTGATCCTGGGAGCAGGAGCTGCCGGATTGATGTGTGCTATCGAAGCCGGCAAGCGCGGATGCCGTGTCGCTGTACTCGAGCGCGCGGAAAAGCCAGGAAAGAAAATCCTCATCTCCGGCGGCGGACGCTGCAACTTCACCAATATTCATTGCACACCGGAAAACTTCATCTCCGGCAACCCACACTTTGCCAAATCTGCACTAGCGCGCTACACGCCGGCGGATTTCATTTCACTGGTGGAAAAGCACAACGTTCCATATCACGAAAAAACTCTGGGCCAGCTTTTTTGTGATCGTTCTGCTCAGGACATTTTGCACATGTTGGAAACAGAGTGCGCCGCGGCGAAAGTCGAGATTTTGACGAATATTTTGGTTCAGGAAGTTGCTCGGACTGATGAATTCGTGGTTCAGGCTGATGACAGAGAATTCCGCGCACTGGCTTTGGTGGTGGCGACCGGCGGTCTCTCCATCCCGAAAATCGGGGCGACAGATTTTGGCTATGCACTAGCGCAAAAGTTCGGCATCGCAATACGTGAAACCAAACCGGGCCTGGTGCCGCTCACATTCAATGCAGAGAGCCGCAAACAATTTGCCGACCTGGCAGGCCTATCCACTGAGGTCATCGCATCCTGTGACGGGCAAAGTTTTCGTGAGAAAATGCTTCTAACGCATCGTGGACTCAGCGGCCCGGCCATTTTGCAAATTTCGTCGTATTGGGAAAAGCAGCAACCCGTCTCGATTGATCTGATTCCAGACAGGGAAGTGACAGCTCAATTCCGGCAATCAAACGCACCGCGCACGCCTGCTGCATTCAAGTCTGCGTTGCAGTCTTTTTTGCCACAACGTCTCGCACAGAGGTGGAGCGATCTCCACGTACCAACAGCTTGGACGAATACGGCCCTAAACGAAGCCGAGCACGAAATCCATCATTGGGGTATCACGCCCAGCGGAACTGAAGGGTATGCCAAGGCCGAAGTTACGGTCGGAGGCGTGGATACCGACGAACTCTCCGCCAAAACCATGGAGTCCCGAAAAGTTCCCAGACTTTATTTCATCGGAGAGGTGGTCGATGTCACCGGTCACCTGGGTGGCTTTAACTTCCAGTGGGCATGGGCATCTGGAGCAGCTGCAGGGCGTGCGATCTAACTAATCTTCCAAAATTGGCAGATGCAGACAAGGCTCAACCAGAAAGTCGAGCTGAGCAATTTGCTCCAGTGCTTTTCCCACCAAAGAAGCTTTGCAAGTTTCAAGCGTGATGACAAAAGGCAAGCTGGTTTTGGAGAAGCCAGGTTTCTGCAGAACGGAATCTATATTGATCGCGTACTCGGAAAGAATCGTAGCAATGGAAGCAATGATTCCCGGACGATCATCCACCATAAACCGCAGATAATGCCGTGTCGTAAAGTCGGAAGAAATCAGATGCGCCGTTTCCGGAACGTGGGCGAGTCCGTTCATTCCGCCCTTCTGCGCGCGCGCGATGGCGATGATGTCGGAGACTACCGCTACGGCCGTTGGATTTCCTCCTGCACCATGTCCGCCGAACACAGTTTCGCCACCGAACTTTCCGGTTGCCGTTACCAAATTGCGGCTACCTTCTACCCGCGCAAGCGGCGACATCAACCCCACCAACGCCGGGTGCACTGCGGCAAACAGATGATCATTTTCTAGCTGTGCCCAAGCGATCTGCCGAATCGTGCAGTCCAGATATTTCGCATAATGAAAGTCCAGAGCCGTGATGGCGGAAATCGACCGCGCCAGAATCTGCTCTGGTTCAACACTGCTGTGCAATCCCATGCGCGCCAGAATCGCCAACTTGGCCCGTGCATCCAGCCCGTCGACATCTTCGGTCGGATCAGCTTCGGCAAAGCCCATGCGCTGCGCTTCAGACAAAGCGTCCGCGAATGAAACTCCAGCACTTTCAATTTGGCTGAGAATGTAGTTACAGGTGCCATTCAGAATTCCGTAGATTCTGAACAACTCGTCTCCAGCGAGTCCTTCTTCAAGCCCAGAGATAACCGGGACGCCTCCAGCCACCGAGGCGCCAAACACAATGTGGCATCCTTTCTGCTGCGCCAACTTTTCAAATTCCGGACCACGCCGCGAAATCACCTGCTTGTTGGCAGTCACCACCGATTTGCCAGCCGAAAGCGCGTTCTTGATCCACTCTCCCGCAGGCTTCTGCCCGCCGATGACTTCCACCACGATGTTGGCATCGGATTTTAGAATGTCATTGAAGTTGTCAGTCCAGATAACATCCTCGGATAGCCAATCCACCTTCTTGCGCGCCACGTTGCGGTTGCATATATGCGTGATTTGAACGCCCGGCAGAGAGCGCTCAGAAAGGATGCGCGCGACAGAACTGCCAACCGTACCGAATCCGACAATCGCCACTTTGCAAGTAGCAGCCGACTTTGAGGAGCTTGTAGCGCGTTTCGGTGGCGATTTCTTTTTCTTCATGGCTGACTGAAGCGTTGGCAACTACCGGCGCGAACCTTTCTTCGCAGACTTCGCTTTGACCGCAGTCATCGCAGATCCGAAAAAGTGATCGTGTAGATGCCGCACGCAATGCGGTACATCGCTCTCTTTGATCACAAAGCTGATGTTGATTTCCGATGCGCCCTGAGAAATCATGCGGATATTCACGCCAGATTCTGCAACCGTGTTGAATACGTTGGCGGCGATGCCGGGGCGACCGTGAATATTGTCACCAACCAAACAAATGATCGCCTGCTGATCTTCAGCAGTGACTTCGGCGATCCTTTCTAAATCGGCCAGCAACGCCTGAGGCAGTCGCTTGGTCTCCATCGTGAACGACATACTGACTTCGGAAATACCTACGATGTCGACTGACGCCGCATGTTGATCCAGCGCCTCAAACACAGAGCGCAGGAACCCGTGAACCATCACGCCACGCGTTGCCACGACGGTAACAATGCTCACGCCAGTTTTGGCCGTGATCGCGCGGAACGTATCTTTTCCCGGCGGCGCTTTCTCCGTGATCTCGGTTCCGGTGCTCTTCACATTGCGCGAGTTTAGAACATAAACCGGAATGTTCTGCTGAATAGCAGGGAGTAGTGTGGCGGGATGTAAAACCTTGGCTCCAAAGTAAGCCAGCTCAGCTGCTTCATTGAAACTGATCTTTTCAATGGTCCGCGCATCCGGACACAATCGCGGATCGGTTGTCATCATCCCTTCGACATCGGTCCAAATCTCAATCCGCTCGGCATCCAGCACAGCGCCAATCACAGCCGCCGAGTAATCCGATCCCCCGCGTCCCAGCGTGCTAGGAATTCCTTCCACGGTGGAAGCGATGAATCCACCCATGACCGGAATTTTTCCCTTGGCCACAATCGGACCTACCAGAGCCTGAGCCCTCTCCCGCGTCAGATCAAGCAAAGGCAAGGCGCGAGTATGGTTGTTATTCGTTACCAGGCACTTGCGTGAGTCCACCCAAACCGCGTCCAGACCGCGCGCGTTGAAAGCTGCAGCCACAATCTCGCTGGAGATCAATTCACCAAAAGAAAGCAAATAATCGCTGCTCCGTGGGGACAACTCACGCACCGCAGAAACGCCGCGCAAAAAGTCTTCCAGCTGATCAAAGGTCGCTTCAATCTTCGGCTCAATGGCAGGGAACAGTTTCGATCCCAACAAAGACTTTGCCGTCCGCAGATGCCGCTCGCGTTGTTCCTTGGAAACTCCAAGGCTGGCATCACAATCGCCCGAGGCCGCTTTCTGTCCCATGGCCACCAGCTGATCGGTAACTTTCGCCAGCGCGCTGACCACAACCACGCGTCCCTGTCCCTTGCGGCTGGTAACAATTTCCGCTACTCGCGCGATCGCGTCTGAATTTTCAACTGAAGTCCCGCCAAACTTCATGACAACTGGCGAGACAGTGCTCTTGGATTTTGCAGATTTCATGGTTTGATTTGCCTGACATGTAAAGACCCACGCGCCTCGTATTTCCGGCGGTGGGTCGTTAAACGCGAGCGCCTCAGCAACTTACAAAGGCCTGCGGCCAGAAGCAACATACTATCAAAGAATAAGCGCCAGCCGGAGTTACTTCAGAGGGATCGCCTGCTCCATCGCAATTGGAAATATCCATCCTGCTCATCGAAATTTTCGCACGCTGCTTTTTGGTGCATAAAGCCAATACCACGAATAATATAGATAACTCCTCTCATGGCTGATTCCAGCCCTGGGGCCAGCCGCCCGATAGCGTTGGTGATGGGCAAGTACTTTTAAATAAACGGAGACAACGAAGGTTGACTAAGCAGTACAAAACGTTCAATGGTTTGCCCCCGGCTCAGGGTCTCTACCACCCCGACTATGAGCACGACGCCTGCGGCATGGGTTTTGTGGCCAGCATCCGCGGACACAAGAGCCATGACATCATCCGCAAAGGCATCCAGGTCCTGATCAACCTCACCCACCGCGGAGCCTGCGGCTGCGATCCGGAGACTGGTGACGGCGCTGGAATCCTCATTCAGATTCCCCACAAGTTTTTTGCGCGCGAGTGCGCATCTCTGGGCTTCGAACTGCCCGAGCCTGGGAAGTACGCAGTCGGCATGACATTTTTGCCGGTGGAAAAAAATCCGCGCCTCCAGGCTGAAGGAACTTTAGAAAGAATTATCAGTGAAGAAGGATTGGCGGTTCTGGGTTGGCGAGACACGCCAGTCGATGGAGACGCCATCGGCCGCGTTGCCCGCGCATCACAGCCCTATATCCAGCAGATTTTCGTAGGCTGTCCTGATTGCGTAGATGAAGATACCTTCGAGCGCAAGCTCTACATCGTCCGCAAGCGTGCAGAAAAGGAGATCGCCGAGTCGGATATTGAGGACAAGGAATTCTTCTATATCCCCTCGCTCTCGTGTAGAACTATCGTCTACAAAGGCCTGCTACTCGCTCCGCAGATCGCGAATTTCTATGGAGAACTTTCCGATCCCGATGTCACTAGCGCATTGTGTCTAGTGCACCAGCGTTTTTCGACGAATACTTTTCCCAGTTGGAAGCTAGCCCATCCCTATCGTTACATTGCGCACAACGGCGAAATCAACACGCTGAAGGGCAATGTGGCCTGGATGAATGCACGCCAGTCGATTCTTGAAACTCCCCAGTTCAACGGCGATATCAAGAAGTTGTTCCCAATCATCCAGCCGGGGGGCAGCGACTCCGCAAACTTCGATAACGCGGTCGAACTGCTCACCATGAGCGGACGTTCCATCGCTCATGTGATGGCGATGCTGATCCCTGAAGCTTGGGCCGGTAATCCGCATATGAAGCCGGAGAAGCGTGCGTTTTACGAGTACCACGCGTCGTTGATGGAGCCGTGGGATGGTCCTGCTGCCATTGCATTTACCGATGGAAAAATGATCGGTGCTACGCTGGATCGGAACGGCCTGCGTCCAGGTCGCTACGTGGTCACCCATGATGACTTAGTGGTGCTGTCATCTGAAACGGGCGTGCTAGCCATCGAGCCGGAGCGGGTGAAGTCCAAAGGCCGCCTCCAGCCGGGGAAAATGTTCCTGGTGGACACGGTTGAAGGCCGCATCATCGCCGACAAAGAAATTAAGAAAACGCTGTCGTCGCGCCAGCCATACGCCGATTGGCTCAAAGAAAATCAGATCCGCATGGATCAACTTCCCGAGCCCTCACGCATCCATGGTGCCGATCATTCAACCATCGTCCGCCGTCAGCGTGCCTTCGGCTATACCGACGAGGATCTGAGAATGATCCTTGAGCCCATGGGGAAACAGGGCGAGGAACCAATCGGTTCGATGGGGACCGATACGCCGTTGGCGTGTCTTTCCGACAGGCCGCAGCCGCTGTTCAACTATTTCAAGCAGCTTTTCGCACAGGTCACCAACCCGCCGATCGATC
>Ga0207689_10000658_pt1 | contig 32969 bp, 29 predicted proteins | sample KBSMisM52_FD_184312 | JGI IMG/M metagenome (GOLD analysis project Ga0207689, IMG submission 184312) | Miscanthus rhizosphere microbial communities from Kellogg Biological Station, Michigan, USA - KBS Miscanthus M5-2 (SPAdes) (version 2) | ecosystem: Host-associated > Plants > Roots >...
AGATTCCCGTGATCAGAATCAGCACCGCACAAACTCGCAGGAGTTTCATAACAACGTCCCAGCCCGCACGCGGCGAAGTACGTACACCGCCAGTGCGCCCATGCCGAGCAGTGTGATGCCCAACGCTTCAAAGAAAGAATCGGCTGTTCCCGTGGCCGGTGCCCCGAAAACTTTGTCCATCTGCATGCCCTCAGGCAATTCAGTTGGGGCCAGGGCTTTCTTGTAGTCGCCGCTCGGATTCACAATGACTTGTTCGACGGCGACCAGTGAAGTGAACTTTGTGACCAGATGGTAGCGGATGGCATGCGTGATGATGCTTTGACGAATTTCAGATTGCCCCGTTTGGTCTGCCTGACGCCAGTGATCCATCAAATCTTCCACGCGCTGCCTCGCCCAGAGAGTGGTGATTCCGGGATGAAACGTCGCTTTCGAGGTATCGAATGAGATCGTCTTTTCGTACATCTCACGGCCCGCGCGCCCCCTGAGATGCATCTTCCCGACTTGTCCATGAGAGATTCGCCCGAAGATCAGCAATGGCTGGTGGAAGAACAGATCGGGTGCACGAGATGGATACACGTCAACTACTTCCACGCCGCTGAAAGTCAGCTTTACATCGGTCAGCACGGGACTCTCGATGCTCGAAAACAGCTTCGACATCTGTTCCTGAATCTCATTGTTATCTGAAATATGAGTGAAGGTTCCGCGCCCGAATTGCGCCATCTTCGTGGCGAGGAAAAGATTAGGTGCACTGCCGATAGCAATCGTATACAAGCGCGCATCGCCAAGATTAGAACCGAGCGCAGAGAAAATCTGCTCTTCATTGCCGAGATCACCATCAGTCAGAAGAATGATGTGGCGCAGATAGCCGGGCGCCTGAGGCTTTTTCATCAAGTGCTCAAGTGCCGGCAACATCTCGGTTCCACCTCCCGCTTCAAGATGCTTTACGTAGCGGCGCGCCGAATCCAAATTTTCCGCTGTCGCCTTCAAAGGTTCCGGGGAGAATTCCTGGTAGCCGCTACTGAAGGCGAGTATTCCAAAACGATCGTTGGGACGTAGCCGGTCTAACGCTTCGAGCAATGCTCCCCGGGCTTGTTGAATGGAAGTGCCTTCCATCGAACCGGAGATATCAATCATGTAAAGCATTTCGACAGGCGTGCGTTCAGCCGGTTGTACGGTCGGAGGAAATGCCGCGACAAGAAAATAGGTTTCGCCCGAGTCACTCGCAGGAGACAAGAACAACGCTGCCTTCGGCTCCTCAGTTTTCGCCTGCTGCACTTCGAGGATGAAGTCTTTGTTTGGCAAGGTTGCGCCACTGGCGAGTTCCACGTGCTGGCGTCCATCCGGCAGGCGGTTCACATGAATCGCGTGGGAAATCGAGCTAACGGATCCGGTTGCGAAGCCAGCATCCAAATCCACACTCAGCGAGATGTCATGTGCAGAGCGGCTTTCGGGATGGCGTACGGTGGGTGTAATCCGCGAAGCATCGGGCACACCGTTGGTGTTCATGGCCCATCCTGTTCCCTTGTGACCCAGTTCTGCGCTTCCCGGAATGTAGCGAGGTCCAACCACCATGGGAAAGTCCAAACGCATCTTTCCATCTTCCCAGCGCAACGGTTCGACGTAGCGCAGGCGCACGTCGATTTCATCGCCCGGCATAATGTTGGCCACCGATGTCGTAAAAATGTTGGGCCGTTCTTCTTCGACTAGTGCCGCGTGTTTACCCTCCGATTTGGCGGCTTCATAAACACGCTTGGCTTCTTCGCGCTCCCGGATCACGCTGTGGATCACGCGGTTCCCGATGCGAATCTCCATGTCGTACACGGCACTGTCATGGGGAAGCGGGAAAACGTAGATGGCTTCAATCGCCCCGGTGCTGGAGTTCGAGTACTGCTGCGTTACCGTGGCCGAGGCCATAAGGCCACGCACGTCGATGGCGACATCTGTGTGAACAAGCGGCACCAGTTCATAGCGGCCGGCAATCGGCGATTTGTAGAGCAGACACCCTTCACCGACTTCGGACGGTTGAAGTTCTTCCTGCCCGGCGCAAAATCCGACTAAAACCATAGCGACTGCCAGGCATCCCATGACCAGGCGTGGACACAGTGCATTTCTCAGCCAGCTCGCGACAAAACGTGACATTGCTCCTCCAGGACTCCTGTCTGGAGAAATGCACGGCGTGCACCACCCTTAGCGAACATGGAAGTATCGGTGGATCAGTAATTTACCGCCCTTCCGATAGGCATGGGTGTGTGGCCACGCCCACGGCTGTGGGAATGGGCCCACACTCTCGAGAAGACTGAGGTAAGCTGATAGGTATGGTTTTCGTCCTCGACAACTACGACTCGTTCACCTACAACCTCGTGCAGTATCTGGGCGAAATGGGGGCAGAGGTCGAGGTCCGTCGTAATGACCAGGTAACCGTGGAACAAGTCGAGGCCATGCGGCCTGAGCGGATTGTGGTTTCGCCTGGACCGTGCACACCGCGCGAAGCAGGCATCAGCATCGATCTGATCCGCCATTTCACCGGAAAGGTTCCCGTGCTGGGAGTTTGTCTGGGACACCAGGCGATCGGCGAAGCCTTTGGTGGGACGGTGATTCGTGCACCGCATCTCATGCACGGCAAGACCAGCGAAGTGCAGCATGACGGCAAAACTATTTTTAAGGGGCTGTCTTCGCCGATGACCTCCACCCGCTATCACTCTTTGATCGTGCGCGAGAGAGATCTACCCGCCGAATTGGAAGTCAGTGCGTGGACCACAGAAAAAGACGGCTCGCGAACCATCATGGGCGTGAGGCATAGAAAGGTTCCAGTAGAAGGCGTACAGTTCCACCCGGAGAGTGTGCTGACCGGTGAAGGAAAAATGTTGGTAAGGAATTTCGTAGCACTCTAGCCATAAAACCAATCTCCACCTGCTCGGAACCTATTCGGTCGTTGTGGTGTCTCCTCTAAAGTACATTCCTGCAGCAGAGCCCTTTCCATGCTTAGTCTGACATCAGAACAAGCGTCAGTTGTATCAGTGGGACCTTCACGGCAGCTAGGTTCGGTGATTGCCGGACTCGGCGCTGGCTCATTGGCAGCAGTGACGTTACTGACAATCGCTCCTTCCTCCCAGATTCTGCCAATGGACTCGCTGGTTCGAGCACTGTTCTACTCGTCAACCGTGTTCCTAGCGGCGGGGGCGACTACTCTGCTGACTCTGCGCAGTAAAATGTTTTCGCAGAACTTTTCCATCGCATTGCGTACAGCGGCAACTGCCATTTGGCTGGCCCCTTTGGCAACAGTTTCCCAGCGCAAATCTTGGTTCGCCATCATGCCGTGGGTTGTCTTTTGTGTGGAAGTGGCACGCCTGATTGGTTACTTGCGAAGCCGATCTGACATCGATGACAAAAATTACCAATCTGCCGAAGTGATGTTCTGGTTCCCCAGTCAAAACTGGCGCCCTACCCTGCTTTCCCTGGAAGGAGCATTTCTGTTTCAGCTCGCGGTCATCGCCGCCATCGGATGGCACGCTATCGCCGCTGTTTTTCTGGGAATTTTGAGTACGGCAACGTTGATCTGGCGAGGAGTTTGGATGCTCGAAGCCTCACCGCCAACGAACTTTCGTTGGTCTGCCAGGAAGATCTTCAACCTTATATCGGTCACCACAATCCTGATCTTGTTAAGCTGGCTGCCATATGTGGTACCGCGCGGGGATTTTCGTTCCTTAGCGATGCTATGGAAGTTGTTCACAGCATCACCATCACATTTCCTAAGCACCAGCACAATTCAACGCGATGCTAGTAAAGAACAAGAGGGTGGCGGCTCACGGTTAATGCCAGGTGATGTATTTCCCGGAGTAATTCTCTATCCGCGGCTTAAACCTCGTGTAACTCTTATTGCCCCTCCACCACAGGCTCTAGCCGGTCCCGGAACCTCACATGCTGAACCATTGAGCATTCCATTCAATGGCGTCTATTGGTTGTGGAGATTTCCGGAGGATGGATTACCCGCTAGCGCAGTGCGGAAATACGGCAACCCGGATGCAATGGGATTTCGCTCAACGGATGGGTCTTCTTTGTGGATGGAGGCCCATCAAAACCTGGGGACGGCTATCACCCTCAAGTGTTGTAGCGCGATTCAGGTAGTCATCGATAACGCGGATCTACAACCCGGGGCCGTAGCGATGGAGCTGTTACTTCGTAATAACGCCGTGGCCGGCAAGCCTTACGCATCACTTGGTGCGTGCAATGTTTCGGCGCGTGCCGATGCGAAAGCAGCCGCCCCCCTTTCGCAGACGCTTACCTACCATATTCCCGATCAGGTGAAACTGGAAAAGTTCGATGAAGTGAAAGTAGTATTCCGCCTGGAATGGAAACGTCGCGATCAGAGCGCCAAGATCGCAATCAACCGCTTTGTCTTGGTGCCAGCCAGCTGAGACATTAACCCATTCGAGCTTTTTCAACCGCCCTTAACACCGCTCCCGCCTTATTCATGCATTCTTCGAATTCCTTGGTCGGATCAGAATCCGCTACAATCCCCGCGCCTACCTGTAGATAAGCTTTTTTCCCTTTCATCATCATGGTGCGGATGGCGATGCAGGAGTCGAGATTGCCAGCGAAGTCAGCATAGAGGACCGAGCCTCCGTAAACGGCACGGCGTGTCGGTTCGAGTTCCTCGATGATCTGCATAGCGCGTACCTTGGGTGCACCGCTTAGCGTGCCCGCGGGAAAGCAGGCGGCGAAGGCGTCGATGGCGTCCATATCTTTCCGCAGTTTGCCTTCGAGTGCGGAGACAATATGCATGACGTGCGAGTAACGTTCCACATACATCAGGTCGCGCACCTTGACCGAGCCGTATTCGCTCACCCGTCCCAGATCGTTGCGCCCAAGGTCGACCAGCATGACGTGCTCGGCACGTTCTTTTTCATCGGACAGCATTTTTTGTTCGAGATGCTGATCTTCGGCCTCGTCGCGGCCGCGGGGATGGGTTCCGGCAATGGGGCGATACTCCAGCTTGCGGGCCGTGGCCCGAACCAACATTTCCGGCGATGACCCCAGTACGTGCATGTCTCCCATACGCAGGAAATACAAATAAGGAGACGGATTCACCGTACGCAGTGCCCGGTAGATATCGAACGGTGCAACTTCCGGTGTGAAGTCGAGCCGCTGCGACAGCACAACCTGAAAGATATCTCCGGCAGCGATGTATTGTTTTGCCCGCTCCACCGACTTCATGTAACGCTCGGGTGAACTGCCAGCGTTTATCTTCAGCTTGCCCTTTGCCCGCGACTTGGACTTGCGCCATACTGCGGGGCTCAATCCCCCTGCCAGCTTCTTTTCGAGGCCGGCAATGTCGGCAACCGCGCGGTCATAAGCCTTGCGTGGGCTCTCGCGAGTTACGTCCGCATTGGCAATGATGTGGATCTGATGGCGCAGGTGGTCAAACGCCAGCAGTCGATCAAAAAACATCAGCACACAATCGGGTACCGAGACGTCCTCTTTGGCATGCTCGCCGATATGTTCTAGGCGGCGCACTGCATCGTAAGCAAAGTAGCCTACGGCTCCAGCGGTGAAGGGAGGGATCCCGGGCACAACCGCAGGGCGGTGTTTACGAAACTGTTCTTTGACGACATCAAACACATTGCCCTTGACCACCTGCCGTTTTTTTCCCTGCAGCACGGTGACTTCCTCGCCCTTCGCGCGCACCTGCATATAAGGCTTCGCACCAAGGAAGGTGTAACGGCCGATCTGCTCTCCGCGTTCTACCGATTCGAGGAGAAAGGCCTCAGGCTCTTTCGCGGCGACCGCAAGAAATGCGGAAACAGGCGTGAGCAAATCTGCGGATACCGATTTCACCACCGGCACCAGTGTGGCTTCGCCCGCGAGGCGGGAGAATTCCTTGTAATCAGGAACGATCATGACATTCGCCGCGAATTCCGTGTCAGCAGTGGATCAGCGGGACAATCATTATAGGGGATAGCGACATCGGCAACGACTCCGGGCCGTCGTTCAGCGAAGTACGAAAGGATGCCACCGGCCGAAGGCACGCCTGAAACAACACACACGACAGACGTGATTCATAGGTCCCCAGGGGATGCCAGTTCCCATCGATTTTTACCCCGGCGTTGTAAGGCCGGGCTAGTTTCCGAGGCACCTCGCGGGACATCTCATTGCACTTTCATCGGATGCAAATGATTGGGTTGGCTCGGATGTAGAATAACCCTTAATTTCCACCGGTTCTGACCTTTGCCGTATGCCTAAGACTCTGACTCACCGGCCACCCGGCCCCAAACCACATTTTCCCATTGGGAATTTTCCGCTGGCCCACGCCAATCCATTGGCGACGTTTGAACAGTGGACGCACGAGTTCGGAGATATCTTTTACTACCGAGCGGGATGGCTGCCGGTTTATTTCCTGAATCATCCCGATTTTGTCGAAGAAGTTTTGGTGAACCAATATCAGAACTTTCGCAAAGACCGTGTCGTTCGCAACACCCGTTGGATTTTCGGTGACGGCCTGCTGACCAATGAAGGCCAGCCCTGGCTGCGGCAGCGACGCATCATTCAACCCGCCTTCCACCGTCAGCATATTTCGGGCTACGCCGACACCATGACCGCGTACGGCACGGAGTTCATGCAAGCATGGAACGACGGCGACACGCGCGATATCCACCAGGACATGATGCGGCTGACGCTGAAGGTCGTCGCCAAATTGCTTTTCGATCTGGAAGTGGATGAAGAGTCGGAGAAGATCGCGCACTCCCTGAATACTCTGATCGGTCAAGGCGCGGGTGGACGTATGATCTTTCCACCCTTCCTGCGTTATTTACCGGTACCCGCCATGAAACAAGTGCGGCGAGCTGCAAGACAACTCGACACAATTGCGTACCGAATTATCGGGGAACGCCGGGCCAACGGCCACATGAATGGCGATTTGCTGTCGCTTCTGATGCAGGCGCGCGACGAAGACGGCAGTGGTATGACCGATCAGCAGCTGCGTGACGAAGCCGTCACATTTCTCCTAGCCGGCCATGAGACGACGGCACTCTCACTGTCGTGGGCGCTCTATCTGGTGAGCATGCACGCCGAGGCCGAACAAAAACTTCATGAAGAATTGCGGCAAGTACTCGGCGGCCGTGTTCCCAACTTTTCCGACATGCCCCGACTGCGCTACTCTGAGCGAATTATCAAGGAGGCGATCCGCCTCTACCCTCCGGGGTGGGCAGTCGCCCGTACAGCTCTGAGAAACTGCGAAGTCGGCGGATACCAGTTGCGCCGTGGAGACAACGTTGTCATCAGCCAGTGGTGCATGCATCGCGATGCGCGCTTCTTCGTTGATCCTCTGAAGTTCGACCCCGACCGATGGTCACCGGAACGGGCCCAATCCGTCCCCAAATATGCTTATTTTCCATTTGGCGCAGGACCTCGAGGCTGCGTCGGACAGTCCTTCGCCACGATGGAAGCAATCCTCCTATTAGCAACCATCTCGCAACAATTTCGATTCTCGGTTGTCCCCGATCACCCTGTTGTTCCCATGCCCAGCGTTACTCTCCGCCCCAAACACGGAATTCGTATGGTGCTGCATCGCAGGTAACGCAAGCCTTCTAAACCAAAGTTACCTAGGGGTAACCAGCGATTGAATTGACGAACGCGCGCAGGCGCGGCAAGATTCAAACAACCGCACCGAGTGTGGCGGCCGTGCTATGCGCGTCAAATTTTGGGGCGTCCGCGGATCCACTCCAACTCCTCAGCCGGAAAACATGCGCTATGGAGGCAATACCTCCTGCGTGGAAGTGCGCGTCGGCGAGCAGATTTACATCTTTGACTGCGGTACCGGATTCCGTAACTTGGGGCATCACCTACGGGAAGAGTTCGTAGACCGTTCCATCGTTGCACATATTTTTGTCTCTCACTTTCATTGGGACCACATTCAGGGCTTTCCTTTTTTCCGCCCTTTGTACGAAAAACCAGAAGGCCGTTTTTTCCTGCACAGCTCCAGCCGCAATCGCAAGCTTCAACAGGTGATGGAAGAGCAGATGTCGCCCCCATACTTCCCGGTTGATCTGCGGGAGATGAAAGCACACCGCGAGTTTTACGAAATCGAAGAGGGGCAAATGCAGTTGGGCGATGTCACGGTGAAGACTGCATGGTTGAATCATCCCCAGGGCTGTATGGGGTTTCGTCTGGAAACCAAAGACGGTGTCTTCGTTTACGCAACCGACAATGAACCCGGAGACAAAGAGTTCGACAAAAACGTTCGCAAACTGGCCGCGGGAGCTGACGTGCTGGTCTACGACGCGCAGTACTTGCCTGAAGAGTACCAAGCGCGGCGCCGCGGATGGGGGCATAGCCATTGGCGCGAGGCCGTCAATGTTGTGATGGAGAGCGACGCAAAGGATTTGATTCTGTTTCACCACGACCCCGACCACAGCGATGTCTGCATCGACCAAGTCGTAAAAGAAGCGCGCAACTACTATCCCAAAGTGCGCGCCGCCTCCGAGGGCATGGAGATCACGCTGTAAAACCGCTGGTCGTTCCGCATAACTCTCAATCGTGATAGTTCGTCTTTTTCGCCCACTCGCTCTCTGCGTACCGTTTGTGAAGCAACTGAAACGCTTTCTGTGACCAGTGAGTGGTTTCTGGAGTCGTGCATCCGTAGCGGGTTGCTCGTACGCAGAGCTCTCTCTTGATGTTGTGCGGCGTTCAAAATGTGTGGAAACGAGCTTGCCCCATCAAGCTAAAAATCTTCACACCCATGGCAAGCCTCCCTCCACACCGGGAGCGAACAATTAAAATCCTCAAAACATTGATATACCAGCAACGTTACCCCCCTCGCCTTGATTGCCCTCTGCTCCCCTGCCTATACTAGTTAGGTTTTGCCCGCCCACTCCGGGGAGTCTCCCGGTGCCGGCCCGCACACTGAGCCTCGAACGGCAATCATACGGAGATCATCATGAAGACTGTTTCCCTAGAGCAGGAAAGTAATCCATGGGAGGCACAAGCCGCACGCTTCGATCTGGCCGCACAAAGACTTAACTTAGATGAAGGCATCTGGAAGGTACTGCGCTATCCCAACCGGGAGATCATCCTGCACATTCCAGTCGCCTTAGATAACGGGAAGCTGGAAGTTTTCACTGGCTACCGAGTACAACACTCGATCGCCCGTGGTCCGGCCAAGGGCGGTATCCGTTACTCTCCCGACGTTTCGCTCGATGAAGTCCGTGCGCTGGCCAGCTGGATGACCTGGAAGTGCGCCGTGGTCAACATTCCTTTCGGTGGTGCCAAGGGCGGTATCATTTGTGATCCGCACAAGATGTCGCAGGGCGAGCTTGAACGAATGACCCGCCGCTACACTGCGGAGTTGGTCGAGTTCATCGGTCCAGAAAAAGACGTTCCCGCGCCAGACGTAAACACTAACGAACAAACCATGGCGTGGATCATGGACACTTTTTCTATGCATATGCGGCAGACCGTGACAGCGGTTGTGACTGGGAAGCCAATTAACATCGGCGGATCGCGCGGGCGCCGCGAGGCTACGGGGCGCGGCATCATGATCGTTTGCGATGAGGCGGTAAAAAAGCTAGGACTTACTCCGGAGCAAACGCGCGTCATCGTGCAGGGATTTGGCAACGTCGGATCAAACGCCGCATTGCTCATGGCGGAAGCTGGTTATCGCATCATCGGCATTGCCGAAGTGGAAGGGGGGCTTCTCAATAAGAATGGAATTGATGTGGAAGCGTTGTCGCAGTATCGCCAACGTAACCGCACGCTAAAGGACTTCCCGGGTGCCGAAGCGGCAGATCCAGCAGAACTTCTCACCACAGAATGCGAAATCCTAATTCCAGCGGCGACCGAAAACGTCATCACCAGCCGCAACGCCGCCAACATTAAATGCAAAATTCTGGCTGAGGGAGCGAACGGCCCCACCACTTCTGTCGCTGACGATATTCTCGCCGACAAGAAAGTCTTCGTAATTCCTGACATTCTCTGCAATGCAGGAGGCGTAACTACCTCCTACTTTGAATGGGTGCAAGACCGCCAGGGCTATTTCTGGAAAGAGTCTGCAGTCAATGACCGACTGGCGGAAATCATGAAGGAATCATTCCAGGACGTTGTTCGCTATGCGGAAACCCACAACGTCAACAACCGCATCGCCGCATATATGCTGGCCATTGATCGCGTGGCTTACACAATTAGGCAGCGCGGAATTTATGCTTAGAAAGGAAACCTCATGAAACTACGTTGGACCATGCCATTAGCAGCACTGATGATTCTTGCCTGTTCCACTCTCTGACGGCACAGACACAATCTGCCCAATCAGCAAGCGCCGCTACCGCTGCAGCTAGCGCGCACTCCGATTTGTTGGACATCAACACGGCGAGCAAAGACCAGCTTCAGGTGCTGCCGGGAATCGGGGATGCCTATTCACAGAAAATCATTGCTGGCCGACCGTATCGCGCCAAGAATGAATTGGTTACCAAGAAGATCATCCCTCAGGCCACGTACGACAAGATTAAGGGGATGATCATTGCCAAGCAGGCAAAATAGGTCTCGTTGAAGATCGGAGATATTACTCAGCAATCGCAGGCTGGATTTCTGAATTGACCACTGCCTCAAGGTGCCGCATTGTTTCTTCGACAGTGAGCGAATACATCTCGCGGCCCACGCCTTCGCCGGTTTCGAGCGCGGTCTTTAGATAGTGACCGGCAATTTCAATTGCGAGTGCGTCGGTGATGATTTTGCCGGTACGCTTTTTGTACTCAACCCACGCAGGATGAGGCAGGGCTACCCATACGGTGTGGCCGTCCGCGAGAAACTTGATATCCACGGCATCCGCGTGGCGGGTAGCAACGGCGACGATCAGCGCTTTGTAAATGCAGTGGACCTCTTTCTTGGTCCAGCGGTCGGTGGCATGGAAATCGCGATACATGGCTGTGAAAACTATAGCGGAGTAACAGGATGATCGGCAAACCGCGGGCATTGGTTAAAAGTCTCGAATGCATCTGACTTGTTATTCCGACGAGCGGGAACGACGAATTGAGCGCTTAAGCCCCACGTTTTATTCCCACTACGGCCATCATCCTCCCGGTATTCCCATTCTCTTTCCGGTGAGAAAACAGCAAATCTGTCCGGCAAGACGTACATAGCTGTGAAGTATCGATATTTTTCGGCGAAACTCCGGTATCCATCAGCTGCCGCCGGTTGGCTTCCACCAAATCGAGAAAAATGTTTTTAGGCAGTTCACTATGCCCCGGCGCCCTGGCTGTAAGAAATAACAATGGATATTTTTCCCGAATGGGGTCAGACTCCTTGACCTCATGGAACAGTTTGTCGGCATAGTCGAACTGCGATTCAAACTGGGCGCGCACTTCCTCGCCCACCGAGTAGCAGCAGTTGTGGACGCCGGGGCCGATGGCAGCCTTGATATCGCGCGCCCTGGTGCCAAAGCAGCGGCGCATTTCACCCACTCCTTTTTCGACGATGCGTTTGACTGTACCGCGCCAGCCGGCATGAAAAACTCCCGCCGCATGTTTTTTTGTATCCACCAGGATCACCGGGATGCAATCCGCGGTCAGCACAGCCAGCAGCAACTGCGGGACTGCGGTGATCAGCCCATCGCCAACCAGGGTTTGCTCCGGCACTGCTTCAACACAGTGAATCAGATCGGAGTGGACCTGCCGCATCGTCACCAGCGGCCACAGCTTCTTTCCTCTGCGGGCCCCAAGTGTTTCCAGAAAAATCATGCGGTTCCGTTGAACAGCAGCCCGCGAATCCTGTTTGGTAAAACCCAGGTTGAGAGAATTACGACCATAGGCCCGGGAGGTTCCTCCCAGCCGCGTACTGAATCCGTGGACGAGCCAGGAAATAGAGGTTAGAGTTTCGGAACGAGCAACGGATGATTTGGTTTCTGAGCGGGTCTTTGCAGGCACTTATTGATATTAACAATGAGCCCGGGTACGCTCTTATGAGCACTGCCCCTATGACCGAATGCGTGCTCCTTTTGTAACTTGGCAGAGCATAGAGACCTCTCGTAAAGTGAAGAAACCTAAGCCCTTAAATAGACGCCTGCGGCCCTTTGCGTGCATCTATTGAAGTGAGAGGGCTTAAAACCTCGTTTTTGCGTGAAATTTTGGGATGTGTCGGGAATGACTTACACACGGTGGGTTTTCAATTCGACTTTAGCGGTTCTGGGCCTTATTTTCCCAGCATTTGGCCAACTGCCAGCCTATAACCCTCCGCCTGTCAACAGTTTCACCACTGCCACACCGGCACCGGATGGAACCGATGATACTGTTCTGACCATTCGCAAACGCGTGGACGAGGTGAACGTACTGTTCATCGCCACCGACAAGCATGGCAAGTTTGTCCGCAATCTGAACCAAAACGACTTCACCTATCTGGACGACCACAAAGCGCCAGAAGCGATCATCAACTTCCGTCGCGAGATCAACCTGCCGATCCAATTGGGGTTACTGATCGACACCAGCGGTTCGGTCGATAGCCGCTTCGCCTTCGAGCAGGAAGCTGCTGTGAATTTCCTGCAGCGCACCGTACGCCCAGGATTCGATAGCGCCTTCGTTATGGGGTTCAGCAGCCGCAGTACGATCGCACAGGATTTCACCGACAACGTGAAACTGCTCGAGACTAGCGTGCACAGTCTGCGCAATGGCGGCGGCACGGCGTTGTATGACGCGGTCTACAAGGCTTGCCGCGACAAGCTCATTAAGGACAAAAGCGATAAGCCGGTTCGCCGCGCCATCGTTATAGTCAGCGACGGCAACGACAATCAGAGCGAATACAGCCGCGCACAGGCCATCGAGATGGCGCAGCGGGCCGAGGTCATCATTTACGCAATTTCAACCGACGACAGCGGACTCCTGGTTCGCGGTGACAAGGTTTTGGAACAGTTGGCGGAGGCTACCGGTGGACGTGCCTTCTTCCCCTACAAGATGAAGGACGTAACCCGTTCCTTTACTGCGATTGAAGACGAATTGCGCAGCCAGTATGTGGTTTCCTATCGACCGGCCGATTTCGATGCTGACGGACGCTTCCGTGCGATCGAGATCAGCGCACTGAAGAAAGATCTGCAAGTCCGCGCGCGCAAGGGATATTTCGCTCCCAAGCAATAGCGATTTTCCGCAACAAAAGGCTTAGAGCAATCCAGTGAAACCTCGGTCTAAGTCTGCCCTCTGTGATACAAGGGTTAAAACTATCTAGTTTGTCAGAACTCTCTCAATCGCCGCGCGCAGATCGTTGTAGGACATCGCACCAGGGTGATACATGGCCACTTGTCCCGTGCGATCAATTATCACTAGCGTCGGCGTAGTACTTGCTCCATAAACATCAAAATTGGCTTTGCTCACCGGCACAGGCACATCCTGCAACCCTGAGTAGTAGCGGCTCCAGACCTGGCCGATGTAGCTGAGTTCTGTCCGGGGCTTCGCATCCTCTCCAGCGGCCGCATAGCCATACAATTGAGTCGGAGCGATCACCTTGAGCCCGCGTGAAGCGTATTCGGAACGCAGTTGAGTAAGGATGGGTCCTTCTGCCTTGCAGTCCGAACACCAGTGTGCCCAGAAAAAGAGAAACACCGGTGAACCCTTCAGTTGTGCGAGGGCCGTCGGGCGCGTGCCGAGATATTGATTGATGTTCAGCGCAGGAGCGGCCTGCCCCACCATCCCCAGCAAGTTCAAATTCTTTTGTAGCCGAGGGCGGATCGAGGTTGCACCGTAAGTCGTGATCGCATGTTTCAGTAGTAAGACTGCCTGCGACTGCAATCCCCGCGCGACCAACACTTGTGCTTGGACTTCAAGAGCGGCACCAAGCGCGGTTGGCAAATGCGGCTCTGCATCAAGTTTGCGGTTATAAAGCTGCTGCCGCGACAGTTTTTCTGTTTGCCGGGCGAAGCTTTCCGCCTGATCCAATTGCTTGGCAGTCAACGCTGCCCGGGCCATCCAGGAAAGCCCTTCGATATATTCCGGAGTATCTCCCTGTTGAGAGCGATAGGCGGACAATTTCGCATTGGCGCCGGCAAAATTGTTTTGCGCCAGCTCTACGCGCACGTCGTCAACAATACTTGCGAAACCTACCGAAGACAGGAGCAGGAAAACAACAACTCGGCCAAAACGCATACTTCATGATAAGCGAAGGACAGTCACTCAGTGCACGCTAACAACAACTCCGCTGCTGAAAATGGCCCCCGATGCGTCCCAGGCTTTGACGGCGTTGCGCGCACCTTGTCCATCAAGGCCAATTGCCAGCACTTTGGGAGGAGACTGAAATGAACCGCTACCATTGCCGCAGGCCACCTGAATGGTATTTCCGAGCGAAACCACGGCATCGACCTGACCGTCTTTATTGAAGTCGGCGAGAGCTAGGGAATCGACAGCATCCCCCGAATTTGAAGAGACTACATTGAATAAAACGGATGACTGAAAAGTACCATCGCAGTTCCCACGCAGAATCGAAATGTTATGGCTCCCGGCAACGACGATGTCTGGCTTCTTGTCGTGATTTAAATCAGCCACTTCGTATTCTTCGGCGTCGCGGAGCAAGGTAGCGCTCGAGCGCGCCTTAGTGTCGTAGATTGGCCCGGAAGAGGCGAACGTCCCGTCTCCGTGTCCTAATCTGACCTCGATGTTGTGCTCGGAACTGATCCAGATAAGGTCCAGCTTGCCGTCAATGTTCACATCAACGGTCTTGATCCCGTAAGGCGCAGGCCCGGTGAAAGGCTTTTGTTTCTTAGCGAATGTTTGAGCAAACCCCGACACAGAAACGACCGAGATTAACAAAACTGCCGTTGCCGGAAGGCGGAAGGAAATACCAAGTGGACGCATTGCGCACCTCAGGACCGCCGGGGATCTTTTTAGGGAGGGAGTTGTGCCAGCAGCACCACAAAGATGGTCCGTTCATCAAATGTGGTTGTTCTCTGCCGCAAAAAAATTGGGCAGGCGAAACCCCTCTCTCTACAAAACTTTACATAACGGTCTACGTGTGTGCCATTCTTCAAACTCCTGCAAGTGCTTAAAAATAAGCATGTTGCAGGCGGCTAATTGAATAGAAATAGCTATTTTTGCAAAACTTAGCTACAATAATTGTGCGTTTGAACTTTGCAGTTTTTGCTCACAGTATCTCCGCTCCACAGCGTGACCTGCCTGCAGAACTCTGATCGATTCAGCGCTACATCAACACAAAGGAAATAAGCAACACATGGAAACAGGAACAGTAAAGTGGTTTAACGATGCCAAGGGCTATGGATTCATCAGCCGCCAGAACGGCGAGGATGTCTTCGTGCATTTCTCGGCGATTCAGGCGAATGGATTCCGTAGTCTTCAGGAAGGCCAGCAGGTCCAGTTCGACGTGGTAAAAGGCCCCAAGGGATGGCAAGCGGAGAACGTGAAGTCGGTCTAACCCACTTTACATCTGACACTCGCAAAGGGCGGCCAGCAATGGCCGCCCTTAGTGTTTTTGGGACTTCACCGACCCGCACTCCCTTTGCGGGGGATATGCTAGTTAAGCTACAGCTTGGCCGACTTCTTCCACGGTCTTGCAGAAGCGGAAGAATTGCTCGACCCGTGTAACTTTTAGAGCGTTCAGGACACGTTCGTTCACTCCCACCAAGACCAGGCTGCGCCCTTCCTTCTGATGATTCACATAGGAGCCAACAAGCGAGCCGATTCCCGCTGAATCAATGTAGGGTACGCCAGTGAAATCGAGGATCAGTTCACGCGACTGGTCTGCACGAACCTTGGCTTGAAAGTCGAACAAATTGTTAATAAGCAGGGGTCCGGTAAGACGCAGAATACGCTGTCCTTCCTGCGGTCCAGCAAGGTCTTCGATTGAAAGCGGGTCTTGGGGCATGGGGCAGGATTGTAAATAGCCCCAGACCACTGAATTGTTAAATGAATGTGAATTATTGCTGGGAGTCGCGGATCAGGACTACGTCTGAATCGAGATGTCCGCGAATGACCGCCAGTTTACTGCCGTCCGGAGACCAGTGAAAACCATTTCCGATTTGTTCTGAAGTGAAGTTTGTGAGCTGTCTACCTTTTGAGCCATCCACTGGCTGTAGCCACAGATTGTCAACGCCGTGCTCGGACAGAGGATACACAATTCCTTTCCCATCGCGCGAGAAGCGGCAATACCCATTCGGCGGGCGCTCAAAATCCAGCAGTTTGATGGTCTGGCCACTGTTCGCATCCACCAATGCCATGTGCGGCTTGTGATCGCCAACATGCTCAAGCGTAGGGAAAACAAGTGTCTTGCCATCCGGAGACAAATCCAATGAACCTGAAACCGGCAAACTGGAAACCTTCTGCGACTGTCCACCGCTGCGCGGAACTTTCATCAGAGTGTTACCGGTTTCGTTGTCTACATAAAAGACCGTTTGACCGTCGGGCGAGCATGTAGGCATATCTTTCAACTTGCCGTTCGTGAGTTGGCTGAGATTGCCGCCGGAAGCGTCCATGAGCCAGACGTTCTGCGTGCGCTCGCCTCCATGCAATGCCAGCAGAAAAGCAATGGAACGGCCATCGGGACACACCGCGGGAACTGCGGCGACCGCACCTTCTTCGGACATCAGCACAACCCGGTTTCCTGTGGCAGGATCCAGCCGAGATATTACGTAGCCCTGATCGATTGCCAGCTGGCCGTCAGTAGTCCAGGTGAAATCGTTGAGCGGCACACCAAACGTTATCTGGCGAGGATCAGCGCCTGTGGCAGATGCCAGAAACAAATTCCAGTGCGCATCACGCTGTACAGTTGCCAGGCTGCGCCCATCAGCAGCCATGCTCATGTCGTAATAGTTGTTGGTGTCCCGGGTGATAACACGAAACTCACCTTGCGGATAAGAGACGATGCCAATCTGTTTGAGACGGAAGTTGGTGGCTTGCTCGCGAATCAAAACAAAAAGGCCTTTGCCATCAGGAAGCCATATCGGGTTGGAAAGAATTCCCGAGTTGGTGGTGAAGAAAACCTTCTGCTGATGAGTTTGAAGATCGTAGGCCGCGAGGCCAGTCAAAGCTGAACCGGGTTGCAGAACGACTCCCGCAACTGTCTTGCCATCCGGAGACCACGCCGGATCCCCCAATCCCTCGTTAGCTTTGCCACTCGTGATTACTCGCTCTGCGCCGCCACTGGCCGGCTCGCTGAGCAGAAAATATTTTCCCGGTTCCGGATCATCCATGCGCAAAAACATGAACTGCTGCCCGTCGGGAGAAAAAGTGATGTTGGAATCCACGTCGCTGGCTAGTTTTTGGGGAGTTCCACCCAGTACTGGCGCGCGATAAAGGATGGCAAGCGCTTCGTTATCGGCCTCACTGCGCCGGAAGTAAAAGTAGTTGCCGTCCTGCGAAAAACGCAGGCTGTGGTACTGAACGTTCGCAGCAGCGATCACCTGCGTATCGCTGTTGGTAGGCGTGTTGCGCAGCCACAGGCTCTGCTGGCCCTGGTCCTCTACCACATTAAGAATGTATTTTCCATCCGGAGAAATCGCCACCCGGGCGGCTTTGCCGGTTTCAGTAATCTTGCGCACGGAAAAATTCTGAAAGGGAATGGGGCGGCTGCGTTGCAACAATACATAAACACCGAATCCGATCACAAACAGCGCGATCCCAGCCAATCCCATCATGATTGGCAGATTACTTTTCTTTGCTGCCGGAACAGTTTGCGAACTGCTGCTGACGGGCGACGCAGTCTCCTGGGTAAATTGCACGTTGGATGAAGCCGTCGAGATCTTGCGGCCGGATTCGCTGTCACGCTTGAGCCGTTTGAGATCGCCACGTAGATCCGCTCCAGACTGATAACGCAGGTCTCTGTCTTTCTCCAACGATTTACTGATGATCTCGCAGAGGCGCGCGGGAAGCCGAGGGCTCAACTGTTGGACCGGTTCGGGGTCGCGCTCGAGAATGGCGTGAAAGATGACCGCGGATGTCTTCCCTTCAAACGGCACTTTGCCAGTCGCCATCTGATAGAGAACCGCGCCGAGAGAAAAAATATCAGTGCGAGCGTCCAGTTGCTCTCCACGCGCCTGCTCGGGAGACATGTAGGCGATTGTCCCCACCGTGCTCCCCGGACTTGTGAGGTGCGCCATAGGCCCGACCGTGGCCAGTGTCTGCGTCGCCGCTTCGGCATGCTGTGTGAGCTTGGCCAGACCAAAGTCCAGAACTTTCACCTGCCCACGCTGCGTAACAAAAACATTCGCCGGCTTGATGTCGCGGTGAACGATGCCCTTCATATGGGCTGCATCAACCGCATCGGCGAGCTGAATTCCGATTTGCAACAATTCGTGGAGAGAAAATGCTCCGCCGGCCAAGCGGACATCAAGCGTCTGCCCCTCAAGCAACTCCATTGCGATGAAAGATTGACCTTGATCATTCTCCACGGCATAAATTGTGCAAATATTCGGATGATTCAATGCCGAGGCCGCCCGGGCCTCCAGCAGAAATCGTTCAAGGGTTGCGGAATCTTTGGCAACATCAGCAGGAAGAAACTTCAGTGCAACTTTGCGGCCCAGTGTGAGGTCTTGGGCCTCATAAACCACACCCATCCCGCCGCTGCCCAGTTGGCTAAGGATTTTGTAGTGGGAGATGGTTTGGCCAATCATGGGCTGCTGAGTCTGTTCATCTTAGGCGTGTGAAACGGAGGCGTCAAACCTGCGGCAATATTTATTCCGCTGCAAGGAAAACCTTGAACCCTAGAGGGCGCGCAGAGTTACACACAGGCCTCACCGTTAAGCGAATAAGTGGCAATGGCGGCTTGGTTTCGATTCCGCCGCAGACTTTACCGGCTGGAGAACAGTTGGCGATTCTGTGTGATCCTCTGGGGATTTTGTTCGGTTGGTCGGTCCGGCCAAGAAATAAATATGCCGCCCTAAGGCTTACGACAGCCCGGTTCATTTAGCCACTTCCCATGTTTGCGTTTCGGAGGATGATGGTGACGCATTCTACCCACATTGATCCGACAATAAATGGTTACAAGTTATCAAAAGTGAAACCGATATTTCACTTGAAACGAAATCTCCAGCGGATTCACAAAATGTGTCCCGCCAAAAGTATTGCTGTTGTCCAGCATGTAGCGGTGATTGGAAAGATTCAGTCCAGTCACGCGTACATCCCAATTCTCCCCAAATGATTTTCCCAACGACAAATCAAAGGTCGCGTGCGGTTCGAGATGCGTCGGTTCTTCATCTCCCTCGCCGTTCAGAAACCCGGAGCCATAGTTCACATTGAAATTCGCCCATGCGCTCCACGGCAAGGAGAAATCAAGTCCCGTCGAGAGCGTGTTGCGCTGGTCGTGATCGAGGAAACAGAGCGCGCCTTCGCACTCACTGAAATCGGTAAGTCCGCCGGTGATTCCGCCCGACCACTCTGCAAATTGATTGGAGTAAGCGGCGTGGAATTTCACCCGGCTGGCAATGAGCGGTGAATTGATGGTCGCTTCCCAGCCGCGGATTCTGGCTCGTTCGAGCGTCAGGGGAAAAAAGATGTTGGAGTTACCAACCACATCGTGATCAAAAAAGTTTTTTGCCGTCGTGCGGAAATTGGAAAGATCAACCGACCAACCGTGCACGGGAATGGCTAGACCGATTTCGTGCTGTTCATCTCTCTCGCCAAGTAATGGCAGGAAAGTTTGCTCATCATTCAAATCCGGATTCGTCACCGTGACCAACGGTGGCGGCTGATAGTAGCGGCCGTAGAACCCGCGCAGTACCCAATTCACACGCGGAATACGAATGGCTGCTCCAATTCGCGGGTCGGCAGCATTCTCGCTCCCCGGGCCCGCGTAGTGCGTGAGGCGCACGCCCCCGTTCAGGGTGAGCCAGGTGGTCGCTCTAAACTGGTCTTCTAAAAAAACGGTCTCAATGTTCGCCCAGGGAATCGTTCTCTGCGGGGCAAATGCGTCAGGCGAACCGGGGGTGGTATCGACTACCTCATAAAACTGGTTGTCGCGCTCGCCATACACTTGCAACCCCGCGCGGACATTGTGCTGTTTTTTGTTGACCCCTATGGCCACAACCCCGCCCATAAAGTTCGACCCTCGGTCGTACTCGGAGCGAACGGGATCATCCGGGCCTCCCTGATAGTGCGCGCTGTTATAGTGATAGAACGGTGAAATCGTCAACAGCGCACCGTTGCCAAAATTGTGCAACCAGGAAAAATTGGCAAAGTCGTCGCGCTCATCTTCGGTGTCATGAAGGGTTTCGGCGGATGAAGGATCAATCGGTACCTGGTAGTGATCGCCGCGCAATGAGGTCACTAGGCGAAGCTGATCCGTCGGAGATTTGTTGAAAATGATCGAACCGAATCCGCTTAGACCTGCGGCCTGATCATGCAGGATTTCGGTGCTGGAGGTTTCCAAACCAAGATCGGTGCGATAACCGGAAAGGCTTCCGTAGTAAGCAAAGCGCTCGGTGTGGTCTCCAAAGCTGATCTGATTATTGGTATTGTTGTAACTTCCGTAGCCGATCACGACTTCACCCTCGCGGTCCCGCTCGAAACCCGAACGCGTCACCACGTTGAACATGCCGTAAGTACGGTCTCCATAGTCCGCGGAGAATCCGCCGCGTTGTACTTCCAAATAATCAATATCTTTAGGGTCGAACTGTGGCCCCACGTTGGACGCAATGCTGGTGTTCGGCACCGGCACTCCATCGATCAGCCACGAAACTTGATGCCCACCTCGGATGTGGAGCTGGTCGTGAACCATGTAGGCACCGGGCGTGTAGTTGGTAATCATGGCCAGACTGTTGGTCTGGTCCGCCCCGGGAGTTCGGGTGATTTGTTCGCGGTTCACCACGGCCTGCGTGGTCGACGACTCTGTATTCACCGTCGGCGCCACGTCGGTCACCGTCACCGTCTCCTTGCTATTCGCGACGGTCAACACATAATGCAGCTTCACTTCACGATCGGAAATGATGGAAACATTCTGTTGCTGCGGTGCGAAGCCGGAAGCATCCACCATCACCATGTAGTCACCAACCGGCACTGCGTCGAAATGAAATTCGCCGGAGTCATCGCTACCGACGCTTCGACGCCAACCGGAGCTCACCGAGTGGATGGTGACCTGCACGCCCTTAACCGGGCGGTGCTGAGGATCGTGGATGAGTCCCTGCACTGATCCAAAAATCGAAGCGACTAAGTTGACAGTGGATAACAGCACACTGCAAATAAGAGCAAACCGAAACACACGCATAAATTCTCCAATGCTGTAGTGGATCTGGGCCGAAGATTGGCGCAGATGCAGGCGGATGAAAACGCCAATCAGCGAAGATCAGCGCTTCTTGATTTAAGCAATGGAGAGAGCCGGCGGCGCACGCACCGACTTATATACGACGTATGTTGAAGTTGGACGCTGGGATTGCGCAGTTGTGTTGGCTGCAACCACCAAAGCCCAGCATTGCGTACTAGCAGCCGCAACCGGCGTTGCCCAAAGATTCGGCGTTTTGGGCGGACAGCAGTTTTCGCTGCGGTCTACTCCTTGAATCTGCGTCTTAGTTGACTCGGAGCGCGATTTGCGTATGCAGCATGCGTGAGGAGCCGGCGCACCAATCGCCAACGCCACTGGGACGAAGGTCCCCAGCAGTGCAGTTAAAAATAGAATTCTGGCGGTCAGGCGTTGCATGGCTTGCGAAACTCTAATAAGTGACGTTGTATTTAGGAAGAATAAGTTACAAATCTAAAGCTAGCAAGCGAGACAGCTGTGAGCTGTGATCCTATCCATTAGTCATTCCGGCAAGGCACGAAGTGCTGAGGAGGAATCTGTTTTTCCTGACGGTGTCACAAAGGCTAATTAACCGATTCCTCCTCGTCGGAATGACAAATGGACTTTCACTATGGCCTGGTCAGTTTCGCCAGCGTATAAGCGCCACCGTCGGTAAAGAGAATCAGCAAATTCATCAGCACCAACATAAGATCGTAGTGCCACCCGCCAGCTTTCTCTCCCCAAAACCCTGTATGCCAAACGAACATTTTGGTTTGAATTGCGCCCAGCATAATCAGGATCAATGCAATCGACGCCAACTGTGTCAGCACTCCCAAACCGACACCCGTGCCGCCCGCAACTTCTGCTATACCCAGACATATGGTCAAGCCTTTGCTCATCTCGATATTTTGGCTGCGAGTTGCGGGATCTGTGAGATGGTTGTAGCCACTGGTAACGAACACCAACCCGACCATTAATCGCAGCAATAATATTCCGAAATCTTCAAAGCGGAACAACTGCGGGAACATGGAACTAGCCTCCACTATTCGATGCAGAAGGCAGGATTGTGTAACTAGGTTGCGAACCCTGCGGTTGTGTCAACAGACCGACCTTTGGCTGCGATAAGAGGCAGGATGAAAGCCATGGGCAACGAGAACAAGCCTATCAACGCCAGCAACACTGAGAAAACGATGCTTGAAATCCGGGCCCAATTTTTCAGACGGAATAATCCGATACTCGAGGAAATTCCCCATGCCGCAAGCAGAAAATAGAAAATGCTCATTGCCCCCATCATCGCCGCCACAAACGCTGGGGGTAGATTCGCATCGGTCTTCGGCGCGAATACGGCAACGGCGATCATCATAAGCCCCATGGCAAACATCAGGATGGAGCCAATCAAAGACAGGACTGCAAGGACCGTGACACCGATGGATCGCTTCATTTTGAAGGTGCTCCCTTTAAGACACGGACCCAAAACAGGGCATTTTAGGCCAAATTCGCCTCTCCGAATGTCTAGTTGAGCCACTAATTCCTGCTGTGGTAGCATCCAAACCGCTTTCGCAGACCGGACCACCTGGGCCCTTAATCCAGCTCTCTTCTTTCATACTGGGCCTGCCGGATTTGTCCCGACACCAAGTGGCCGTCGGCGAACAAGGAGCCTCCCTGTGAAAATCTACGAAGGTATCAACGTCAGAAATGTTGCGGTGGTGGGACACGGGCATGCGGGAAAGACGTCGCTGATTTCCGCCATGCTCTACACAGCCGGAGCGACCCAGCGCATGGGCCGCGTGGATGATGGCTCGGCGACGACCGATTACGACGAAGAAGAGATCGCCCGCAAGATGTCGATTGCGGCGAGCATGGCGTCGGTGGAGTGGGACAAGACCAAGATTAATCTGATCGACACACCCGGGTTCAACATGTTTGTCCACGAGGCGAAGCTGGTGCTGCCGGTGGTGGATGCGGCCATTGTGGTGGTTGATGGAGTTGCCGGAGTGGAAGTCGTTACGCAACGCGTGTGGAATTATTGCGAAGAGTACAAGACGCCGCGGCTGATCGTGGCAAGCCGCATGGACCGCGAGCGCGCGGATGCGGATCGGTTACTGGAGTCGGTAACCAAAGCATTTGGGCGCGATGTAATTCCCATCGAGCTGCCGATCGGAAGTGAAAAGAGTCTGAGCGGAGTGATCGATCTGGTCCGCATGAAGGCTTACAGCTATGAGATGGGTGGGAATGGCAAGGGGAAGGAAATTGAGATTCCAGCTAATTTGAAGGATCGCGCACAAGAAGCACATGAGAAGTTAGTCGAGCAGGTGGCGGAGGGCAACGATGCGTTAATGGAAGAGTTCTTCGAGAAGGGGACTTTGCCTGAAGAAGATCTGGTTCCCGCGCTGCACAACGCCATCCGGGAGGACAAAATTTTCCCTGTCATCTTCAGTTCTGGTCTAGGCAACATTGGTGCGGACCGGGTTTTGGATTTCATCGTGGATTACACACCCGCTCCTTCGGAACATGAATGGGTACAGGGAGAAGCAACTGCGTCCAGCAACGGCGACACTCCCCGCCGTCACGAAACCGATGCTGAGCCGGTTTCTCTTTATGTGTTCAAGACAGTTTCTGATCCCTTCGCTGGTCGCATCTCGTACTTCAAAGTTTTTTCAGGCGTGGTGAAGAACGAAGCCACGGTACAGAACTACGCCCGCGGCACGCAAGAAAAGCTGTCGCATATTTCTGTGCTGCAGGGGAAAACCGCCGTTCCAGTGAATGAGCTGCACGCAGGCGACATCGGCGCAGTAGCAAAACTGAAAGACACACTAACCGGCGATACGCTGGGCGACAAATCCGCGCCCATTCAATATCCCCGCGTCAAACTACCCGAACCGGCAATTACGTTCGCCATCGAGCCCAAGTCCCGTGCCGATGAAGACAAACTCGGCCCCGGAATCCACAAGCTCATGGAAGAAGATGCCATGCTGCGCTTCTTCCGCGATCCACAGACCAAAGAATTCTTGATCGCGGGAACAGGCCAGCAGCACATCGAAGTGACGGTTTCCAAACTCAAGAAGCGCTATCACACTGAAGTGAACCTGAAAGCGCCCAAGGTTCCCTACCGCGAAACCATCCGCGGCAAAGCCGATGTGCAGGGCCGCCATAAAAAGCAAACCGGCGGACACGGCCAATACGGCGATTGCAAAATCAAAATGGAGCCTCTCGCGCGCGGCGGCCAGTTCGAGTTTGTGAACGACATCTTCGGCGGCGCGATTCCGAAAAATTTCATTCCTGCCGTAGAAAAAGGAATCAAAGACGCCGCGGCTCGCGGATATCTCGCGGGTTACCCGGTTGTCGATTTCAGAGTAGTGCTCTACGACGGCTCCTACCACGATGTTGACTCAAACGACTTGTCCTTCCAAATGGCCGGACGCATCGCCTTCAAGAAGGCAATGGAAGTCGCCAAACCCACGTTGCTCGAACCGGTGATGGGAGTCGAGATCACCGTGCCCGACGAGTTCGCCGGTTCCATCATGGGTGACCTCAACAGCCGCCGAGGCCGCATTCAGGGCATGGACAACAAAGCCGGCAACACGGTCGTGAAAGCCGAAGTACCGATGGCCGAGATGCTCACTTACGGAGTCGATCTCACCTCTATGACGCAAGGCCGCGGCAGCTTCAATATGGAAATGAATCACTACGATGTCGTTCCGGCGCAGCTTCAGGAAAAGATCATTGAGAAAGCCCGAGCGGAACGCGGAGAAGTGAAGGACGATGATGCAGCTTAATGTGTCAGAAGCAGATCATCAGGAAGAAGATCCTCGTCATGAAGTACTGCTTTATATCATCGTAGGTTTTGTGGTGATCGGGATCGCGCTTCTCCTGATCACGCCAGGGAGGGCGGCCCGGGAGTCATCCAGCTATGTTGTTCGGATGAGTGGTCCTTTTCGGGTTTCCTCTGGGCCGACTCCGGATGGCGTCTCGGGCGATCCGATATGAGAGAAATCCCTTCTTATGTTGCTTCTTGCGCTTTTGGTTTCATGTTCCCTCGTGTGGTAGAACATCTCCACCACGCAAAAGACTCCAGAAAAGCTTGCTTTAGTTAAATTTGCTTTGGGTTCTGCAAACACTTAAAGAACTCACGAGCGTCAACTGGCAGAGCAGCTGTTAGCTGAGCTTGACTTCAAACACCCCGTCAACAGCAGATATCCACAGCCCCCTGTGCATTTCGACTAGTAAATTAGCACCTTCGTGCCACACGTATGGCTCAAAGTAGGCATCTGTAGCGGCTTTTCGCTGTTGACTTTGATTTGCAATGAGCGCTAAATAGTTCGCGCTGGGTCTTCACACGCGAATGTTTTCCCTCCCCAGCAGGCGCGAGACAGTTAAAGAAGACCCGCCAGGAGAGGAAATGAACAAAGCTGATTTGATTGACAAGATCGCAGCCGGAGCTGGCGTCAGCAAATCCCAGGCCGGAACAGCGATTGATACCGCAGTGGACAGCATCACCGCTGCATTGAAAAAGGGAGATCGGGTCGCGCTGATCGGTTTCGGCACGTTCTCCGTCTCATCGAGAAAAGCTCGCAACGGACGTAATCCGCAGACCGGGGCCACCATCAAGATTGCCGCGCGCAAAGTTGCCAAATTCACCGCAGGCGCGGAATTGAAGAAAGCCGTCAACAAGGGCAAGTAACACCAACATTCAGGAAAGACCAACGGCAGGGGGTCGGCCCTGCCGTTTTGCTTTTGCGACAGATTCTGCGAACGAGTAGGCGTAGGACTCGGTCGGTTCATATTGTCGGGTTTGTCCTTGCGGTCAGCTTCGCGGCTTCCTACCTTTCGGCGCGGAGAGCCGCGAGGGTAGATCCCGCAACCACCCTGCGCTGTGAGTGAGTATTTAACGACGTATAGCGTTGTCCCTGCCGTTTTGTTTAGAGCTCAGAGAGGTCATTCTCAATCCGCAGGAAGTTGTTGAGCAGAAGCATGAACTAGACACCAAACTTCAGCAGATGCGCTCGCTGGGTCAATCTCGCAAAGTGGCGGTCACTCTCTCGGAGATGTGCTTGTGCAGATGCTCATCCCAACCGGCATCTTAGGAAGTGCCAGGAGTGATCCACTTTTCTACGTGTGGAACTGTGTAGTTCATCAGGCGATCCAACATCTCATCTGGATTTTTACACCCGATCACCAAGGCTCGGTTTGCAGGATGCACAAACCCCTCCTTGACCGCATGATCAAATAAGCCAAGCAACTGGTCGTAATATCCTTCGACGTTTAGAATGCCGCACGGCTTACCATGCAGACCCAACTGCGCCCAGGTAACGATCTCGCAAAATTCCTCAAAGGTCCCAAACCCACCCGGCAGAGCGATGAAGGCATCGGACAACTCCGCCATCAGCGCCTTGCGCTGATGCATGGACTCCACCACCCGCAAGTCGGTAAGCCCGGCATGGGCGATTTCCTTGCGCATGAGCGAGTGGGGAATCACACCTATGACTTCGCCACTCGCTCCTAGCACGGCATCGGCAATCTTGCCCATAAGTCCGACCTTCCCGCCTCCGTAAACCAGTCCCATCTTTCTCTCCGCCAGCAACTTTCCTAGGCTCTCAGCAGCTTCCACATAGGCTGGGCGCGACCCCGTATTCGACCCACAAAAAACACAAACGCGCTTCAACATGCCGATAGCTTACCCCAGCGCGCGGGTTGCTGAATCCCGCAGCATTCCTATAGAATCTAAAGGTTCCGAACAGGATTTGGAGATACCATGAAGGCAGCAATACACCCTATCTATAACGAAATACGCGTGTTATGCGCGTGTGGCAACAACTTTACGACCCGTTCGACCCACAAAGGCGACATCCACGTAGAAATCTGCTCGGCCTGCCATCCGTTTTTCACCGGCAAGCAGAAGCTGGTGGACACCGCCGGGCGCGTCGAGCGCTTCCGCCGCAAGTACGCCAAAGCGGAACCGGCGAAGAAGTAACTCGCGCCGTAGATCAACCCAGAGTTTCCGCCCTCGCTTCGGCGAGGGCTTTCTGTTTGCGCATGCAGGTTGAAACCGACTGCGCTTGTTTTGCGTATCTTGAGATAGTGCATTATGAAAATCACATGGATACTTTGGCTGATCTGGTATGCCTACTGGATCATTTCCGCCCGTAACCGCATACGCAGCACCGAAGAATCAGAGGCAAAGCGGGAATCAACGCTTGGACGTCTTGGCTACACGGCTTTACTGATCCTTGGTTTTGGACTGCTGATATGGCATTTGCAGCAACCACTCCTGAAAAAACAGTTGTGGTCCTTAAACCATACCTGGCTGAGTATCGGGCTAATCGTTCAATCGGCAGGCTTGGCTTTTGCCGTTTGGGCACGCCACACGCTGGGGAAGAATTGGACGGCACGAATTACGACGGGCGGCAGTCAACAATTGGTGATTCGCGGTCCTTACCGGTTGGTGCGTCATCCCATCTATAGCGGATTGTTGTTCGCAGTCCTGGGCACTGCAATCCAAATTGACGCCCTGCGCGCTGTGCTCGGATTTCTGGCTATTCTTGCCGGGGTGCTGCTCAAACTCCGCCGAGAAGAAGCAGCCTTGCGGCAGCATTTTGGCAGTGCCTACGAGGACTATGCCCAGAAAGTTACCGGCGTTATTCCTGGCGTCATTTGATGGGTAGTATAAAGCCGCCAGGAAATTACTCTAGACATCATGGGTGCTCAAAATCGCCTTCTTTTGAAAATCGTAGGGACGGCGCTCGTTGGACCATTCTGCCTGCCGCCACTAATCTTTGGTTCATATTTGGGAATCTGTTGGGTTCGCATTCATACGACCAGTCTGTATTACGTCGAATATCCCTTTTTTCTAGGCGCCTCAATTTCAACTGCAGTCGCGGCTCTAAGTATTTTTCTCACACTGCACGGCGTGTGGCGGAGAAGTTATTACGGTGTCGTGTTCGTTCCCCCAGTTCTTTTCGGTCTGGTTTTCATGATCCAGATTCCGGACCTAATTCCGTACCTCAACCGTAGCATGGTGGCTGATTCAGACTTTCTCTCAACTCCAGAGCGTTCCTGCAGTCTTGGTACGAACAGAATCACAGGTTTCCGAACAGTGAGACGGAGTTTCAGGATGCCATGACGAAAGGCTCCGTGGTGTGGCGAAATCAGATAGAGCCGTTGCCTGTTGAAAGTGCCTATTCCCAACACGGTACGAGATTGCCCTATCAGGTGGTTGTTCTCGCAAACGCTACCGGGCCGCGGCTTCGCAACCTTTCCTCAAGGCCAGGGATTATTTACTACGCCACCTCAACGGATCAGCAGAGATTTTGGATCACGATGACCGGGTTGCAGAACGATACCGCCACTGCCGCAACGGTCAAGAGAATCGCTGATTTGCCCAATGAACTCGTGGTTGTCCTATCGGGCGGTGAGAAGACGGAAGGGTTCTAGGTACAATAATTAGGTGCGTAAGTTTTGGGAAAACTCCGGTAGCCTCGATAAAGGTGGCGCCCAGACCGACGACGCTCCGGTACCGTCGCGTGTCTTAATCGGCGGCATTCCGATTACTCCTGCCACCGTGCTGGCTCCCATGGCCGGAGTCACCGACACCGTCTTCCGGCGCTTCATCCGCAACCTCGGCGGATGCGGGCTTATCATGACCGAGTTCACCTCGGCGGATGGTGTCCTGCGCAAGAAAGACCAGAAGGCCAAGCGCTATCTGCATTTTTACCAAGACGAGCATCCGATCTCGGCCCAGCTATTCGGCAGCGATCCGCAAGTGATGGCTGATGCTGCGCGCATTGTCGAAGACTTGGGGTTCGATCTGGTTGATTTGAACCTAGGCTGCCCGGCCAAGAAAGTTGTGAAGTGCAACGGAGGCTCAGGTCTGCTCCGCGACCTGCCGATCATTCAGAAGATTTTCGAATCGGTCCGCGCCGCGGTGAAGATTCCCTTCACGGTCAAATTCCGCGCCGGATGGGATGACAACAACATCATCTGCGTAGAGCTGGCCAAAATGGCCGAAGATTGCGGCCTGTGTGCGGTCGCACTCCACGCCCGCACGCGCGAGATGGGCTACAGCGGCAATGCCCGCTGGGAGTGGATCGCGGCGGTCAAAGATGCGGTAAAAATTCCGGTCATCGGCAACGGCGACATCCGCACTCCCGAAGACGCCTGCGCCATGGTTACGCAAACCGGATGCGATGCGGTCATGATCGGCCGCACAGCGCCGTCGAACCCATGGATCTTCCGCCAGATCGAACAGTATTCCGCATATCTAGGCCGTGTGGAGGCCGGGCTTGCCCCGCCGGTCCAGACTGACGGTGTAAGCCCACTCTCCACACAATCGGTTTATGACCAGCCGTCTGAGACCGACCGCTACCAGATGATCCGCACTTACTTCCGCATGCTGATCGAAGAAGAATTGCCCGACGCTACCGGCAAGATGAAGCAATTCGCCTCATGGTTCACTCACGGAGTGCCCGGCGGAGCGGGGCTGCGGAAAGCAATTTACGAATCTAAGGGTGCTCCGGAAATCCTGGCCCGTGTCGAAGAGTTCTTCGAATCCCGTCTTTTGGTAACTACCGTTTAAATCAGGCAACTTGCATTCCGGACCACGTTCAGAAAGCATACCGGCCGATGACCCTGTTATGGAGGCGACATGGGTAGAGTTTGCACGGCAGCAACGCTCCTTCTTTCCTTAAGTTGCATCTGTTTCAACCTATCTGCACAAGAAGTTTCTCCGAACCCTCCAGGCAAGCTCTATGACCAATCGACAAGGATGTTTTAGATGCTGTTAAAAGTCACCATCAGCTCAACTCTGGGAAAAATTAGAACCTACGCTAGGTCACAACGGGCACTTCTCTAGTCAACGCCATCTTCCCATCTTCTTTCTTCCCCACATATCCCCAGGGAATTTCAGGATCATGCGTAAACATCGTCAGCCATTTTCCCGGAATAGACTCAGCGTAGTATTTCTTCCTGCTCTCGATTGTTTGCAGTGGATATAAGTCAAACCCCATCACCCAATTCAAATCCAGATGCGCGGTGGTAGGAATTAGGTCGCCAATGTAGCAGGCAGTCTGCCCGCCGCTTTGTACCAGAATCGCCTGCATCGCACGCGTATGCCCGGGATAAATACGCACCGAAATTCCCGGCACAATCTCCGCGTCGCCCTTCAGTAGTTTCATCTGCCCGCTCTCCACCAGCGGATCATAGTTATCATGCAAATAGCTCACACTATCGCGCTGCCCCTCGTGCGCGTGCTGCCATTCGCCCTCCTGCGCGTAATACACCGCATGGGGAAAAGTCGGCACCGGCTTGCCATCTTTGATAACGGTGTTCCAGCCGCAGTGATCAAAGTGCAAATGTGAATTGATGACGATGTCCACCTCCTCCGGCGAAATCCCCGCGGCTTGAAGATTGTCCAGCAGCTTGGCCGGCATGCCATGGATCTTCTGCATCTTCTCTGGCAGCTTGTTGCCGACACCGGTCTCAATCAGAATCGTGAGTTCATCATTCCGCACCACCACCGAGTTCAGTCCGGTCAAAACCCGGTTCTTTTCATCGACTTTGACCTTCCGCTCCCAAAGGACCTTGGGCACCACGCCAAAATAGGCCCCGCCGTCGAGAAAGTAGTCTCCATCGGAAACCGCCGTGAGTTCAAAATCCCCGAGTGTAAGTCTCTGCATACCCTCTCAGTATGCCGCAAAACCGCGTCAATCCGCTTGGTTTCACGTGCTAAAATTGCTCAAGATGCGTCCTGACGTAGAAAACCTAATCGCGCTACAACAGGCGGACAAGGAAATCCACCGCCTGAAAGATGAAATTGCCGCCTTGCCCAAAGTGGTGGCGGCCATCGAGGCAAAACTCGCCGGCACCAAGGCCGCCTTGGAAACAGCCAAAGGAGCCGCCAAAGCCGACGAAGCCGCCAAACGAAAATACGAAAGTGCCATCCAGGACCTGCAAGGAAAAATCTCCAAGTACCGCGACCAGTCTTTAGCCGTAAAAACCAACGACCAATACAAAGCTCTTCTTCATGAAATCCAGTTCGCTGAGCAGGACATCCGCGCCAATGAAGACAAAATTCTGGAAGTCATGATGAACGTCGACAACCGTGACAAAGAGGTAAAAGCCGCGGAAGCCGAGTTGAAAGCTGAAACGGCCGAGATCGAAAAAGAAAAGAACATCGCCCGCCAGAAAACTATCGAAGATGAAAAGTTGCTGGCCGAGTGGAGCGCCAAGCGTGGCGCCGCGCGTGGCGGAGTCGATCCCGACATGCTGGCTCACTACGACCGCGTAGCCAAACATCGCGGCTCGGGCCTTGCAGAAGTACGCGAGCAGAAATGTATGGCGTGCCAGGTGATGCTGCGCCCGCAAACCTACAATGAAGTCCGCTCCGGCGAGCGTACCATCGTGTGTGATTCCTGTTCCCGCATCCTTTATTACAATCCGGCACACGACACGCAGATGAACGCCGCAGCTGCGACCGCCACCAAGCGACGCCGCGCGCATCCCAAGTTCGACGCCAGCCAGGCCTGGTACTACCGCGCCGATTTCGGCGAAAACGGCGAAGTTTTCCTGAGCTTCATTAACAGCAATGGATCTTCCACTCGCCGCATGTTTGATGTCCACAGCGGGCGGCGCATCGGCGATGTACTCACACGCGAGGGCGAGTACCGGCTCGGCTTCCCCGAGGATTTGAAGGATACGATCCGCCTCAACGGGAGCTGGAAAGAAGAGGAAATCGACGAGTGGAGCGACGAGATACCAACCACGGTGATGGATGCTTTGCAGCGCGACTTGGATTTGGCACGCGCTGAAGCTTCCCGTGACCGCTCACGCTCTGAGTCGGTTCCTGTGCAACAGCCGGCCGCCAGCTAACCTCGAGCTTTTCTGGGCCTAATTTTCTTTCGGCAGTTGTGATATGCGCCGCCCCGTTGGCATCATTGCCGTGGCTCTCTATTTCTGCTACCAAAGCGTCGCCGCCCTTGTGTATGCCTTCATGCATTGGCGCGAGAATCACATGGGTTTATGGTTTTGCGCTTGGAGCATTGTCCCTGGCCTGATTGCTTACGGGCTGTTTCGCCTTTGGGAATGGGCTCGTTTCGCAGGCATGTTTATCCTATTTGTTGGCGTTGGCTTAACAATGCCGTCTTTGATCCTTAGAACCAGACAGTTCGACATTTCCTTGTTCTTGATGATCGCGGCATATGTGGTCAATTTGTTTTTCGTGTGGTATTTGTTCCGATCTGCCACGGCGAAACACTTTACACGAATGTTGAAATCTGTCTGATGTAACCCTGCCCATGTCTACCCCCTACGAACTGTCGGCGAAGTACTACGACGACGCCTATGCGGTAAAACCAGATCTCGTCGATCTGCCGTTCTATGTTGACCTAGCCAAACAAATTGGTGGCCCGATATTGGAAATGGGTTGTGGCACCGGACGCGTCCTCCTGCCCATTGCGCGCATGGGCATTGAGATTCATGGCTTGGATAACGCTCCGACAATGCTGGGAATTCTCCGTGAGCGGATCCAAAACGAGCCAGAACAAGTCCGTAGCCAAATTGCGCTTCACCAAGGAGACATGCGGCAGTTTCGCGGGCAAAAGAAATATGCACTGGTGACCATCCCCTTCCGCCCGATGCAGCACATGTATACGTTGGAAGACCAGGTCGCGGCATTAAAGACTGGCGCATTTCATTTGGACAATGACGGCATCCTCGCCCTCGACGTGTTCTTTCCCAAATTTCAGTTGATGGATGTGGGGATCGGCGAAGAAATGCTTGAACTGGAATGGCCGGCG
>Ga0207689_10000660_pt1 | contig 32894 bp, 31 predicted proteins | sample KBSMisM52_FD_184312 | JGI IMG/M metagenome (GOLD analysis project Ga0207689, IMG submission 184312) | Miscanthus rhizosphere microbial communities from Kellogg Biological Station, Michigan, USA - KBS Miscanthus M5-2 (SPAdes) (version 2) | ecosystem: Host-associated > Plants > Roots >...
GATTTAGAGGCCAAGGAACAGTTGCGTGCTGCGCGAGAGCAGTGGCTGGCTTGTTTGCCGCTATTGCCGTGGGATTCGAAACAGGCAGAGTGGATTCGCGATCACATTGTAGCTTTGGATGCCAGAGCTGATACCGCGGGAGTGTTGCGAACTGAACCTGGGACGACTGAACCCTGGCGTAGAAAGCTAACTCCGATTGCGACTCTTCTGCTGTTCATCGCGGTGTATTCCGCCGCCGAGGGCCCGCGTTTTGGACTTGGTTTTGCGCTGCTGGTCTTCATTCATGAGATGGGGCACTTTATCGATATAAAGCGCCGTGGCTTGCCTGCGGATATGCCTGTGTTCCTTCCTGGACTTGGAGCTTATGTGAGGTGGCGAGCTTTGGGAGTGTCGCTCGAAACCCGCGCCGCCGTGAGTTTAGCTGGGCCAGCTGCGGGCTTGATTGCGGCATTCGTGTGCTGGGTGGTTTGGTTGAAAACCGGAGAGGGCATGTGGGCTGTGCTGGCTCGTGCCAGTGCATGGATGAACATTTTAAATTTGGTCCCGGTGTGGATACTTGATGGCGGTCAGGCAGCCTTGGCTTTGAGTAAAGTAGAGAGAATTGTGTTGCTAGTAGTGAGCTTGGGATTGTTGGCTGCCGTTCAAGAAATGGTGTTTCTTGTGGTGGCCGGTGGGGCGTTGTTTCGAGTGTTCACCAAAGATCAGTCGGCGCGTCCGAGTCCTAGGATCACGATCTATTTTGTTGCCGTGCTCGTGTTGTTGGCGGTGGTGATGAGGTTCGTGCCCACGCAGGCTTCGGGGATGTAGTGGGTGTATGCCGTCGCTGCGGGACTCGGTCGGTTTTTTTTGTTTTCTCTGGCGCTGCCGTGCCGGGCTTTCATGTCTGGTCGCTTCGCGACTGACGTGTTTCAAGCGACCGACGCTTCATTCTTTGGTCGCATTCGTTTTGTTTTTATATTCTGAATTGGTCTTTAGGAGACGGAATGAAATACCGCAGGTTTGGTCGTACCGGATTTGATACCGCCGATATGGCGCATGGGTTGTGGGGGATGAGTGGATGGACTGGGTCGGATGACCAAGAGTCCATGGATGCTTTGCAACTTGCGGTCGATCTAGGGTGCAATTTTTTTGATACCGCGTGGGCCTATGGCGAGGGCAAGAGCGATGGGCTTTTGGGGAAGACTCTCGCGGACAATTCCGAAAAGAGATTGTTTGCAGCTTCGAAGGTCCCTCCGATGAATCGGAAGTGGCCGGCATTGCCTGGTTACAGATACAGCGATGTCTTTCCCGCGGAGCATGTTTTCAAATATGCGGACATGATTCGCAAGCAACTGAGGACCGATTCGATTGATTTGTTGCAGTTCCATGTTTGGGATGATGGCTGGGCTGAACTGCCGGAGTTTCGCAACACCGTAGAGAAGCTGAAGAAGGATGGCGTGATCAAATTTTTCGGGCTTAGTTTGAATCGGTGGGAGCCGGAGAATGGGATCAAAGCGATGCGGACAGGGCTTGTGGATGCGGTGCAGGTGATCTACAACATTTTTGATCAGGCTCCAGAGGATGAGCTGTTTCCCGCTTGCAAGGAGCTGAATGTTGGCGTGATTGCGCGCGTGCCTTTGGACGAGGGGAGTTTGGGTGGAACTCTCACTAAGGACACGGTGTTTCCTAAGAACGATTGGCGAGCTATTTATTTTTGTAAGGAGAATTTGATTCCTACCGTGGAACGGGTTGAGAAGTTGAAGGAGGATGTGCCCGCGGGGATGACGTTGCCGGAGATGGCTTTGCGGTTTGTATTGTCGCATCCGGTAGTGAGTACGACCATTGTGGGGATGCGGCGGTTGGCGCATGTCCGGCAGAATATTGCGATGAGCGATGCCGGGGCTTTGGATGCAGGGTTGTTAGCGAAGTTGAAGCCGCATCGGTGGGATCGGCGGCCGACGCATTGGTCGCAGTAGTTTCTATGAAAGTTTTTCACGTTTTCATTCCTGCTGTTGCTTCCAGGCGACTGGCCTTGCATAGTCCACGTCGTTTGCTGAAACGTTGCTGCCATGGAGCTGAGATTCAGAATAGGTAGGGGTTCTGGAGTAGAAGGTGGGAGTCGTGGTAGTTGCGCCCTTTGGACGCGGTATCGTGATTCGAGTCCTAGCGGCACGAGTGGAGCTCGTGCCCTTCCCGATATTCCTTCTCTATAAAACAGGTCCTTTTCAACAGCAGATCTAGGCAGCGGGGGATTGTTTCGACGACTGTCCTTCTTCGATACGAATGCGATTTACTTTGCCGAACTCCTGGGCTACCTGGGCGATGGCTTCGGCGTTGGCCGGCTCGTCGGCGGCGAGAACTGAGCTGGCGGCTACGGTGAATCTTACAGCGTCTTCCGGTTTATCGAAGTAGAGGACTACTTGACTGGATGACATGAAGGCGACTCCTGATGATGTACTGATGATAGGCGGAAGGCAGAAAACTGGGAGGTACTTTTTTGATGCCTGGAGGGTCTCAGAAGTGCATTGATGGGGCGAACCGGGGGAGTATTTGCAGTTCGCTTCTATTGGCGTAGTTTCCGCCATACTGCTCCGGCGAGGCCTACAGCTCCGACCCCTGCCATGCCAAGAGTCGAGGGCTCCGGGACAGTTACCCGAGTCGCAGCAGATGCCAGTGAGCAAAGCACCAACATGCTGACGGCTAGCGTTAACAGACGTACACGCATCAGGCTCTCCATTTCCTAGAATTCGTGCCGCTGGTTGACGTACACGATAGCTGGATTCTAGCAGTTCGTATAGGCGCAACCTACTTAAAAGTATGGGCTTCGTGAAAGATTGTTGGGGATGTGTGCAGAGAGATGCACAACTGCGGTAATAACCTGACGAACTGGTTCAATTTTGGGAGGATTTCAGGCTGTCTTTCTCCTTTTGTGCAAAGTGTTACAGTTGAAAACTCATGTCTGCTCCTGATTCGCGCTTTGTACGGGCTTGCAAATGCCTGCCGGTGGACCGGACTCCGATCTGGCTGATGCGCCAGGCGGGGCGGTATATGGCGGAGTATCGGGCGGTTCGCAAGCAGTATTCGCTGATTGAAATTTGTAAGAAGCCGGAGATTGCGGCTGAGGTGACTATTACCGCGGCGGAAATCTTGGGTGTGGATGCGGCGATTATTTTTGCGGACTTGCTGTTGCCGCTGGAGGTAATGGGGCTGCCCTTTCATTTTTCCCCGGGCGAGGGGCCGGTGGTGGAATCGCCGATTCGCGATGCGGCGGCGGTGTCGGCTTTGCGTGTGGATCGCGCGGCGGATTTGGGATATGTGTCGGAGGCGGTGCGGTTAGTGTGCAAGCATTTCGGATCGAAGCTGCCCGTGATTGGATTCTGTGGCGCTCCTTTTACGTTAGCCAGCTACATGATCGAGGGCGGCGGGTCGCGGAATTACATTCATACCAAGAAGTTAATGTATTCGTCTCCAGCTTGGGATGAGTTGCTGGGGAAGTTGGTGGCGGTGACTTCTGCGTATGCGGTGAAACAGGTGCGCGCTGGAGCGGACGTCATACAGATTTTTGATAGCTGGGTTGGATGTTTAAGTGCGGATGACTATCGCGCTTATGTTTTGCCTCGAACCACGGAGTTGGTTCGTGCAGTACAGAAGGCCGGTGTGCCAGTGATTTATTTTGGTACCGATACGGCTTCACTTTTGCCATCTATGAAAGAGACCGGCTCTGAGGTGATTGGGATTGATTGGCGCACACCTCTGGATGACGGTTGGCGCGCTTTGGGGATGAAAGGCGCGGTGCAGGGGAACCTGGATCCGGTTTTACTTTTTGCTGATTGGGAGAAGGTGAAAGCCGGGGCAGTGAATGTGCTGTCTCGGGCCGGCGGGAGGCCGGGGCACATCTTTAATTTAGGACATGGGATTTTGCCGGAAACTCCAGTGGAGAATGTGAAGGAATTGGTAAAGTTTGTGCAGGAGTTTAGTGAAAGATGCGCGTGATGATATTTTTTTCTATTCATGCCGCATGCCTACCCCTTAAATGATGCTAAGTATCGGTGATGATTTGAACAGGTAACAGGTCAAATTCAGCCAAGGCCTCGGTGGATTCAATGTCCCACGGCTTTGCTGTCGTGACTCGAATAATTTCCCGTCCATTTGCATCAAGAGGTCTAGCCAGAATTTCACACGCCACCGCGCCCTCTCGTGGGTATTTGTCGTTTCCCGTTAAATTTTCAAGGCTGACCATTGGGACTTTCTCGATGAATGCGTGACGCTTGCCTGCTACACCAAATAATTCGCACTCAACCACTCCAGGTTGAGGATCGTCACCTAGATAGCGAACGATTTGGATTCTCATTTGCATTTTTTATATAGGCCGAAACGTGAATTGTATTGTTCAGCATCGATTTTGCATATCCTTTCAACCTCTCCGCCATGGCGGATCGTATCCGGTACACTAGGCATTTGTGAATGGATTCGACAACGCGTCAAAGTCCGCGGTCCTTCTCCTTGCCCACGGCAGCCCCGACTCGGTGGACGAGATTCCTGAATTTCTACAGCAGATCACACGCGGGCGGGCGATTCCGCCTCAGGTGGTGGAGGAAGTCCAGCATCGCTATGGGTTGATTGGGCAGTCTCCGCTGACTCGGTTGACTTTGCAGCAGGGGGAGTTGCTGGCTCGGGAGTTGGGGATGGCAGTTTATGTGGGGATGAGGAATTGGAAGCCTTATATTGCGGATGCGGTGCGGACGATGGATTCGGATGGCGTGAAGCATGCAGTGGTGATTTGTCTGGCTCCACAGAATTCCCGGACTAGTGTCGGGCTTTATCGAGCAGCTTTGACGGCGGCTGGGGAACCTTCTTTCACCTTTGATTTCGTGCCGGCCTGGCATGATCAGCCTTCGCTGATTGAGGCTTTTGTGCAGAAGTTTCGTGTGGGATGGGATACCGCATGTCGTGCGGCTGGGGCTACAGTTCCTGTGATCTTTACTGCGCATAGTGTGCCGGCTCGGACAATTGAGGATGGGGATCCTTATGAAGCGCAGGCTAAGGAGACGGCCGCACTCGTGGCTCGTGCTGTGGGCTTGAGTGAGTGGGAATTTGCTTTTCAGAGTCAGGGGATGTCGGGTGGGGCCTGGGTTGGGCCTACGGTGGAAGACTCGATTTTGAAGCTCAAGTCGCGCGGGCATTCTGGGGTGTTCATTCAGCCAGTGGGATTTCTTTGTGATCATGTTGAGATTCTTTATGACATTGATATTGGGTTTAAGCAGTTTGCGGCCAAACAGGGGATGCGGCTTTGGCGGGCGGAGTCGTTGAATGATTCTCCGCTGCTGGCGCGGGCTTTGGCGGAGATTGTGCGGGGACGCGTTAATCGCGGATAGAGATAAAAACCGATCGGATTTAGGATTCGGCCCGTATCAGGGTTGCGGCTTTAGTCCCGCCGTGATGTTTCGGTTCCTAAATTTTTGCGAGCCGATCAGGCGCGATTAAGACTAAGTCGACTATGGTTGTAATTGCGCCCCCGTGAACGCCGTATGAAAATATTCTCTGGTTTACGGCAGGGCTGAAGCCGTTGCCCTGATACGAGTCACTCTGACTCCAAATCGTCCATGAAGCGTATCGCGATTATCGGTGGGGGGATTGCTGGACTCTCGGCGGCCTTTACGTTGGATCAGGCGCGGCTTTCTGGTGCCGATGTTCGGTACACGCTGTTTGAATCTTCTGGGCGGCTGGGTGGAGTTCTACAAACCGACCGCATCGATGATTGTCTGGTTGAGGCTGGGCCGGATTCATTTCTTACCGAGAAACCATGGGCGGCTGATCTTTGCAAGCAGGTGGGGCTGGGCGATCAGTTGATTGGGTCGAACGATCGCTCACGTAAAACTTATATTTTGGTCCGCGGACGGCTGGTGCCTTTGCCGGATGGGCTGATGTTCATGGTGCCTACGCGGATTCTGCCTACTGTTTTCTCTCCCCTGTTTTCTTTTCGAACCAAGTTGCGGATGGCTCGGGAGTGGTTTCGTCGTCGTCGTGTGTCGGATGGCGATGAAAGCGTTACTTCGTTTGTGGAGCGACACTATGGGCGCGAGGTTGTCGACTATCTCGCTGATCCTTTGCTAACCGGTGTCTATGGCGGGGCGGCTGCATCACTTGGAGTGCGGGCGGTGCTGCCGCGGTTTGCGGAGATGGAAGCTTCGCATGGCAGCTTGGGGCGCGGGATGGTGGCAGCGCGGAAGAAGTCGCGCGGAGCTGCGGGGAGGCCGCTATTTTCTTCATTAAAGAATGGCATGCAGCAGATGGTGGATGCTGTTGCCGCTTCGCTGAGTCCGACGTCTGTTGTGTTGAAGGCGGCAGTGCTGGGGATCCAGGCTCAAGATTCTGGCTGGATTGTTTCGGCAGGATATAAGACCGATTATTTTGATGCGGTGATTCTGGCAGTGCCTGCTCATATCGCTGGAATGTTGATGAGTACAGCCAGTGCTCCGCTCGCCCGAGAGTTGAGCAGTATTCCATATAGTTCGTCGGTTACGGTGGCGCTGGGATATGGCGCAGAGGTGCGGAACGCTTTGCCTCCGGGCTTTGGGTTTCTTGTGCCGCATCGAGAATGCAAGCGCATGATGGCGGCTACATTTGTGCATAACAAATTTCCCCATCGTGCGCCAGAGGGCCGGGCGTTGGTGCGGTGCGCTTTGGGCGGGGCGCGGGACGAGGGGATGATTTCTTTGTCGGATGAGGAGATCTTACGGATTGTTCGAGATGAGTTGCGGCAGATTGTTGGCATTCACAGTGAGCCGCTGTTTGCGCGCATTTATCGGTGGTCAAAAGCTATGGCGCAGTACACTGTCGGGCATTTGGATCGGGTGAAGAAGATTGATGGGTTATTGCCCCCAGGGATTTTTTTGGCGGGGAATGGGTATCGAGGGATTGGGGTGCCGGATTGTGTGCGGACGGGGAAAGAGGCGGCCGAGGGAGCTTTGGCGGCCGTGGTGGCTTCGTAACGTCCTCAAGCTGAACACAAGCTTCCTCGACTTGGCATCGTTTCGCTTCGCCAACGATGCTTCGCTCGGGATGACAGAGCTGATATCTTGGGAAACTTTCCTTGCCGACGCCGGTTCATATCTCGCGTGTGATTTGGGGATAACTATGCGCAAAATGTTCGCTTCTGTCTTGTTTGTGCTGGCGCTGAATGTTCTGGTTATGGCGCAGGATTCGGCTCCCGCCGACAAGAGTCATGATATGAGTGGCATGGATATGTCGGGACATGACATGTCCAGCATGGGCGGCGAGGCTCATGCCATGCACTCTATGGAGGATCGGCACATGGATATGGGGCCGCATATGAAGATGACGGTTTTGCGGCCGGTGAAGGCAGGAGACCAGGAGAAAGCTGGCCAAGTTGTTGTGGCGGCGCGCCGCGCCGCGGAGAAATATAAAGATTACAAAGTTGCTCTGACCGATGGGTTCAAGATTTTCTTTCCTGATGTTCCGCAGAAGCAGTATCACTTTACCAATTATCAAAACGCCTATCAGGCTGTATTTAAGTTTGATCCTGATAAGCCGACTTCGTTGCTATACGAAAAACATGGTAACGATTACAAATTGGTTGGAGTGATGTATACGGCCAGGAAGACCGCTACCGAGGATGAATTGAACGAGCGGATTCCTTTGAGCATTGCGCAATGGCATGCGCATGTGAATTTGTGTATGCCTCCGGCGGACAAACGCCAGGAAGTTTTGCAGGCTCATCCTAAATTTGGGTTGCGGGGATCAATCTCAACTAAGGAAGATTGCGATGCTGCCGGTGGGCGGTTCATGCCGCAGGTGTTTGGGTGGATGGTGCATGTTTACCCAATGGAGTCGAAAGCCGAAGACATTTGGTCCGTCGAGAAACAGATCGACGGTCACGGGAACTAGCCGGCAGCTGCCTCCGCTGTCATGGCTGGGCGCGCGAGCCTGCGCTTGATCACCATTAATAGGAACATGATCACGGCAAGTTGAAGCGCCATACCGACGAAAACTGAAGCAGCGAAGCTGAATCCGTCGAAGTGCTCGAAGATTCCTGCCGGTGTTAGCAAGTTTGCGAAATGGTGGCCAGTCTGGTCGGATCCGATGCTTAGCACTATCGTGATTACGACGGTCGCGACGTAGTAAAGCCCCAGAAACAGGATGCCTTTCAGTGTTGGCGCACGCATGCGAGTCAGTGTGCACCACTGGATGAAAAGCACATCGCGCGTAATGAAGATCAGAATTGCCAGCAGTTGGATGGCACCACTTTGAAAGGCTTTGGGGTTGTAACCCAGAGCTGACTTCCAGGCAGAGAGCCCCCAGATCATCAGGCAGTAAGCGATCAGGGCTGAGATCGCCAACCATGGCCACGGTAAGCCGTCCTCGGCAAATATTCCGGCCTGTTTGGAATGATTGCGTCGCCACCACACTTTCAGACGCTCGTGCGGAGTGAGAGTGGCCAGTCCCATCAGGGCCAAAATCAAGGTGTTCAAGCCGACCATCAGAGTGGCGAAATCAGTCATGGTTATGTCTGTTGTGCGCTCAGGGTCGAACAGGCCATAGGCAAGGAAGTTGAGGAAGGCGACGCAGCCTACCACCTGCCAGCGGGACAGCATGCGAAGTTGGTCTGGGTCTTTTTTGAGATTGCGGACGATCATCAGCACGAACCAGGCACCGAATGTGATGTAGAGCAACAGGCTCATAACTACCCAGGGGGTTTTGTGGCTGAAAAGTGTGGGAGGCATCGGGCCTCGGCCGAAACTTAACAATGAATCAAGGCCACTGAACGGACTGATGGCCGCGACTCCAGGGAACATGGTTTCGCTGAACGTCGCGGCTATTGAAACCAATGCGTAAAGGCCCAACGCCGCGAGTACCCCGACACCGCGACTCCGGCTTTCGAACATGCTGGAAAGCCAAATTCCTACAAGACCCAAGAACAATGCGCTGGAGAGAATGAGTGTGTAGGCGTAGATGATGTGAAGGAAGCCAGTTTCTCCGCGAAGTCCGGCAAAAATAGAGATGGGAATGCAACAGAGGACGATAAAGTAAGCGAGGACTGGTTCGCCCAGAAGTTTGCCGGTTAGCAATTCGCTGGGCGAGAGCCGTGTGGTCCTTTGAAAGTCCCAGGTTTTGCGTTCGCGCTCTTGAGAGACACTTTGCGCGCAGGCAAACAGCACCCAGAAACTCAAAATGCCCACTTGGCCCATCATCAACGTGCGGTAATAGAGCCGCCAGAATTCGATGGGATTGCGCTGTTCCATGAACTCCAGTTCAGCGGCAGTTGGCTGGCCGGAGGCCTGGGCTGAAGCGCGGGCTTTTGCGATCACATTGTCGCGTTGTGCCCAGCAGCCTAAGCCAACCAGGATGCAAAGCACGACTACAACCGCTAACACAGAGACAGCGCGCGTGCGGCGCAGTTCAGAGCGGAAATGACGTACGAATTCGGGGTTTTGCCAGAATTTGAGCATCACATTACCTGATGACCGGAGAGTTTCATGTATAGATCTTCGACGGTTTGACGAGTTTCCGCGAAGGATGTGATTTTTACTCCGACTGTTACTAAGTTGTTCAGCACTTTGGACAGTTGATCTTCGGTGCCCGCGAATTGGAATTCGCCCTCTGTCGATTGCACGATCAATCCTGAGATGAGTGGGTCTTGCTGGAGTAGGGATTGAACTGTGCTTGAGCTGTCTCCGATCCAGCGGACGCGCAGGGTGCGGGCTGGATTGGCGGCTGCGGTCACGTCTTCAATGCGGCCGCTGCGGACCAGTGCTCCCTTCTCCATGATGCCGATCGAGGTGCAGAAGCCTTCGAGTTCGGTGAGGATGTGCGATGAGACTACAATGGTCGTGCCTTGATCGCAGAGTGAGCGCAGCAGGTTGCGCAGGTCGAAGCGGGCTTTGGGATCGAGGCCTGAGGCCGGTTCATCGAGTAGCAGCAACTTTGGCCGATGGATGATGGCTCGGCCAATGCCCAGTCTTTGCTTCATGCCGCGAGAGAGGCCGCGGATCAGGGCGTCTCGTTTAACTTCGAGTCCAACCTGCGCGATCACTTCTGTGACGCGTGCCGCGATTTTTTCTTCCGCCATTTTGTAGGCGTGGGCGAAGTAATCGAGGTACTCCCAAACTTTTAGGGTTTCGTAGACCGAGAAGAAATCGGAGAGGTATCCGATGTGTTGCTGGGCTTGCTCCGGTTCATGGAGCACGTCGACTCCGGCGACGTGTACGGTGCCCTGGGTCGGGGACAACAGTCCGCAGGTCATGCGGATTGTGGTTGTTTTGCCTGCGCCGTTCGGGCCTATCAGCCCGTAGATTTCACCTGTTGGAATGGCCAGGTTGAGGTCTTCGACGGCGATTAGATCATCGTATTCCTTGCGTAAGTGAGAAAGCTCAATCACGTTGATGACGCCTTTCAGCGCGAAATGATAGGCAATCTAGCCCGGTTCGGCTAGACATAGCTGAGTGACGTAGCTACTTACGGAAGGGAAGCAGGGGAGGTTCCGTGAATTTTAGGGGCTGGAAGACCAATCGGTCACTTACCAGGAAGTTAGCCAGTGAACAGACCATGATGGCGATCAGGTTGGCTATCAGGTAGTTGAAGTGGAACACGCCGGTCAAGAGCTTCATCAGCAGGAGATTGCCGGCGATGGAGAGCAGGCCATTGCTTAGGTTGAACTTAATGAACCGCACCAGCGGCGAGGTTGTTTTCTCGCGGTCTTTCCAGGTGAAGCGTTCGTGCCAGATGAAGTTGTGTATGACCGCGGCTTCTACTGCAAGGGCTGTGGCGCGCAGATAGTTGAAGTGGAGTCCAGTTTTCAGCACCGTTAGTACTGCCAACTGCACTCCGATTCCGATTCCTCCTACGAAATTGAATTTCAGCCAGCGGATCATTGGACTTTTTCTTCGTGGTACAGACGGTAGGTATTGCGGGCAGTGAAGAAGATCAACATGGCTGTCATGCCGATCAGGCCGATGACTCCGCCGATGTCGAACAGGCGATAGTGCGCTTTCAGCACGATGGGCCAGCGGAATAGTGCCAGATTGCCGATAACCAACAGGACCCGCAGTTCTGTGGGCCCGAAACTCCAGAACGACAGACGGAATTCAGCTAGCGTGTAGGTAGCTAGATAGGTTTGGATGGACAGCATCAGGAATCCGATCAGGAGTCCGATGGCAATGTAGGGATGCATATAGCCGGACAGAGCTAGTCCTCCCATGAGGGCTAGCGAGCCGAAGCCGTCCACCATGTGGTCCACGTAGAAGCCGTAGCGTGGGCGTTGTTGCTGGCGGACTCGGGCTAGTGTGCCATCGAGGCTGTCGCCAAGCCAGTTGAGGGCGAGGAACACAATTACGGCCAGCAGCCAGTTTTTGTTTTGGGCGGAGAGGGCATAGCTGACACCCGCCATAATTTGGGCGGCCAGACCAACGATGGTCAGGTGGTCGGAGTTGATTGCGGCGGGAGTCCTTTCGGCCAGCCAGATCAGGGCTCGCTTTTCCGCCCGCGCCAGGATGCTTTGCTGGACACGGTTGGCTTGCTGGAACTTGGATCGTTGTACCCCGTTTAGGACTTTGGGGTTTGATTGTTCACAGAATTCGATCAAGGGCCTTGCCATAGGTACCTCCGAACTGTGGGCAATATGGCCTAGTTCGACAATCTGGGCAATGCCTGGCGGGTAAAGCTTGGATCATCTCGTAAGTGGTTTATTGAGAATGTGATACGGGCGTCGATCAACCGCGATTCAGGTCTGGTTTTGGTCTATTCGGTCTCGGAAATCCACTTGTCAGTTCTTAGTTCTTGGTGCTCAGTCTGTCGTTTCCACAATAGCCTCGCCTAGTTGGGTTGTGGCCCAGTCGATTTGGTCGCGTGTGATTACGGCTGGCGGGGCGATCAGTAGGTGGTCGCCTTGGGTTCCATCTACGCAGCCTTGCATGGGGTAGACAAGGAGTCCGCGTTGGGCGGCGGCTTGGCCTACGCGTCCGGCGAAGTTTTGCTTTGGGTCGAAAGGCTGTTTTGAGGATTTGTCTTGTACCAATTCGATCCCCATCAGCAGACCGATACCGCGGATGTCGCCTACGGTTTTCAGGCTTCGTAATTCATTTAGAGATTTATGCAACTTGGCCGCGATGGTGTCTAGTTGTTCGGAGTTTGCCGATGGAGTCAGATTTTTCACCATGGGCAACACGGCTTGGCCCGCAGCCAGTGCGATGGAGTGAGCGTTGTAGGTGAAGCCGTGGAGGAATGCTCCTGAGCCGGTGGCGATTGCGTCGATAACTTTTTTGCTGGCGATGACTGCGCCCAAGGGAGCGTATCCACTGGAGAGTCCCTTGGCAGTGACCAGGATATCCGGCGCGATGTCCCAGTGATCCACGGCAAAGTTTTGCCCGGTGCGGCCCATCCCAGTCATTACCTCGTCGGCGATCAATAAAACTCCGTGGCGCTGGCAGATTTGGGCGATGGATTGCAAATATCCGGGCGGCGGAGTTACGGCACCTAGCGTGGCTCCGCTTACTGGTTCGAAGATGAAAGCGGCGGCCTGGCCGTTGCTGGCTTTGATGGCTTGATCTAGTTCGGCGGCATATTCCTGTCCGCAGTTACGGCAACCGTCTTTGCAGTCGTAGTTGCAGCGGTAGCAATACGGAATGCCGATGTGTTCGAACTCCCGGATCATGGGTAGATAGATCTGGCGGCGGCGTTTGTTTCCTGAGACCGATAGCGCGCCTAGCGTGGAGCCGTGGTAGCTCTGAGTCCGGCTTAGGACTTGGTGGCGCCTTGTCTGGCATGCTTCTACCTGATATTGGCGAGCCAGCTTCAATGCGGTTTCAATCGCTTCAGAGCCTCCGCTGGTGAAATAGACTGCTCCGCCGGCGAAATTTCTTCCGGCGAAGTCCAGCAATTCTCGCGCGTATTGTTCGGCGATGGGCGTGGTGAATTGGCTGGTGTGGGCGAACTCCAACTGCCTTGCCTGTTCCACCATCGCTTGCGAAATTTTAGCGACACCGTGTCCGATGAAATTTACTGCGGCGGATCCGGAAAAATCTAAATACTTATTTCCTTCCGAGTCCCAGATGTAGACGCCTTCTCCGCGAACCGCTGACGGGAAAGGTTTTTTGAAGGAACGGCGGAAGACCGATGACTTGTGCACAACTGGATTATGAAAGCGGGTGCGAGTGTGTGTCAAAGGTCGTACCGAGCAAACGAAAGCCGCAAAGAACAGCAATTAAGACGCTGACAGGAAGGTACTGTCTGAATTATTTAAGCCACTACCGACAGGAACACGCTGGTTGACAGGGTACGAACCGAGCGGCGACACTGCGATGTCATTTCCTGGAGGATCCTTGATCAAGAAAACGTGTCTCGCGGTGATTTTGTTTTGTGGCTGTTTCGGGTTTGCGCAGGATGCTGCTGCTCCGCTGAAAACTACTTACATTCTTGCCGGGCATTTGTTCGATTCGACCAGCGACAATGTTCGCGAGACACAGGTGATTGTGGTTGAGGGTGAGCGAATCAAGAGTGTGGGCTCGGCTATTTCCATCAAGATTCCATCTGGCGCTAACGTGATTGATCTTTCGCACTCAACTGTTCTTCCTGGATTGATTGATTGCCATACCCACTTGGGTTCGCGCGCGGACCGCTATGATCCGATTTATGAATTCAAAGATTCGCCCTTCGATAGCGCGTTTGCTGCGGTGGTGAATGCTAAGAAGACGCTCGAAGCCGGGTTTACTTCTGTGCGGGATGTGGGATCCGAACCATTTCTGGCCGTGGATCTACGCAACTCGATTAATGAAGGATTTATTCCTGGACCGCGTGTGGTGGCGAGCGGTCCGGCTCTCTCCATTACAGGCGGCCATGGAGACTTGAATAACTTTGCACCCCAAGTTCGAGTTGGGATGTTTCCCGAGGAGCGCGGCTTCTCCATCTCAGATGGAGCGGAGCAGATTCGTCACACGATCCGGGCACAGGAAAAGCATGGAGTGGATGTGATTAAGATCCTGGCCACTGGCGGAGTGCTTTCCCACGGTGACAAGCCCGGTGCTCCACAGTACACGCTCGAGGAACTGAAGGTGGCGGCGGAGACGGCTCACATGGGCGGGCGGAAGATCGCGGCTCATGCTCACGGGGCGGAGGGGATCAAGAATGCGATTCTCGCGGGAATTGATTCAATTGAACATGCCAGCCTGGCGGATGACGAGGATATTCGACTCGCCAAGGAACACGGCACGTATTTCGTGATGGACATTTATAACGACGATTACATTTTGAATGAAGCGGCGAAGTTTGGATTGGATAAAGAACGGATAGATAAAGAACGCACCGTCGGCCGGCTGCAGAGGGAGAATTTTCAGAAGGCGTTTAAGGCCGGCGTGAAGATGGCATTTGGCACCGATGCAGGGGTTTATCCGCACGGCGACAATGCCAAACAGTTTTTTTATATGGTGAAGTTTGGGATGACGCCGGCACAGGCGATTCGTGCGGCGACCTCCAGCGCGGCGGATTTGATTGGGCGCGCGCAGGATGTGGGCACGATTGAAGCGGGGAAGTATGCGGACATTATTGCGGTGGATAACGATCCGTTGGCGGATGTTCGGGCGCTCGAGCATGTGAGTTTTGTGATGAAAGGTGGAGTGGTTTACAAAGGCAAGTGAGTGCTGTCCCTGACGTGACTTTGTCATCTCGATTGCTCTCCCGGCACTGTCGTGCCGGGCTTTCTCATTCCGCCGCTTCGCGGCTACATCTGGGCGCCGACTAGTTCGCATTTTCCTATAAACTTTCGTGACTCTGGAACCATCGGCTGTATCCGGTTCACATGGTTGTTCCGTGTAGAATCGGCTCATCGTGGCCGAGTCTTCCGCCTCCAATACAGCTGCTCCTGGCAGCTGGTTTAGCCGTGCTATGCGCCAGTTTCGGCCTCTGCATGAGCACTCAGCGTTTTCCGCGACACTGTTGTTGATGAGCACGGTGTTGCTTTCGCGCATCATGGGGTTCATCCGTGAGGTTTATATTGCGCGGACTTTCGGTGCTGGGTGGAAGACCGATGCGTTTTACGCTGCTTTCACGATTCCTGACTGGCTGAATTACATAGTGGCGGGTGGGACGGCTTCGATCACATTTGTTTCCATCTATAGCAAGTTTCTAGCAGAGAAGAAGGAAGACGAGGCGCAGAAGACCTTCTCGGTAATCCTCAGCGTGATGGGTGCGGCGATGGTTGGGGGAATCCTGCTTGGAGAAATTTTTACTCCTCAGCTAGTCCACCTGATGTTCGGCAATAAGTTTTCGCTGGAACAGTTCCATCTTTGCGTTTTTTTGACGCGAATACTTTTGCCGGCACAGTTTTTTTTCTATGCGGGCGGTGTGGTTTCTGCCGTTCTGTTGGCGCGCAGATTGTTTTTGCTGCCTGCACTTGGTCCGCTGGTTTACAACGGCGGTATCATTCTTGGCGGACTGCTGTTTTCGCATTTTCTTGGCATCTCATCTCTTGCCTACGGTGCCGTCGCCGGCGCTTTCATTGGCATTTTTCTGGTTAACGCGATTGGTGCTGCGCGAGTTGGCGCTTGGTATCGCCCATCGTTCGATATCAAAAATGAAGCGTTCCGTAGATGGATCAAACTTTCCATTCCACTTATGCTTGGGGTTTCTCTGGTCAGTGTGGATGATTGGTTTCTGCGTTATTTCGCCGCGGGGAGCCTTGGCGACATTAGCCGTCTAAATTATGCCAAGCGGTTGTTCCAGGTGCCGGTTTCGATTTTGGGGCAGGCTGCGGGGCAGGCGTCTTATCCATTTTTTGCGCGCTTGTTTGAGGAGAAGCGGTTGCAGGAGTTGTCCGACACTGTGAATGGCTCGGTTTATCGCGCGGTGGCGGCCTCAATACTTGTGGCTAGTTTCATGATGTGTGCTGCGCTGCCACTGGTGGACATCGTTTACCGGCACGGACACTTTACGGCTTCCGATGCGCGGGAGACTTCGGTCTATTTTTTCTGGTTTTCCATTTCGCTGGCATTCTGGGCGGCGCAGGCACTGTATACGCGGGCTTACTACGCGTCGGGAAATACGCTAACTCCGATGATTGCCAGTTCGATGGTGACGTTGGCATCATTGCCAGTTTACAAAATTTTGTTTCACACTCACGGCGCTACCGGGCTTGCGATTGCTTCTGATATTGGGATCGCCGCAAATTGCATCACGATGGCTGTGCTGGTACACCGGCAAAAACTGGTGCTGGCGAATGAATTGAATTGGTCGGAATTGGCAAAGGCCGGAATTACTGCGGTGATTGGTGGAATTTTGAGTTACAAAGTCGCCGCTGGCCTGATGGCCAGCGGCGACTTTGTTGCCGATATCAAAGCATTAGTGCTTGCGGGCCTAACCTGGGCAGCCGCTGTGGCGGCCGGCCTCTGGCTCATGCGGTCCACTCTGTTGACGGACTTGCGCAAGAAATCTCGCTAGACAAGTCAATTTCAATGCGGCACATTGATGTTGATGTTGTACCGAACCCGATAGATCACTTTCTTTGTATCCCATGCTTGCAGTGTCAGGATGTGCGGGCATTGGCCTGAGACCAAACGATTTGCTGACCCGCATGAGGCAGCACTTAGGTGTGCTTCCTCATGCGGCTGGTAACTGTTTTAGTGGGGAACATTAATATTGATGTTGTATTGGATGCGATAGATCACACCACTCGCTTCCCAGGCTTGCAGAGTCAGAATGTGAGTTCCGCAGGGAGCATTTTCTACGGTTGAGCTCATGGTTGGTCCGTTTGAAGTTGCTACCACCGTGTTGTCGATCCATGCCTTCATGCCGATGATCTGGCTTGTGTTATTTACTACGCTGGCTGTGATAGGGAATGTCTTCTCTAGGTAACTATTCGGCTCGGGCCCGGAAGAAGTTTGGAATCCCCCGAGACACGGGTCGTACCCGTTTGGCGGGCAGTCTTCATAGCCGCGAGTGTAAGTGGAGCGAATGGCGCGACTGGAGCTGAAGACGTGGCCTCCCGAATCCCAGGCATTGAACGTCACTCTGTGGTTACCTTGCGTGGGCACTTCTACAATCGTTGAAAAAGAAGGATTGCCATAGAAGCCGGTGAACGCCCCCTGCTGTTGCTTGCCGTCTACATACATCTTCATTGCGGTGATTTTTGAATTGCCCTTCGCTGCCACGTAGACCGAATAGTTCAGTCCTAGTTGGGCTCCGGCTGGCGGCCCACAGAAATTTATGCCGGGAGATGAGGGCACGTTACACGGAGGATAACCGTCTCCAACGACTGCAAAGTTGATTGCGCCCCGGTACCAATTCCCCTGTGAGTCCCAGGCGATGATAACGATCTTGTTGAGACCGTTTTTGATTGAGCCATCGATGAGGGAAGCGCCGGTTTGTCCGGGAGAGCCTTGAAAGAGTTTTACGTTGTTATCGTAGACGGCGAATTTGATGATCTCGGCTCCGAACGCCGGGGTTGAGTTGAAGTCAATCTCGGGAGTGTTAGCGACCGTGGAATTGGCGGTGGGCGAACAGATGCGGACTCCGGGACTGTCCGGAGCAGCGCACGCGGCGGCTGCGATAGCCGGTAGGACGATGATAGGGAGCAAGAGCGCAAACAAAAAGCGACGCATACTACCTCCGTGGGGCGTCACTTTAGTGAACAAACTGCTGTTCTGCGTTGCTCCCTTAGAGGATAGCACGGCAAAAAATCCAGCCTAGTCTGTATTCCACAAACTTTCTTCTCATATCATTATTTCGCTCTCACGATTCAAAATCTATTTCGTGATCGTGCCGCATGCGATGCGGTCACCTGCGTTTCCCGCCGGGTCAGTCTTCATGTCGTCCGCTTTGGCGTGAATGACTAGCGCTGTTCCGCCATTGCTGAACACAGAGTGATTGTCGTTTCCCAGATTCACGTCCATGTTCGTGATGGTGGCTTTCAATTTGCCGCTTTCAGGGACGGTGATGTTCTGCATGTCTCCGGCGTGATGGCCCTCGGGATTTTCCATGCCGTGATGTTTCGCGTCAGGGTTAAAGTGTCCTCCGGCCGATTTGAAATCTAGAGCTTCGCACTTGGCGTTTTGATGAATGTGGATGGCGTGTTCACCCGCCGGCAGGTCATGCAGGTCGAGCATGATGTTGACTCCTGTTTTTGCGGGTGCGATGGTGGCGGAACCCACGCTTTTGCCCTCAGCGTTTTTCAATTCAACCTTGGTTTTGGCGGAAGCTGTCATGGAAAGCGACAAGATTGCCGCGGAAAATATTGCTGCCATCAGAATTCTGGATTTCATGGGCGATCCTCCTGGATCAGTTTTGATTCAACAGAGTAACGAAGAAGGCGTTGTTACCGGTTCGTAAATCTTTTCCGTAGACCACAGCCACTCCGATTCCGAAAACCTTGAATTTCGCCTGGGCGCCTGTATCCCAGAGCCATCCATCCGATCCCAGGCCAGGATGGGGGTCGGTGATTTTGCCTGTGTCTACAAACGGGCCCAGCTTAACAGCAAGCAGGCTGTTCTGAAAAACGTTTTTGTCGACCTCCCAGTTGGAGAGGAAGTAGTTTTCACCCAGAGGGCCGCTGCCTTTCCTGCCGTGGTGAGTGGTGATATGTCCCCGCATAACCAGGTCGTTGTCGCCGATGCCGCCTAAGGTGAACAGTTCATCAAAAGGGATGGTGCCCCAGGTTTTTCCAGCGCGTAACAAATGGTTAGTTTGGTAGTCGTCACCTTTTGCTTGTGGGAACCAGTGTAGGCGCAAGGAGGCCTGAAGTTTTTCGAAGGTGTGATCGGGAGCAGACCAAGTGTGGCCTGCATCAGAAGAGACGCCTGCACTTAGAGTGAATCTACGCTCGGGCAAACGCCACAGGTCTGCTTTCACTTCGGTGATTTGTTTGAGCTGGTAGCCGCGAGTTAACAGATCCGGAGTAAGTACGCTTCCAAAGGAAATGTCGCGGAAGTCGCGGTGCGAGAGTTCGGCTGAGGCGGACCAGTTCCAGCGTGCGGCCTGGAAAGTTGTGATCTGTGCATGAACGGCTTCGCGGCGCATGTTGAAGCTGCCGAGCACAGATGCTTGGTCGGAGGAGGATTCGCGGATGTCCCAGTTTTCTCCTCGGAGGTCGAGGCCGAAAGAGACATGACGTTTTGCATCAAGACCCAACGGACTGGAAACTTCGGCTTGAACGCGGCGTTTTTCCGCGTCCCAGCGGTACATGGAAATAAAGTTGATGGCCTGGTTGTGATAGTTGTCGAATTCCAGATTTACCGTTTGTTCCGGGAGATCATGGAAGATGTTGAGCAGAACCTCCCACTTATTGGCGCCGAATCCCTTGTTCTCGTGGTTGCGGAAGACTACGTCGAACTGTCCGTCATCGCGAGCTTTCAAATCGAAGTTGTAGGAGGAAAAAATGCCGAGACCATGGATACGAGTTTGAGTGGCGAGAAGATCGGACAATTGCAGGGTTGAGGCCGGCGCGAAGGTGAAGGCGTGATCGAGCAGGGCCGGGATGACTCGCGGCTTTGGCTCGGCCAGGACGCTGGCGATTTTTGGTTTGTTGACGCGGTTCCAATATTTCACTGCCGCCTCCAGATTGCCTTGGAGGAAGTAGACGGTTGCCAGGAATTCGCTGGCATAAAAATCCTTTGGATTCAGACGCAATGCGCGACGAAGATGGCTAGCAGCATCGGCGTATCGTTTTTGTTTGAAATCGACTCCGGCTAATTCCAGGGGAAAGCGTTCATCGTTCGGCAGGTTTCGTTCACCATCTTTAAACCTGGCGTGGGCCTGGGGCCAGCGTTCCAGATGAGCTAACGCGGTTCCATAGAGATAGTTTAGTTCGGGGGAGCGATTCGGCGTGGATTCTGCCAGGCTGACTACTTCCTGCCACTGTTGTTTTTCGATCAACTGCTTTGCTTTTTCGACTGGATCGGGCCCGGGCGAGGATTGTCCTACCGTGAGACCTACTAAACAAAGCGTGACGGCGAAGTAGCGGATCAGTGGGCACCGGATTCGGGCAAAGCCAGTAGCGTCCATTTTCCGGCAGCGTTCCATTCCCGATCGAAACTCGTTTGATCGCGCTTTAATAATTTTCGTTGTGCAGGGTCGTTGACGATTACTAGGTGGTTATCTTCGTCGAGCCCGGTCACCACTACATAGTGTAGTGGAGCTTTTCCCGGTTTGAGTGCGACCATTAGCGGGCGGCCTTTTTGTAGATGGTCCTTCAAGTCTGCGGTTTCGCCCTTGAAGGCGAAGGTGAGAAATCCGTGGTCCTTGAAATAGCTCTCGACATCGGACGCATAGATGCCATGTCCCTTTTTTGAGTAGAGAGCGTCATAGATTTGGGTTGGGTCAACGCTTTGCGGATCGCGGTTCTGCTTCACCGCCCAGTACTGCATCACCATGGCGATGCTGGCGGCGCCGCAGCCTTCTTTCACTTGTTTGACGAAAGGAACGTCGAGCCAGATGCCCGGCTCGGTGTCTGCGAATAATATTCCGCAAAACCATAACGCGGCCAAACATCTGGCAATACGACGAAACATCGGAGTGCTTAACGGACGGCGACGATAATTAGGATCAGAGCTGCAATAGCGACGATGATCCAGATCAGGTCACGATCGCTGAGATCGCCGGCGGCGAAATCGGCTTGAGCTTTGTCCGCGCGCGCGGCCAGCTTGGCGAGCTCTGCATCGTTGAGGTTTGATACGGCGTTCTTTACCAGTTGCGGATCCATGTGAGCGGTCTTCAACGCTTTGACGGCCCTATTCGAAGACAGGAATGTCTGCACGGTTTGCAGATTGTGCTCGCGAGTCTGCGTGGCAGCGACGGCAGCCTTTTGCAGGTCGGCCGGGCTCACCAGGTGGGACGGAGCTACGGCCTGAGCCATTAGATTCGTTGGTACAGCGAATATTGTCGCCAATACGCAAGCAGTGACTCCGCGTACGGCCTGCTTGAAGAAATCAAAGTGCATGTGTTAACAACCTCCCCATAGATTTTTCGGCCTAAGGTTATTGAAAACACTATACCGGAGGTTTGATGCCGGAGTGAAATAGGAAGTTTACTCGTTTAAGGCCTCTACAGTTTCCTGAAGTTGTTGGGCGATTTGCTGAGGAGCGGTGTCAGGCGGGAATATGACTGGAGTACCAATAGTTACGCGGATTTTTCCCGGGCGGGCGAAGTGCTTGCCTGCTTGTTTCAGTTCAAATAATCCATCAATTCGCATGGGGACAATCGGAATTTTAAGATTGTTCGCTAACAGACCAATGCCGGATTGAAAGGGATTGATTTTGCCGTCGGTGGTGTGGCGGCCTTCCGGGAAGACGAGCACGCTATAGCCGCGGTCTACGCATTCTCCAGCATAGGCGAAACTTTCGCGAAAGCCGGCGGCGCGGGGAAGCGGGAACAGGTTGAGCAGGATTACGCCTAGTGTCCACATCATGCGGTCGTAGATTCGAACGAAAATATTTTTTGTCCGCGCAGGGTTGCGTTTTGATTCCATGGCTTCGCCTCCAGCTGCGGTTGCTAAGTGATGGCGAATGCCCGGCGGCAGAGCTTTGTGGACGAAGCCTACATCGACATGGCTGATGTGATTGCAGACGATTAAGACTGGGCCGCGGGTGTTGCGCAGATTTTGTTTTCCTTTGATTCGGGGCCAACCTAGCAGGAAGACGGCTGGGCGTCCGAGCAAATACTGGCCGAGGATTCTGATCCAGGAAAACGGCCAGTGCAGTGTCCAACGTGGGTAGTAATATTTGGTTTTTGCTTGTATCTCACCGTGGAGTAGCCGTTCCAGGTCGCCTACCGTTTGGACTGACGCAAAGCCGGTCTCGCTAAGATCGAGTTGGTAACGGTCTTCCAGCGCTCCCAACAGTTCTACACGTTCTAGTGAGGAGAGACTTAGATCGTTTTCCAGGTTTGCGGTTGTTGATGGCTGAGTCGGACTTTTCTTGATGCGGCCGATCAAGTCTCCCAGAACGCTGGTTGATTTGGGGGCCTCGGCTTTTTGCCCCTGATAGGCGATGGCCGCCTGCTGGATCACGTTGCGGCGCGGCTTCTGCGTTGAGGTGCGCGGGAAATCTTCCTCCGGCCACACCATCCAGTGACGCATGCGCTGATACTCAGCTAGCGATTGGTTGGCGCCTGCGATGACCGCTTTGATATCGGCGCTTAAGTCACGCAGAATTACTACCGCACAGGGATCGGCGTTTCCGTTTCGCGGAAGCGCTACGACTATGCAATCTTTTATTTCCGGTTGGCCGCGCAGGGCTGCTTCCAGATCGTCGGGATAGATGTTCATTCCCGCTGGCGTGACGATCACATCTTTTTTTCGCCCTTTGAAATAGAGATTGCCTGCGGCATCGAGTTCTCCTATGTCTCCGGTGCCGTACCAGCCTTCTCGATCCGAGATTGGTTTTAGATTTTGGTCTCCCCAGTAGCCGCTGGCTACTCCGCTGCCGCGGACCAGGATTTCTCCATCCTCACCGAGTTTGATTTCGCGTCCAGCGAGGACTTTTCCGATGGATCCTTTGCCTACGCGGAAGGGGTGGTTGACGCTGATAAGCGATGTCGTTTCGGTGAGGCCGTATCCCTGGATTACGGCGATACCCAGGCGATGCCAGAATTCTTCGCTGACGCTGTCGAGCGCGGCGCCTCCGCAGATGAAGGCCCAGAATTTCCATCCGAATTGGCGGCGGATGCGGCGGAAGATCCAAGAACGGTGGAGGAAGTGTTTGGGTTTGGACTGGTCGAAACGTCGGCGGAATTTTTCTAGTTTTCCTCGATCTTCGAAATCGCGTTCAATTTTTTCTTTTAGCGATTGCAGGACGCGGGGGACGGCGACTAGAACCGAGGCTCGTTCTCGTTTGATGGTACCGATAATTTCGGAGGGCTTGAGGGATTCCTGAAAGATCACTGTTCCGCCCATGGCGCGTGGGAGGAACAGTCCGAGAAATTGTCCGAAGATGTGGCTTAGGGGCAAAAGATTCAGGAAGCGTACAGGGTGGAACCAGCGTTCGTATTTCAGGTATTTCTGGATTTCGGCTTCTAGTGGGGTGACGTTGCCGAGTACGTTGCCGTGCGTGATCACCACGCCTTTTGGTTCGGCAGTAGTGCCTGAAGTGAAGACTACCTGGAGAACATCCGCGGGTTGGACGGTGGAAACTTGGGCAGTAAAACAGTGATGAGCTAATGTTTGAGGCAATTCTTCGAAAAATAAGGTTGGGATTGAACTCGTCTGGTGTTTCTTCGCGCATACTAATAGCTTCGCTCGAACTTGATGGAACAGTCGCAGCGGGAAGTCAGACACGGCTGCGTCATCCACGGGGACGACGATGACTCCCGCTGAGGCACATCCGAAAAAAGTTGCCACCCACGCGCCGGAGTTAGGTCCCCAGAGCAGGACGTAGTCGCCTTTTTTGATTTGCCTGGCTTCCAGTTCGCGGGCGACGCGGAATGCTGTTTCCGCGATTTGCTGGTAGCTCCAGCGGACTGTGCGGTAGCCATCACGCTCAACGTAGGCGATTTCTTTTCCCCGGCGCAGAAAATCGTCGAGGAATGTCGCGATGGACGAACGTTCCATGCTAGGCGCGCATGAGCCGGGCCTGCTTCGGACAGTGGGCCGACAAGACGTCGAGAAATTCTGTTACATACGGCGGGGTCGGCTGATTGCGGAGCGTGGCTGCATGCCAGACACGGCGGAATCCTCGGCTGGATAGGGAACGCAATGCCACTTTGCCGGAGTCTGCGTATGGCGCGACTGCCCAGCGCGCGAGGAAGCCAATACCTGTTCCCGCGGCGGCTAGTTCGATGATGCCTTCGGTCAGCATGATTTCCATGATGCGATCGGGTTCCACCCCAGCTTTGTGAAGGACTGAGAGGAATGTGCTCTCCTCGCGCGGGGGATAAATCAGCACTGTCTCTTTGGTCATTTCTTTGGGAGAGATTTGGCTTTTTGCTGCCAATGGATGCTTCGGAGACATTACCAGAACTAATTCGTCCTCGAACATCGGCATCAGGCGCAGGCTTGAGTTGCGCGGTGGAGGTGTGCAGTTCAGGATCGCTACGTCTAACTTGCCGTCCAGTAATGCTTCGAGGGGACGGTGGGTGTACTCAACGTCGATGCTGACTTCTACTTTGGGATAGCGCGTGTGAAATTTTTTGAGCACCGGCGGCAGCCAGTGGTAGCAGGTATAGCACTCGGTGCTGATGCGGATGATTCCGCGCGTGCCCCCGTTGAGTCCGACGATTTGTGACTCGGCATTTTTCAGTTCTTCCAATACCTTTTCTGCGGAACACAGAAGTTTTTCTCCCGCCGGGGTTAACACCATTCTCTTGCCTAAGCGGAGGAAAAGGGCGGCACCCAGTTTTTCCTCGGCGTCTCTTAGTTGATGGCTTAACGCGGATTGGGTCAGATGCAGGCGTTTGCCGGCTTCGGTGACGCTGCCCGTTTGGGCTACGGCGGCCAGAAGGCGCAGGTGGCGGATTTCGAGCTTTACATCCATCACATGAGCATAGTTCATCTATTCGGTGGAAACAAACAATAACTCTAATATCAGGGTGAACCCACAGTCCGCCGGGCGCGTGGTACGCTTTTTTTAGTGTCTGGTTGGCCTACGGCGCAATCTAAGCAACTTTATGTCGAAACTTGCCGCCCAACACCTACTGAAAACTCAGACGCTTACCATCCGCGACGTCTGTTGCTCGGGTAGCCACAAGGGGATGAGCGCGGAAGAGTTTGCCGGCGAGACAGAATTGGTCTTTCCTTACCGCGGGGTGTATGTCCGCCATCTTGGGCAGGACCAAGCGGTTGCGGACGCGAACCAGGTTTTGTTTTTCAATGCTAACGACGCTTACCGGGTGAGCCATCCCGTGGCCGGGGGCGATGCTTGCTTAACGTTGACGATGAGTGAACTGCTGTTGCGCGAGCTGGCTCCACGCGATTTGTTGCGGCACGGAGATCGGTTGGCATTTCGATTGCAGCGTTTGCGAATTGATCCTCGGGCCCAGGTGTTGGTCGCGCTGTTGCGGCATAGTCTTCAAGAAAATATTGCTGAGCCACTGGAGGCTGAGAGTCTTGCTTTGACTTTGGTGCATCGGTCGCTGGGAGCGCGTACTGCGCATTCGGCGGGGGCGACCGTTGGGCGGCAGCGGTTGGTCGATCGGGTCAAACTGGTTTTGATGAATGATCTGGCGCGGCGCTGGACTTTGGCGGAGATTGGCGCGGAACTACGCTGCTCTCCGGTTTACCTCACCCAAGTTTTTCAGCAGGTGGAAGGTGTGCCTTTGTATCGCTATCAGTTGCGGTTGCGACTAGCACGGGCGCTCGATCTGGTCGCGCAATACCATGATCTTACGGCTTTGAGCTTAGAGCTTGGGTTCTCCAGTCATAGTCACTTTAGCGCTGCGTTTCGTGAGGCTTATGGGCGCTCTCCTTCGGAGTTTCGGCAATCGGCATTGCGCCGGTAAGCTTAATCATCTGTCGGCAGTAACTGCATACGATAGTCGCGCGGTGTGATCCCCAGAAGCCGCACGAAGGCCCGCCGCATTAAATCCTCGCTTCCGAATCCGCAGGCGACGGCAATTTGTTTGAGTCCCCTGTCAGTGTGTTCCAGTTGGCGGCGCGCTGCTTCCACCCGCACTTGCAGAACATAGTGGGATGGTGTCTGGCCGACTTCTCGCGTGAACGCGCGCTCGAAGTTGCGAACGCTCATGGATGCTTGCTCTGCCAGGTCTTGCACGGAAAGTTTCTGGTGAAGATTTTCCGCAACCCAGACTTGGAGTTCCTGCAGCGATTTCATCTCCGACGCCTGTGAGGACAAGGAGACGCTCAATTGTTTTTGCCCGCCGGGGCGGCGGAGGAAAAGTACGAGCTCACGTGCTGCTTCATGTGCGATGGCGCTGCCGCAATCTTCTTCTATCCAGGCGAGTGCCAAGTCGATGCCCGCTGAAATGCCGGCTGACGTGTAGATGTTTCCATCTTTAACCCAGAGATGTTCAGGTTCCACTTTTACTTGTGGGTATCGTTTGGCCAGTTCGGTGCCGAACTTCCAATGTGCGGTGGCTCTCTTGCCCTGCAGCAATCCTGCTTCTGCGAATAGAAAAGCGCCAACGCAAACTGCGCCAAGACGCCGCACGGTGATACCAATTCTCTTGAGCCAGGATAACAGGGACGCATCACGCAAATTTCGCGTTCCAACACCACAGACCAGCAGGGCCGAGTCGAATTCTCCTTTGACATCGCGTAGGCGTCCCTGTGCGAGAAAGGTAAGCAGCCCGGCCTCTCCCTGAACTTTCAATTGCTTTGCGTTGGTCACAACTTCAACGGAATAGATTGCTTTGTTCATCAGGCGGTTTACTGAGCTGAAAACCTGAAGTGGGCCTACCAAGTCGAGCTCATCGATGGGAGGCACGACTACGACGACGATTCTTTTCTGGATGTCCGCTGTGCGCCTGTGCGCGATATGGCTGCCGTGTCGCCGCCGCATGGTGTGTGCTTCTGCAACTATGCAATGACAGCGGTGATTCGGCAAGCGGGAGCAGCATGCATGGCGGAAATCGTCTGATCTTTGTCGCAATTGTTGCCTTAGTTCTGCATAGCATTGATTTCAGTTTGATCGGTGAGGTCTGACGCCGGGCAATCAAATCGCTAAAGATTCTGATAGCGGCCTTTTCCGGTACATGGCCTACTGCTCTGGTACCCGCAATTGGCGGGAATTGTTGGAGGGTAATGTCATGGCAGAAAAAACTTGTGCAGCTTGCGACTACAAACTGGATGAGAACGCGATCAAGGTCACGATCGGCGGCAAGGCGATTGAGGTTTGCTGCGAAGAGTGCGCGCAGAAGTTGAAAGAGGCGCATGCTTCGGCAACTGGAGCTCGCAGGAGCTGAATGTTGCGTTTGATCCATGGTGCTCATGTTGCACCAGTTATGTTGCATGAGCACCGTTCATTTATCACATGAAAACAAACAATAATTCTAATAGCAGGGTTCGATGCTCAAATCGCGTATGAGTCTTGCAAAACGAGTTCGAGCGCGATGCGAGACCGAGAGATAGGGAGGATGTATGAAGAGAATTACCGCGAAAATAACGTCACTCATGGTGATTGTTTTGTTATGGGGTGCAGCGGGCCATGCGCAGTACGCGCCGCAACTGATTCTCAAAGTGGATGTTCCCTTTGAATTCAGTGTGGGAAAGAGGACATTTCCTGCTGGCTCTTATCAGGTCGTCCGAATCGCGCCTTACATGCTGGCTTTGCGCGACAGTAAGAGTGGATTTCTGGCTTCGGTCGTGACCGCGCCGGTTGTGTCGCGGAAAGCTCGGTTCACACCAATACTCCGATTCGAGTTCGACGGAGAACAGCATGTGTTGAGCCAGGTTTGGCCGGGGAGGGGGACGACTGGATACGAACTGCCCGTTCCGAAGCGTGTGACCTATTTAGCTCAGCAGCAACAATCTGTCGAAGTGCAAGCCTCTCAAGCAGGGAAGCAGTGAGGAGTGCCATGAACAGCGAAACCAGTCATGCGGGAATAGCGGTGAGTGATTTTCATGTGCAGGAGGTCATTCGCTCCGCGGAATCGGAGTTGCTGGCCTTGTTGCAGCAGCGCGCAGAGTTGATGAAGCGTATTGGCTCGATCAAACAGACACTGGTGGGTCTGGCCAATATGTTTGGAAATTCTGTGCTGAACGAGAAGTTGCTGGAGTTGCTGGATCGGGGGACGGCGCGGCGGTCTGGGTTTACCCAGGCTTGCCGCGCGGTGTTGATGGAGTCCCCGACCCAAGTGTCGGCGCGGCAGGTTTGCGATCTGTTGCAGAAAAAATTTCCCGGCGTGCTCGAGCGGCACAAGAAACCGTTTGCTTCGGTCACAACTGTGCTGTCTCGTCTCGTGGAGTATGACGAAGTGCGTACCACTCTGACCGAGGATGGTGGACGGGTGTGGCAATGGGTGGCCGAGCGGGAACGCAAGGATGGGAACTTTCTGGCGCGACCGCAGCCAGTGATCGGTTTTGTGGCCGATCCACGGCATTCGGCGTAAAAGTAAGTGATTGACTTTTAAGGAGTTAGAAAACTTGTTCGCAGATGCGCCGCAGACCTCTTGCGGCGCGCTGTTTTTGCGGTAAAATCCTTCGCGTTCAGTTCATCCTTAGTGACCGGTTCATTCGCGGTACTCCCCGCGCGGAGGATCAAGTCATGAGTTTTGTGGTCTGGAAAATTCTGCGGCTTTTGCCTAAGCCGATTTTATTTATCTTGATGTTTTTCCTGCTTGGGGCCGTGGCGAGAGCTTAGGTCTTCTGCTGTCGCTTTGTTCCCAATCTAGAGTGTGTTCATACCAGGATGTGCGCCAAGCGTGCGAATGATTGCCTCGCACAAGCGCCCTTCGACTTCGCTCTGGGCAGCTGCTCGCACGGCGCGCCCAGGTCGGTCGGCGGCAAAACAAGCCTCCCGAGAAATTCAAAACATCATTCTTAAATACTGCCGGATTTTACCCGGCGAAGGAATTCTTCTGCGGCCAAGCGGGTGCGGGCGGCGCGGGGGCCGTCTTCTCCATATTCCAGGAGAATCTCCTGCATGACTATGTCGGCGGCGTCTCTGGGTTTGAATCCGCGCTTTACCAGATTGTGAGCGCGGGTCATAAAATCCTCTTCTTCGACCAGCTCTGCGCGCAGGCCGTAGTCCTGGCACTTGTGAGATTGAAATTTTGAGTTGGCGAGTCGGTCGTAGGCGGCTTTGGCGTCGGGGTCGCTAAGCAAATCAGGCGTGTTCATGACCCAGCTGCATTGCGAACAAGCCCATCCCTGCGAGGTATTGGTCTCCATCCACTTAAGCCATCTTGCCATTTAGTCACCGAGGAGGGGCCGAACTGCGGGGCGATCAGATTCTGCGTTTGCACAAGAGACTATGAACGCCCTACCTTAAATTTACCTGGAATCGAATACGGTGGAAACTGGATTTTGTTCTTAAAAACAGAACAAAGAACCAGTGTCATTACTGCTTTATTTGCACATTGCCCTTTTGGTTTCTCTACGAGGAATGCGATCTTTTCAACTCCGCTCATGCGTACGGCATCCAGTGCATTGCGAATGTAGAGAGACCTTGCACGCGCGTCTCCCAGAAGTAGACAACTTGGGGCGATCCGCGCTTAGCGCGATCCTGGATGTCTAAATCGGGTATTTCGACTGGGAGGTTGACTTGGGGCAGATCTACATTGGGTCTAAACGAGTGTGTACCGATCCTGTGGGGACTTATAAAGCAAAACCACCAGGATGCCAAAAAAGCTAACCAAATTGATGTTGGACATCAGCTGGTTGGAGCGGTGTCTTTGCTTTGCTGTCTGCATTGGTCTTTCAATGGACCGCCTAAGTTGCACCTTTTTAAGGACGGGCGCGCGGTTTCTTCGGTAACTCGGTCGTACACTCCCTTCTGGTAACCCTTAGTAACCATACGATTCTGCGTGTCCGGTCGTACAATTGGCCTTGTCCGTAGGACCATGTTTCGGGTATGTCCCCTACCATGCCCGGAAAGTGAACTTGCTTCTGAGTCTCCAGGTTTTGTAGTTCGCTCAGGCGAGTCAACAACACTAGCGGAGTTCGCACCTCTATGGCGTTTGGCTTCGGGTTCAACAAACAGAAGGTACTCAGCTCTGCGGAGAAGTTTGTCCAGCAAGGCAAGCTGCAGAACGCCATCACGGAATACGAAAAGATCATTAAGGCTGATCCCAAGGACCTCACGGTTTTGAATACCGTGGGCGATCTTTATTCACGCCTGGGCGAGAGTGAACGCGCCATTGAGTGCTTCAAGAGCGTGGGTGACGCCTACGCACAGCAAGGATTCACGGTAAAAGCGATCGCGATGTACAAGAAGCTTTCCAAGTTGCGTCCTACGCTGGAAGGCTCATTGCGGCTGGCCGAACTCTATACCCAACAGGGATTGTTTAACGACGCACGTGCGCAGTACCTGCAAGTCGCGGAAGAATTTTTGCGCGGCGGAGAACTGGAGCAGGCGGTGCGGATCTTCCAGAAGACTCTGGAGATGGATCCGGACAACGTTAACATGCGGACGCGCTTGGCTGAAGTTTATATCCGGCTGGGAAAGAAAGCGGAAGCCTGGGACATTTTTGCTACTGCGGTTGAGAGCTTGCGTACACGCGGCGCACTGACAGCCGCGGAAGAAATTTTGCAGCGCATGCTGGCGCTGGATCCGAACAACGGTCATGCGCTGTTGCTGCGCGGACGGTTAGCTTTTGATGCGGGAGATTTTCCCACTGCGGTCAAGAATCTCGAGCGCGTGGCTGATCTCGATAATCATGCTGAGGGACTCAATGTTCTGCTCCAAGCCTACTTGCAGACCGGGCGGCTGAACGAAGCGGGTGGCATCGCCAACAAGCTGGCGACGGTACACAACGATATTAATGGGGCCACTGCTTACGCTGATGCGCTCATGGGGGGTGGGCAGTATGAGAGTGCGCTTCAGGTGTTTGCGTCGAACTCGGACCGGATCCTGGCGGGGGATTCGAGCAGGATTCTCGAGACGCTGCACAGCCTGATCGGACACCTGCGGGAGAACACGGCAGCGTTGGAGACCTTGCTTGATCTGCTGCAGAAGGCCGGCGAGCAGACGCACCTCGCGGAAATCTACGAATTGCTCGCGCATGCCTACACGCAATCGGAGCAGTATGAGAAAGCGCGCGACTTCTACCTGAAGCTTACGCAGCTGGAGCCGCATAATCAGCTGCATGCCGACAATTATCAGCAAGTTGCTGCCAAGCTGGGATCGGCAGGCACAACCAAGAGCTTGATCACCGCGGAAGAAGGTGCGGTGATTGTGGACGAGCTGGAAGCGACAGCTCCGTTTATCGAGCAACGCTACTCGGATGAAACTGCGCTAGCAGTACGTGCAGCCATTACTGATGCCGAGCTTTTTGCTTCCTACAACATGGCGGAGAAGGCACTGGAGCCTTTGACTGCCGCTCTCGGCAAGGCGTCGAAAGATTTGCGCTTGAATCAGCGGTTGGTTGGTTTGCATACGCGCGCTGGACGGTTTACCGAAGCTGCGGTTTGCTGCCGCAACCTCGAGGGTGTATATCGCGAGGCGGGATATCCAGAGGAAGCCTCTCGCTACGGCGAACTCGCTGGGCGATATGAAGAGCGCAGCGGCGCGGCGCGTCCGACGCAGGCTGTGTTTATCGAGAACCAGCAGCAAGCTTCGATTCCTGAAATTGAAATCAAGAGCGCACCGGTGGTGGAACAGATCGCCGAGATGCCGGTTCCCGCTGCACCCGGGCCGGTGACGGAAATGGAAGTTGCGGCCGAAGTTGCTCCGGCCGCTCCTGCACCCGCTGCCCCGGCAAAACCAAGTTTGGTCTGGCATGCCCCAGTTTCATCTCCGCCTGCTCCTCCTGTAGCTGCTTCTGGGCAGCAGGTTGAGTTTGATGTTCAGCCAGCTGCGCCTGAGCCGGCCAAGGAAATTGATCTTTCCGACGAGTGGGAAGTCGAAGTTGTGGATGAGCCCGCTGCCGCGGCTGCTCCTGTTCAGCAGGAGCCGGTTGAAGTTGCGGCTGCGCCTGCAGAAGAGCCTGCGGTCGAGCTTGCTCCCGTTGTTGATCATAGCCATGCCATTGCTGAGACGATCGATGAGATTCGCTTCTATCTAGCGAGCGGAATGTCTGATGGAGCCGCAGCTTCGCTGGCCAAGCTGGAACAGTTGAATCCGGATGAAGCGACGCTCGCGCAGGTTCGCCAGGAAATTGAAGGTGCGAATGCCTTGGCGGCTGCGTCGCCAGAAATTCAACTAGTCGATCAGTTTGTGGTTGAGGAAGAGGCTCCTGCTCCTGTTGTAGAAGAAGTGGCTCCCCTTCCGCCGCCAGCACCGAAGCCAGCGGCACCGCCGAAGGCGGCTGCGCCTGCAGTTCCGAAAGTTGCCGAGGTACCTGCGCCAGCCGCTCCTGCGCCAGCTGCTCCTATACAGGCTGCGCCTGCTGCTCCGAAAGTCGCCTTTGTACCGCCTGCGCCTAAACCGCAGGCGCCAGTGCCAGCCTCCAAACCGGCGGCTGCAGCCGCGGCTGCATCGTCAGGAGCGCTGGGCAGTCTGGTTTCCGATCTGGAATCTTCGCTGGGCGATGATTTCCTGAATGATTCGGCGGCTGCGGCTGCTGTTGCCGTCCCGCCTGTTCCTCGGCCTGTGGCTGCGACTCCCGCACCGGTTGCACCTCCTGCGCCGACCAAGGCTCCGGAACTCGGCGCGATGGTTGCGGATCTGGAAAATTCTTTGGGAGACTTTGCTTCTGCGTCTCCGGTGGAGGCTTCTGCTGCTGCGGCTGCTCCGCGCGCGCGCGCTGCCGCTGCTCCAGTTTTCCCGATGCCGCCAGTGGCTCCGTCTCCTGTTCCATCTGCTCCGGTTGCACAAGTTTCTGTTCCGGACGCGCCGCTTGATCCTGCCGCTGTGGATTTGACTGGCATGTTCAGCGATCTGCGCAGTGAACTGGAAGAGGACGTCGCGAAATCTGACGAGGATCCCGAGACACATTACAACCTTGGCGTGGCGTTCCGCGAAATGGGATTGCTCGACGAAGCGATCGGCGAGTTGCAGAAGGTTTGTCAGGCTGTGGAGCGTGGACATGCTTTCCCGCAGCTTATGCAGACTTACACCTGGCTGGCGCAGTGCTTCCTTGATAAAGGCGTGCCGGAAGCCGCGATCCGCTGGTATCAGCAGGCTTTGAAGATTCCGAATCTAGAAGCTGAGTCGGCCACCGCTTTGCACTACGAACTTGGTTCCGCCTTTGAGGCGGCGAACAACAAGGCTGAGGCTTTGAAACATTTTCTCCAGGTTTACGGCAGCAATATTGACTACCGTGATGTTGCCGAGCGCATAAAGGCCCTCAAGTCGTAAAATGTCCGAATGCGTTTTAATCTAAAACCTTTCCGGGCATTTCTGCTGGAATCGGGAGATTGCTTT
>Ga0207689_10000661_pt1 | contig 32887 bp, 27 predicted proteins | sample KBSMisM52_FD_184312 | JGI IMG/M metagenome (GOLD analysis project Ga0207689, IMG submission 184312) | Miscanthus rhizosphere microbial communities from Kellogg Biological Station, Michigan, USA - KBS Miscanthus M5-2 (SPAdes) (version 2) | ecosystem: Host-associated > Plants > Roots >...
CGTGGCCGGCGGCGGCGGCTCGGTGCTCAAGGGCGACACGCACGTCATGCAGAAGGGCGCGCCGCTCGCCAACCTGCACCTCACGCTGATGGAGAAGTTCGGCGTGCAGGTGGACAAGCTTGGCAACAGCACGGGCAAGCTCGAGGGGATCTCGGTTTAAACCCGAGTTGTGTCAACTCCCAAAACGCCAACTCCCAACTCCCAAGGCACCCGGGCTCTTGGGAGTTGGATTTTGGAAGTTGGGAATTGACGCGGAGAGAAAGGGCGAACTGACTATGACAAAACGATCAACTTGGGTTGTTGGGACCGCACTGGCTCTCGCGCTGCCGACGCTGGCATTCGCCGCAGCCAGCCCGCTGGCAGACGCCGCCCGGCAGCAGGACCGTGCGGCCATCCGCGCTTTGATCAAGCAGAAGGGCGACGTCAACGCGCCACAGCCTGATGGCGCGACCGCCCTTCACTGGGCGACGCACTGGGACGACATGGAGAGCGTCGAACTGCTGCTCTCGGCCGGCGCTGCCGTGAACGCGAGGAACGACTACGGCGTCACGCCTCTCTCGCTGGCGGCCGAGAACGCGAACCTCCTGGCCGTGCAGCGGCTGATCAAGGCAGGCGCGGACGTCAACGTCGCGACATCCACTGGAGAGACACCGCTGATGACGGCGGTTCGTGCCGGAAATGTCGCCGTGATCAAGGCCCTCATCGGCGCGGGCGCAAACGTCAACGCGAAGGGCGGCGGACGCGAGCAGACGGCGCTGCACTGGGCCGTTGCGCAGAAAGACTACGAGGTCATGCGCATCCTGATCGATGCGAAGGCCGATCTCGACGCGCGCACCGAGCTCCGCCGCGAGTTCGTCAGCTTTTCCAGGGGCAACCCTCAGGGTGGCCGGCTGACTGGCATCGCCGACCACACGCTGGACTCGGATGGCAGCAGGCCTGGACTGCGATGGATCAACAAGGGCGGGCTGACCCCCTTGCTCTTTGCAGCCAGAGACGGTGATCTGGACGCGGCCAAGCTACTCGCGGCCGCCGGCGCGAACTTGAATGCGACCACCGGTATCGGCGAGACGGCGCTGATGCTGGCGGCCCACAACGACCACACCGAGGTCGCGCTGTTCCTCCTCGACAAGGGGGCCGACCCGAACGTCGCCGAAGCGGGGCACACGGCGCTGCACTTTGCCGTCGCGCGGAAGAACATCGATCTCGTGAAGGCGCTGATCGCACACAAGGCCGACGTCAACGTGCGGCTCACGAAGGGTCAGCCCGACCCTGACGGCAACCTCCGCTACAACCAGTTGCCGGAATATCTCCTCGGCGCGACACCGTACTTACTCGCAACGGCGCTCAACGAGACGGACACGATGCGTACGCTCGTGGCGGCTGGCGCCGATCCGAAGACTCCGATGATCGATGGCACCACTCCAACGATGGCGTCGATGGGCGTGTTCCCTGGCGTCTTTACCTTCATCCCATTCGTGAAGATCGGCGAGAAAGGCGCCCAGGGCGACAACACCGCCTACTTCCAGCGCAAGCGGCTGTTCTCCGAGGCGAAGGTGCTCGAGACGATGAAGCTGGCGGTGGAGTTCAGCGGCGGCGAAGACATCAACGCCGCGCGCGGCGCGCTGACGACGTATCACGTCGGCAACTCGAGAACGCTCGTTGGCCGCGACGTGGGCGACACGGCACTGCACATCGCCGCCGCTGACAAGTACCCGACGGTCATCGAGTTCCTGATCAGCAAGGGCGCAAGAACCGACGCCAAGGACCGCCGTGGCCTGACGGCGCTTCAGGTCGCCAAGCACCCGGGCCGGCAGTTCATTACCGGCGGCGACAACGGCGAAAAGATCGGCGACGAAAAGATCGCGACGCTCTTGGCCAGCCTCGGCGCCCAAGAGTAGGCCACGCAGGCTGAAGCCTGCGCTCTACGCGACGCCAAGCCGTCCGTAGAGCGGGGGCTTCAGCCCCCGCGTCCGCGGTGACACGAAATGGAGAGGAGTATGCGAGCAAGACTGATCGCGCTATCGCTCTGCTTGTTGGTGTGGCTCGCCCTCCCTTCGCAGGCGAATGAGAAGCCCACTCCCGAATACCAGAAGGCGATGAAGGAGTTGGGCACAGTCAACAACCACCTGCGCAACAGCCTGAAGGACATCGACTTTGCCGCAATCGAGAAGGACGCGGCGGCGATGCAGGCGATCTTCGCGACGGTCCTGGCCTATTGGCAGGACAAGAAGGCCGAGGATGCGATCAAGTTGTCGCAGGACGGCATCAAGGCGGCCACCGATCTGGAGGCAGCCGCCAAAGCGCAGAACCATCCCGGTGTCGTTGCCGCTCAAGCTGCGATCGCCGGCGCCTCATCTTCGGGGGAGATCGGCGCCATCGGCGTGTGCGCCCCCTGCCACACTGCTCATCGGGTTCGTCTGCCCGATGGAACGTTTGAAATCAAGTAGGGGGAAGAATGCTTCGGACCGGCCTCGCCACAGGGTTCGTGTGCGCCTTGATTGTCAGCATCGCGCAGGCGGATGAGAAGCCTGCAGAGGCCTACCAGAAAGCGATGAAGGATCTCAGCGCGAGCGCCCAGGCGCTGCGAGCGGAGGTCAAGACGATCGAGAGCGCCGGCGCGTACCCGGACTACACCCCGCTCGACAAGCACGTATCAACGCTCAGAGCCGCATTCAAGACCACTCTGGCGTTCTGGAACGACAAGAAGGCGGCCGATGCCATCACAGTGACGGAAGCCGGACTCAAGGGCGTCGACGATCTCGAGAAGGCAGCGAAAGAGAAGAGCTACGACAGTCTCGTTGCGGCCTCGAGTGCCATCAGTGCGACGTGCACCTCGTGCCACAAGGCACATCGGACGCAAACGCCCGATGGACTGTACGAGATCAAGTAGGCCTGGCCCTGTGAACTCGGCGGGTCTACAAAGCAAGACCCCCGGCGGGTCTACAAAGCAAGACCCGCCCTACGAGTGCTATCGCTGATGCGCACGACGTTCGTAATGGCGTGGATGCTCATCCTCCTGGCGGCAGCCGGGCCGTCTGCCCAAAACGCGGACAACAAGAATCCACTGGCCGGCATCACGATGCTCAAGTGCTCGTTTCCGGTGGCGGTCTCGGGATCCTGGAAGGACTGGACACCGAAGGCGGACCTGCAGACCGGCCCGCCTCTGACGCTCGTCATCGATGAGATCGACATCGATGGCGGCACGGCGCGCATCGGCACGACGCATACGACGGCGCTGCTGACGCAGAACAGCGTGCATTTCATGGAACGGACGATGGCTGGGAGCCTGACGATGGTGACGGTGCTCGCGCAAAAGAGTCCGAAGGGGACGCTGCGAGCGGTTCGATCCCGGCACGACTACCTGCAAATGGCGATTCCCGGCTTCGTGGCGGAGCCGAACGTGTCGCAGCACTACGGCGAATGCGAACCAACCGATTGACGCGGAGACCTGGGGAGCTTCGCCTGCGGGTCGCGTGCACCGCCTTAATCGTCGCGCTGTGGATCATCGGCGGCAAGATGCAATCGGGAATCGATCCCGCTCTGCTGAAACGTCTGTTTCCGGCGGCGGCTTCGTTTTCGCCCAAGGGCGGCGATCCGCCTCACGTGAAGGCGCTCATGCCGGACGGCAAGACGATCGTCGGTCTGGCGTTCTGGACGACAGAGCTGGAGCCACTCGAGCGCGGTTACGACGGTCCGATCAAGATCCTGGTCGGGCTGGACACCAGGGGCCTGATTACCGGGATCGTGGTGGCCGAACATCATGAGCCGTACGGCAACTTCTCGATCGAGCCGCCACAGTTTGCCGCGCAATTCAGAGAGAAAGACGTACGTGATCGCTTCCGGGTGGGCGCCGACGTCGACGCCGTCTCGCGCGCCTCGATCACGATTGGCAGCGCGACGCGTGCGATCCGGAACAGTGCGCGCCGGATTGCGCGCACGTACCTCACGCCGCCAGACGCAGCGAAGTAGCCCTCTTACATCTTCGGCGTTCGCGCAAAATCTGCCGACAAATCTGAAGTGCCCTCCAGCGCGCGATTGCAAGTGATCGCGCGCGTCGTGGGCACAAACACTCCAGGAGTTGCGATGGAGTTGGCTCGCACGACTGCCCGCATGCGCGATGTGAACAAGGCTGTCGCAGGTCACTTGGCGGTTCTCTACAAATCTGTTCGTTCTCAAAATGCCGTGCGCGGAAACGTGCGATGCGATGACGCGATAAACACCGATTCCCTTGATATCGCACACCATCACGATGCGTGGCCCTTCTCTTGCTCATTGCCCGGAGCACACGCGGACCTCAGCGTGCTCACCATTCGAGGAGTCGTCCATGAGAAGGATCACCGTTGCAGCGGTCATCGTGCTGATCGCAATGGCCACCATCACCGCCCAGCAAGGCACAGGCGATCTTCGCGGACGGGTCGTTGACTCGCAGATGGCGGTCATGCCCGGCGTCACCGTGACTGTCCGCAGCCAGGAGAACGGCACGTTTCGCACCACCGTGAGCGGCGTCGATGGCTCGTTCTTCGTCAGTGCCATGAACCCGGGCGTCTATCAGGTCGAGGCGATGCTCGACGGCTTTCGTCCCTACGAACGCAAAGACCTGCGACTCGAAGTTGGCCGCACCGTCACAGTCGACGTCACGCTCGAACTAGGCGGACTCGAGGAACGACTGACCGTGACGGCGGAGGCGCCGCTCGTGGACACCACGTCGAAGGAAGTCGGTGGCCACATCAGTGCTGAAGAGTTCGTCAACACGCCGTCGCTGAATCGCAGCTTCTCGGGCTTCCTTGGCATGGTGCCGGGGATCGTCTCGACGGTGTCCACGTCGACCTTCGGAGGCGACACGATCAGTGTTGGTGGCCAGGGTGCCCGCAACGTCAACTACACGATGGATGGATCGGACAACAACGACGGCCTGACCGGCGGCGGCACGAGCTCGCAGGCTCGCGTGCCGATCGAAGCCGTGCAGGAATTCAAGGTGTTGACCAGTCAATTCGACGCCGAGTACGGCGGGACTTCAGGCGCGATCGTCAACGCCGTGTCGAAGTCGGGGACCAACATCGTTCACGGCAGCGCCTTCGCCTTCTATCAGGACCAGAACCTCAGTGCCCAGAACTATTTCGCCAAGAAGAGCAATCTCGAGGAAGCGCCGACCACGATGCAGCAGTACGGTGGCACGATCGGCGGCCCCGTTGTTCGGGACAAGATGCACTTCTTCTTCAGCCTCGAGCGCATTCTCTTCGACAACGGCATCACGGTGAACGTCCCGACGCGGCCCGACCTGAACCGCAATGAGTTCGGCGTGGCGCGAAACTGGAACACGTTCATTCGCCTGGACAATCAGCTCAATTCCTCCAATACCTGGGGCTTCCGCTGGCTGCGTGAGAACTCGCCACAGCCGAAGCAGGTCAACGAGACCTGGACCGCATCGCGAAACGCGGAAGAGACCGACGTCGACCAGACGTTCGTCGGCACCTTGAGCTCAGTGATCGGCAGCACCAAGGTCAACACGCTGCGCCTTTCCTACACGTCGGAGATCCTGCACTTTGCCAATCCGACGTTCCTCGACAACGGCTTCGATCAGCAGGCGCTGCTCCCGACGCTGGTGCATCCGTCGTTTGAAGATGGCCAGAGCCCGACGGCCGACATCCGTCGTCTGTTTGGCTACACCGTTGACGACTCGTTCTCGTGGTTCGTGCCCAACAAGGCCGGCGACCATGAACTGAAGTTCGGCATGCTCTATAGCTACATCCCGCTCCATTTCCGCAGCTTCACCAACGAGAACGGCACTTTCAGTTTCTCGCGTGACCCCGACTTCAATGCCGCCGACGCGTTCACGTATCCGGAACGCCTGATGATCCGCGTTCCCGGGGAGTCCGAGTACCGCATGCACGGGACGTATGGAAGCGCATTTGTCCAGGACCGCTGGAAGATGGGCAACAAGCTCACGCTGAGCGTGGGTGTCCGCTATGACGCGGAGTTCATTCCCACGCCCAACGGTGACAACCCGTTGTTCGAGGGGCGCTCCGAAGACTATCCGAAGGACCTGAACAACTTCTCGCCGCGCGTGGGCTTCTCGTACGCGCTCGACAGCGAAGGCAAGTCGGCCATGCACGGTGGGTTCGGCATCTTCTATCAGCGCACGGTGCTGACCCCGATCACGCCAATGATTTCGAGCGGCCGTTACACCGATTCGTTCATTGCGAGCTTCCCGCTCAACAACATCGATCCCGGTCCGCGAAGCGGGCGCTTGCCGACCGATCCCATGCTTGTGAACGGTCCAACCGTCAATCGAGCGCTGCTCGATTCCCTCTACCCGCCTGGCACGCTCTCGCGCAACACCGGCACGGTGCGCTTCGACAATCCCGATCGCGATGTGCCCTGGACGCGACAGTACAGCGTGGGTTACACGACGCAGCTTGGTCCGTCGCTGGCAGTCGGCGTGGACTTCATTCGTGCCGAGTCGCGGAGGCAGTTTGTGCTTCTCGACCTGAATCCACCGCTCCGCGCGAACCAGTTGGCGACGGGCGCCGTAACCCGCACCAATCCGCTCGTCGGCAGCGTCGGTGAATTCGCCGGCCGCGTGGACACGCTCGTCAACGCCGGTTCAGCCGACTACAACAGCATTCAGTTCTCGGCGAACAAGCGCTTCAGCAAGGGCTACACCGCGCGCGTGTCCTATGCCTACTCGAAGGCCACCGGCAATACGACGGCGGGCAACGAAGGCGCGAGCAACTCGCAGTATCTGGGCGACCTGCGGCTCGACGCTGAAGAAGGGCCGACCAGCGTCGATCGTCCGCACATCCTGTCAGCCAGCGGATCGTGGGATGTGCCGAAGACGAAAGGCCTCCGTATGAGCGGCATTCTGTCGGCGCGGAGCGGCCTGCCGTACACGCTGCTCAACACGGCGGTTGACATGGACCAGAACGGGTCGACGGCCAACGAGTACCTGGAGGCGGGCACCTACGCGGGCGTTGGTGATAACGCGCTGAGCGCGGACTACAAAGGCGGCCGCAACGGCGCCTACGGTCCGGCCTATGTGACGCTCGATATGCGTGCGGGCTATCGCATCAACATGCCCGGCGGGCGAACGCTCGATGCGTTCCTCGACATCTTCAACGTAACGGACCACGCGAACTTCAATACGCCGGCCAATGACATCCGCATCATCGGCACGTTCATGAAGGTCACCTCGACGATCGGTGCGACGCGCACCGCGCAGCTCAACTTCCGCTACGGCTTCTAGGCGGAACCAGGAAACCAGCGGTGCGACGGAGCGAACTCTCGCTACGTCGCACCGTACCAAACACCTGAATCGGCCTTACCACAGTGAATGTGTCTGCTCTCTTCTCGCCGTTGCCAGCGTGTGCCGGCCTGTTGCTGATGGCGTGCCCTGCTTTTGCGCAGGCGCCCCCTGCCGATGTCGGGGATACGAATCGCCTGACCGTGCGCGCCACTCGAATCAGGGAGCCCATCGCGCTGGACGGGCGGCTGGACGACTCGGTGTACGCCGAGGTCCAGCCGGTCAGCGATTTCATTCAGCAGGAGCCCAACGAGGGCGCCGCAGCAACAGAAAAGACCGAAGCCTGGGTGCTCTTCGATGACGAGAACCTGTATGTCGCGTGCCGATGCTGGGACTCACATCCCGAGCGCATCGTGGCCAACGACATGCGCCGCGACAGTTCAAACCTGCGTCAGCAGGACAACTTCGGCGTCGGCCTCGACACCTTTCACGATCACCGCAACGGTTACTTGTTCTCGGTGTCGCCCGTCGGCGGCTTCAACGACATCGCCATCAGCGACGAACGCACGCTCAACATGGACTGGAACACCGTCGTCGATGCGAAGGTCGGCCGATTCGAGGGCGGCTGGATCGCCGAGCTTGCGATTCCGTTCAAATCGCTGCGCTATCTGCCCGGTCGTGAGCAGGTCTGGGGAATAAACTTCCGCCGGACCGTGCGCTCGAAGAACGAGCATTCGTATCTCGCGCCGGTCCAGGCGGCATGGGGAGGCACAGCGATTGCGCGATTTTCGGTGGCGGCGACATTGGTTGGGCTCGAGGCGCCGCCGGTGGCGATGAACCTCGAGATCAAGCCTTATGCGATCGCCGGCTTGTCCACGGACCTTCTTTCGAGCCCCTCGCGGTCGAACGACTTCGATCCCGACGCCGGATTCGACGTCAAGTACGGCCTGACGAAAAGTATCACCGCGGACTTCACCTACAACACCGACTTCGCGCAGGTCGAAGACGATGAAGCGCAGGTCAACCTCACGCGATTCAATCTCTCGTATCCGGAGAAGCGCGAGTTCTTCCTCGAAGGTCGTGGCACGTTCGGCTTTGGTGGCACGGGAGGGGCTGACGACCCGGCGATCTTCTACAGTCGGCGAATCGGCCTGAGCGCAAATCGACCCATTCCCATCATCGCGGGCGGACGCGTCACGGGCAAAGCCGGCAAGTGGAATGTCGGTGCACTCAGCATCACGAGCGACGACGAGCCGGCAGCGCTGGCGAGTCAGACGAACTTCAGCGTGGTCAGCCTGCGACGCGATGTGCTGCGCCGAAGCGTCGTCGGCATGATGATGACGCGGAGGTCGGTTTCCACCGTCGGCCCCGGATCGAATGAAGTAGCCGGCGCGGAAGGGCAGTTTCAGTTCTATCAGAACCTCGCGCTCAACACCTACATTGCGAAGTCGTGGACGCCGGGGCTACACGGCGACGATCTGAGCTACCGCGGTCAGATCAACTACAACGCCGATCGCTATGGGTTGCAGATCGACCGCCTGGTGGTCGAGGACAATTTCAACCCCGAAGTTGGCTTCCTGCGTCGCGAGAACTTCCGGCGCAACTACGGATTCGCGCGGTTCAGTCCGCGACCGGGCAACAGTCGCGTCGTTCGAAAGTACTCCTACGAGACTGGATTCGAGTACACCACGGACAACAACAACCGCCTCGAATCACGTGAATGGCAGGGCACCTTCCGCATCGAGCAGCAGAACAGCGACCTGTGGTCGCTCAGTTACATCCAGAGCTACGAGCTGATCCCGACGCCGTTTCTCATCGCCGAGGGCATTCGCATCCCGGTCGGCGGATACAGCTTCGACACGCTGAGCGCCAGCTACACGCTGGGGCAGCAACATCGCGTCAGCGGGACGGCCACATTCGATGTCGGCGGCTTCTACGACGGTGACAAGACGACCGCCACGTACAAGGGGCGCGTGCAGATGGTGGCGGGACTGTCCGTTGAGCCGAGCATCTCGCTCAACTGGATCGACATCCCGCAGGGGAGCTTCACGAACACTGTCGTTGGCGGCCGTACGACGTACACCGTGACTCCACGGATGTACGCCGCGGCACTCGTGCAGTACAGCTCCAGCACGACGACGCTGTCGATGAACCTCCGATTCCGGTGGGAATACCAGCCAGGCAGCGAGCTGTTCGTGGTTTACACCGAAGGGCGGGACACCTTTGTGCCCGGCCGCGTCAGTCTCGAAACACGCGGGCTGGTGGTGAAGGTGAATCGGCTGTTCCGGTTTTAGGAGAGTTAGGGAGGGCGCTCCAAAAACTCCGTGAGCTCAAATGGGGAGATGAACGATGCCGATCGTGGCGACGAACAAGCGAGTAGAGATTGTGGAAGCCGTCGATGCGAAGACGGCCGAGATCGCGGACTTCCTGAAGCGCCTGATTCAGTTCGACAGCGAGACGGGAAAAGAAGGGCCGATCCAGACTTTCATCGCCGCGAGCCTCAGCAAGATGGGGCTCGAGGTGGATCAATGGGTGCCAGACCTGGCCGAGCTCGCGAAGCATCCTGCGTTCTACCCGGCCAAGGGTCGTGACTTCTCAGGACGGCCCAACGTGGTTGGCATCCATCGCGGCGATCCCGCAGCGCGCTCGCTGCTCTTCAACGGACATGTCGACACCATTCCGTGGACGCCGGTGAGCGACTGGCAGTTCGATCCGCTGTGCGGCGAACTGAAGGACGGCAAGATTCTGGGTCGCGGCTCCTCCGACATGAAGGGCGGGCTGGCGGCCATGACGATGGCGCTGAAGACGCTGCTCGATATCGGATTGGCGCCCCGCGGAACCGTGATCCTCGAGTACGTCATGGACGAGGAGGTCAGCGGGCTGGGCACGCTGGCATGCGTGACGCGCGGCTACAAGGCGGACGCCGGGATCTCGCTCGAAACCAGTGACCTGCACGTGCAACCCGCCTGCATCGGCCGCTTGTGGTTCGTCGTCGATGTGCGCGGGAAACCGGCAGGCATCTCGCGGCGCTGGGAGGCTATCAACGCGCTCGACAAGGGCTACAAGATTGCCAAGGCCATCGAGGACTTCGAGGGGCTGCGAATCAACACGATGACGCATCCGCTCTTTCCCGACAATCGTGGCGCTTTACCGTGCGCGGTCGGCAAATTTGAAGCTGGGCATTATGCGAGCGCCACGCCCGACCGGGCGATTCTGCGCGGCAGCATCGGCCTGATGCCCCAGGAGGATATCGAGCAGGTGAAGAAGGACTTCCAGACGTTCATCCGTGCCGTCTGCGATCACGATCCCTGGCTCAACACGCATCAGCCGGAGGTCTGGTTCGAGGGCCTCATCGCCGAAGGAGCGGAAATCCCTCGCGACCACCCTATTGTCATGACCGTTGCGAAGGGCTTTCGCGACGTGACGGGTGAGGCGCCGATCTACAGCGGCCGGATGGGAGCGGCAGACACGCGGTTTCTGATTCGGCACGGCGACACACCCACCGTGATCTTCGGCCCGGGCGTCACGGCTCAGATGCACGCGACCAATGAATGGCTTCCGCTCGAGAACCTCGTGATCGCGACCAAAACGCTGGCGCTCACGATTCACGACTGGTGTGGGTAAGCGAGGGATCTCACATCTTTGTCGACAGCCATTCGTTTCACGACATCGATGTAGCGAACCGGTTGAAGGCGATCGTGGGACGCGCCCAAACGCCAACGTTTTCGCGTGGCGCCCGCCGCTCGAACGTGGACTGCCGTTTGCTGGACCGGAGTCAGCGGAGCGTCCCATGTCATTTGGCTCGTCAGCACAAGTTCTGGACTGGACGCACTCTCATGAAGAGATCAGCAAGCTCTCGGCGCTGCTCGGTGCAAGTCAGGCACTGCTGGGTGCTGCCGATTTCAAACGTGGGCTTCAGAGCGTCCTCGAAACGCTGAGCGTCTCGTTCGGTGCCTTGTCGAGCCATATCGTCCTGCTGAATCAGGACACCGGTGAGATCGACGTGGAGGCATCGTCGGGACGGCGGCTGGAACGCGCCAGGCCGGTTCGCCACGGGTTCAGGGAGAGTGTCGTCGGCGACCCGGTTCGCAACGGCAAACCGATCGTCGTTCCAGTGGCGCGGCCCGAGCTCCGGTTCCCGGCGCAGTTGAGCGGACGATCGTCCAGCCGCGAGAAGGTGACGTATATCGCGGTGCCCATTTCCTACGAAGGCCAGACGGTTGGGCACCTCGATATCGAACTGGAGTACACACCGAACCGCGACTACGAGCGGACGGTGACGTTTCTTGCCGTCGTCGGCGCGATGATCGCGCAGGCGATGAAAGTCCATCGCCTCATCGAAGCCGATCGCCAGCGCCTGGTCGAAGAAAACGCGCACCTCCGACTCGAGCTCAATGAGCGCTACGGTTTTGCCAACATCGTGGGCGCCAGCCGGCAGATGCAGGACGTGTACGCCCAGGTCGCACAGGTCGCCAAGACCAACACGACCGTGCTCTTGCGCGGTGAATCGGGCACCGGCAAGGAGCTGATCGCACATGCCATCCATCACAACTCGGGGCGCGCCAAAAAGCCGTTCATCAAGGTGAGTTGCGCGGCGCTGCCGCACGATCTGATCGAGTCCGAGCTGTTCGGGTACGAAAAGGGCGCATTTACCGGAGCGCACGCGGCGAAGAAGGGGCGTTTCGAGCTGGCCGAAGGGGGAACCCTGTTCCTGGATGAAATCGGCGAGCTGAACCCGGCCACGCAGGTCAAGCTGCTGCGCGTGCTGCAGGCGCGCGAGTTCGAGCGCCTCGGCGGCACGCAGTCGATCCAGGCCGACATCCGCCTCGTCGCGGCGACCAACAAGGATCTCGAAGCCGCGATCGTCAGCAAGGGGTTTCGCGAAGACCTGTTCTATCGTCTGAACGTCTTCGCCATCTTCATTCCGCCGCTGCGCGATCGCAAGACCGACGTACTGCAGCTCGCCAACTTCTTCCTCGAGAAGTTCGCGACGCAGAGCGGCAAGAACGTCAAGCGCATCGCCACGCCGGCGATAGACATGCTGATGGCGTATCACTGGCCCGGCAACGTGCGCGAGCTCGAGAACGCGATCGAGCGCGCCGTGGTGGTGTGCAACGAGCAGGTGCTCCATGCGCACCATCTGCCGCCGACGCTCCAGACGGCGGAAGAGACAGGCACTGTGATCGAGCAATCTCTCGAGCAGGCGACGGAAGCATTCGAGAAGGACATCCTGCAGGACGCGCTCAAGAGCGCGCGCGGCAACAGGGCCAAAGCGGCGCGGCTGCTCAAGACCACCGGCCGCGTCTTCAACTACAAGGTCCGGAAGTACGAGATCGATTGGAAACGATTCAGGGATTGATGCCGGACAAACCCACGATTGCCATCGTCGGTGGCACTGGCGACCTGGGATCGGGACTGGCTCGTCTCTGGGCTCGTGCGGGCTATCCAATCGTCATCGGGTCGCGTGACAAGCAGAAGGCGGAAGCCATCGCGCGAGAGCTGTGTGCGAATGGCGGTTGCGTTCGCGGCGACGGGAATGCCGCTGCCGCCAGCGCCGGCGACATCGTGGTTCTGTCCGTGCCCTACGCGAGCCACGATGCGATGGTCGAAGAGATTCGGGCTGAAGTCGCAGGCAAGATCGTCGTGGACGCCGCCGTTCCGCTCGTGCCACCGAAGGTCTCGGTCGTGCAGCTTCCCGCGACCGGGTCACCTGCCGTTGTCGCGCAACGCCTGCTCGGTTCCGGCGTACGGGTCGTCTCGGCTTTCCACAACGTCGGCGCAAAGAAGCTGCACGGCGCCGAGCGCGCCGAGTGCGACGTGCTCGTGTTCGGCGACGATCCTGAGGCGCGCGCGATCGTGGTCGACCTGGCCGGATTCGTGGCTACACGCGGTGTCGACGGCGGCGGCCTCGCTAATTCGGTCGCTGCAGAAGCGCTGACGTCCGTTCTGATTGCGATCAACCGGAAGTACAAGGTCCCGGGTGCGGGCATTCGGATCACCGGTCTTCCCTGCGCGAGCGAAGGACGAACATGAGCGCGCGGCGACTGTCGCTCTGCGCGCTGGCGGGACTTCCCCTCATCGCTCCCGGTGACGACCTGCCCGCCTTACTCGCAGGCGCGTTGCGCGAGATGCACATCGTGCCGCAGGACGGCGACATTCTCGTCGTCGCCCAGAAGATCGTCTCGAAGGCCGAGGGCCGCATCGTCGATCTCGCAGACGTTGCGCCTTCGCCGCGTGCCTGCCTGCTCGCGCGAGAGGTGTGCAAGGACGCGAGGCTCGTCGAGGTGATCCTGCGCGAGTCGACCGAGGTCGTTCGTCACAAGAAGGACGTGCTGATCGTGGCGCATCGCCTCGGCTTCGTCATGGCGAATGCGGGCGTCGATCAGTCCAACGTCGGGTGTGACGGCGGTTCCCGTGTGCTGCTGCTCCCTTGTGCCCCTGATGCGTCGGCGGCGCGAATCAAGGCGCGCCTCGATCGGGAGTTCAGCGTGGATCTCGGTGTCGTCATCAACGACAGCTTTGGGCGGCCGTGGCGCAACGGTGTCGTGGGCGTCGCGCTCGGCGCAGCCGGTATTCCCGCGCTCTGGAGCCTCGTGGGCGCGCCCGATCTCTTCGGCCGACCGATGCGGGTGACCGAGGTGGCGATCGCCGATCAGATTGCCTCCGCTGCGTCGCTGTTGATGGGTGAAGCCGATGAACAACTGCCGGCCGTACACGTTCGCGGCATGAGCTGGCACGCGGAGCCGGTTCCGGCATCCGCGCTCGTCAGGCCGCGAGAAATGGACATGTTCAGATGATGGGATCTGTACTGGCGTTGTGTGGAGGTGTTGGCGGCGCGAAGCTGGCCCTCGGGCTCCTGCGCGCGCTCGGGCCGGACGAACTCACGGTCATCGTCAACACCGGAGACGACTTCGATCACCTGGGCCTCAGGATCTCGCCTGACATCGACACCGTGCTCTACACGCTCGCCGGTGTGGCCGATGAGGAACGCGGCTGGGGTCGCGCCGATGAGACATGGAACTTCATGTCGTCGCTGCGCCAACTGGGTGGCGAGACCTGGTTTCAGCTCGGCGATCGCGACCTGGCGATGCACGTCGAGCGGACGAAGTATCTGCGTGGAGGCGGAATCCTGACGGACTTCGTTGGTCAGGCAGCGCGCCACCTCGGAATTGCAGCGCAAATCCTGCCGATGACCGACGAAGAGGTGAGGACGATCGTCGAGACCGACCACGGCGCCCTCGAGTTTCAGCATTACTTCGTCGAGCACCGCTGTCGCCCGCAGGTCCGCTCGCTGTGGTTTGCTGGGGCCTCGCGGACCCGTGTGTCGGCGGCGGTGAGCCGGGCGATCTTCGACGCCTCACGCGCGATCGTGATCTGTCCCTCGAACCCGTACCTGAGCATCGATCCGATTCTTTCGATCCCAGGCGTACGGGCGTCGCTCAAGGAAGCGATCGCACCTGTCATCGCCGTGTCGCCGATCGTCGGCGGCCACGCCGTCAAGGGACCCACGGCGAAGATCATGCGTGAGCTTGGCATCGAGGTCAGCAACGTCTCGATCGCCGCGCACTATCACGGCCTGATCGACGGGCTGATCATCGATGCCGTCGATAACGACCAGGTCCGCGAGATCGCTGTGCCGGTGCATTCGACCGGGACGCTCATGCAGAGCCTCGAGGATCGCGTCCGCCTCGCCGACGAGGTGCTCGCGTTCGCTGGAGCGTTGGCTATTCCGCGACTCGAGCGCGTGTTGTCGCCGGGCCCCTCAGTCGGACTGTTCGCATGAATCACCGTCAGGCCTGGGCGGTCGTGCTCGTCAAGCCCTTCCGGCTGGCGAAGCAGCGGCTCGCCGGCGTGCTCGATGACCGTGAGCGTAGCGAACTCGCCCGCGTGATGCTCGAGGACGTGCTCACGGCTGTCGGCGCCTGCAGGCGGCTGGCGGGCGTGATCGTCGTGACGGCAGATCGCGCAGCAGCAGCGGTGGGACGGCGACACGAAGCAGTCGTGCTCATGGAGAGTGAAGCCATCGGCATGAACGCCGCGGTGGTCCGCGTCGTCGAGTATCTGACCTGCAGCTCGGAGGTGGGGATCGTCGTCGTGCCATCCGATCTGCCGATGCTGTCGCCACATGACATCGAACAGATGATCGATCTCATCGAACGCACGCCGGCGATCGCGCTCGTGCGGTCGAACGACGGTGGGACGAATCTTCTCGCCGGCCGTCCATCGAGCGTCATTACCCCGAGCTTCGGACCTGGCAGCTTCAACGCGCACTGTGACGCGGCCGTGAGCAAGGGCATTACGCCAACCGTATGCTTCGCGCCGCATCTCAGCCTGGATATCGACCGGAGCGACGATCTCGCTGCTTTCGTTTCGCTCCAGTCGTCGACTCTGACGCACGACTACCTCGTGCGTCTGAACATCCCGGCGCGCCTGGCGACGCCATCGTCGAGTGCCCTGAGTCTGATGAGCACCGGATACGAGGGGCCGAGGCATGAATGACACGGTCGCGGATCTGTCGTCAGATGTCGAGCTGACCGACGATCAGGCGCTGGCTCTCGCAGCGTGTCGCGACCTCTCGCGCCTCATGCACGCGGCGGCCGCCCGTCGCGACGTGGCGCACGGGGACATCGTCTCGTACTCGCGCAAAGTCTTCGTGCCACTCACGCAACTCTGTCGCGACGTCTGCCATTACTGCACCTTTGCCCAGGCGCCGGCGCAGGACAAGCCTCCGTACGTGACGATCGACGCCGTACTCGCGATCGCCCGTGCCGGCCAGGCCGCTCAGTGCAAGGAGGTGCTGTTCACACTCGGAGACAAACCCGAGTTGCGATATCCGGCTGCGCGCAGAGCGCTCCAACGGCTCGGACACGAGACGACGCTGTCGTATCTGGCAGAAGCGGCGAACGCAGTCCTGACGGAGACAGGCCTGCTGCCACACGTGAATCCAGGATGCATGACGGTATCGGATCTGGCGGCGTTGCGCCGCGTATCGATCTCTCAAGGCGTCATGCTCGAGAGCGCGTCCAGCCGACTGTGTCAGCCGGGGGGGCCACATCACGGATCGCCGGACAAGGTGCCGGCGACTCGGCTGGAGACGATCCGTGTTGCCGGCGAGCAACGTATTCCGTTCACGACCGGGATCCTGATCGGTATCGGCGAGACGCGCCGCGAACGGGTGGAGGCTCTGCTCGCGTTACGCGCGCTCCACGAGACCTACGGTCATCTTCAGGAAATCATCATTCAGAATTTCCATCCGAAGCCCGGCACGCGCATGGCTGGAGTGCCCGCTGTCGCACTCGAAGAACATCTGTGGACGATCGCGGTGGCGAGGCTCGTGTTCCCGCCATCGATGAACATCCAGGCGCCGCCGAATCTGAGCGCCGGCGCATTGGCCCCGCTCATCGATGCGGGCATCAACGACTGGGGTGGGGTCTCGCCGGTCACGCCGGACCACGTCAATCCCGAAGCCCCATGGCCGCATCTCAAAGTGCTCGAGCGTGCAACCAGAGCGGCGGGCAAGGAGCTCGTGGAGCGCCTCGCCATCTATCCGAGTTACGTGAGATCGGCACGCGAATGGGTGGATAAGGGCCTGCAGACCATCCTCCTGCAGAAGGTTGATGCCGACGGCTGGCCGCGGACCGATGATTGGTCTCCCGGAATGGCGGGAGCGCTGCCGCATGTCGCGCCGGCGATCGCGCCATCATCGTCACGGCAGATCGCATCGATCCTGTCGCGCGTAGGCAAAGACGCGGCGCTCGCGGAGAGCGACCTCGTTCGGCTGTTCCGGGCGCGAGGTCGCGAGTACACGGAGGTATGCGCCACTGCCGATGCGCTCCGTCGAGAAGCCAGTGGCGACGTCATCTCATATGTCGTCTGCCGCAACATCAACTACACCAACGTCTGCTACTTCAAGTGTCAGTTCTGTGCGTTCTCGAAAGGGAAGCTGAGCGAGAACCTGCGTGGCCGGCCCTACACGCTGTCGATGGACGAGATCGCGAGGCGCGCGCGCGCGGCCTGGGATCGCGGCGCCACCGAGGTGTGCATGCAGGGCGGGATCGAGCCGGGTTTCACCGGTCGAACGTACCTGGAGATCTGCACCGCGGTTCGCGAGTCTGTTCCGGGCATGCACATCCACGCGTTCTCGCCGCTCGAGGTGCATCAGGGAGCGGTCACTCTCGGTGTTCCCGTAGGCGAGTTCCTGGGCTTGCTGAAAGCGGCTGGCCTCGGCACGCTTCCGGGCACCGCCGCCGAGATCCTGGACGACGAAGTACGCGCCGTGTTGTGTCCAGACAAGATAGGCACGGATCGATGGCTGGATGTCATGCGGACCGCACACAGCCTCGGCTTCAAGACGACGTCTACGATCATGTACGGGCACGTCGATCGCTACGAGCACTGGGCAAGGCACCTGTTGCGCATTCGCGCGCTGCAGGTCGAGACGGGCGGGTTCACCGAGTTCGTGCCGCTGCCGTTCGTGCACATGGAGGCGCCGATCTATCTCAAGGGGCGCGCGCGTCGCGGGCCCACGTTTCGCGAGGCAGTCCTGATGCACGCGGTCGCGCGCCTGGCGTTGCATCCGGTGCTCACAAACATTCAGACCTCGTGGGTCAAGATGGGGCCGCAAGGCGTGAAGGTATGCCTGGAGTCGGGTGCCAACGATCTGGGCGGCACGCTGATGGACGAGACGATTACGCGATCAGCCGGCGCGGTGCACGGTCAGGAGATGACACCGGCAAGGATGGAATCGATCATCCGGTCGATCGGGCGGATTCCGCGTCAGAGAACGACGACCTACGGTGACGCGCCCGATGATCGCTACGCGGCCTCGTTCGCGCCGCGTCGCGAAGCGCCGGCCATCATCGCGCTCAGGTCCTCAGTCTCGGGATGATCTCTTTTGCAATAACCTCGATCTGTTCGGGCTCGTACTTGTAGGGCACGAAGATGATCTTCTGCACGCCGACGGCGAGGTGCTCTTTCAGTTGCGCCACGCATTCATCGACGTTGCCAAGGATGGCGCTGTCTTTGGTCGAGTCACTCCATGACGCGTAGTCCCATTCCTTGCCGAGCCACTCCATCATGCCGGCCTCTACCGCCGCGCGTGAGGGGCCGACGCGAATCGGAAGCTGGGCAGCGTTGAGCAGCGTGTCGGGATCCTTGCCGCCTTCCACGGCGAAACGGCGAATCTTCTCCCACGACTTCGCGAAGCTCTCAGGCCTGTAGAAATAGGTGAGCCATCCATCGCCAGTGACGGCGGCGCGCTGCAGCACCTTGTCGACGTAGCCGCCGATGAGAATCGGGGGACGCGGCTTCTGAACCGGCTTTGGATACATGACGCCGGCCGGGATCTTGTGGCAACCGAAGTCGCCGTTGACCATGTCCTCGGTCCAGAAGCGGGTCAGGACGTCGAGATTGATGTCCATGATTCGGCCGCGCTGATCGAAGGGCACGCCCACGGCGTCGAACTCACGCTTGTACCACCCGGATGCCATGCCCATCAGCAAGCGGCCGTTCGACAGGAGGTCCATGCTGGAGAGTTGCTTCGCGAGCACGACCGGGTTGCGAAGAGGGAGGACCAGGATTCCGGTGCCGAGCTTGATGCGTTTTGTGCGCGCAGCGATCGCCGTCAGCAACGTCAGGGAATCGATGATCGGAAAGTTCGGACTGACGCCGAGCAGGATGTGATCCCACACCCACAGCGAGTCGAAGCCAAGCTCCTCCATCCGTACGCCGTAGTCCACGAGCGCCTGTGCATCCGGCAGGGCGGGGTAGGTGGTGAAGTTGCGTGCGGCGATCCCGAAGGTTCCAGCAAGGCTCATGGTTGATTCCCTCGTCTTCGTATCCCGGCAGTCGTCATCTCAAAATCACGGTCTTACCCGTGACAAAGGGTCACGCGGTGTACCGCCGGTCCGGATCCAGGTGCCGCAGCATCGCCAGTTCCTCGGCGGTTGGCGGCTCGGTCTCCCGCAGGTCCGGCGCGAACGTCAGCCCAAAGCCGGTGCTCTCCTGCACCTGCGCGCAGGTCACGCCGGGATTGAGCGCGATGGTGCGCATGCGTCTCGTTTCCTCATCGAAGTCGAACACCGCGAGATCGGTGACGACGCGGAACATGCCGCCGGTGGCGAGGCCACTCTCGCATCGAGAGGCGCGCCCGCGCAGCCAGCCCGGGCTGGTGATGAAGTCGACGTGCTCGACGAAGCGGCGTTTCTCATGCTTCATCGCGACGATCATCGCGGTGAGGCTCGAGATGTCATTGCCGCCACCGGTCCCCGGAAGACGCGTCTTCGGTCTGGCCGGGTCGCCGATGAATGAGCTATTCAAGTTGCCAAATTGATCGATCTGCGCGCCGCCCATGAAGCCGACGTCGACGTAGCCTCTTTGCAGCAGGAGCAGTACTTCGGCGCTGCCGAGCACCATGTTCGCCCGCGCCGTGCAGCGCTGATCGTTGGTCGAGGGCGGGAGCCGGCCAGGCTCGATGAAGGCACCGATGACTCCGCCTTCGAAGAGGATCGTGAGGCCGGGGCAGCGAAGGCGTTGCGCAAGCGTCGCGGCAAGCAGCGGGATGCCGACTCCCGCAAAGACCACCTGACCATCCCTGAGTTGGCGGGCGCTGAGAATGGCCAGCAGCTCAGATGCCGTTGTGCTACGCATCGTCGATCGACCTTCCTGCGCGAGCGGCACGAATCAGTTCGTCGACGCCGATTCGTTCGAGGAACTCTGTCCACGACGTGGGGCCATAGACAAATTCGTCGAGGTACGCGCGCATGCCGCCCACAGGATTGGCGTTCACCTGGGCGACGTACGACTCCATGTGTCGCATCATCGGCTCGTAAACGCCGGAGCACTCGTGAGGCGCGCATCCGTAGGGCAGCTCGACGACGGCATCGACAGCGAAGAAGGGAATCTTGGTGTGATCGGGTGCCCGGCGAATCTGATCGTTGGAGACGATTCGCTCCGTGGTCAGGATGACGCGGTTGGCTGCCATCGCGAGATCGAGATCCATGAACGGCAGGCCATCGATCTGCGCGTTTCCGAACTCATCGCAGCGTTGCACGTGGATGAGAGCGACATCCGGATTGACCGCCGGCACCAGCAACAGCTTGTCACGCGTGTACGGGCAGATCATCTCGATGGTTTCCGGCCGTTGCCGGACGACATCAGAGCCCAACATCGATCGGATCGGCAGAAAAGGTAGGCCCATCGCGCCGGCGCGAAAGCGCATGCCGATGGCCATGTGGCTCCACTCGTCGTAGATTGCGGCGCCGGCTTCCACGTGGTGGCGCATTACCTTCGACACGCCCCAGAGGATTCCCTGACTGAACCAGCTCGTGGTGATGCGCTCGCAGATGCCCGAGCCGTAGAGAAGATCGCCGTCACTCGACACGATGCTGCGAACGCAGGAGAGGCGGGACTTGCGCGCCCGAATGAGCGCCCAGATCATGCCCATCGGCGTACGTGACATGGTGCTGCCGCCGATCCCAACGGTGTCGCCGTCCTGGACGAATGCCGTCGCCTCTTCGAGCGACATGACTTTTCGGCGGAGGCTGCGGTCCCGGCTCGCGAGCGTTTTTCGCAGCTGCGCATACGGTGTCACCAGACTCTCGGTCCGGCTGTCGCCTTCGCGCTCAGCGCTTCGGCGCCCAGGAAAGCCGGACACTACGTTGGCGCCGGACGCCACGTTGCTAGGAGACGCGACGTCCGGCGACATGTCCCACCTCCTCGTTGAATTCGTCAATCAGACGGTCCCACTCAGGGATCGTCTCGACGAGCCCCTGCCAGAAGCGCTGATCCTTGCGGCGGTCGAAGTCCTCCAGGCTCACGCCCTGCTGTTCGACCCACGTGTAGTAACCCAGATTGAAGATGCGAGTGCGCTCGCCGTGTGACAGTTCGAGAACATGATCGTCGGCGATGGCATCGAGATAGCGGCCTGTGACTTCGCCGGTATTGATCTCGTCGAATCCATCTGGGTAGCGGCGTTCCTCGTAGGAGCGTCGCTCGGTCGCGTACATCGCCGCGCCGTCAGTCGCGACCGTCATGACAACGTCATCGGGTCCCAACTCGAGATGCCTTGCGAGCTTGATGGACGCAACGATGTTGGCCAGACCTGAGACGCCGACGTCGTCGAACTGGCGCACGAGATTCGGATCGATCCGCCGCCGTACCGTCAGGTACCTCCGGCCGACGTCACTGTTGAAGAGGTGATTGAGCGCATCGCTCGTCCGGTCGGACACTCCGACGACAACGTCCGTATTCATCACGTTGTGAATCAGCGGGATGTGCTTGTCGCCGATGCCCTGGATGTTGTGCTCGCCGTACCCGTTGCGCAGCATCGTCGGGCACTCGAGCGCCTCGACAGCCACGGTGCGCGCTCGGTGCATTGTCTTGAGGTAGTCGCCAGCCGCTATCGTGCCGGCTGAACCCGTGGCTGAAACAAAGGCGGCGAGGCGATAACCGCGATGTGCCGTCTTCAGGTGAGAGAACACGCGGTCGAAGGCATGTCCGGTGCAACGATAGTGAATGAGGTAATTGGCGAACTCCGAGAACTGATTGAGGATGACATTGTCCGGATCCTGCGCCAGCTCCGCGCATCGATCGTAGATTTCCTTGACGTTGCTCTCGGTGCCCGGCGTGCGGATGATGTCAGCCGGGTCGGCGACCCATTTGCTCAGCCAGTCGAAACGTTCGCGGCTCATGCCGGCAGGGAGCACGGCCACGCCGCGGCATCCGAGGATCCGCGAGATGGCGACGCCCCCGCGACAGTAGTTGCCAGTCGAGGGCCATACGGCGCGGTCGCTGCCGGGATCGAATTGTCCGGTGACGAGCCGCGGGACGAGGCACGCGTATGCCGCAAGCACCTTGTGCGCGGCAATCATCGGAAAGTGACGGCCGATGAGAACGACGATCGGTGCGTCAACGCCGGTCAGTTCCCGGGGCAGGACGAGATGCGCAGGGATCTCGCTGCGTCGAGTGCGGCTGGTATCGTTGAACCAGTGCACCCTCCAGAGGTTCGCGGGATCCGGCGCATCGGGATCGATCGCTGACAAGTGCGAACACCCACCAGGTCCGGGCTCGGCGAGCTCACTCCAGGTCGGTAGCTGACCTTTGACCTGTTGCAGCCGTGTGATGGCTGCACGTCTGCGCGATGGATCGACAACGATGGGTCGCACGTCGGTCGGTCTCGTGTGCCGCTATGTCGTTGCGGGGGGGCGTGCTGCCGGCGCCATCTCGCGTTCCCGCAGGCTATGCAGCTTTCGTTTCACGGCCTGCAGCGCCGCCAGATTGGTTGTGACGATCGGGACGTCGTACGCGATCTTGAGCAACGACAAGGCGCTCATCGCGTGATAGTCGGTGGAGGCGATGAAGAGGACGTCGCCCTGGACACGCGTGCCGACTCGCGACTGCACGAACGAGTAGATCGATTCCGGAGTCACGGTGGCGGCATCGGCGGCCGCCAGTCCCATTCCGTACATCGCTGATACGGCGATGCCGTCCGATTCGAGTCCCGTCTTGATGCGCCGGTTCACATCGTCGGTGTATGGCGTGACGACGACGACACGTGTCGCCCGCGCATCCAGCAGCGCCTGGGTCACCGACTCGACGACGCTCACCGGTTCGGCGCCGGTCAGCTCGCCGACGCGCTCGCAGATCTCGCGGTCGTAATCTTTGCCGCGCAGCAGGGAGGCACTCGTCGACCCGAAGACGACGATGTGTGGCAACACCGTACGAACCATCCTCGCCGCCGGCAGCGTGAACTGATCGAGCATCTGCTCCTCGCTCGCCGTGCTCATGTCCGGCATGTACATCCGCGCGGTGTGCAGAGTCGTGTCGTGCGGCAGGCTGCGATAGAAGTCGACCTCCATGACCGCGTTTGGAGAGGGAATCAGCAGACCCACTCGCCAGGTCATGTAGAAGTCGACCTCGTTGAACGAGTTCGGTGGCGGAATCATCACACCGGCTTCCCAACTCATGCGGGCTCGCATCGTGTCGGCCACAACTGTGAGGTCACCCGACGGTCGGAGGCCCCGCCTGCAGCGCCTCCTGCTCGTGGAGCAGATCGAAAATCCGTTCCGGTGTCGCCGGCGTGCTCGTCACGCGAACCCCAACGGCGTCGTAGATTGCGTTCAGGATCGCTGGCGTCGTCGGGATCGTGGCCGGCTCGGACACGCCTTTTGCGCCATAGGGACCGTTCGGGTCGGGTACCTCCACGATGAGGCACTCGATCTCGGGCACATCCAGTGGCGTGGGTACCAGATAGAACGCAAGCGATCCGGTCCGCGCGCGCCCCTGATCGACGACGTGCTGCTCGTAAAGTGCGTAGCCGAGGCCCATGACAGCGCCACCCTGCACCTGGCCTTCAACCCCCATCGGGTTGATCGCGCGGCCGGCGTCGGTCGCCGACACGAGGCGCGTGACCTGCACGAAACCAGTCTCGGTGTCGACCTCGACCTCGGCCAGCTGTGTGGCCCAGCCGAATGTCTGATAGGCATCGCCTTGAGACGTCGTCGGATCGACGTCCTTCGTCGTGATGTCCTGCCAGCCCCAGCCGATGCACCGTTTCCCCTGCTTGTGCATCTCGTCGACGACCTCCACGACGCTGACGTAACGCTCGGGGGTCATTCGCGAACGAACGTTCCCGTCGACCAATTCGAGATCGCCGGGCGCGACACCTGTCATTCGTCCGGCCATCTCGAACAGGCGAGCCCTGACATCGAGGCTGGCGTTTCGCACCGCCTGGCCCTGGACGAACGTTGCGCGACTGCCAGATGTGGGGCCGGAGTCGGGAGTGCTCCCCGTGTCGGCGTCCACGACGCGAATAGCGCCGATCGGCATGCCGAGCTCGGTGCCGACAATCTGCGCGAGGAGCGTCTGGATGCCCTGGCCGAGATCGCACACACCGGTGAAGAGCGTCGCCGTGCCGTCTTCGGCGACCTCGACGTGGGCGGCGCCGATGTCTGGTCGATTGAAGCCGTAGCCGATGCCGTAGAACATCGATCCAACGCCGAATCCGCGCTTCTTCATCGGGACCACTCCAGTCCGTGTTGTGTCATGTAGTCGCGGATACGCGTGAGCGTGGCGCCAATGCCGGTGCCTTCGTTGACGACCTGTCCAGTAGCGGTTGTCAGACCAGGCTTGAGGCAGTTGATCAACCGGAGTTCGACGGGCGATATACCCAGGCCACGCGCGAGCATGTCCATCTGCGATTCGTGCGCGACGGCGATCTGCAGAACGCCGAAGCCGCGCATCGCACCGCCGATCAGGTTGTTGGTTGTGACCGTGTAGGTGTCGACCTTCACGTTGGGCACGTAGTACGGCCCGGTGGCGTGGATGCCGGCCTTCTTGATCACATACATCCCGAGCGAAAGATACGGGCCGCTATCGCCGTAGATGCTGGCTTCAACGGCGGTCAGGCGCCCGTCCGCTCGCGCGCCCGACTTGTAGTGAATGGTGAACGGGTGACGCTTGGTCAACGCGAAGAGCGACTCTTCACGTGTGTAGACCAGACGCACAGGCCGGCCGGTCTTGAGCGCGAGGAGTCCGGCGTGAATCTCCGTCGTGATGTCGTCTTTCCTGCCGAACCCGCCGCCGACGGGTGCCATCACGACGCGGACCTTGTTCATCGGCAGCCCGACGTTCGGCGCGATCTGCCGTCGGTCGCGGAAGGGATACTGCGTCGCGGTGAGGATGTTCAGCACGCCCATGCTGTCGACGTAGGCGAGCCCGGCTTCCGGCTCCATCGGCAGATGGTCCATCGACTGCGTGCGATAGGTGTGTTCGACGATCAGGTCGGCCTGGGCAAAGCCTTCTTCCACGTTCCCCTTGCGAACCGTCGTGTGCTGGAAGAGGTTGTCCGCGTCGTTGACGCGCGGCGCATGCGGCGCGAGCGCGTCCTCGACGGTGAATACCCCGGGCAGCGGCTCGTACTCGACGACGATCTTCTCGACCGCCTCGCGCGCGACCTCTTCGGTGTCGGCGGCAACGATCGCGACAGCGTCGGCGAAGCTACGGACTTTGTCCTGAGCGAGCACGCGCTGATCGAGCACGGCAACGCCGTAGCGATTGGGTCCAGGCACGTCTTCGTGCGTGAGCACTGCGTGAACGCCCGGGAGCGCACGCGCCGCGGTAGTGTCGATCGAACGGATGTTCGCATGTGCGTGAGCGCTCCACAGGAGGCGCGCGTGAAGCATCCCGGGCATCGTCATGTCGCCGGCATAGAGCACCTTGCCGGTGACTTTCTCCCACGCATCGAGGCGCGGCGGCGAGGTGCCGATCAGGCCTTGTTCGGTCTTGGTGTCGACGGTAATCATGGCGTTCTCCGCGCCGGCGCGGGAACATCCGCCGCACGCATCGTCTCGGCCGCCGAGCGGACGGCAGCGGTGATCTTGTTGTAGCCGGTGCACCGGCAGATGTTGCCGGCGAGATAGAACTTGATCTCTTCGTCCGTCGGGTCCGGCTGCTCGCGCAGTAGCGCGCACGAGCTGACGATCATCCCCGGCGTGCAGTAGCCGCACTGGACGCCGCCGAGCTCGACAAACGCGCGTTGCAGCGGGTGCGGCCCTTCGGATCCAGCGACACCTTCGATCGTGACGATCGACTTGCCCACAGCATCGCCAACGAGGACGAGACAGGAGTTCACCGGCACTCCATCGAGGAGCACGGTGCACGACGCGCACTCGCCCTCGTCACATCCCTTCTTGCTCCCGGTCAGGCCGAGTGTCTCTCGCAGCGTGTCGAGCAGCGACTGATGAGGCTCAGTCGTCACGAAGGACGTCTTGCCGTTGACGGTGAGAAGGTACTGCCGCGTCATCGCGCACCTGCGATCGCGGCACGTGCCGCGGCCTGCTGAACCACTCGCATCGTCAGCGTCCGTACGATCGCGCGCCGATACGCGGCGGTTCCCCTGATGTCGGAGATTGGTTTCGTTACTGTTGCGGCCAGTTCGCCGCTTGTATTCGCGATCGCCGGGGTGATGCGCTCGCCGCGAAGGGCGTTCTCAGCGGCAGTGGCGCGCAGCGGAATGGGTGACACGGCTCCGAGAGCGATGCGGCAATCAGAGCAGCGGCCCTCTGCGTCGAGCGTGACCGATGCCGCCACGCTCGCAATGCCGATGTCCATCGCCGCGCGCGGGCTGAAACGCGAGAAGGCGTTGCCGCTCCGCGTTTGTGGTGCTGGCACGCGGACAGCCGTGAAGATTTCTCCGGGAGTCAGTACCGTGCGGCCCGGACCCGAGATGCACTCTTCGATCGGCACGACGCGCGTTCCCGCGGCAGAGGCGATCTCAATCGTCGCGCCGAGCGCAGCCAGTGGCGGCACGCTGTCGGCCGACGGTGATGCGTTGCCGATGTTGCCACCAACGGTGGCAAGGTTCCGGAGCTGGACACCGGCAACGACACGCGCCGCTTCGACCAGCGCGTGATAGTGCTGGCGCACGTACTCGTTCTGCTCGATGGTGCGGAACGTCGTGAGCGCGCCCATCGTGAGACCGCACCGTGCATCCCACGTCAGGCCGGTCAGGCCGGGAACGAACTTGATGTTGACGACGGAGCGGTATTTCCGGACGCCGCGCCGGATACGAAGCAGGAGATCCGTGCCGCCGGCGAGGGCTGCGCTGGCGTCTCCCTCGTTGGCGAGAAGGCCAAGCGCTTCAGGCAAGGTCGCGGGTTCGAAGACGGCAAAGACCACGTGAGCCACCCCAACAGCCGTGTAGTTTATGTTTCACATACAGGAACATATATCCTGTATGTGAAACGAATCGTGGCACACAGATCTGGGGTCGTCAAGACCTCCGGACGTACAGAATTTGTCCGATTCAGGCCGAAAGCGAACGGGATTGTCGCTATTGTGCGGCGTTGAGCGCGTCGACCGTCTCGCGCGGCGCCACGCGCGACGGCTGGTGTCCGAGCTCGGCGGCAATGCGGCGCGCACCCTCGCGAACGATGCCCGTGTAGTGATCGATCGTGGCTGTGTTCACGCGCGTCAGCGGGCCGGAGATGGTGAGGCTGGCGATCACGCGATCGCGCGAGTCTCGAATCGGAAACGACACGCCCGCGACGCCTTCGTCAGTTTCCTCGAAGGACACGGCGTATCCCTTCCGGCGAATCTCAGCGAGCTGCGCACGGATCTGAGAGGCATCGGTCGTCGTGTGAGAGGCCAGCGGACGCAGACGTTTCTTGAGGACGGAATCGATCGATTCCTTGTCCAGATAGGCGAGCAAAACCTTCGAGGAGCAGCCGGCATAGAGCGGCGCCGTCGAGCCGACGTCGAGAATCAATCGAAGACCGCGGCGCTGCTGCACGCGCTCGATGCAGACGACGCGGTCGCCTTCTGGGCTGACGACCTGGAGCAGCACGGTCTCGCTGCTCGTCGCGCTGAGCTGTTCCATGATTGGCAGCGCCACACGCCGCAACTCCATGCCCGCCTGCGCGCGGCGTCCCAGCTCGATGCCGGCCAGCCCCAGCCGGAATCGCTTGGTCTCCGCATTCTGTGTGACGAAGGCATGCTGCTCCAGCACGCGCAGGATGCGGTGGACCGTGCTCTTCGACATCCCGACTTCGCGCGACACCGCGCTGACGCCCCATTCCGGCTGTTCCGGAGTGAAGAGCATCAAAACGCGGAGGGCCTTGTCGAGAATCTTGACTTGAGGTTCGGGCACGGTGCTCTGAGAGAGTGTGGCACACCGGAGGCGCAGAGTTGAATCGCGGCAGATTTCCTGGGCAGGCCGTAGTCGAGAATGCGTGAAGCGTTTACACTTGGCCGGCGAACTGTTTCCCCAAATGAAGCCTGGACTGACGAGTCTGTTTCTGGTGCTGCTGGCTGGCGAAGCCATTAGTTCTGCGCAGAATTGGCCACAGTTCCGCGGCGAACACGGCGGCGTTGCCAGCGACCATCCCTCATTGCCTGACACGTGGAGCGAGACGCAGAACGTCGCGTGGAAGATTGAGATTCCCGGGCGCGGCTGGAGCTCCCCTGTCGTCTGGGGTGAGCACGTACTCGTCACGACCGCGGTGAATAGCCGGCAGCCGAAGCAGCCATTGCTCAGGCCTGAGGCCTATCGCGGCGCGAGTATGGGCGGAACGATGTCCCGCAGGGATCTGGTGACGGATACCGACGTGTTCCGTTGGATGCTCTACGACGTGGATGTCACGACCGGCCGCGTCCGCTGGGAGCGTGTGATTCACGAGGCTGTCCCAACGCGGCCTGTCCACATGAAGAACTCGTACGCGTCGGAGACCCCGGTCACTGACGGTCAGCGCGTGTATGTCTATCTTGGGTATGTCGGACTCTTCGCCTACGAGATGAACGGAACGCTCGCCTGGGCGAAACCGATGGACGCGAAGAGCACCGGCAACGAGGGCTACTTCTATGGCGGCGGTGCCTCTCCGGCGCTGCATGACGGCCGGATCTTCATCGTGAATGACAACGAAGAGGGATCGTTTGCTGCAGCGTTCGACGCGCGCACAGGCGACGAGCTGTGGCGCGTCGCGCGCGACGAGGAATCGAACTGGTCGACACCGTATGTGTGGCAAAACGAGCTGCGAACGGAGGTGGTCACGGTCGGCTCGCGCAAAGTCCGGTCGTACGACATGAACGGCCGGCTCCTGTGGGAACTTGCCGTTGGCACGACGCTCCACACGCCGACGCCGTTTGCGCATAACGGGCTTCTCTATGTGAGTTCGGGATACTACAGCGATCCACGGCGGCCGGTATTTGCTATACGGCCCGGCGCGTCGGGAGACATCTCGTTGACGAACCACGAGACCCGGAATGCTTTCGTCGCGTGGTCGCAGCCCACGGCGTCCGCCACATACCCGTCGGCGATCGTTGTCGGCGATCAGTTTTACACGCTGCTCGATCGCGGCTTCCTGACGGCCCACGATGCCAGAACGGGAAAGGAGATTTACGGGCGACAGCGCCTGGCGCCGGACGCTGGCACGTTCACGGCTTCGCCCTGGTCGTACAACGGCAAGATCTTCGCCCTGAGTGAGGACGGCGACACATTCGTGATTCAGGCAGGACCGCAGTACAAGCTGCTGGGCAGAAACAGCCTGAACGAGATGTCGCTCGCCTCGCCGGCCGTCGCGGGCGATAGCGTATTCATTCGCACAGCGACGAGGCTCTATCGAATCGCCAAGCCAACGCCCTGAAGTTGTCGTGAACGGCACGCAACGGGACGCTGACCGCCCCGATATCTCGGTTGTCATTCCGACACGCAACCGGCGCCGGTTGCTGGCGCTTGCGCTCGCAAGCGTGCTCGATCAACGAGGCGTGCGGCTGGAGGTGATTGTCGTCGACGAGGCGTCAACGGATGACACCGTCGAGATGGTCCGTTCGATCGCCGATCCGCGCGTGCGCCTTGTTCGGCATGCAGTCCCACTCGGAAAGAGTGCCGCCAGAAACCGCGGGATCGCCGAGTCGGCCGGAGACTGGATAGCTTTTCTCGACGATGACGATCTCTGGGCGCCGGACAAACTGCGGCTGCAGCTCCAGGCTCTACGAGCAGAGCGACGAGCCTGGGCCTACACAGGCGCGGTGAACATCACGGACGATCATCGCATTCTCGGTGGCGCGCCGCCTCGAGCACCGGAGGAGATAGCGCGCTCGCTCCCTCGGGTCAATGGCGTTCCCGGCGGCTGTTCGACCGTCCTGGTCAGAAAGGAAACGTTGCCGCGGGATGGCTTTGACGGACGATATCGGCTCTGTGAAGACTGGGACCTCTGGATTCGACTGGCGCGCACGGGTCTTCCTGCCTGTGTCCCGCACCCGCTCGTTGGTTACCGCGTCCACGGCGGAAATTCGTCCATGGACACGGCGAGGTTTCTCGCGGAGCTCGACATGATCGAGAAACAGTACGGCGGGCCGGTCGACCGCGTCGTGTTCTATCGCCATCTGGCACGGGTCTGCCTCAGGATGAACCGTCAGTGGCCTGCGTTCGGCTTCTACCTTCGGGCGGCGGCCCGCGATCCGGGTTGTTATTTGATCCGCGGGTTTGTCTCCGACGCAGCGGGAGTGTTTCGGTCGTTTGCGGATCGGTTTCGGCAACGACTCGGCTGGCCGCGTCGCTCCTCGTCTGAAACGCTTACGCACCCGGACACACTGTGGAAGGAGGAGGCCCGAGTCTGGTTGGAGCAGTTCGTCCATCGTCATCCTCTCTGACGGCGCTCGGGTCTATCGTCGGGGAACAGGAACTGCCGAAGCTTCGCACCAATGACTTCCAGCGAGAACTCCTTCTCCATGCGCTGTCTGGCGACGTGACCAAGCTGCCGCGCCAGTTCTGGCGCGTCCAGCAAGCGCACGAGGGCGTCCGCCAGCGCCGCGGAATCCTCGCAAGGGACAACAATCCCGCCGTCCGCTTCGCCGCGAGCGAGGACATCTGCAACGCCTGGCACGTCGGAGCCGACGACAGGTAACCCACACGCCATTGCTTCCAGAAGTGCCACCGCGAATCCTTCCCGTCGAGAAGGGATGGCGTACACGTCTGCTGCCAGGAGATACGACCACAGTTCCCGGCGTTCGAACACGTACCGGTCGATCCACACCACCTTGTCGGTCGAATCGACGCGGCGTCGAATGACGTCGCGGTCGCGGCCGTCTCCGACCAGCAGGAGCCGAATGTCCGCGTCTGGCCGTCGTGAACAAATACGACTCCAGGCATCGAGCAGCGTATCGAGGCCTTTTTTCGAGATCTGAACGCGGCCGTGCCACGCAACGACACGTGTATCGCGCCCTATCCCGAGCCTGGCCCTGACGACCTGCCTATCGGATGGGTCCCGCGCCGCGACGTCCACGGGATTCGGAATGGGTCCGATTCTTTCGGACGGAACACCATACTCAGTCTGCACGCGGACGATCTCGGCCTCGGACGGAATGATCAGGCCAGCACATCGCCGCACAGTCGCGCGGCGCAACGCCCGCTCGATCGGCGTTCTCGTCTGATTGCTTCCTTGGTAGGTAGCAAACACCGGAACTCCCAACATGCGTCCGAAGAGCACGCACATATCGAATCGAGGGTGCTCGTACTCCTGGCACATGATTGCGTCGCATCGCTCCTGGCGCAGGATGCGCGCGACGGCGCGTAGAGGAGTCGCTGCGTACGAGGCGACGCCAACGAGCGCCTCCGATTCGGGAAAGAACCGACGCTGCGCGTTCCGGAGTCTCCTGTGCAGCCGAGGTGACGGGAGGATCCACACTGTCGCACCGGTATCGGCGTGCGTGAGTCGCACAGGAGAGTCCACTTTCGCCGACATGTACACCAGCAGCGTGCGAACGCCTGACAGGCGCAGCGCCCTCACGTAGTTGAACAGCCAGCCGCCGGTGAACTCATCACGAAAGGTGTCGAGAGATACACCGATCTTGTCGAAAAAATCCTCAAATCGATCGCTGCCGGGAAGCAGAACGATCGTCCGCGGGGGCCGCGTGATCCCGTCGTCCGCTCGGCTCATTGAGGCCGCAGGAGGAAGTCGGTCATCGTGGACTTGCGCCGCCCGCGACCAGCCTGAGATCGCTCCAACCGACGCAGGATTCTGACGTGCCGGCTGAAAACGACGGCAACAATTGGATCGTGACGATTTGGTCTCGAAATTCGTCTACGTCGACGCTCGCGACCTGCTGTGACTGATCCGGCGAAATGCTGAAGATCTGGGAGAGCATTCGCGCTGGACCACGACGGGAATCGAGGTCGAAGACTTTGACGGTGTACTCCGAGCGAGCACAGGCAGCCTGTGGGTTCTTGACGACGTTCCACCGTAACGATCGCACCGTATCGGGCACGTAGACATATTGGAATTCGATCGGTTTGTCGCCCCGGGTCGTGACGATGTCACTGCGGCCGGACGGCAACTCCCATTGAACCCTGTCGATCGAGAATAAATCAGCACCGCGCCGGTTCGTTGCGGTGACGTAGTTCTCTCCGACTGTCCGCTGCGGCGCTTCTCCGTCCCGGGCTTGATAGACCACGGCTTCACGGCCTTCAGGTAAAGCCACTCTCCCGATGACGCCAAATGGTAAGCGCTGATCATCCAGCACTCTCTCAAGTACGGGCTCGCGATACTCGGACTCCAGTCTGATCGGTCCCTGGACGACCACGATGAAGTCCCACCAGCTGCGATGCAAGCTGCGGTCCTCGAGGTCGCTATATGTGAGCGACTGGTGTTGGTCGAGCAGCGACTGATAGTTCAACGTCGGGCCATCCAAGAAGGGAACATGCCCGACCACTCGAACCCTTGGCGCGCGATCCCGAATGTGCCGGCTGTGCGTAGCCACGAGGCGCACGATGTCCGCGACCGGCCACGCAGTCGAGTCTGCTGGTCGAACAAACAACGATTCACGGTTCGCCGGCAGCAGCAGAATCGGGCCGAGTCGGACATCCTTCGACGGGGCAGGCCAGCCGTTGAATGACAGTACGAGGAACTGATAAACGGGAAACGCGAAAACGGCAGCGACGACGAGCATGCTGCTCTTGGACGAAATCTTTGCAACGCTGTGCTCGAGGAGAGCCCCGATCAAGATGCCCAGAGCGATGAAGGCTGGGAACAGATGTCGAGGTTCTTTCAAGTACTGAAACGTGAAGAACACGAGAGGCGGGAGCCCACACGCGGCGAGAAACCATGTCTCGGCGAGCGGCAGCCTGCGTTCCCGTCGAACTAACTGCGTCAT
>Ga0207689_10000662_pt1 | contig 32885 bp, 32 predicted proteins | sample KBSMisM52_FD_184312 | JGI IMG/M metagenome (GOLD analysis project Ga0207689, IMG submission 184312) | Miscanthus rhizosphere microbial communities from Kellogg Biological Station, Michigan, USA - KBS Miscanthus M5-2 (SPAdes) (version 2) | ecosystem: Host-associated > Plants > Roots >...
AACGCGAAGCTGGCCCGCCGGCCTACGGGCAAAAAACCAAAAAATATCAGAGGAGGCAACAATGGGTAAAGCGATACGTTTCCACAAAACAGGCGGTGAGCGTGGAGGGCGGAGCAGGTTCCATCGGCTTTAGCCGATGGATGTGACCCTGTAACGCGAAGCTGGCCCGCCGGCCCACGGGCAAAAAACCAAAAAATATCAGAGGAGGCAACAATGGGTAAAGCGATACGTTTCCACAAAACAGGCGGCCCCGAAGTTCTGCAGCTCGACGACGTCGAGGTGGGTGAGCCCGGCGCAGGCCAGGTGAAAATACGCCATACGGCGATCGGCCTTAACTTCATCGACACCTATCAGCGCTCCGGTCTTTACCCCTTGCCGTTGCCCAGCGGTGCGGGCAGCGAGGGTGCCGGGGTGGTCGAGGCCGTCGGCGCCGGAGTGACGCAGGTCAAGGTTGGCGACCGTGTCGCCTACGCGGGCGGCACGCCGGGAGCCTATTCCGAATCGCGCCTGTACGCGGCGGACAGGCTGGTCAAAGTGCCGGCCGGCATCTCCGATCAACAGGCCGCGGCCATGATGCTCAAAGGCCTCACCGTGCAATATCTCATCCGCCGCGTCTACCGCGTGGAGAAGGGCGAAACCGTGTTGTTCCATGCCGCGGCCGGCGGCGTAGGCTTGATTGCCTGCCAATGGCTCAAGGCGCTGGGCGCAACGGTGATCGGCACCGTTGGCTCGGACGAGAAAGCGAACATCGCGAAGGCGCATGGCTGCGACCATGCAATCGTTTACACCCGAGAGAATTTCGCCGAGCGCGTCAAGCAAATCACTGGCGGAGCAAAAGTGCCCGTAGTGTTCGATTCCGTCGGCAAGGATACTTTTGCGGGTTCGCTCGATTGCCTGAAGCCACGCGGCCTGCTGGCGGTATTCGGCAACGGGTCCGGTCCCGTGACCGGCGTCGACCTCAACACGCTGGCGCGCGGATCGTTTTATGTCACGCGGCCGACGCTGATGACCTACACGGCGTCGCGCAGCGATCTCGAAGCCGCAGCCAGGGAATTGTTCGAGATCGTGAAGTCCGGCAAGGTCAAGATCGAAATCAACCAGACCTACAAGCTCGCCGACGCTGCGCAGGCACATCGTGACCTCGAGGCTCGCAAAACCACCGGCTCGACCGTCCTGCTGCCGTAACCAAAAACAATATTTGCCACAGAGGACACAGAGAAGACCAGTTACGGCTGGTAACCAAGTCGTTCTGATATTTTTGAATTTCTCTGTGTTCTCTGTGACCTAAAAGGATACTCCGACGTGCTACGCACGTAGGGTATCTGTGGCTAAGTGAAGTAGGTGGGGGAGAAGATGATTGAAGATCTTAAGAACAAAGTCGTGCTGATCACCGGGGCCAGCACCGGGATCGGGGCGGCGGCGGCGATCGCGTTCGGTCGCAACGGCGCGAAAGTCGCGGTGCATTACAACAAGAGCAAGGCCGAGGCCGAGAAAGTCGCCGCGCAGGTGGAAAAGGCCGGCGGCAAGGCATTGCTGGTCGGCGGTGACGTCACCGACTCAGCGACCTGCAGGCAGATCGTCGACAAAACGGTGTCCGGTTTCGGGCGCATCGACGTGCTGATCAACAATGCAGGTGGACTGGTGCAGCGCGCGCCGATCGAAACCATTACAGACGAACTGTTCGATCACGTCATCAACCTGAATGTGCGCTCGACCATGATTTGCACCGCCGCCGCCGCGCAACACATGCGCAAACAGGGCACCGGGGGCGCAATCATCAATGTGACCTCGGTTGCCGCCCGTCACGGCGGCGGGCCGGGTGCATCGCTCTACGCCGGATCGAAAGGTTTTGTCAGCACCATCACGCATGGCCTTGCCAAGGAACTGGTCAAGGACAGGATTCGTGTCAACGCCGTGGCGCCCGGCGTCATCACGACCCCTTTTCATGATCGCTACTCGACTCCGCAGATGCTCGAAGGCTTTAAGGCCAGCATCCCGATGAACCGGTTGGGCACGGCCGACGAGTGCGCCGGTGCATTCATGTTTCTCGCGTCCGAGCAGCTCAGTGGCTACATGACCGGCCAGATATTGGAAGTGAACGGCGGGCAGTACATGCCCTAGCGCAAATAGTGCTTCTGCCACAGAGGACACAGAGTTCACAGAGGAATCAAAAGCGGAATCACATTGGATTGCGAAGCAGCACATACATATATTCGCTAAACCATGTCAGCGAGTGACGCAGAGAGTTCATAGGTCTCTTTTTGGATTTTCTCTGTGTCCTAAAAGGGTACTCCGACGTGCTGCACACGTAGGGTATCTGTGACCTCTGTGGCAAATGAGTTTGGGTCTAAACCCAACGGGAGGAGAAATGTTCAATTTGAGTGGCAAAGTGGCCCTTGTCAGCGGCGCATCGCGCGGGCTGGGTTGGGCGATGGCGCAGTCGCTGGCAACGGCGGGTGCGCACGTGATCCTGAATGCGCGCGACGACGCGGCGCTCAAGGAAAGAGTGAAGGAACTCGCGGCGAAGGGATTGAAAGGCGAAGCGGCCGCCTTCGATGTAACAGACCACACTGCGGGCGGCGCCTGCATCCAGGGCGCAGTTAAAAAGCACGGCCGTTTCGACGTCCTGGTTGCGAACGCAGGTATCCAGCACCGCAAACCGATCACTGAATTCGAAGCGGCCGACTTCGAGCGCGTGGTTGCGACCAACCTTACGGCGGTGTGGGCGCTCGCCAAAGAAGCGGCGAAAGTAATGATTCCGGCGCGGCGCGGCCGCATCATCATGACAGGCTCGGTCAGCGCCATCCTCGCCCGCCCGACCATCTCCGCATATGTCGCAAGCAAAGGCGCGGTTCATGCGCTTACCCGCGAACTGGCAATCGAACTGGCGCCGCACAACGTGACTGCGAATGCAATCGCGCCGGGCTATTTCGCGACTGAGATGAATACTGCGCTGATCCAGAACAAGGAATTCAACGACTGGGTGTGCAAGCGCACGCCGGCCGGCCGCTGGGGCAAACTGGAAGAAATCGGTCCCATCGCCGTGTTTCTCGCGTCGGACGAAGCCTCGTTCGTAAACGGACATATCCTGGTGACGGATGGAGCGTTCAGCGCGTCGATGTGATTGCGACAAGTGTCGAGTGGTTAGTGGCGAGTGGCTAGTAAAAGCGCTCCAGGCACTAACCACTAACCACTAACCACTAACCACTAACCACTAACAAGGAGAATCCTTGGCTGGCAAATTCAAAATCGGTATTTCCCGCGACGCTATTACGAAGGACGGCACGATTTTCGGCGAGGAAGCATTCAAGGTGTTGGAAGATCCGGCGGTGCAATGGGAATTCCTGCCGGAAAAGGTTCCGGAGATCCCGCCGGAGTATGCGGCCGGCTACGACGCCATATGCCTGATGTCGGCCAAGGTGACGCGCAAAACGCTGGCGACGCCGGACAGGAAACTGAAGCTGATCGCACGCTTCGGGGTGGGATACGATACCGTCGATGTGCCGGCGTGCACCGAAAACGGTGTGCTGCTGACCATCACGCCGGACGGTGTGCGCCGCCCGGTGGCCGCCAGCGTCATCGGCTTCGTGCTCGCGCTGGCGCACCGCATGTTCCTCAAGGACAGGCTGACGCGGGAAGGGCGCTGGGCGGAGAAGGGTAATTATCTCGGCAGGGGCTTGATGGGCAGAACGCTTGGAGTCATCGGTGTCGGCAACATCGGCAGGGAAATCTTCAAGCTTGCGCAGCCTTTCGGCATGAAGCTGCTGGGTTGCGATCCAAATGTTTCTCAATCTTCGGTAACGTCGCTCGGTGTAACCCTGGTCGACAAAGACACCTTGCTCAAGCAGGCGGATTACATCTCGGTCAATACGCTTCTCGATGACAAGACCCGGGGTCTTATCGGCGCGCGTGAGTTTGCGCTGATGAAGCCCACGGCGTACTTCATCAACACCGCGCGTGGCCCCGTGGTCGTGGAATCGGCTCTGATCGATTCCCTTAAGCACAATCGGATTGCGGGCGCTGCCATCGACGTATTCGAACAGGAACCGGTTTCGCCCGACAATCCGTTACTGAAGATGGATAACGTGATTGTCGCGCCCCATGCCATCTGCCATACCGACGAATGCATGAGCCTGCTTGGTCAGAGTGCCTTCAAGGCCGCGGTAGACCTGGCGAACGGACGCAAGCCCCATCTGATCGTCGATCCCGAAGTCCTGCGGCATCCGGGGTGGGTCGGGAAGTTTCATGCGTGAACGAAATGCAGGGGAGAGGGACGCCCCGCGTTGCGGGATACCGGTCTTCGACCATAAGGGTCGAGGGATGAGGGACTAAAGATCCCTTTATGCTTGTGCCTAGAATTTCCAAGAATCGGTGGAAAAGGCACGATTGAATTCCCCTCGTCACTCGTCCCTCGTCCCTTGTCAAGTCAGCTACCATTAGAGAGACACTAAAATGCGAACCAATCCCGTAAAGGCCAAACTTCTCAACAACCAGCCCGTCTTCGGCGCTTTCGGTTGGGAATTCCTCGTGCCTGGCCTGCCACAGATCGTGAAATCCTGCGGCGCGGAATTTCTGCTGATCGACATGGAACATGCCGGCACCAGCTATGAGACGCTCAAGGAGCAGGCCGCACTTTGCCGCGGCCTGGACCTGGTGCCGATGGCCCGGGTGCCTGCCAATCAATACCACTATATTTCCCGCGCTCTGGATCTCGGCATCATGGGCATCATGGCGCCGATGGTGGGATCGGCCGAAGAAGCGCGCCACATCGTTTCCTGCACGCGCTATCCGCCGGCAGGAAGGCGCGGCGCGGCATTCGGATTCGCATCGGACGACTACATCGGCGGCAATGTTGCCGACAAGATAAAAATCGCCAACGAACGCACGCTGGTGATGTGCCTGATCGAGACCGCGGAAGGAATCGAAAACGTCGATGAGATCGCAGCAGTGCCCGGTGTGGACGTGCTCTGGCTCGGCCATTTCGACCTTACCAATTTTCTCGGCATCCCCGCCCAGTTTGACCATCCGAAATATGTGAAGGCCATCGGGAAAATGACCGCTGCGGCAAAAAAGCACGGCAAAGTGCTCGCCTGCGCCACGGGTGACGATCAATGGAGCCGCGACTACTGGGCGAAGGGCTTTCGCCTGTTTGCGATGGGAATCGATTCGATGTTGCTGCAGGGGGCGCTGAAGCAGGGCATGGCGGTACTCGATGCGCTGAAGTCCCCGGGGAAAGAAAAAGGCAGAAAAAAATAATAGCCCGCTCGGCGAGGCGTCCCGCGCTTCGCACCAAGGACGGCGCACCAACCAGGAGAGAAGAAAATGGCGCAGGCCAGATTTCGCGTCGGTATTACCAAGGACAACATCAAATCCGACGGCAAACCGATTTTCGATGAGTCCGCCTTCAAGATTCTGCGGGAGGCCGGCATCGATTATGAGTTTCTGGCGGAGTACGAAGCCGAGCTGACGCCGGAAACCGCGTCTAAATACGACGCGCTGGCGGTCATGTTGGCGAAGGTGACGCGCAGGACGGTCTCTGGCCCGGATCGCAAACTCAAACTGATCGCCCGCTTTGGCGTTGGCTACGATACGGTCGACGTGCCCGCGTGCACCGAGAACGGGGTCATTTTGGCAATCACGCCCGACGGCGTGCGCCGGCCGGTGGCGACTTCCGCGCTGACGTTCATGCTGATGCTGGCGCAGAAGGTCATGGTGAAGGATCGTCTCACTCGCGAGGGCCGCTGGGGCGAACGGCTGAATCACATGGGGACCGGTTTGTCGGGCCGCGTGCTTGGCTCGCTCGGCGTGGGCAACATCGGCTCCGAACTGTTTCGGCTCGCCGCGCCATTCGGCATGAGGCATATGGCCTGCGATCCCTATGTAACCCAGGAGTCTGTAGCGCCGCTCGGGGTGAAGTTGGTCGACATGGATACATTGTTTCGCGAGGCCGATTTCCTGTGCGTCAATTGTCCACTCAGCGAAGAAACCCGCAAACTGGTCGGTGCGCGCCAGTTCTCCCTGATGAAGCCCGGCGCTTACTTCATCAATACCGCGCGCGGGCCGATCGTCGACGAAAAGGCACTGTACGAAGTGCTGTCCAGCCGTCGCATCGCAGGCGCGGCCATCGACGTGTTCGAGCAGGAACCCGTCGCGCCCGATAATCCCTTGCTCAAGCTCGACAACATAGTCGTGACTCCACATCACATCTGCCTGACCGACGAGTGCATCAACACAATAGCCGCCAGTGTATTCAGCGCCTGCCGCGATGTCGCCGCCGGACGTGTGCCGAAAAACGTGGTCAACCAGGAAGTACTCGGCAAGGTCAGCTACTTTCATCGGTAACACAATCAATCTTCAATCGGATAAATTACATCGGACGCACGTCAGGGCGAGCAAACAGCACACTGAATCGGATCAAGAAGACCGCATGATGATTTCGATACGCAAATCCAGGTTTTGCATGGGAGCCGACGTTTCGGGAGTCGATCTGTCGAGGCCGCTTGGCGATGCGGCGTTCGAGGACATCCGCGATGCCTTGCATCGATATCATGTGTTGTCGTTTCGCGCTCAGGTACTGCAACCCCAGGCATTTCGGGACTTTGCCAGCCGGTTCGGCCCACCCGAACCGCATTTGCTCGATCAGTTCCATCATCCCGAGTATCCGGACATCCTGGTGCTATCGAACGTGGTGCGCGACGGCAAACCGGCTGGCCTCGCGGATGGCGGGACCTATTGGCACACCGATTACTCTTATCTCGACGTCCCTGCGCGCGCAACTGCGCTCTATTCGGTCGAGGTGCCGGAAGTGGGTGGCGATACCTTGTTTGCGGATCAGGAGCAGGCGTACGCGGATTTGTCCGAAGCCATGAAGGATCGAATCGAGGGATTGGTGACGCTCAACGTCTACGGCAATCGCGACGATGTCGACCCCAAGTCGCGCACCACGGCTTTCCGGCCGACCGAGGAACAAAAGGCAAAGCGCCGCGCGTATCTGATACGCCACCCCCTGGTACGCCGTCATCCGTACAGCGGCCGCAAGGCGTTGTATGCAGTTTCCGGCACCTCTTATGGAATCGAGGGAATGCCCGAAGAAGAAGGCCTGGCGCTGTTGCGGGAATTGGCGGCTCACTCGACCCAGCCAAAATACCAGTACCGGATGCAATACGGCGTGGGCGACGTCGTCGTGTGGGACAACGCATCGGTACTGCATTCGGCGACGTTGACCGACCCGTCGCATCCGCGCACCCTGTTCCGCGTCACCGTCAAAGAAACGCAGCGGCCTACCGCATAGGGGCATATGCTGATTGGCATCTAAATCAGAATCTGAACCACGGAGGACACGGAGAACACGGAGACTGCAGGATTCGATTCAGAGGGTCGCAACGAGCGGCGACGTGTGCCCCAGTCATCGATCCCTGCGTGCCACGCGCTTTCCTTTCATATCTCATGTTTTTTCTCCGTGTTCTCCGTGTTCTCCGTGGTTCATTGTTTCTTTTTCTCGCAGTAGCGGCGCAGGCGGCGCCGTATCCCGAGCCGGTTCACGGCGACTTCGTGCTGCGCAATTTTCACTTCAGCAGCGGCCAAACGCTCGACGAACTCAGATTGCACTATTTCACGCTGGGCAAGCCGGCGCGAAATGCGCAAGGACACATCACCAACGCAGTGTTGTTGCTGCATGGTACCGCCGGCAGGGGCGCAGGATTTCTCGTGGACGGTTTTGCCGGCGAATTGTTCGGCAGTGGCCAACCACTCGATGCCGGCCGATGGTATGTCATCGTTCCCGACAATATCGGGCACGGCCGGTCGAGCAAACCGAGCGACGGATTGCGTGCCCAATTTCCACACTACGGTTATACAGACATGGTTGAGGCGCAGCATCGGTTGATCACGCACAGTCTGGGTGTGGATCACTTGCGGTTGATCGTGGGCGTATCGATGGGCGGCATGCACGCCTGGCTGTGGACGGAAAAGTATCCGGAGTTCATGGATGCCGCACTGCCACTCGTTTGTCTTCCCGTGCAGATTTCAGGCCGTAACCGCATGGAGCGGCGCCTGATCGTGGATGCGATTCGCAATGATCCGGAGTGGAAAGGCGGCAACTATGAAAAACAGCCGCAAGGCCTGGAGACCGCGCTGAGAATGGTAGCCATCAGTGCCGGCAGCACGAAGCAGTTGTACCTGGAAGCGCCGACGCAAGAATCGACCGACCGCCTGCTAGAGCGCATGGTTCGCAGCCGCATGCAGAACGCCGATGCAAATGACGTCATGTACGCCTGGGATGCTTCGCGCGACTACGATCCCGCACCGCAGTTGCATACGATCCGGGCTGCCGTGACCGCGGTGAATTTCGAGGACGATGAGCGCAACCCGCCGCAACTGGGCATCATGGAGCGCGAGATCGGGCGCGTGGCGCGAGGAAAATACCTGCTCGTACCGGCGAGTGAGCGCACGCGCGGACACATCAGTCCGGGCGATGCGACCTTGTGGAAGGACTATCTGGTGGAACTGCTGGCGCGCTCGGCACGTTGAATGGTTGTTTTCCGATAATCGGGGGACGATTTTCTCAGCATCTCGTCAAGGCCTGCAGTGAGTTGGGCGAGTTCGGGCATCGCGTCCGTCGGCCTGCCGGCGGGCGCTGCATCTTGCAACAGCACGGGCATCCAGGTCCTGGCTATTCCCAGCGACGAGGCGACGGCGTCCGGGTAACTCGCCAACAGCATTTCCTCTGTCTCGCCGAACGTCTCCACGCGCGCACGCCACGCGGCCAGATGTGTATGGCAAGTCCGCATTCGGGACGCATTGCCTCAAAGCGGTTTGCTCGGATCGATCAACGTGCGCCACATGTGCGCGGTCGCGCTGCTGTCATTGCCCAACCCTTCTTTCGGTTGGCGAAAATGACGGCCGATGATGTCTGTAAATGGTTCGATCGACCAAGGCTCGTTCTTGTCGAAACTGTAGTCGTCGAACAACGTGATGTTGCGTGAAACCATGTACCACTTGTGGTTGCGCGCGACGTCGTGGGCCGCGGCGATATACTCGGGGGGCCTGTACTCCGCGCCGAACATCTTGATATACATCTGCGGGTATTCGTAGCCGACCGACGCATCCGGAAAATAGCGCAATGCCTGGTGATAGCGGATCGCCCAGGACACCTTCTCGGACACATAGGGTTCGACCAGTTGCGCGCCCCACCAGCCATGATCCGGCCGCACCACGGCGAGGCCGATGTCGTGCAGCAGGCAGGCGAGCACCGTTTCCTCGTCCATTCCGGCCCTCAGCGCGTTCGATGCACACTGGATGCAATGCGGCGCGGCAGCGATCGGCAGGCCGAACTTCGGTGTGTTCAAACGCAGATTGAATATGTCCATCAAGGTCGGTCTCGGCGGCATCGGTGTCCCCGGCTCCGGTGGCCGCGTCTGCTTGAAGGCCGTGCCGATTTCCTGCAGGGTTTCCAGTCTCTCGTCCATCATCGGATCCTTTTCGTTCATATCAGATTTGCCACTGCCGGAACTCAAAAGCAGGCGCGCACCACGCCGCCGTCGACCCGCAGCGCCGCGCCGTTGGTGGCGGACGACAGCGGGCTGCAGACATACGCCACCATGGTCGCGACTTCTTCAACGGTGGCGTAACGCTTGAGCAACGAACTCGGACGCACTTTTTCGAAGAATTCCTTTTCGAATTCGGGAAACGGTTTTCCGGCGGAGCGTTTCGCGATGGCGCTCTTGTTGCCGTCCGATAGCGTGGGACCGGGAAGCACCGCGTTGACCGTGACATTGGTGCCGACGCAAGTTTCTGCGAGCCCCCGCGATATCGAAAGCTGCGCGGTCTTGGTCATGCCGTAGTGGATCATGTTATCTGGGATCTGAATGCCGCTCTCGCTGCTGATAAACACCACGCGGCCCCAGTTGCGCTGTTTCATGCCTTGCAGGTAAGCGCGGGTCAGGCGCACGCCGCTCATGACATTGATTTCGAAGAAACGCTGCCATTCGGCATCGTCGATTTCCTCGAATGCCTTGCGCTCGAAAATGCCGAGATTGTTGACAAGGATGTCGACGGCCGGAAAGCGATTTACCAGTTCGGTCGTCGGACCTGCGGCGGCCAGGTCGCCGGCAAAACCATCCAGTTTCGCCTTTGGCGTGGCGGCGCGGATTCGATCGAGCGCTTCCTTGACTGCAGCTTGCGTGCGACCGCTGACGATGACTTTCGCACCTTCCGCCGCCAGCAACGCAGCGATGGCGAAGCCGATACCTTTGGTCGAACCGGAGATCAATGCCGATTTGTCCTGCAACTTGAGATCCATGCTGGTTATTTTAGCGTTGTGTTTTTAAGGTACCGGTTGAACCACTCGATCGCGAGACCGGTTGCCTGTTCCCGCGCTTCACCGTAGATCCCGTAGTGCGCGATACCGGGAATCACGACGTACTTCCTGGGTTGCTTTGCCCGCTCGTAGGCACGTTGGGGATGTTCGCGGTTATCGAACAGTTCTTCTTTCTCCGCGGCGATGAATAGCATTGCGCAATTTTGCGCCCGTGCGACATCGTCCACAGGAGCGTAGAGCAAGAACTTCTCGCGCAGCGGCGCTCCCCGCAGATTGCCTATCTCTCGCGCTCCGGCCGGGGGATAACCGAGTTCGCCCCGCGCGCGGCGGGTCGCGTCGCTATAACTCCTTTCCAGTGCCGACGATGGCATGGTAGCGACCGGCTGACCCATGTAGCCAACCTGGCTGACGATGGCACGCACACGCGCATCGCGCGCGGCCACGTACACGACGAGCCCGCCCGAAAAACTGGTGCCCCACAGACCAAGGCGGGTCTTGTCGACCGCCGGCTCACCCATTGCCCAATGGACGACGTTCTGCAGATCCATGGCCTGGTCCAGCGGATCCACGATCTCGCGCAACTCGCGGACGTCGGTGCCGAGACTCCCGTCGACGCCCTTCTCGACTGGCGCGGGGACCAGGCGAGCATCGCTTTCACCCCAGCCCCGATAATCGAAAGCGACGACCAGATAGCCGGCTTGCGCGAAATCCGTCGCCTGCGATCGCAGCATCGCGGCGGTGCCTCCCCATCCGTGCGACATGATGATCGTCGGCAAGGGCGGTTTCGCGGCCTCGGGAGTGTAAATCCTGGCCTGCAGGCGCACGCCCTCGCTAATGACAACCGCGGTTCGCTCTTCTACGCCGGCGGCGTGAGCGAATCGCAGCATTGCCCCGAGCAGGAGCAATCCGCACAGCAGGATCGCAGGGTTAGGCTTCATACGTGAATACGGAACCGGTCAGGGCGGGATAGGCAGACACGACCGCACGATTGCCAGTGACAAGTCGGCCTTGAGCTTTGAGATGGCTACTCGGGATCGCCGGATTCATCCGACCAGCGGCGCAGGGGACCTGCATACCCTGGCTCGGAGGACTGTTCGTCCGACTCTTCCGCTTCTTCGTCGAATTTCTCCATCGCCTTCAACAGCGACTGCAGGCGCTTTTCGGCAACGGTTTCCCGGTCAGGCTGTTCGGCAATCTTTTCGATGACGGATGCCGCGCCGGAATAGTCTTTCTTTGTCTTGATGGGGCGTGCTATCCCGTTGACCTTGCGGGTGCTGCCTCGTGTCATATTTGCCCCTTTCGGCAAAGACGCCCGGCAAGCGTTGCAGTTGTCGCGGCTCTTTGCCCCGGCTACCGAGCATGATGACCTATTCTACCGCAGGCCATTAACAAGGTTTTCGACGCGGGTGCGCGAGGCCGATCGAATGACATGCAGACAGGGGATGGCAAGCGAATTCGCGCCCGCGATAGTGTGATACCGTTTCGCCCTCCGACCATCGGCCGACACGCATATCCGAACTGGCGGCAGGATGCCGGCGTCAATCAGGAGCATGGCCGTGACCGAAAAAAAGCTGACCGGAAAAATCGCGCGCGAGCGCATCCGCCAGATGGAAACGCCACGGCCGCCCGAGGGAATCATCGAGGGTTTCAAGCGCCTTGGGCACGCCAGCGGCATCCTGTCCGACATCATGGATGAACTCGGAATTACCGGTGTCATCGCCGGATCGGTACTCAAGCCAACCATGCCAGGCACATGCATTGTCGGTCCGGCGCTCACGGTGCGCAACATGATCCAGCGCGAGCACGTGTATGAAACGGCCCGCCGGCACGTGAACAGAATGGCCGAATTCGAGGCACACAATCTTGCACAACCCGGCGACGTTGTGGTGATCGAAGGCGTTCCGGGAATTTCCAACATGGGCGGCATCTCGGCGCAGACCGGCAAACGCCAGAGCGAGGCCGGTGCGATCGTATTCGGCGGCGTTCGCGACGTCGCCCATTCGCGCAGCGTAGGCTATCCGGTGTGGTCGACCGAAGTCACGCCAGTCACGGGAAAGTGGCGCATTGAAACAGTCGAGATCAACGGCGAAATCGCAGTGGCCGGCGTTCGGGTAGCGCCCGGCGATATCGTGCTCGCCGACGATACCGGCGTGTGCTTCATTCCCCGCGCACGCGCCGGCGAAGTGCTTGAACTTGCCCGCAGAAAAGCGTTGGCGGAGGAAGCCAAGTGCAAGGCGATCGATGCCGGTACCGCGGTTGCGGACCTGCCAGGCAACGCTTGATCGGGAGAGGCATGGGGACTACGAGCGGGTGCAAAGCCTTCTTATGCGCGATCGCCGTTGCCCTGCAGTGGACCACGAGTGGCGTGGCGCTCGCACAATCGTTTCCCGACCGCCCACTGAAAATCGTGGTTGGATTTGCGCCGGGCGGACCCGTCGACGCATTGGCGCGCATCGCGGCCGACGTTCTCTCTGAGAGCCTTGGCAAGACGGTGGTGGTGGAGAATCGCGCCGGCGCAGGGGGGATCATTGCTGCCGCGGCGGTGGCGAAAGCGGTGCCCGACGGCTACACGCTGCTCGTCAATGCCACCTCCGACGTCATCAATCCACTCATAAACAAGCAGGCCGAATACAACATCGAAACGAGTTTCGCACCCATTGGACTGGTCGCCAGCGCGCCGAACGTATTGGTTGTGCATCCATCGGTTCCCGTCGCCTCGATGCCGGAACTGATCGCCTATGCAAGAGAGCATCCGGGCGCGCTGAATTACGGTTCGGCCGGCATCGGTACGGTGAGCCATCTTGCCGGCGCACTTGTTGGCGCAACGGCGCATGTACAGTTCGTACATGTGCCGTACAAGGGAACGGCCGCGGCACAGGTCGATCTGCTCAGCGGCCGGCTCCAGTTCATGTTCGACAGCATGGTCAGCGCGCTGGCCAATGCCCGGGTCGGCAAGGTTCGGGCGCTCGCCGTCACGTCTGGCCGGCGCTGGCCGGGCGCGCCGGATCTTCCCACCGTGGCCGAGTGCGGATTTCCGGGATTCGACATGGTGGTCTGGTTCGGGTTGCTTGCGCCCGCGGGAACGCCGGCACCGATCATTGACCGGATCTCCGGAGTCTTGTCGAAAGGGTTGCAGGACGGCGAAATCCGCAAGCGAATTGTCGCGATCGGAGCCGAGCCTGGCAACATGACGCCATCCGAGTTCGGCCGCTATCTACGCGCCGAAAATATGCGCTGGAAACGGATCGTTGCGGACGGTCACGTACACCTCGAGGAATAAAAAGGACGTAGTCCAGTACTCCATCAGCGGCACGAAACGGTCATGCATTTGCCACGGGATCTACACAGGTCGGGCCTAGTATTCTTCGCAGGCGCCACCGCGCCAGCCTAGATCAACCCCAGTGGAAAGGAGAGACCAATCGACACGTTTCGTACGCTCGCCTTCACGGCCGCCATCGCCATGATGTCTGCGTCAGCAGCCCATGCCGATGGGGACAGCCGCTACTACGGCGGCAATCACAACGACTACTACGATGGACATGGTTTCTACGGCAATCGTGGTCAGCGCATGCAAGACGACGCCATACAGCTTGGACCGCGGCCGTTCTATCTGGTGCAAGGCATGGACGAAGGCAAACTGAAGGACCGTTTGATGAAATGCGAAAACGGCCCTTTCTACCGCAGCATTTTTTCGATCGGCCATCGCGGCGCGGCATTGCAGTTTCCCGAGCATACGAAAGAGGCTTACCAGGCCGGGGCGCGAATGGGCGCGGGCATCGTCGAATGCGATACAACGTTCACGAAGGACGGCGCGCTGGTCTGCCGCCACGACGAGTGCGATCTGCACACGACGACAAATATCGTCGCCACACCCCTGAATTCGAAATGCACCGTACCGTGGTCGAAACCGTCGTCGAATCCAAAGTGCTGCACCAGCGATTTGACACTGTCCGAATTCAAATCGCTCAAGGGCAAGATGGACGCAAGCAATCCCGACGCGACAACCGCCGCAGACTATCTCGGTGGAACGCCGAGCTGGCGCACGGATCTCTACACCGGCCGCGGCACGTTGATGACGCTCCGGGAGAGCATCGAACTGAATGAAAGGAACGGCGTAAAACACACGCCGGAACTGAAATCCGGCAATCCGAATCGCATCAGAGCCGTGTTCGGCAGCCAGTCACAGTTCGCGCCCCGGTAAGGAATCGCCGCCAGACGCCGATTCTGCAAGATACCGCGCGTAACGGCGCCCGAGGGCGCCGTCTTGTTTTGGAGTGCCGCGAGAAAATGAACCGATCAGTTTGCGTTGCTATCCTGCCGCAGATCCGCGGCGCGCCTGTCCGGGCCGATTCGCGCTGCGTTGGCGCGATCTTCATCGTCCGCCGCCCGGTAGCGAAACCAGCCGACGTTCATTTCCTCCCAGGTCTGGTCGCCCCAATGCACGACCTTGCCCGGATCGGGATTGGCGGGATTCTGTGCGGAATTGTCCCAACTCATGTCCATCACGATTTGGGTGCCGGCGGGAATCAGCTTGGGCGGATTCAGCGCATAGAGCGGTTGCCAGTTGAAATCGTAGCGGGGTACCGATAACAGGATTTCTTCTCGCCCATCCGGATAGTGCGCAGTGAATTTCGCCGCCTTGCCGCGCAGGTGTGCGTGAGGCAGCAGGCTGTACAGCATGACATCGCTATCGAACACCTTGTCCAGTTTCTGCGAATACGTTTTGGTGTTGGCCGGAATGGCAAGCGCGGCATCGTAAATGATCGACATCTCGAGTGAATGCTTCGGTGGTTTGTCGTAGAAATACAGACCCAGCCGGGTGACGTCGGTGACCGCTTTGCCGTTCGGCGTGTAGTGCACCTGGAACCGGAAGTTCGCTTCCTTGCGCAGCAGAATGCCCGTGTTCGCGGGATAGGCAACGGCATTCTTGCCCGGCGCATAACCCCCCAGTTCCCCCATCTGCCCCCGGATAGCGCGTCGCTCGCCGCTGCCCGGATCGTCGATGCCGGCCAGGACGTGATGAACCACCGAACGATTGCCGGGAATGATTTCAATGGCGCGAATCCAGACATCGCGCCCGAGAGGGTTCGCGGCGCGCGGATATTGATAGTTGATGATGCCTGTGGCCGGTACGTCGTACGCCGGCACCTCTACGATCAGGTCCGGCTTGCCGAGCGACCATTCGGTCCATGCCTTGTCGAGCGTGGCCAGCGGATCCGGACCGTTGCCGCGCGGCGCGCCGGCTTCGATCCAGTGCACGAGATCCTTCGCGTCTGCGTTGGTCATTGAGCGATCGCCCACGAAACTGCCGTAATGCGGATCCGCATGCCACGGCGGCATGCGCTTGGTGCGCACGACCTCCCGCATCATCGGCGCGAACCCCCGCACGATGTCATAGCCGGTCATGGCCCAGGGGGCGACGCCGCCATCGCGATGGCAGGCGACGCATTTGTCGGCGAGCAGCGGCGCGATCCGGTCGGAATAGGAAATTTTCGCGTGCGCGTCGCGCTTTGAGCGCTCCGGCAGATTGAGGAGACAGCCCAGCGCTTCGGCCTTTGCGACTGCGACCGGTTTGCCGGCGAGCGTGGCATCCAGCGCATCCGTCAAATAGTTCTTGCCCGCCACGGATTTTTGCGCGCCATAGGAAAGGCGGTCATCCATTGGGCCGCGATAAACCACGTGCCAGTCTCCTGGGGTAACGACAAACATGTCGGCCGTGCGATCCGCGCCAAGTGCTTCGCCGATGAGCTGCGTTTCGTCGACCAGAATCGGCAAATCGTTGCCGAATTCCTTCGCTTCGTGTGCGATGGTCTCGCGATCGTCCTGCAGGTTGGAATCGATCAGCAGGAATTCAACGCCCCTGGCGCGATACTCATCGCGAATTTCCCGCAGCCGGGGCAGGCTCTTCTGCACAATGCCGCAACCGTTGCCGTAAGTCATCAACACCACGGCCTTGGCATCGGAAAGATAGTAGAGCTCATGCGATGCGCCGGCCTGGTCGAGCAGACGGAAATTCTCGATCCGATCGCCCGGATCGAGCGCCAGGGCGGAACCGGCGCAGCAAAGCGCCGCAAGAGTTACGGCGAAACGCAACAGGGCTTTCATTTCACCCCCAGGCGAAAATGGGTGCGCAAGGATTTATCTTACGCGCAAAAAAGCGTCGCCCGGCGCCGTTTGAAATACGCCAGTCTGTTATTGCGATTCCGGAGGAACGTAAATCGCGAGACCACGGCCGGTCTTGTTGTCGCTCGCCGAAAATATGCCTGTGCCGATCGAAATGCCGCCGCCACCACCTCCTACCGCTGTACCGACGCCAACGCCGGTACCGACTCCACCACCGTATTCCGAACCGGTGCTTTGCAGCAACACCCCATTGGCGCCCAGCGACGCAGCTTCTTTCTTCAGGCGCTCGATGACTGCGTCCATTTTTTTCTGGTCCCCGAACGAACCGGACGAACGGCTCGTTGCATCAATCACCGCGATCTCCTCATAATTTGGCGGAGCCGTCGAATAGACATTGACCTGTGAAGGCTCGATCGGCGCGCGGGTTTTTCCTGTAATGACATGCGAGGTGGTGGCGCAGCCGACCAGCACGCAGATGGACAGCAGATAGAAGTGAGACAGCCGCATGCGGTTTCCTTTTGCAATACTCGGACGTCAATCCGACCGCGCCACACAACCGTAGTTCGTCCCGGCGCTTCCAGGCCGGCACTGCCATACCGTTATGTAGAGAGCTGTATGGCGCGTCGACCGGCGTGGAAATGCGGCAGACGGGAGGGTTCGGCTCCCGCAGCGCACCAAATAAAAAGCCCGGTTTCCCGGGCTTTTTTTCCCATCCTCTTGTCTCGCAAACTACGCCGGACGGATATTCGAGGCCTGATCGCCTTTCGGGCCCGTGGTCTTGTCGAAACTGACCTTTTGGCCTTCTTTGAGTGACTTGAAGCCGGCGTCCTGGATCGCCGAGAAATGGGCAAATAGATCTTTGCCGCCGTCATCGGGAGTAATGAATCCGAAGCCTTTTGCGTCGTTGAACCACTTAACGGTACCTGTAGCCATGTCTATGTCTTCCTGAATAGTTAAAAATGTGGGCCTAGCCCGATTGCGGGATCTTGAAGAGAAGAGGAGAACGGCCTGAGAAGTACCTGTTGAACGGTCATACCCGACTGATTGATCACTGCTCCAGTATCCTGCGATTCCCTTTATACGACTACATTTCGATGCCGTCAAAGGCTACTTGGGGCTCCCATTTTTCCATTCGGCGGGGGTTGGGTTGGCGATGGGCTTGTAGTCGTCGTCAGGTCCTGGAGTCTGCGTCGTCCAGCCGGATATCGCTGCGATATGTCTCCGGCCCAAAGTAGATCGCGATGGCGGTGAGCAGGGCCAGCGTCACCATGTACGCCGCCACCAGCCAGGGTTCGTTGTTTCCCTGGCCCAACAGCCAGGTGGCAACAAAAGGCGCGGGGCCGCCCGCAAGCAGAGAGCCGAGTTCGCGCGCCGTTGCAAAGCCGCTGTAACGCAGTTTGGGTCCGAACAATTCCGCGAAGTAAGCAGCCTGCGGTCCGAACATGCCGGATACGCCGAGCGAAATGGCCAGGATCAGAGCGAGCCAGATAATCGGCTGCGAGCCGGTGCCGACCATCAAAAAGAACGGGTAGGCGAACAATGCCGAGAACAGCGCCGCGCCGCCATACACCGGCCGCCGGCCGATTCGATCCGACAGCGCCGAAAACATCGGCACGGAGATCAGCGAGATGGCATAAGCCAGCATGATGCCGTTGAGCACCATGCTTTTCTGCAGGCCCAAATGCTTGGTCATGTAGCTGAGCGTGAAAACCGGGTACAGATATCCCAAGCCGTTTTCGGCCAGACGCGCCCCCAGCACCACGAGGAATTCGCGCGGATGCTTGACAAAGGCGTCTTTAACCGGCGAGCGCGCCGCCTTGCTCTTCGCTGCGATCTGGCTGAATACCGGCGTCTCGGAAACCCGGGAGCGGATGTAGAACCCGACCAGGATCAGGATGATCGACAGCAAGAATGGCACGCGCCAGCCCCAACTCAGAAACTCGTCTTTGGGCAGTGACGAGACCAGGGCGAATACGCCGGTGGCGAGCAGCAGTCCGATGTTCACGCCGATCGCCGCGAAGCTGCCGAACAAACCGCGTTTGCCCGGCGGCGCATGTTCCACGGCCAGGATCACCGCGCCACCGTATTCTGCTCCCGCCCCGAAGCCCTGCACCAGACGCAGGCTGACCAGCATGATCGGAGCCCACACGCCTACTGAATCATAGGTCGGCAGCAGTCCGATCAGGAAGGTTCCGACGCCGACCAGCATGAGCGTAATGACCAGCACCGGCTTGCGTCCGATGCGATCGCCGAGGTGGCCGAATACCATGCCGCCGAAAGGCCGCGCGAAGAAGCCGACGCCGAAGGTGGCGAACGAAAGCAGCAAGCCGGTATTGGACTCGAACTTCGGAAAGAAAAGTTCGCTGAACACCAGCGCGGCAGCGGTGCCATAAATGAAGAAGTCGTACCACTCCAGCGCCGAGCCTATCGCCGAAGCCATCATCACCCTGCGGTGCGATGCATCCATTGTTCTCCCCTTTATCGTTTTCCAGCGCTCGGGCGCGTTCTTGTCATCTCAGCGCTGCCACCGAGCATGCGTCGGGCCCGCAGCAGGATACAGGAGAGCCGCTTTCCCGCCTTCGTGCGTCGCGTCACAGACCGAGATCGGTCAAGCCCGGATGATGATCGGGGCGGCGGCCGGCAGGCCAATGGAACTTGCAGTCGGCTTGCTTGATTGGCAAATCGTTGATGCTCGCGATGCGTCGCTGCATCAGTCCCTCTTCGTTGAATTCCCAGTTTTCATTGCCATAAGAGCGAAACCAGTTTTCGGAGTCGTCATGCCATTCATAAGCAAAGCGAACGGCGATGCGCGCTTCGTGAAATGCCCAAAGCTCCTTGATCAAGCGATAGTCGAGTTCTTTGGCCCATTTGCGCCGCAGGAACTGGACGATGGCCTCGCGCCCGGAAAAAAACTCGGACCGGTTGCGCCATTGGCTGTCGACGGTATAGACCAGCGACACCCGCTCGGGGTCGCGCGAATTCCAGCCGTCTTCGGCCAGGCGCACCTTTTGTCGGGCGGTCTCCAGCGTAAAGGGCGGCAGGGGCGGGCGCAGGTTCGGGTTCGATGACATGGTCTTGTGCTCCCAGTCGGGTGCTCATCAGGCAATGGCGATCAGTCGTTCACCGAAATGAACGCCACCGCATAGGGTTTGAGCGTCAGCAAGGTCTTCATCGGTTTCCAGCTTTGCTGAAAAGCCAGTGGGTCCGTGGTCGCGGTGACGAAACTGTCCTCGTCGAGCATCGTGCCGAAGATCGTCCCTCGTGCTCCGGACAACTGCACTGATTGGTTCTGCGCCGTGAGATTGGCCAGCCACAACGTCGTCCCGCCTTTGCCTCTGCAAGCAAGGGCCTGCACTTTCGCGGGGTCGGAAGATTGCGCGTCTACGCGTTTGCCTCCGGCTGCGCCGGTCAAGCTGCTGACGACGTGAAAAATCGGAAACACGACCGGGCCGGAAATCTGGTCGTACCACGGTTGCTGATGGTCCGCTTTGCGATAAATGAGGCCGAGCGGCCCCGTCGGCGCACCCAGCGCGATTGCTTCGATGCCGGTGCGCGCAAGCGTGGCGATGTAGCCGAGCGCCCACGCCGCCGCAAACAGCCCGCGCTGGCGCGGCTCCAGCTTGGTCAGGCAGACGCGCAGATTGTCCGGATTTGGCGTCCAGGTTGCGCCGTGCGGATTGTCGCGACAGCCTATCCCGCTCGGACCGAGGCGGTAGGCGGTCTTGCCGATAAACGAACGCGCCGTTGTCACCTGATAGGGTAGTGCCTCCAACGTTTCCATGACCGAGCGATCGTCCGCGGCATGCACTATCGGACAAGTGGTGTTGACGACGAAATCCAGTAGTTTGGCCGGCGGACGCTTGCGATTCAGTTCGGTGAAAAACGAGAACATGCCGCCGCCGATTCTCGTTCCGGGGAAACACTCGCGCGCCGCGGCGTATAGCTCTTCGAGTTTCGGAGCGGGCGGGCGCGGCCCGCCGGGCAGCACGGATTTCAGATCGCCCGCCGGGACAACGGCAATCGAAGAGAGCTTGATTCCGGACTGCCTCACCATGTCGGCGAGATTTTTCAATTCCTGCCTGAAATTCTCGACGCTCTCGACGACGGCTTCAAGTGCCACCTCCGCGCCGCTCTCCTCGGCGAGAACCCGGTAACCGTAAAGCTCTTTCAATCCGTGTTTCATGCGCGGATCCATGTGGCAGACCAGGAAGCGCGGCGCAGCGCGCTTGAGCAGATCGAGTCGGGCGATGGCATGCTCGATTTCTTCGGCAGGCATGCCGAGTCCGACCGGTTGCAGCGCTTCGCGCGTTACCTCGCCCAGTTTCACGTCGATGCGCTGGCCTTCGACTGCATTGCTGCCCTTCACCGCTCCGTGCAGCGTAAGCTTGATCGATTGTTCGACCGCTTCGCCCGCCTTCAGTGTGTAAGGCCATGGCCGGATCAGGGGCCTCACATAGGTTTTGAACGAGGCGTCCGACCAGTTGCGATGGTCTTCCATTTCGAAGGTGTCGCCTTCCATCAGTACGGTCGCTTCGAGGCCGGGCATGACCTCGTGAGTCAGCGAACGGATGTTCAGCACCGGCTGGATCGGATTCACCAATTCCGGGAACTTGCTTTTTACCTTGCTGCCGTCGACATGCTCGATATCGACTGCTTGTCCCGCCACGCCCTTGAGGGGATGGAGCACCACGAAGCCGGTACGCGCGGTGAGGAAATCGGTTTCGGGCATCGCGATGCCGGTGAATTCGAGATGGCCCTCTTTCGTTGCTTCTATCCTGGCGTCGTAGGAAAGTTTCTGTTCATCGACCTTGATCGCCGCGTGGAAACTCACCGAAAAGCCGTCGCCGCGCTGATCGACCTTCAGGTTGCTGATTACCGGCGTGGCGGTGCCCCAGTTCTTGTCGCGGATCAGAAAACTGATTGCACGGAGCACCTCGATGCCATTGACCCTCACATAACGCAACTGGCCGCTGTCCAATTCGGCCGTCAGCGGACCCGCCTTGACAACGCGCCCGGGGGCCTGTGCCTGCTCGGTGCCGCACAGCGCAATCGCGCTCGAGGGCCTGGCTACTTTCATTTCTTCTCCTTCATGATCTAGATCACTTTTCCGGTATCGGGATCAATCAGCACTGCGCGGTTCATGTCGACCGACAGATCGACGTTCTGATTGATCTGGGTCACATCGTGGGCCTGCAATTCAGCAACGACATCGGTGCCGCCGAGCTTGAACGTGGCATAAGTGCGCGAGCCGGTCGGCTGCAGCAATTCAATGTTCGCGACATGGCGCGCCAGGCCATTGCGCAAATCGCCCGGATGCGCGCGGTTCATGTGTTCCGGGCGCAGGCCGAGCGTAATTGTCTGGTCGCGCAGTCCCGCCAGCTTCGCGCTCCTTGCGGGCGGCACGGGCAGGAGCACGCCACCTGCCAGACTGACGGCGAGGCCATCGCCGGCGCCCACGAGGCGTCCATTCAGGAAATTCATCGACGGCGAACCGAGGAAACCTGCCACATATTTCGTCGCAGGCCGCTCGAACAATTCCAGCGGCGCGCCAGCCTGTTCTATTGCACCGTCACGCAACAGCACGATGCGATCGGCCATGGTCATGGCTTCGATCTGGTCATGCGTGACGTAAATCATTGTCTTGCCCAGTTCCTGGTGCAGGCGCTTGATCTCTCCGCGCATCTCGTCGCGCAATTGCGCGTCCAGGTTCGAGAGAGGCTCGTCGAAAAGATAGAGCCGCGCGTTGCGCACGATCGCGCGGCCGATGGCCACCCGTTGCAGTTGGCCGCCCGATAGCTGGCGCGGATAGCGATCGAGCAGATGATCGATGCCCAGCATGTTGGCGGCGTACTTCACCTTGGGTTCGATCTGCTCCCTGGGGGTTTTGCGCGATCGCAGTCCGAAAGCGATGTTGTCGAACACCTTCATGTACGGGTACAGCGCATAGTTCTGGAACACCATCGCGATGTCGCGGTCGCGCGGTGGAAGGTGTTGTACCGGCTCGCCGCCGATCTCGATGCTGCCCTTGTCGGCGTCTTCCAGGCCCGCAATGGTCCGCAGCAGCGTGCTCTTGCCGCAACCGGACTGTCCCACCAGCACGGTGAATTCACCGGCCGGAATCTCCAGATCGATGCCGCGCACGGCGTGAACCTGTCCGTAGTATTTGTGCAGGCCTGTAATTTTCAAATCTGCCATATCGTTTCTCTAGACATCTCAGTCAATTCAAACCAACACGAATCCTAGCCACAGAGGTCACAGAGGACACAGAGAAAAACGAAAGACAAAAAACGTGTGCAGGAACATCGGTGGACATCCTCCGCAAATTTCACACTGTGCCCCGTGATCACCGTTCATATATCAGTTTGTGGTCCTTGCTCTGCTCTGTGACCTCTGTGACCTCTGTGGCAAATCTTCTTAGCCCTTGACGGCGCCGAGAGAGATGCCGCGCACGAGGTACCGCTGCATGAACGCGACCGCGATGAATATCGGCAGCGTGCCGAGAACCGACATCGCGGAAATCTTGGCCCAGAAATTCGACTGCCCGCCGAAATAGTGCGTGATCTGCACCGTGTACGTCGTGGCCTCCGTGCGCGTGAGCACCAGGGCGAACAGAAAATCGTTCCAGGCGAACACGAAAGTGAAGATTGCGGTCGCGAACAGGCCCGCACGGCACATCGGAAACACGACCTTCCAGATGACCTGCCAGCGGGTGCAGCCGTCCACCAGGGCGGATTCTTCCAGGGCCTTGGGGATGTCGAGAATATAACCTCGCATCATCCAGATCACGTAAGGCAGATTGAACGCCGTGTACAGAACGATGATGCCGAGGTAGGTATCGACCAGATGCAACCAGACGAACAGCAGAAAGATCGGAAAAACGACCGCGATCGGCGGAATCATGCGCTGCGAAATGATCCAGTTGGCCAAATGTTCCCCACCCGTCCTGAAGCGGGCAAGGGAATAGGCGCAGATCGTACCGAGGAACATGGCGATGATGGTGCTCGTTCCGGCGACTACCAGGCTGTTCCATACAGTGACCGCGTCGCCATCCCTGAACAGGACCGCATAGGTGTCGAAGCTCAGACTGCCTGGATACCATTTCGGCGGAAAAGAATAGATTTCCTCCGGTGTCTTGAACGAGATCATGAATAACCAATAAATCGGAAACACGAAGACCAGCGTGATGATGCCGGCGCCCGCCACGCGGACGAAGGTTCGAATTCGGGTGCGCAGCTGCACGGTCATCTTCACCTGGCGAGTTCGACTCGTTTCAATGCCAGCATCACCACGATCGAGAGCAGGATGATGACGAGGAAGGCAACGGCCGCGGTGTAGCTGGTTTCGAATTGCTGGAAGCCTTTGACGTAGGTAAATATCGAAATCGTCTCCGTCTTGGTACCGGGCCCGCCTTTGGTCAGGGCCCAGACGATGTCGAACAGTCGGAACAAATCCAGCCCCCTGATCAGTATTGCGATAGCCATGACCGGCCAGATTGCCGGCAGCACGATTTTGAAGAAGGTGCGCCACCAACCGGCCCCGTCGATGGCCGCTGCTTCGAGCTGGGATTTGTCGACATTGGCGAGTGCGGCGAGCAGAAGCAGGAACATGAACGGCGTCCACTGCCAGACCTCGGCGGCAATGATGGCGGGATATACCAGATTCGGATTGATGGTCCACAGAATCGCGGATGAGTTACCGGTAATCCAGCCGATGACCTGATTGATCGGCCCGAACCGGTGATCGAACAGCAAAGCCCAGGTCGCGCCGGAGACAATTGGGGATACAACGACCGGCAAAACCAGCAGCGCGATGAAAATCTGCCTGCCGGGAATCCGATCGAGGAACAGTTGTGCCATGGCCAGTCCGAGCAACAGTTCGATCGGCAGCGCGATGGCTGTGAAAATCACCGTGTGCAGCAACGCTTCCCACATGCGAGCATCCTCGAACAGCTGCGCATAGTTGCGTCCGCCAACGAAGTCGGTCGAGGTTTCGGTCATGGTGATGCCCTGAAAACTCACCATGAGCAGGTAGAGCAGGGGAAAGATGCCGATCAGGAGCAGTACGAAGATAGCCGGCCCGACCAACAGGTATTTGAAGTTGCGTTCCGCAAATGCGGCGCGCGCCGCCATTGAGTGTGAAGCCATCGGAAAGTCCGTACACCTCGCGGTGCGACAAAAAAGGGAGCGCCGCTTGTCCGGCGCTCCCACTTTTCTCCCGCCCTGTTCCCCGACTACATGCGGGAATCAGGAGATTCGCTTGCGTTGCTTATTTGGGATAGGCGCCGGATTTCGCAGCCCAGGCGTTATACACCGCCTTCTGCTTGTCGACTCCCACTTGCTTGGTTACGCCGTCCCAATCCGCAGCCACTTTGTCCAGGATCGCTTTCGGATCTTCACCTGCCCACAGTTTGCTGATGCCCTGGCGCAGCGCTTCTTCGTACTTGTCGGTCTGAATAAGCGAAAGGTCGAGCAGTCCCGTTTGCGCGCCGGCTTGCAAGGCCGCGAGGTAGTCCTTCGCATCCGGCCACAACTTCAGATAACCGGGGTTGGTGAAATGTGAATCGCGGAAAGGATCCCTCAGCGCGTAGGGCAACTGCACGCGTTTGTTGCTGATCTCCTCGCTGTTCAACCACTGGATGAACAGATAGGCCGCTTCTTTTTGCTTGCTGGTGGAGGCGACCGAAAGCGCGAAACCTGCTGCCAGTTCGGGATGGCCGCCTGGAGGAAGTGCGTAGCCGACTTTGCCGGCGATCGTCGATTTTGGCACCCAGGAAAGCGCCTTCTCGTTGGCGAGATAACCGGCGGCGAACCGGCCATACGGCGGCCAGGAAATGGTCATCGCGCTCTCGCCCTTCAGGAAGGTCGCGAGATTTTCCACGAAGCCGAATTTCTCGACGCCGGGCGGCATGAAGCGGTTTTCATTGCGCATATCGGCAAACGCCTTGACGCCTATCGGGCTGTTCACCGTCGCCTTCATGTCCGCATCGAAGAACTTGCCGCCTTCCACGCGGAAGCGCTCCTGGAACATGAACATCGTATAAGGCGGCTCGCGGAAGAACGCCGCGCCGTAGATGCCGTCCTTCTTCAATGCTTCGGTCAGGAAACTGCCGATCTCGTCGAACTGCTTCCAGGTTTTCGGCGGCGCCAGGTCGTATTTGTATTTATCCTTGAAGGCCTTCTTGAGGTCCGCGCGCGCGAAGATATCCTTGCGGTAATAGAACAAGAACACGTCGCCGTCATCCGGAAATCCGTAGATCTTGCCGTTGACCGTCATCTGGTTGTCGCGATAAGTCGGCGCGATCTTCTTCAGTTCGTCTCGAAAACCGTATTTGTCCACATAGGGATCGAGCACTTCCAATGCACCGGCCTGCGCAAGGTCCGGCATCCATGCCGGTATCACGTTCAGAGCGTCATAGGCCCCGGTACCCGCGCGGAATTCCTGCATGATCTTCGTGAACATTTCCGCCGTGGGAACTTCGACCACCTTGACCTTGCAGCCGGTCTCCTTTTCCCAGAGCGGTCCCGAGAACTGTGTCGGATCGAGCGATTGCAGCCCCGCTTCCCAGACGATGGTGATGGTCTTGCCACTGCAAATTTTCTTGGCAGCTTCGACGGCAGTCTTTGCGGCGTTTTGTGCGTTGGCGACGCCCGTCCAGGCAAAGGCCGTGGCCGTAGCAATCGTCAGGAGCAAACCGCGGGAAAGACCTAGCCGGCGAAGGACAGATGAATGGTCCCTCATGATGCGCCCTCCGTGATTATAAGTTTTTGATTGCTCGCTCTTTATGTGGAGCGATTCGGTGCTGCGTCCGGATTATGTTGAAGCCCCCAGGGGGTGTCAAGCAAACTCACGGTTTTTCATGTGGCGCGGCAACAAACTGCGTCGCGGGCCCTGCATCAGCGCGCTGATAAAACTCAAGAACGCATGTCCGTGGTCGCGTGTTGCCGGTTTGTGTGGTGCAATTGCGCCATCGCATTTCCGCAAACTGAGTTTGGGAGAGAACCCCGTGAGCGCACCCAGCCTGCAGGCGGCAACTCTGCTGCTCGATCAGCGCCTGTCCCTCGAGCCGATTACCGATCTTCCCTTGGCATTGCGCCCGCAGACCGAGGCAGAGGGATACGCCTTGCAACGGGTGCTCAACGGATTGCTCGGGATAGCCGGGATGGGTCGTCAGGCCGGTCACAAGATCGGCTGCACCACCCCGGTGATGCAGAAATTTCTCGGTATCCCGAATCCGTGTGCCGGAGTGATATTCGGGAATGCCGTATTGCACCGCGCCGGGCGAGTTCCTCGCAGCGGCTTCGTAAGACTGGGTGTAGAGTGCGAAATCGCGGTGGAACTCGCGCGCGATCTCGCGCCGACGCATGTACCAGTGGATCGGGAGTCGGCCGGAAGGGCGGTCGGCACCGTGATGGCGTCAATCGAATTGGTGGACGAACGCTACAGAGATTTTCGTTCACTCGGCGTGCCCACGCTGATTGCCGATGATTTTTTCGACTCCGGTTGCGTGCTCGGCGACCCCGTGCGCGACTGGCGCAATCTCGACCTGGCGACACTGTCCGGCGCAACGTACATCAACGGCGTCGAAATCGGGCGAGGAACCGGTTCGCTGGTGATGGGCCATCCGTTCGAAGCCCTGGCATGGCTTGCGAACTCCCGTAACAAGCACGGCTTCGATCCGCTCCGGGCGGGCGATTTCGTCCTGCTCGGCAGCGTAGTCGAAACCAAGTGGTTGAACGCGGGCGATGAAGTGCGGGTCGAGATCGACGGGCTTGGGGAAGTGCGGCTCGGGGTGGATCCTTAAAGAAAAAATCATGTGCTCTGTGCGGAGTGCTTCCCCGCAATTGGGGACCGGCCTTTCCTCGGCACGCAACACCCCGTAAACAAATCCTGATGTCCGCTCCTGTCGTTGAACTCTCGAACGTGCGCTTTTCATGGTCGGTGGATTCGCCGATCGTGATCGACATCGAGGCTCTGTGCATTGCCAACGCCGAGCGAATCTTCCTGCGCGGGCCGAGCGGGAGCGGGAAGTCCACCCTGCTCAGCCTCCTGGCGGGGATCTCCAGACCGAATGAAGGCAGGTTGCAGGTACTGGGGCAGGACATGGCAACGCTCGGCGGGGCCGCACGCGACCGCTTCCGCGCCGACCACATCGGATTCATCTTCCAGATGTTCAATCTCATCCCGTATTTGTCCGTTCTCGAAAACGTCTGCCTTCCCTGCGCATTTTCCGAACGGCGCCTTGCCCGCGCGACAAAATCGGGCGGCAGTTTGCAGGCCGAAGCGGTGAGACTGCTTGCGCATCTCGGTATGGCCGATGGCGAACTTCAGTCGCGGACAGCTACTGATCTGAGCGTCGGCCAGCAGCAGCGCGTCGCAGCAGCGCGGGCGCTGATTGGTGCCCCCGAACTGCTGATAGCGGACGAACCGACATCGTCGCTCGACGAGGATCGGCGCGCGGCCTTTCTCGACTTGCTCTTCCGCGAGTGCGAATTGGGACAGATCACGCTCATTTTCGTGAGTCACGATGCTTCGCTCGGATCCCTCTTCGACCGTGTCGTTTCCTTTGCGGAAATTAACCGCGCCGGCACTTCCTGGCTTGGCAAGCCTGCCGGGCTATCATGATTGCCCGGTTGTCGATCAAGAGTCTGCGCAACCGGAAAGTCACGGCGAGCCTCACGGTATTGTCCATTGCTCTTTCCGTGCTGCTGTTGCTCGGCGTTGAGCGCATCCGCCACGAATCTCGCGAGAGTTTTGCCGCAACCATTTCCGGCACGGACCTCGTGGTAGGGGCGCGCACCAGCCCGGTCCACCTATTGCTGTCGGTGGTCTTTCACATAGGTAACGTCACGAACAACATAGGCTGGGAAAGCTATCGCGCAATCGCCGGGCGCCCCGAAGTGGCCTGGACGATCCCGCTTTCGCTCGGCGACTCCCATCGCGGCTTCCGCGTTCTGGGCACGTCGGCCGATTATTTCGAACATTTCCGTTTTGCGCGGGACCGGCGCCTGGAACTCGCGCGCGGCAGGGTTTTCGACGACGAGCACGATACGGTGCTCGGGGCGGACGTCGCGGAGGCGCTTAAGTACCAGGTCGGAAACTCGATCGTGATTGCCCACGGCGCCGGCGAAGTCAGCTTTGCGCAGCACGATCAGCATCCGTTCAGGATTGCTGGAATTCTCACCCGCACCGGCACGCCCGTAGACCGCACCGTGCACGTTTCCCTGGCCGGACTCGACGCGGTGCACGAAGACGCATCGTACGGTGCGGATTCCGATCCGTTGGCGGCGATCATCAGGGAAAAGCATCAAACGAGCGCGACTCCGCGCGCGATCACGGCATTCCTCGTGGGATTGAAATCGCGCGGTACGGTGCTTTCCATGCAACGGCGCGTAAACGAGTATCCGGGCGAACCGCTGACGGCAGTTTTGCCCGGCGTGGCGCTGCAGGAAGTGTGGGAGATCACCGGTGTGGTCGAAAAATCCCTGTTCGCAGTGTCCGTGTTGGTGGTCGTCGTGGGTTTGTCGGGTATGCTCGTGGCACTGCTTACCAGCCTTGGTGAGCGCCGCAGGGAGATGGCCATCCTGCGTTCGCTGGGTGCGCGCCCCGCACAAGTGTTTGCTCTCATCCTGGGGGAGGCGGGATTCCTCACCGTAGCCGGGGTTCTGGTGGGAATTGCTGCGCTGTACGCGGGATTATTTGCCGGACGCACGTGGCTTGAGTCCCGATTCGGCCTGTTCATTACGGTAAGCTGGCCGTCTGCTCACGAACTGGGGCTGGTCGCAGTTGTCGCCGCGGCAGGAATACTGATCGGCTTGTTGCCCGCTTATCGCAGTTACCGCTATTCGCTCGCCGACGGCATGACGGTACGCATCTGACATCGGGGTTCGCAATGAAGAGGGAGATTCAGTTTCGCGTTTTGCACATCCTGGCCCTGCTGCTCGCAGCACTGGCTTGCCCTGCCCATGCGGCGGATGAACCTCGCCAGATCATGTGGAAGGATCTGCTGCCGGCGCCGGGTGCCGAGCAGACTTTTCCAAAGCTCACCAAGCAACAGGCCCTGCAGCTCATCGACATTGCGGATGTGAGGGAGCGCCAGGCCCGTGGCGAAAAGGTGGGCAAGATAGATCTCGAGGACCAGCGCGCCGCCGTGCGCAAGCTCGAGGAAGCAGGATTTGACGTCGATGCCCTTCTGGCCAAGCGCAAGGAATTTCTGGATGGCAGCCATGCAAGAGCGCGATCGGTGAACTCGGTGCTGGATGGCCAGACTGTGCGCATGCCCGGGTACATATTGCCGTTGGAGTTTTCCGGAAAGGAAGTGACGGAATTCCTTCTGGTGCCCTATGTCGGCGCGTGCATACACACACCGCCTCCGCCGCCGAACCAGATCGTGCACGTGAAAGCGGACAAACCCGTTGCCAACGTCACGGTGTTCTCGGCGGTCTGGGTGACAGGCCGTCTGGCGGCCGTGTCAGTGAAAAAATCGCTGAGCCTGGTGGACGGAGCAGCCGACATCGACATCGGCTATTCGATGCGGGCAAACGTCGTGGAGATCTACAAAGAGTAAAGCCGAGAGTTCTCTGGCGGCTGTGACCGCTAGCGGAAAGCCGGCAGCGCAGCCGTGTTGCCAATCTGTTGCCCGGCGATGTGCTCGTGGGGCGCGGGTTTATTCATGACCGTACGCATCTTCAGGCTTTCCACGCCTGCTTCCCGCACCTCGACGCGCAACGCTGCCATCGCACGGAATTTCAGTTCCGGGGCATACCAGATGGTCATGGTGCTGGTGTCCCCAGCAGTGCGCACGTTGACGATCATCATTGGCGTATTGATTTCCATCCACGGGTTCTTGAGATCCGCGAAGGACGCAGTGATGATCGGCTCGCCGTCCAGTTCCAGGGTGACGCTGGTGTCGCCGCTCGTGCCACCGTGCTTGACGACTTCTGCTGCGTGGAACCAGCCGGCACCCAGGACGTGGAAAGTTGAGGCGTCTCCCGATGGCGTTGCCCCAACTTCGCGTTCTGCGGTCACCATGTCGCCCCGCAAGACCTCGCCGCATGCAATAGCCTGCGGTGCGCCTGTCACGAGTACCAGGCCGGCAACCAGCGAACCAAGGCGTGCGATGACCGTCATGTTGCGCTCCATGAATCCAGTCTAGCACCGGCAGGCACGTGAATGTGTGAATAGCAGATCAAAACAGCGGGTCAACAGGCATGAACTGGTCGAATCGTTACACTGCGACATTTGTTGGCGAGGCTCGGGCAACCGCCTTGATGCACACTATTTTAATTTAGAGTTAAGCCCGGAATCCCCAATGGGGGCACGGACAAATGGAAACCTACACACCCGGTTATAGCGAAATCGCGGCGACCTTCATGGCGCGCCGCCGCCTCGACCCCAACGGTGCTTTTTTCATTCCTTATCTTGGTGCCGGTGTCAGCGTGCTCGACTGTGGCTGCGGACCAGGCACGATCACGCGCGATATCGCGCGGCGCGTTGCTCCGGGTCGGGTATGTGGCCTGGATTTCAACGCGAATCAGATCGCCGTTGCGGCGCGGGATGCGAAAGTTCAGGGGATTGTTAACGTCGAATTCAGACAAGGCAGCGTTTATGCGCTGCCTTTCGATGACAGCAGCTTCGATACCGTTTTTTCGCACGCGTTGCTCGAACACCTGAAAGAGCCGGTCAACGCAATGGTCGAGTTGCGCCGCGTACTCAAACCGGGCGGCACGGTGGGGGTGTGCACTCCGGACTGGGGCGGCTTCTTGCTAGCGCCGCCGTCGGAAAAATTGCTGCTAGCCTTCGAAGCCTACAAGCAATTGCAGAATCGCAACGGCGGCGACGTGTATTGCGGGCATAGACTGAGCATGTACGCCGCGGCAGCGGGATTCGAGGTCGTCGCAATGCGCTCGCGCTACGAAAACTACGATCCGCTCACGGTGATCGGCGATTTCCTGGCGATGAACCACGAAGAAGCGGGCGATGTGAAAAATGCCGCGACCTGGCGCGAGTGGGCGCGCAGCCCGAATGGGATGTTCTCGCAGGCGTGGGTTAGCTGCGTCGCGAGGAAGCCGAGTGAAATGAGTGAATGAGTGAATGAGTGAAGGAGTGAATGAGTGAATGAGTGAATGAGTGAATGAGTGAATGAGTGAATGAGTGAATGAGTGAAAAGGCGGCACCTATTATTGCGCCCTAGGCTCTAACTCCTTCACTCCTTCACTCCTTCACTCCTTCACTCCTTCACTCCTTCACTCCTTCACTCCTTCACTCCTTCACATATTCACGTTCTCACCCTCCTCAAAAAAAAACCGGCGATCGCTTGCGCGAGCGCCGGTTCAACTTGGAGGGGTAAAACTTTTTTTTGTCTGATTAGTACAGCACCACCGGGTTGCCCGGCGAGCCGGTCGCGCCGATGATCCGCAGCGGGGCCCAGATAAACGCGCCTTCCTTGATGCCCGCGTGAACCAGCGACTCGGTGTCGACGTTTTCCAGGTTCCAGATGCCGCGCTTGGGCATCATTTCCGTGTGACAGGGAACGGCGTAACCATCCTCTTCACCGCCTGGCTGTGCGTCGTTTGCCGACGTGTCGCCCATTTGCAAAGCAATATGCTTCGATGCCATCCACTTGCAAGCGCTGATGCCCCAACCGGGTTCGCCTTGCGCAAAAATCGCGCGCGCAGCTGCACGTTGCTCGGATGTCATCGACTTGTACTTGGCGTTACCCCAGGTGTTGCCCTGACCGGTATGCAGCGCCACGCAATCCCCGGGCTGGATGTCGCTGAGGCCTTGCGCCTTCATCATGCCCTGCATGTCATCGGCAGTGACGATGCCCGGATCACCGGCCTTCTTCGGGATCGGAAGCATTTCCGCGCTGGCCGGAATGGCGCCTTTGGATTTCTTGTAGGCAACTGCGTCCAGAACGACCAGACGGCACACGAAGCCGAGTTCACCGACGTGTTCGACGCCAAGGGGGCCCATGCCCATCACGCGGCCACCAGCGCCACGCTCGTAAGAATCCCAGGAGGTTCTGCCGTTGTAAAACATTGGTCCCTTGGAAGTATTCACGCCGATATGGCCAGGACCGTCGAACTGGGTCTGGATCTGGCCGATTTCGGTGGTGACCAGTTCATCGTGGTACACCAGAGCATTCTTGCCGAACGGGCCGCCAGTGGGGGTGCCCGGTATGGTCATCTGCCAGCCGCGGGGACCGAAAGCAGGCGCTTCGCGGTGGTAGTACTTGCCGATGGTGATGGCCTTGAACTGCTTGATGGTCGCGAGGGCACGCTTGATGTTGGCTGAATTTTTGGTGTGGTTCGCGCTGCCGGCCCTGTCCTCTTTGCCCCATTCCGGGGTTTCCCAGCTCAGGGCGCTGTCGTCGATCGGGCCTTTCAACGTCTGGGCGGACGCCGAGGCGGCGAAGCACATGCCCACTGCCGCGGCAATGACGGTA
>Ga0207689_10000664_pt1 | contig 32785 bp, 31 predicted proteins | sample KBSMisM52_FD_184312 | JGI IMG/M metagenome (GOLD analysis project Ga0207689, IMG submission 184312) | Miscanthus rhizosphere microbial communities from Kellogg Biological Station, Michigan, USA - KBS Miscanthus M5-2 (SPAdes) (version 2) | ecosystem: Host-associated > Plants > Roots >...
AACAGCAATCATTTTTTTGTAAAACATGGTACCACCCAAATGAGTTGCCGCCTGATTGATGCCCGGTTCCCGGACTATAAAGTGGTGATACCTTCTGACAATCCATATAAACTCATCGTCAATAAAAGCGATTTTCAAAGTGCATTGCGCCGGGTAAGTATATTCAGTAACAAAAGCACCAACCAGGTGGCCCTGAATATAAGCGGCAGTGAACTTCAGCTGGCGGCACAGGATGTTGATTTCAGCTTTGAAGGAAATGAAAGAATGAAATGCCAATATGATGGCGAGGATCTTACCATTGCATTCAATGCGAAATTCCTGATAGAAATGCTGAATGCGGCTGACAGCGATGAAATTAAAATTGAATTATCTACTCCAACGAAAGCCGGAATTATAAAACAAACGGAACAGGAAGACAATGAAGAATTGCTGATGCTGGTGATGCCGTTGATGTTGAACCAATAAAAATAAGATTACCCGATTGTAATAGATTAAAGGGAAGGGCATCTTTTTGGCCCACACATAAATGAATTCACAATAAACAATTATTTCCAAAAAAATAGTCCACTACATTATTGAGTATTTTTGCAATTTTAAAGGGATCAACCCGATATCAATTTCCCTGATTTCCTTTAAATCCATTTAATCTTATAAATTTTAGTCGTGTTTGTTTTGCTTGCAACCTTTGATAACTACATTCCCGCTCACATCGCCCTGGGTAAACTGAAAGATGAGTTCATCAATTGTTACCTGCAGGATGAATATACCGTAACAATAGATCCGTTATTATCCAACGCAATCGGGGGTATCAAATTAATGGTAGCCGAATCGCAGGCAGAAAGAGCCCTTGACATATTAAATCAGAAAGAAGAGTAGTACCACACTATCCGGCTTTAAAGTTTCATCATTATTTTCCTCAAAACCCCCGAATCATAGAAATCCCGGTTCTCTGTACTTTTGTGTTATGTGGGCTAGTGTCATAGATTATTTTTCTTCCCTTGAAAAGCACCCTGCGCAACGCATGGCATTTCTTGTCGGGGGCCTTCTTATATTCTGGATCCTGGAAGGTTCTATTCCGCTTATTTCGATGCAGTATAAAAAGAATAAACTCCGGCATGCGGCGGTGAACATGGGATTTACAACTATTCATGTTATTATACACACTTTTCTTGCGATCATTATTATCAAACTCAGCGACTGGTGCAAGGCGGAGCAATTCGGATTTGTATATTGGATGAATGCCGGTATCGCGGGCACAATAATCGTTTCATTCCTGACACTCGATTTCTTCGGCGGCTGGCTTGTGCATATTACAGAACATAAAGTTCCTTTTCTATGGCGCTTCCATGTAGTACATCATGCGGATAATAATGTTGATGTTACCACCGGATTGCGACATCACCCTATAGAGAGTGTGTTGCGGGGCGTATTCTTTTTTATGGGAATTTTTATAAGCGGTGCGCCGATGTATGCTGTTATGATTTTTCAAACCATTCTTGTGTTATCCACGGCATTCACGCATGCTAATATTAATATGCCGACATGGCTGGATAAAACACTTGGCTATATTTTCGTATCTCCCAATATGCATAAAGTACACCATCATTGGAAGCAACCTTTTACCGATAGTAATTACGGAGCAGTTCTTTCTATCTGGGATAGGTTACTCGGAACGTTAAAAAGTCTTGATCCCAAAAGCATTCGTTATGGGCTCGATCGCTATTATCCCAATGAAAAGGACGAAGATTTTGTACTGCTCATGAAAAAGCCGTTTCAGAAAGGCAAACTATGACTTACAAGATTCAGAAGGGATTCCGGGGAAAATAAGAAAGTCTTTTAACTTCGCTGGCTAATTTGTAAAAGATGATTCATTCTGAAAAAACAGGAGATAATGCCGGAGCCGCATCTTCATTTCCAAATAGCAAAAAAACCTCCGAGAACCGTATGTCAACCGTTGCAATGATACCCGCACGATACGCGGCGACCCGTTTTCCGGCTAAACTAATGCAGCCCCTGGGAAATAAAACTGTCATCCGTCACACGTACGATAATACAAAGAAAACCGGTTTATTCGACGAAGTAGTGGTAGTTACAGACAGTGATATAATTTTTCACGAAATAACAGACAACGGCGGTGTTGCCATTATGAGCAAAAAACAACACGAAAGCGGCAGCGACCGTATTGCCGAAGCTGCAGAACAACTGGATGTTGATATAATCGTGAACGTACAGGGCGATGAACCGTTTGTAAAAAAAGAACCATTGCAAAAATTGTTGAACGTATTTGATGATAAATCAGTGCAGGTAGCTTCGTTAATGCAGGTGCTCAAAGAACAAAAGTTTATTGATGATCCCAACTATGTGAAAGTTACCGTTGACAGGAATATGAATTCATTGTTCTTTTCAAGAAGTGTTGTTCCTTATCCGCGAAACAATGAAGTTGCTATTACTTACTACGAGCATATCGGTGTCTATGCTTTTCGCAAACAAGCCTTGCTGAATTTTACGTCCTGGCCCGTTACGCCACTGGAAGCTGCAGAAAAAATTGAATGCCTGCGCTACCTCGAATATGGCATTCCATTGAAAATGGTAGTAGTGGACTATATGGGCGTTGAAATTGATACACCTGATGACCTGGAAAGAGCAGAAAAAATTCTCGGGGAGTGATTGGTCAATAATTAAAAGTGAAGCCTCACAGAACTACTTTTTAATTAAAATAAAAGCCCTTCATCGGAAGGGCTTCGTATCCTGTCTCTATTTGTAAATAGATTTTTAAACTGCTTTTGCATCCAATACCAGTTGCTCACGGTATTGCTCGGCCTGTTTTACAAAATCATTTGCCTGCTGGTTATAGCTTGCTGCAAATGCTTCTGATGGTTCATTTTTATTGATCTGCATGACCAGCTCATTGAAACTTACATATCCCGGGAACTGTCCGTTCTGTACAAAGTTTTTGTCAAAATCCCTGATAATGCCCGTTTGTGTATTGCACTGAATATTTTGCTGCAGCAATAATGCTTTTGCTGCATTGATAAATGATGCATACGCATGATAGATACTATCAGCCCATGCTTTGTTATCAAAACATTCTTTTGCAAGGTCAAGCTTTTCTTCGGCTTCCAATATTAAGGTCGATACCAAATCAATCATCACACCGGCGCATTCGCCTACACCAATCGCTGTATTAAATTTTATCTCCTGTCCCCAGTCAATAAAATCTTCATTCTGTAACGTGGTAAGATCGGCAAGCGGTTTTAATATTTCATAAAAATACCGTTCTCCTTTTTTCGCTGCGTAATCATTGAATGATTCATTGTTTTCTGCATTCGCCTTATAGTCTGTAAAGAGTATGCGGATTACATCAGGACCTCTTTTGCTCGGTACCTTTATTACCTTATCTGCAATGCGGCCATTACCGCTTCCAAGTACAGCACCACCAATCAATACCTGCAATGCCGGCACCACCTGTCCTTTTGACTTCAATGAACTACCATGAAAACCGATGGACGCCATTCCATGCTGTCCGCAGGAGTTCATACATCCACTGATCTTAATAGAAATTTCTTTATTCTCTAAAAGCTCAGGGAATTCATCCTCTATCACCTCTGATAATACAGCACTGGTAGCCGTACTGTTGGAAATGCCAAGGTTACAGGTATCGGTACCGGGGCAAGCGGTGATATCTGCAACGCTGCCAAAACCTGGTTCACCAAACTTTTCACTTTCAAGTGCACTGTATACATATTCAAGATGTTCCGGCTTTACATACCGCAATTGCAAATTCTGGTTTACTGTTATGCGTACATCATCTGCTATAACCGGGCTCAATTTTTCAATAAGACGGCGGCTCGTTTCTGAAAGAATATTACCCAGAGGAACCCGTACATAAACTGTATAATAGCCGCGTTGCTTTTGCTCAACAACATTTGTTTTTTTCCACAGCTCAAACTTGAATGGATTTGCAATGGTGACAGCTTCCGGCTGGAAATCACCTTGCGGTAAAACCGCCTCATCAAACTTCGTCGTGTCAACTTCATAACGCTGAACAGTCAGCGCTTTCTGTTCTTCAGCCACCAATTCATTGAATGCATCAACTCCGATCTTCTGAATAAGAAACTTTAGTCTTGCTTTGTTGCGGCTGCTTCTTTCCCCATGACGATCAAATACGCGCAGCACACTTTCTATATAGGGTATCAATTTATCTTCTTCCAGAAATTCAAACGCGCTGTAAGCCAGCATGGGCTGTGCGCCCAATCCACCACCGAGTACGACCTTAAAGCCTCTTTGCTCCTTCCCATTTATTTCGCGGATACGGGGTATTGCCCCAATATCATGCATGAATGTAAACGCGGTATCTTTTTCGCTGCTGGAGAACGCTATCTTGAATTTGCGACCCATCTCCTGGCAAATAGGTTTCCGAAGAAAATATTCAAAGGCGGCGTGTGCGTATGGTGTCACGTCAAACGGTTCGTCCGGATCAATACCGGCCTGATCTGATGCAGTTATGTTTCTTACCGTATTACCGCAAGCTTCACGAAGCGTGATATTGTCCTGTTCGAGCAAGGACCATAATTCCGGTGTACGATCCAGGCTCACAAAATGTATCTGGATATCCTGTCTGGTAGTCAGGTGCAGGTTGCTGGTTGCAAACTCATCGGACACATCGGCGATGCGTTTCCATTGTTTGAGCGTCATTTTACCATAAGGCAATTTTATACGCACCATCTGCACACCCGGCTGGCGTTGGCCGTAAACACCTCTTGCCAAACGCAGACTGCGGAACTTCTCATCTGGAATTTTGCCATCCCGGAACTCTTTGATCTTGCGTTCCAGTTCAATAATGTCCCTCTCAACAATCGGATTTTCCAATTCAGTCCGGAAACTTTGCATTATGTAGTATTTAGATAGTTAAGAAACAAAAACTTCCGCAGTATGTGCGGAAGCTTCTGAAATAATATATGTTTCATCCATAGCTTACCCGCACGTTATAGCCAACCAACAAGATGTACAACAACAGGAAAGCCTGGCAATGTTCATTTATTCTACTTTTTTAATGGACTATACAAAAGTAGTATACTAAAATGATAGACCAAAATATTTTAACAACACGAACAATAACGAGTGTTTGTATTATCGATGCGGCCTATAGTACATATTATCATATCATTGTTTTTCATACCTTTCTATTAAACAACGATTGCTTATGAGCAACAGTAAGATCTTTACTTCATCCATCGTGGCGGCTTTAGCCGGGTTTATTTTTGGCTTTGACACGGTTGTTATTTCAGGTGCCAATCAACCGATTAAAGACCTTTGGCACACCACCGAAATCTCACCGTGGTTTCACGGCATATTTATCATGTCGATGGCCTTATGGGGAACGGTAATCGGCGCTTTATTCGGCGGAGGACCCACAGAAAAATTCGGCCGTAAAAAAGTGCTGTTGTGGGTTGGAATTCTTTTCGCCTTTTCTGCTTTAGGGTCAGCACTTGCACCCGATCCTTACACGTTTTCGTTCTTCCGGTTCATCGGCGGTCTTGGCATCGGTGTATCATCTGTTGCAGCCCCCACGTATATCTCAGAAATTTCCACACCAGCTACAAGAGGACGCCTGGCCGCGTTATACCAGTTCAATATTGTATTCGGCATACTCATCGCTTTTTTTTCAAATTACTTTTTAAAAGGTGTTGGCGGTGCAGACGACTGGCGTTGGATGCTCGGAATAATGGCAATTCCTTCGATTATCTACACACTCATGGTATTTGGAGTTCCTGAAAGTCCCCGCTGGTTAATCAGTCGTAAAAATGATATAGCGACAGCAAAAAGCGTTTTGTCGCAAATGGGTGTTGCTGATACTGATGCAGAAGTAAAAAAGATAATCGCGGCAAATGAAGAAGAAACTTCCGGTAAGAAAAATGTCAATTTCTTCAGCAAACGTTATAAAACGGTTTTATGGCTGGCGTTTATGGTAGCTTTTTTTAACCAATGGTCGGGCATCAATTTTATTCTTTACTACGCTCCTGAAATTCTGGAACGTGCCGGGCTTGCTGCTAAAGATTCTCTGGCCAATTCCATTGCGATAGGCGGCGTTAATTTAGTTTTCACATTTGTTGGTCTCTATCTTATCGATCGTTTAGGAAGAAAGACATTGCTTATCGTTGGTTCTTTTGGCTATATTATCAGCCTTGCCATGGTAGCGTTTGCTTTTTATTCCCATGCAGGTCCCGGTTTTCTGATGACGTTCCTGTTACTGTTCATCGCTTCTCACGCCATAGGGCAGGGCGCAGTTATCTGGGTGTTTATATCCGAAATATTTCCAAACAAAGTCCGGGCACTGGGACAATCGTTCGGAGCAAGTACACACTGGGTATTTGCTGCAATCATAACATTGCTTACTCCCGTATTCCTGGATAAGGACAACGGCATTTTTAAAGATAATCCCTGGCCGATATTTGCCTTTTTCGCGTTTATGATGGCGCTCCAATTAATATGGGTGTTAACCAAAGTACCGGAAACAAAAGGTGTATCATTGGAAGAGTTGGAAAAGAAATTAATTACGCACGATTAGACGGACTCTTTAAAACTTAATGATCGCAAAGCCATTTTTTCCATAATTGGAATAAGGAACGGCCATTTCATTATCCAGTATTTGCCGGGCTTTTTGGAACAGCAATGTGTTTTTCAATTTAGAAAAAACAATACCCTCATCCTGCACTTCTTCTCCTTTATGATCAAGAACTGTCGTACTGCCAAATTGGTTTTCCTTCCAGAGAAAACTATTGTATAGAAAAAATAAACGGCCTGCAGCAGGCACAACGGCATAGGATAAATAAGATGAATTGAGTTCGGTAGTTTGTTCCTTGTTGATTATTCCGCTCCAGCAACTATCTTCTCTATCGGATGGAAAATAAAACATACTGAGATCACCCCGTTTATAATAGCTACGCGGGCCTCCCAATGTTTTATATTTTGTATACTCATCTGTTTTTACAGTTGGTTCGTTATCGTTAGTTGCGATGTTGTTGGAGAAAAGCATTTCCTTACCGGAGGCCGGGTTATAATCTTCACTATTGTCCCGGTAGATTCGCGGATAATCTTTTCCATATTCTTTCAGCAACATAAATCCTCCTTTCGGCACGGCAACAAAACTTTCTTCATACAGGTTTTGATGTTTCACTTTATCGCCGGTGAGTGTATTGAACCGGAAGGAGGAATCGAATATTATTTTCTTTTCACTCAACGAATATTTTGCCACCTGCACATTCTTCAGCGTTGAATACCTGAACCGTGATAATATACCGGCAACAGCTTCCTGCTTTTCATTGTCTGCAGATAAAGCAACATCTTCGACCGACGAAGAAGCTGGTAATTTGATATCCTTGTATACAAACGTTGTATCTATACCGTTAAAGTGAAATAATGAGAAGTTATGATTTCGTCCCGAAGGAGCTACCATTGCCCATTGACCGCTATCTGTAAGTTTTACTGCGCCGAAACCAAAATGTTCAACCGGGTAATTAAAAAATTCATACTGAACAAATGGCTGCGTAATATAAGGATGATGATATTTATTATGTGATAACAATTGCCAGTTTTCATTAAACAACAACGCATGCAGTTCAAGCGGCGCATCTTCAACAATCTTAAAACAGAGCAACATCAATTTGCTTTTATTTTCAGAACGCAGTAACAAGAAACTATTGCCGCCTTCATTAAAGGCTAACGTATCTATGATTTTATTGCCTACAAATTGCCCATCGGCAGTATACCGCTGCACCGATAAAAAAGTCTGGTTATTTCCTTTTAATAAAATAAACTGATCAAAATAATTATTGCCGGAAATGAAATACTCTTTCAATGTGCTGTCGGTAATAACAGCGGCCGGTATCGATCCCATTTCATTTAAATGCGAATCATAGATTTCAAAAACCGGTTCGCGATCGCTGCTCCAGGGCATAGCAGGTAACTCAACCTGGTTTTTCTTTTTATTTTTTTGTACCCAATAATAATCGCCGGATTTGCCCACGATTTCAAACTTATCTGTAGCGCGGTCATTGATATAGGGAGAATATAATACTTTCTGGGCAGCCAGGTAAGTGGTGCAGCAAGCCAGTAGAGCCGCCATATAACCCCATTTCATTCGCATACTGCCAGTGTCTTTAAAGTTACTACGATTTTTTTGTTTACTAAACAACAGGGAAGGTTTAACAATAAAAACTCCCGTCGTACCGACAGTCCCGATTTTGTTGCAAAAAAGCAGATGTATACTCAACAATCAGTAACTTAAATTCAAATATCGCATATGAGAATTTTCTTAACGCTTGTCTTTTGTCTTGGACTCGTGTCGTCATTTGCACAAGACAGCAATGACAGTTTATACAAAGAGAAATACCGGCCGCAATTTCATTTTTCTCCTGCAAAGAACTGGACGAATGATCCCAATGGCCTTGTTTACCTGAACGGCGAATACCATATATTTTATCAATACAATCCGTTTGGAGACGTATGGGGACATATGAGTTGGGGACATGCAGTAAGCAAAGACCTGATCAGCTGGAAACAATTGCCGGTAGCTATTCCCGAAGAAGGTAATACAATGATTTTTTCCGGCAGCTGTGTCGTTGACAAAAACAATACAACCGGCTTTGCAACAAAACCGGGACAGATTCCTTTGGTCGCCATTTATACAGGTCACATTTCACTTGATACAGCGAATCGCGACAGCACATTGCAAAATCAACATCTCGCTTATAGCCTTGACAATGGCAGAACATGGAAAAAATATGAGGGCAATCCCGTGCTTGATCTTAACCGGCGGGATTTTCGGGATCCGAAAGTGCTGTGGTATGAAAAAGATAAGAAATGGGTGATGTCGGTTGTATTTCCGCAAGAACATATAGTTCAGTTTTATTCGTCGCCCGATTTAAAACAGTGGACACACTTAAGCGATTTTGGTCCGGAAGGAGATACAAATGGTATATGGGAATGTTCTGACCTGCTGCAGGTGCCTGTAAAAGGCAAACCAAATTCTTATAAATGGGTACTGCTGAATTCAGTGTCTGTTACCATGCAATATTTTATCGGGGAATTTGACGGCAAAACATTCCGGAGTGAAAACACAAATCACGAGATCTTACGACCGGATTATGGCGCCGATTTTTATGCAGGCATCACGTATAATAATTTACCGGCAAATGCCGCTCCTGTTTTAATCGCATGGGCAAATAATTGGACGTATGCCCGGCACATTCCAACTGCTCCCTGGCGCAGCATTATGTCAATACCAAGAACATTGAGCGTAACAAAAATAGATGGTCATTGGATGCTATTGGAAGAGCCTGTTGCTGCGTTAAAGAAATACCGGTTAAAACAATCCTTGCAACTGAATGCGATAAAATTTACCGGAACAAAACAATTAAAAGCACAAGGACAACAAATCGAAATGGAAATAATTATGGATCCGGGCAGAGATGATAGCTGTGGGATCCGGCTGGCTGCCGGCAATGGAAAATTTTTTACGATTGGGTATGCCGAACAAACACAGGAATTATATATTAATCGCGGCAACAGCGGCGATACAAGTTTTAGTGCTGAATTCGGAAAGTGGCTGGCTGCAAGCGTTAAAATTCCTGAAGACAATAATAAAATCCGCCTGCACATTTTATTTGATAAAAGTATTATCGAAGTTTTTGCAAATGATGGCCAGGTTGTTTTCACTGAACAGTTATTTCCTGATGAAAGAAATACGGGAATTATTCTTACCAGTACAAACGGAAAAACTGTTTTTGATTCAGTTAAACTATGGCCGTTAAAATCAGCGTGGCGATAACGCTTATTTCGTATTGCTGTACCTTCGCAGCACTTAAAAAAATAAGCTTTCATGAAGTTCCGCAATTTTAAAATGGTTGACTATGTGGTGTATGGCCGCGGTTGTTTTAACCAGTTAGATGAAATCATTGCTCCTCATCGCAAACCGGGTGCTCCAATGATCTTTTTGGTTGATCATTTTTTTGAGGGCAAGCCTTTATTAAGCCGTATACCGCTTCGCGGAAATGATAAAGTTTTTTCTGCAGATGTTACATACGAGCCAAAGACCACGTATGTAGATGAATTGGCCAATCATTTAAAGAATGAGTTCGGAACTGTAAGCGGCATCATCGGCATTGGCGGCGGCAGCACGATGGATCTTGCGAAAGCGGTTTCTTTGATGATGAATAATACGGGCTCATCCGCCGATTACCAGGGATGGGACCTTGTAAAAAAACCGGGTGTATATAAAGCCGGCATACCGACGCTGAGCGGTACCGGTGCAGAAGTTTCCCGAACAACTGTATTAACCGGTCCCACAAAGAAGCTGGGGATGAATTCTGATTTCACGCCGTTTAATCAAATCATGCTTGATCCCGAGTTAACAACAAACGCTCCGGTCAATCAACGTTTCTATACAGGCATGGATTGCTATATTCATTGTATTGAAAGCCTCGAAGGAACTTATCTTAATGAATTCAGTAAAAGTTACGGCGAAAAAGCATTGGCTCTTTGTCAATATGTTTTTTTGGAAAAAAATACATGGGATGACGAATGCGATGACAAACTGATGATGGCTTCGTATGCGGGCGGAATGAGCATTGCTTACAGCCAGGTTGGGGTAGCCCATGCCGTTAGTTATGGGCTCAGTTATTTGTTGGGTACTAAACACGGTATCGGCAATTGTATTGTCATGAATCATTTAGATGAATATTATCCTGCAGGTGTGAAAGAGTTTAGAAAAATGGTAGACAAAAACAAGATTGATATTCCGGTCGGTATTTGTAAAGGGTTGGATGATGAGCAATTTGATAAAATGATCAATGTATCGCTTGGTATGAAGCCGCTTTGGGAAAATGCATTGGGAAAGGATTGGGAGAAGATAATGACGAGGGAGAAGTTGAGGGCTTTGTATGAGAAGCTCTAATTGTTTCTTTGTTAAACGAACTCTTTCAAAAAATACCAATGCTCGCTATTTTGTTTTAAATACGTTGATATGGCACGCAATACTTCTATTATTCTCGGCAAACATTTTGAAGAGTTTATTTCAAACGAAGTGTCGTCCGGTCGTTATAATTCCGCCAGCGAGGTAGTTAGAACAGCACTGAGGCTCCTGGAGGCAGAGGAAACTAAAAAGAACCTATTAAATAAAACTTTGACAGTCGGTGAAACGAGTGGGTTCGATAAAAATTTTGACCGCAAAGCCCATCTTAAGAAACTTCACAATAGGTTGTAGCGTATCGCTCATCAAAAGTTAAGGCGCATCTCATTTTTTATCGTATTCTTAATGACCCGATTGAAATAGTGAGGATTCTACACGAAAAAATGGATATTGACAATAGACTGGATGATTAACTTTAAGTTACAACCAACCCGAGCGCTTAAATAACAAATAAAGCACCACACATAACCCAATAGTTACACTAAGAACAACAGGATAACCATAATGCCAACGCAACTCCGGCATATCACTGAAGTTCATACCATAAATACCCGCCACCATTGTGGGTACGCCGATAATGGCCGCCCAGCCGGCAAATTTTTTGGACACCTCGCTTTGGGAAATGGAGATCAATGAAAAGTTTGCTTCCAGTGCTGTGTTTAATAACTCCCTCGAATTATCTATCATTTCATTGATGCGCATGGCATGATCATATATATCCCGGAAATAAGGCCTTGTATCTTCTGATATATAATTGAAGTCAAACCGCATCAGGCGATTGCATATTTCGACAAGCGGAAATATCGCTCTCTTTACTTCAAGCAGCTCATGTTTTAAATGATAAATATATTCGGTCGTTTCGCGGCTTGGCTTTTCTTTAAAAATTTTATGCTCGAGTTGTTCGAGATCTTCCTCCATTATGTGCACAACAGGAAAGTACTGGTCGACGATGGAATCCATCACTGCATATAATGCAAAGCCTTGTCCTTTCCCCAATAAATGCGGTGTGTTTTCACAACGGGTACGCACATCCGCATATGATATAGACGATCCATGCCGGACCGTTATAATAAAATTATTCCCAAGAAAAAAATGTGTTTCGCCAAATTCGATGTGATGCTCTGAATTTATCTGCGCGGTCCTTAACACAATAAATACGGAATTGCCATATATTTCCACTTTAGGTCGCTGATGTGCCCTATGCGCATCTTCTATTGCCAGGTCGTGCAGGCCAAATTCCTGCTGTACCAATTGCAATGTTTCTTCCTGTGGTTCGTGCAATCCTATCCATACAAACCCTTCTGTTTGCTTTAAGATATCTCCCGCATTCTTGAGTTGAATGTTTGCAGTACGCCGGCCGTCAGTATATAAAGCGCAGTTAACGATTTCTTCCATATGGCAATCGGCTTTATTCTATAGTAAGGTAAAAAAAACAGATGACTTATTTCGCAGGCAGTTGCTTTTTGTTTGAATGGTACGTCATCAAGGCATAAAAAAACCCTCCTTCCGGAGGGCTTATCATCACAACAGATCTATCATTTATCTCCAATGACCACGTCGCCAGTAATAACCGCCGGGCCTATGCTTCCAGTGGCCCGGCGCCCAATAGCTTCGGCCTCTTCGCGGCGGCGGTGCCCAGTAACCGGGAGCGCAAACGTACCTGCCGCTGCGCCAGGTCCATTCCGGTCGTATCCATATTGCTCCTGCAAATGGCGGCGGACCGGGTGCGACCACCGGTACTCCAACAGGAAAGTCAAGCCGAACGCTAACCCGTTGAGCATTTGAAGAAAAAATTCCAACGCCGGTAATTAAAAGAATTGCTAGGATTAGTTTTTTCATAATTACTTTTTTAGTTTTCAGAGAGTATAGATCCCGGGTACCCGGGCTATACTATTTTTAGCGATAATGTGGTTAAGACTGGTTAACATGGCACGGGTTTAGCGTTTTCTAATTGCCACTTGCCATTTTTTGAATTTTTTAAGACATTAATAAGAGTACAGCCAAACGCTTAATTTGTGCTGGTTTTTGTTTGCTGGTATTATTGATTTATTTTGACAGTCGATTGAACAATGGTCACTCCTAAAAAAGTATTGAAATATCTCTACCTGCCCAATCTTTTTGGTACACAACGAACCAAAGAGATCCTGCATGTAAATCCGACTATAATTCCGCAGCGGGAGGAGGCAGCTGTTGTCAGAACTTTCGTTTATGATTATGACGCCGAATCGGTCAAGGAATTTGAGTTGAAAACTGTTGAATCCTGTTATAAGTTTAAGAATACAAATACCATCAGCTGGATTAATATAGATGGATTGCGCAAAGCGGATGTAGAATCTGTTGCCAGCCAGTTCGGCATCCATCCATTGTTGGTAGAAGACATTCTTAGCATCAATCAACGCCCTAAAATGGATGAAGTGGAAGGCGTATTGTTTTGTCTGCTCAACATGCTTTACTATAATGAAAAAAATCAAACGGTAGAAACAGAGCAGATCAGTATTGTGTTGGGTAAAAATTTTGTAGTCAGCTTCCAGGAAGATGCAAAAAGAGATGTGTTTAATCCTTTGCGCCAGCGATTAAAGATGAACAACAGTAAAATCAGGCAACGCTCTGCAGATTATCTCTGTTATTCCATGCTCGATCTGATCGTCGACAATTATTATGTGGTTATGGAAAGGCTGGGTGACAGGATTGAAAACCTCGAAGAAGAAGTGGTGCGTAGCAGTAACACGAGATCACTGGCGAAAATCAACCAGCTACGAAAAGAATTGATCGTACTAAAAAGAAATATGGCGCCCGTCCGGGATCTTATCAATGGCATTATCAGAAGCGAAAGTGATCTATTGGATGATGCTACTACCAAGTATTTTAAGGATGTGTACGATCACATTATACAGGCATACGACCTGAGCGAAAACTATCGTGATATCATGGTGAGCATGCAGGACCTTTATATCAACAATGTAAACCTGAAGATGAACGAGGTGATGAAGGTAATGGCAATCGTAACCTGCTTGCTGGCACCGGCAACAGTTATCGGTGGTATATTCGGTATGAATTTCGACTCTATTCCATACCTGCATAATCAATATGGTTTTTGGATAGCCGTTACCGTTATGCTGGTTATCCCTGTTTGGATGATAACTATGTTCAGAAGGCGGGGTTGGTTTTAATTATCTTCAATAGCTGGCTTCATCCAGTTTCACTTTTCCTTTAAACGTCCAGAACACAAAACTGGTATAGATCGCAACGAGAGGCGTTCCTATCAGCGCGATAATCAATAATATTTTCATAGTCTTTGCCGAAGATGCAGCGTTGTGTATGGTAATACTATTTTGCGGTGCCGATACAGAATACAATAAGTTTGGAAAAACTTCAATGGCCACCATAATTAACAACAGCGCAATTGTAATGGAAGAGCTGATAAATGCATAACGGAATTTTCCTTTTTTCACCTGGCGCGGAATGTTCGCGATAGCCAATATCATTATTATCGGGATAATAAAGATAGCTGGATGGGATTTGAAATAATCACTCAGGTGAGGCACATAAAGCAAGGTATATAATGTGGTAAAGACAAAACTCAGTACAAAAAACACGGTAAAGTTATTCGCCAGTATATGCAGCTTCGCATAGAGCCTGTTTTCGGTTTTCATCGTGAGAAACAAGGCGCCATGTGTCATAAACAAAGCCAGCGTAGTAATCGATACCAGGATGGTAAACGGATGAAAGAAAGAATAGCTATTGCCTGCAAACTCTTTGTGTTCATTCAGCGGCAGACCGTAAGCAACATTACCCAGCATTAAACCCAATGAAAGCGCAATAACTATACAGGAAACGCAATAAACAATATCCCATGTTCTGCGCCACCACGCCATTTGTTCCTTACTTCTGAATTCTATTGCCACGGCCCGGAAGATGATGCCCATCATAAATATCATAAAGGGAACATAGAATGCAGAAAAGATAGCAGCATATGCAACAGGAAATCCGGCAAACAATGCGCCGCCACCGATTACCAACCACACTTCGTTGCCATCCCACAGCGGGCCAATTGCGTTTAATGCTATGCGACGGCTTTGTTCTTTCTTCAAAAATAAATGCAGGGCGCCGGCACCAAGATCAAACCCATCCAGTATGGCATAGCCGCTGATGACAGCACCGAACACCAGGAACCACCATACGTTATAATCAATTCCTAAAAACATAGTTAATGCGACATTATAGGGTTATCTCTTTTGCTTCCTTCTTCAATTTGTTCTTTGGTACCGTAATCAACCGGTCCGTGCTGTATTTTTTTATTTAATAAATACAAAAACAAGATGAACAATAACAGGTAAACAACCATAAACATAATGAGCGAGAATAAAACCTGGTTTGCCGTAACCGATTTGGACAAAGCATCAGATGTTCGCAACAAGCCATACACCACCCAGGGTTGCCGGCCCATTTCCGCTGCAAACCAACCAGCCTGGTTTCCCATTTGCGGCAATAAAACAGAAAGGACAAATACGATCATCAACCATCGCTGGTCAAATAGTTTTTTTCTTCGCCATTGTATACATGCATAAAGCGTAAGAACGATCATTGCCACCCCAACAGCAATCATTAAATGATAGAATTGAAAGATTGCGTTTACCTGTTTTGGCCTGTCTTCTGCTTTAATTGCATTCAGCCCGGTTACGGGCTCATTGAAATTTCCATGTATTAAGAATGAAAGTCCGCCGGGAACAGATATACCATGCGTTGTTTTATTTTTTTGATTGACATAACCCAATAAAAACATATCTGCTTTTGCCGATGAATCATAATGACCCTCAAATGCTGCGAGTTTAGCCGGTTGATTGATTGAAACACCTTCTGCACTGCGATGCCCGGCGAATAATTGCGCCAATGAACAAAGGGTCGCCACAAGCAACGCAATTTTAAAAGATGGCCTGGCTATCTCGAGATGCTTTTTCTTTAAAATATACCATGCGTTCACACTTAATACAAGAAAAGCTCCCGCGAGAAACGCGGCGATCCATACATGAATTAACCTGTCTACACTGGAGGGATTGAACACCATCGCCCAGAAATCGGTTATCTCGGCTCGTGCTTCCATTCCTTCGCCCACAATATGAAAGCCGGCGGGTGTTTGCTGCCACGAGTTGGCAACGACGATCCATATCGCAGAAAACATAGAGCCAAGAAATACCATAATGCAGGAAATAAAATGCACAACACGGGTAACCCTGTGCCATCCAAAAATGAGAATACCCAGGAACCCGGACTCCAATGCGAAAGCGAATATTCCCTCTGCGGCAAGTGCACTGCCAAATATATCACCGACATATTTCGAGTAGGTGGCCCAGTTAGTTCCAAACTCGAATTCCATGATTATTCCCGTGGCTACACCAATCCCGAAAATGAGTGCAAAAATTTTAATCCAGAAACGGGTTATCTGTTCGTAAAGTTTATTACCGGTTTTCAAATACATTCCTTCGAAAACAACGAGCAGTAAACCAAGGCCAATACTTAACGGGGGATAGATATAATGGAAAGCGATAGTAAAAGCAAACTGAATGCGGGATAAAACTTCTACATCCATACTGTTTGTTTTTTACCCGCAGCGGATCACCGGCTTATTGTCTTTCACTTCACCAGGTCGTCTTAAGGTTCCTTTGACGAAGTTTTTTTGAAAACAGGTACTGTGCTGCAGGCTTCTCCGTACATAATACTTTTCGCGACGGGTCTTAATTTCTTTGTTATTTCCGTATAGGCAAATTCGCCAATGGGTAAATCACCGCAACCCTTTATCACTACCCGTTTATCAATATATTCTTCACTATTTAGTGCTTCGATATTTTTAATAAATAAATAGCGGTGTAATTCCTTTTCATCGCCCTGTATTATATCTGCGGCTACAGGTTGCACGTACGATACCACCAGCATATAAGCCCATATCGGAATGATTGCATCGGCTGTGCAGGTAACAGCCACATATTTATTTCTGAATTTTTCCCAGTCTTCTTTTTTCAGCGCCTCTCTGAAATCTTTTTCTTTCAGAATAAGCCCCATAAATAAATAATCTTTCAAATCAAACAGAACGACTTCCTGCCTTGGATAAAAATTTTCCAGGTCGATGGTAACCAGGCCGCTTTCTGCTACTTTATTTACAATTGCTTCACTCATAGTACTACTGTAAAATTAACACTCTAAACCGAGGATTGTTTATAGTACAGGCACAAAGAAAAACCGCCCCGGTTGTTTCGGAGCGGTTGAATATTTTCAGACTTTAAAATCAGAAAAATTTGGCCCGGTTATCCTTTATCGATGCAGTCTTCATCAATATCTGTGTGGGATATCCCTGGCGTTGTTTCAGGGTTTGTTCCAGTTGTTTACGCTGATCGTCAATATTTGCGTTGGCTACAGAAGTAGCGCTTACATTTTCAACTTTCACAGCAAATACGCCTTCCGATCCTTCTATAGCATCTGTTATTACCTTACTACTGTTGCCAGGGTTAAAGGAAGCGCCGATGACACGTGGTTCATAGCCAAAATTCTTTCCTCCGGTCATCCGCAGGCTGTCTGCTACCTGAACCGGTTGGTTCATTGTCGTAGCTACGGCTTCGAGTGTGCTCACTTTTCCTATCTTCTGTATTAATTGCTGCGCTTTTTTCCTCTTTAATAAAACAATCTCTACCATTGGCCTTGCCCTGGTTACTGACTGAACTCCTTCTTTATTTATATCGGTAACCGTTGCTACTATATAATTGTCACCCACGCGAACCGGCTGTAACACATCTCCTTTTGCTGCATTAAAAATTGCTTTGACCAAAGGTCTCGACACCAGCACCTGGTTAACAGCTGCATCACTTGCTTTTATGTCGCTGGCCAATAGTTTATTTAATCCCTTTGATCGAAGTGATTTTTCAAAATTATCATCAAAAGATTTCTGATCCCGACTATTGCCTGCAAACTGGTTGGCTGCATTGTTTACACTGTCATCTGTGGCACTGCTTGGATAAATGCTTTTTGTAACGTACGCCAATTTATAAGCGGGGGAATTTCCTTTCTGCGCCAGCACTTCTATATAATGGTAACCAAAGTCGGTCTTTACAACATCCTTATCGCCAACTTTATGACTAAAAATAAAATCATTAAACGGGGGAACCATTTGACCGACATAAACATTTTCATATAATCCTCCCTTATCCTTACTGCCCTGGTCGTCGGAAAATTTAACAACCAGCGAGTCGAAGTTGGATCCGTTCTTTATTGCTGTTGCAATACTATCTGCCAGTTTTTTCGCCGTGCTGTCTTCCCGGATCGGAACCATCTGGCCTTGCTGGTTTTGTTGCTGTGTACCTATTAATATATGTCTCACCTTTACAGTATCCGGCCATTGTTTTACCTCTATGGTTTTCGCTAAAGTATATGCGTTACCATCAAGGTATGGTCCGTACACAGAACCTACAGGGTTGTTAAGAATGGAATCTTTGTTCGCCGGCGGTAACGATTTGGCGGGTGTATACACATCATTAAATGGCGTTTCACTGCCTGATTTTACAACGTATGTTTTAATATCTGTGGCATCCCTGAATTCCTGTTTCATGCTTTCCAGCTTGTCTTTAACCAACACACTATCTGTATGATTAGGGCCTGCGTTGAATGAAACGTATTCTATACTTCTTGTTTCCTGGTCCTGTTTGAAGTCTTCTTTATGTTTATTGATATAATCTTCAATCTCGGCATCTGTTACTTTTACCGTGCTGTCCGCTATCGTTGTATAAGGAACTTTTACATAGCTTATTTTAGCTATCTGGCTATTATCAGTATTCTGTTTTTCTACAAACCACTTTGGAACATTGACAGAATTGGTCAATAGCGATGCATATTTTTCCATCATACGGCTAAACTCAAGGCTGGTCACGTATGAATTCAACTGTTGCCTGTCGCTTTCATTCTTACTGCGTTTCCATTGCAGCATAAACTGTTTAGCCTGGTTTACATCAAACTGGCCGGTCTTCTGGTCTGTGAACCGCTGTTTTAAATCCTGGGGAGGGTTGCTGCCGAATAAAATATCATTTATTTCATTTTTACCCATGCTTATTCCCAACCTGTCAAACTCTTCTTCTGCAAGTACTTTGGTGATTTCCTGGTTCCAAAGACCTTCGTTTACCTGCTGCCTACCCCTGTCGTCCATCGGGTAGCCCTGCTGCTGACGATAATCGGTTTCCGCCGCCAGTCTTTTATTGAACTCCAGGTAGTCGATCTTCTTTCCGTTTACAGACCCTATTGTTGTAGAACTGCCACTGAATATGTGGCTACGGCCTGTAAAAGCATCCATCAGGATAAAGCCCAGCAGGGCAATGGCAATAATAATCGCTGAAATTAAACCACCTCTGTCCCTGATTGTTTGAATAACTGACATAGTTGTTATATAGGATTAAAAAGGATGGCAAAATTAGGGGAAATATGGATATTAACAAATTGTGGAAAACGGTCAAAACCCTTGAATTGACTGATTTTGAGCCCTTTTTTCAATATTACTGATTCCAGGTTACCCACACTTTATTTTGCGTTAGGTAACGTGTAAAAGGAAATTTTAATTGTTTTGAATTTTTTATTCAAGGACAACTTTTTTTAAACAATGATACCTTGATTACTTCAAATTGATGTGAATATCCCGTTGTGAAACGTGAATATGGAACTGGAAAAGAATACAGTAATTAGCTACCGGCGCAATTGGATCAGTTTTGTTGTTAGAAGATCACAGTTTGTTCCATCACTATTAACCATGATTTCTTTTAATTATGCTTAAAAGTTTTACAAGACCAGATATTCACAGCGATGTTAAAAACTACCTGTAAGTGAACAAGGACGGGCATCCTGGTTGTTAATAATGCAAGAGTTGTTGTGGATAGGATAAAGATTTTTAGTTTATTAATTTTATAAAGGATAAGTTTTCCACGAATTCACAGCCATAATAATAATAGACTTTTTTTAAAAAATATATTATTATAATTATTATACAGAAGAGAGGGGTTGAAAAAATGTTTTTGAAAAATGATAGTTCCCGGTCGTAATATTGTCCTCCTTTAAAAAATTTCGCTATGGGTATTGAAACGCTGGCCGCTGCAAAAACGAATGTTGAAAAAAAAGGTTTTCTCGATGTTGACATAGATCCTTCGCTGGATTTGTTTTCTGAGATCGAAAGGTTGAAAAAGGAAAAGAATGCAGTGTTGCTGGCGCATTACTACCAGGATGCGGATATCCAGGATGTGGCTGATTATATCGGCGATAGTCTTGGTCTTGCACAGCAGGCACAAAAAACGAAAGCGGACATGATCGTTTTTGCAGGGGTACACTTCATGGCTGAAACGGCAAAGATTTTAAATCCAACAAAAAAAGTTGTTATTCCGGACCTCAAAGCCGGTTGTTCGCTGAGCGATAGTTGTCCGCCGCCATTGTTCAAACGATTCAAAGAGCAGCATCCGGATCATGTGGTCGTCAGTTACATCAACTGCAGCGCCGGTATCAAAGCGTTGAGCGACGTGATTGTTACCAGCAGCAATGCAAAGATTATTGTTGAAAGTTTTCCAAAAGAGCAGCCGATCATTTTTGCTCCGGACAAAAATTTAGGGGCATATATCAACAAAGTGACGGGAAGAAATATGTTGCTATGGAACGGTGCCTGTATGGTTCATGAAATATTCAGTCTTGAGCTTATTACAAAACTGAAAGTAAGGCATCCCGATGCAAAAGTGATAGCTCATCCCGAATGTGAAGAACCTGTTTTGAAGATTGCTGATTATATTGGTTCAACAACAGGCCTCTTGAAATTTACTCAAACTGATAGTGCGCAGGAATATATTGTTGCTACAGAAACCGGTATTCTTCACCAGATGGAAAAAGCATCGCCAAATAAAAAATTTATTCCTGCTCCTCCCAATAATGGTTGTGCCTGCAATGACTGTCCGCACATGAAATTGAATACGCTGGAAAAGCTTTATCTCTGTATGGAATATGAAACACCGGATATTACAATGGATGAGGAGTTGCGGCTAGCGGCGAAAAAACCCATTGAAAGAATGCTGGAGATAAGCGCAAAAGCAGGACTATAGTTTTATAAAACCGATAAGAGATTAACTACTTTCTCCTTTATCAGATCTCTTACCTTTCTGAAGTCTTCTTCATTCATATTTTTAGGATCAGGAATTTCCCAATCGAGAAAAACTTTTGACGGCATCCACGGACAAGCGTCGCCGCATCCCATCGTCACAACAGCATCGAATGGCGCATATTGTTCCACTTCACGCAGCGATTTGGAATGATGCATGGAAAGATCATAATTCAATTCCTTCATCGCGGCAATTGCTTTCGCATTTATTTTTCCTGAAGGACTGGAGCCTGCGCTATAACTTTCTATTTTATTTTCACCGTATAGTTTTGCAAACGCTTCACTCATCTGGCTGCGATTGCTGTTTTCTATGCAAACAAAAAGTATTTTCTTTTTCCGGTCAGACATTTATTAATACGGGATTATAATTTTATTAAACGATTGGCAGCTTCTTCCAGGGTTTCTTCTTTTTTTGAAAAACAAAACCGTACTACTTTGTTATCCGTACCAGCTTTATAAAATGCCGAAACAGGAATGCAGGCTACACCGTATTCTTTGGTTATGCGTATAGAAAAGTCTTTATCACTCTCATCGCTGATGCGGTCATATTTGAAACATTGGAAATAGCTTCCGTGGCTTGGTAATGCAGTAAACTTTGTTTGTTTTAATCGCGAGGCAAAGAAATCTCTTTTCTTTTGCATAAAGGGAGCAAGTGATAAATATGATTCTTTGTTATGAAGAAATGTAGCTAACCCAACCTGTGATGGTGAATGACAGGAAAAGCAATTGAACTGATGAACCTTCCTGAATTCGGCCATTAATGGAGACGACGAAATACAGTAGCCGAGTTTCCAGCCTGTGCAGTTATATACCTTTCCAAACGAAAAGTTGACAAAAGCTCTTTCCAGTAAATCCGGGTAACGGAGAATACTTTGATGAGCGATATTATCAAAAACAAGATGTTCGTACACTTCATCGCTGACGATAAATATGTTTGAATCTTTAACGATGGATCTCAATGCTGCAATGTCATTTTCACTTAGTACTGCACCGGTCGGATTATTCGGTGAGTTCAGCATGATCATTCTTGTCTTTGGCGTTATCCTTTGTCTTACTTTTTCCCAGTCGATTTTATAATCCGGAAAATCAAGGTTGATTAATATGGGTATAGCGCCATTCACTTCCACATTCGGGATGTAACTGTCATATGCCGGTTCAAATACGATTACTTCATCTCCCGGCTGCAATACCGTTGTTAATGCGGTATATATTGCATAGGTACCGCCGGGTGTTATTGTTATATCTGTATCAGGACTGATTGTTGTATTATAAAGAAACGCAACCTTTTCTGCGATAGCTTCACGTAATGGCAGGTAGCCTTGCATGGGAACATACTGGTTAAAGTCTTTTCGCATTGCTTCGTCTACAAGTGCGATCAATTCCTGGTTCATTGGAAAATCAGGATAGCCCTGGCCAAGGTTAATTGCATGATGTTTTGCGGCAAGAGCACTCATCACCGTGAAGATTGTTGTGCCCACATCGGGTAATTTGCTTTTGATAACAGGAACCATTTAGCAAAACAAATGAAAAAGATGGATTCGGGAAACTATTATAATTTCAGTCACTGGTTTAGATAATGACAAAAAAAGAAATCATTGCGGAGTTGAGATCCAACTATGCCCTGTTCGGCGATCTGATTACTTCACTTAATGAAGATGATTTTTCATATTCACCGGAAGGAAAATGGAATGCCGGCCAGCAGCTTGACCACTTGATCAGGGCAATATCGCCGCTGTCAATCGGATTGCGTCTTCCGAAGTTCTTAATTAGAGCATTATATGGCAAAGCAAACAGGCCATCTAAATCTTTTGACGAATTGGTAAAGAAATATAAATCAAAACTGGAAGGCGGTGGAAGGGCGAGAGGAAAGTTTATACCAGGGAAAATACAGTTCTATAATAAAAAGAAAAACATCAAAGGGTTGCTTGCAAAGATTGAACAACTTGTGAAAAATATCGACAGTTACTCGGAACGTCAGCTCGATACCTTTATTCTTCCACATCCTTTGCTTGGAAAGGTAACACTTCGCGAAATGATGTATTTCACCATTTATCATGCTGAACATCATCGTAAGCAAACGATAAGCAATGCAGGAAAATGAGAAATTACTTTTTGCTCTTTAGCCGTAGCGCTTTTTGCTTTGCCCTTTTTTCCCTGTCTGAAATAGAATTGTTGGGCAGCCCCATGATCAATCCACGACAGGCCGGCGATCCGCAGTTGCAATGGAAAGGCTCCATACTTTTATCGAGGAATGTTGCGTAATCAAGCGTAAGCTCTTCGCCTTTTTCTATTGGCCTCAGTGCATACAGTGTAAGTCCATCATATATTGTATTGGCGTCACAACTATGATTTTGCGGTGCCCAGCCCGATGGATCTTCATCCCAGAGAATATAAACTTCATTACTTACCGGGTATGCGTAGCGACGGAACATTTCTTTTTCATCCTCTCCCCAATTTTTATCAACATGACGTTTTGTAACCAGGCGCTGCAATCTTTCTTCTCCTTTGAAAATTATTTCTCCTTTAGCAATGGTTCTGTTTGCATAAATCCCGAAGCCCGCGATCGAGTTGCCTTTCATTACATATGCCTTCTTATTACGCTCATGCCGGGCAATGCCTTCGGCAATGATGTGCCGGAGAAATCCTGCCTGGCCAATACCGTCATATTTTAATACAAAATCAGCCGAGCCTTCATAACCGTCTGTATAGAATACCGAGCAGGTAAAGTTTATTTCCAGGAAATAGATTTCGTTTTTATCATTTACCCTGAAATCAAGACGGGCATAACCTAGGCCATTAAAACCCTTAAATATTTTCTCGGCCGCAAGCCTTAACTCAATATCCAATATAGGATCAGCACAAGGAACATTACAATCAGGATGAAGTTCAGATGTTTTTAAAGCATATGTTTTAAATTCTCGTCCTTCCGGAAACAGGTATTCAACCGGTTTAAAAACGGTACAGCTCTTTTCTGTTGTATTAGCGGCGACAAGAACGGTAAACTCCCTTCCTGAAATATATTCTTCTACCAATAAAGGACCATACTCTTCAATGATGCTTTCTGCTTTTGCTATCAACTCCTTTTTATTATGTACCAGCGAATGCTCATCAACGCCGAGACTGTCTCCAGCTTTTGCGGGTTTTACAAACAAAGGAAATTTGAGATAACGAATCGCCGCATTTATGTCCTGAACCTTTTCAATCAATGCATAGGCAGGTATCTTCACACCTTCGCAGTGTGCGACATATTTCATCAGCTCTTTTGGGGGATCATAGAGCTTGCTGGTTGGACCGGTGAATGGAAGATTCAATAACTCCAATGTGTAAATAACATCTATTGACGGTACTTCCCATTCAAGGTAACCTTCGCAAAGGTTTACAAAGATGTCGTAGTTCTTCTTGCTAAGCTCCTTTAATTGTTTGTAGGTAGTTAGCTTATTCAGAAATACAGTATCCACTTCATCACCGGGAACCAGTGGTGCAAGATTACGTGGTGGATCGTAATGCTGATAATCTACTGCGGAGGTAGAATAATCTGGTTGAAGCACACAAATCTTCATTAGCCGATTTTTTATATTGACCGGTTCCTGTATCAATTTTCTTAATTGAACAGTAAAAGCCGGGATAAAAATTATTGATGAGAATGCCGGGCAATGGCTTCTTCTATTACTTCTGACACCAATTGTGTAAATGATTTACCGGATACGCGCAAAATAGCGCCGATAGAAGTATAATCTTCATCTTCGCTTAATCCGCATTGTGCATTTACTTCAAGCATGTAAAGATTTCCTGTTTCCGCATCCATTCTTATATCCAGTCGTCCATATCCCTGTCCACCAACCGCACAATATGCATCAAGAGTCAATCTTTTCAGCCGCTCAATCAATCCGGCTTCTTTTGGTAAAAAGTATTCATAGAAGTTTTCATTACCGGGCATAGGAGATTCTTCTTCATAAATTTCCCACAACCTGTCAAAAGACAGCATGCGTTCTTCATCCGGTAATGATTTGTGAAATATGCGTTCAACGGGTTCGTAGATAATGCAGTTTTCGGGCCTGTCAGATGAGCCTATAATAAATGTAGTAAATTCCGGCCCTTTAATAAACTGTTCGGCAAATAAACCATCGGCCAACAGGTTCCATCCATGATAGCCTGTCTTTAATTCTTTAACCCGACCCATCATGTCGCGCGGGTTGTTCACCACGTTCTTGACCGAAAGCCCCATACTGCCGCCGGATACTGCGGGTTTGATGATAACAGGCGTTCCCAATTTTTTACAAAGACCGTTGTATGATTTCTCCGATCCGTTAACCAGGCCCCACCGGGCTGTAGATATACCGGCTTTGTCAAAAGCCGTCTTCATCGGGATCTTGGAAGTGGTAATAGTATAATAGTGTACATCCGAGCCGGTATAAATAAGATTGTATTTATCCAATTCTTTTATAACGGATACACCGGGCGTACCATTTACTTCATCGCCATCGCAAAGATTAACGACCAAAGGCAGCGTTCCATTGACAGACGAGGCGATTGTAAAGATTACCTGTTTATAATTATTCATTGTAACAGGTTGCCATTTCCAGTCTGCCTTTAATTCATTAAAGACTTTGGTATACTCTGCAAGGCTTTGTGTGAAATCGTAGTAATGCTGAAGGTTTGGGTCTTCTGTTTCCAGATGTGGAAACAGCACCCAAAACTTATATTTTCTTATATCAATATTGCCTGCAGCGGTCATGCAATGATATTGCTTTGAGAGCGGGCTCTCAGCTTTTGCTGTATAAAATCTGTCAACTGATAGTTCTTTAATACCTCATCGGAAAGATGAGAAGCACCCTGTATCGTTCCAAGACAACTTGCACTACCGCAGCAACAATCGAATGGTTGAGCCATATCCCATTCAGATGATGGATAGAAGAAGGTCATCTCTTCTCCCGGCTGAACGGGTTTAAGACAAACAACTTCTAATGTTGCTGTATTAAAGAATATATTAGGTGAACAGCTATGGTTTGTGTAGCGCAGGTATTCGGGCAGTATAGAAATATGTTCTTTATCATCTAACTGAATCGTAAGATAAGTAGCATGAGGTAAAATCGCTTCAGGATAGAATTTCGCAAGAACATCGCCCGGTTGAAATGATTGTTTTGCATGCAGAGATTTGGCGCCGCTGTCTGCCGCCTGTCTTACTTCTGCAATGTCTTCGGAAAATACAATGTCATACGACAGCTGGTGAAGTGTAGAGGAGTTCATATTTGAATTTAATGGGTTGACGAGTAGATTTTATTCATCGAAACTATAAGCAGTTTGTTAAGGTGTAGTAGGTTAGTAATCGTTATGAACAAAGCCTGAACTATATAAAAAGCTATAATTACACAAACCTATCTATTATTTTATAATAAACCAACAATATAATCAAATAATAATTGCAGTTACTTCGATTTCCACAAGGTATTCACGTTCTATTAATCCCTTTACTTCAATCATACTGTTACATGGCTTAATGTCAATAAAGAATTCACTATGGGCTTTGGCATATTCCTGCCATCTGGATATATCAGTAACAAACATTCTTACCCGAACAACATCTTTCATAGATGAACCTGCATTCTGCAATGTCTTTTCAATTTTTTGATAGATATACCGGGTTTGCTCATAAGCATCATTGATGCCTATTACATTGCCATCTGGCCCTGAAGCCACAGTGCCAGAGACTTCTATTGTATTGCCCACCTTAACTGCACGACTATAACCTACTATATCTTCCCACTTTGCTCCGGATGAGTAATTAATTCGCTTCATCATCATTATTGTTTTATTTCAATGTTGGTTGCCTTGATCAATGATTCACCATTTATTCTTAAGAACACCTGGGTCATTGTTGCCACATCTTTTTGACAATAAGTAACTATACGTTCAATATTGCTTTCCTTCCAATATACTTCCCATACCATACTGCCATCAATATCATCTTTAGAAGTAGGTATGTCCAATGATTGTGCTAACAGGTTTAATGATGTATAACTCTTATAGTCACCGAATTTCCATAACTCCAGTGTATCAAGATGGTTTACTTCCCATGGCTTTTTACCGGATACCTGCAGAAGAAACGGGATGGGCATTGCATTAATGATCAATCGACGGCATAAATAAGGGAAATCAAACTCTTTACCATTATGAGCGCACAAGAACCTGGAAGCATCAATGGACCATTTATTCAACATTTCACAAAACTGGTAAAGCACCAGCTTTTCATCACTACCATAAAAGCTTTTAATAATTAGCTTCTTATCATCATTGCCGCCGGTTACAACGCCGCAACTGATGCAGATGATCTTTCCGAATTCGGCATAAATACCGGCCCGGTTATAAATTGATTCACTGGTTTCGTCTTCTTTATTTCGTATAAGATAAGAGGCTTTATGATCCCAAAGGTTTTTCCAAGCTTCGGGCAAGTCAGTATAAGCAGAATATTGAGGAACTGTTTCTATATCGAGGAAGAGAATGTTGCTTAACGGTAACAGCGGCATAAACACATTTAGCCCCAAATTATAAAAAGAACACTATTTATGTATCAGGTTCATGAAAATAATAGTTGTTCTACGCCCCTTCTATTAAGCCGATACGATTTCCAAATGGATCTTCGACTATAGCTACTTCAATTGTTCCTCCCACATTAGTTTTTTGTTGAATAAGTAACGCTCCTGATGTAACAAGCTTTTCAGATGCAATTAATACATCATCGACGGCCCAATAAGAAATGGAATGATTACCCGGGGTAAAATGAGAGCCATCGGGATCAAGGCCAAGTTCATATCCATTTATATCAAAGCCAACATAAAATGGTTCATCAAAGTATGGTTGCACGCCGGTTGCCTTTATATACCAGTTCTTAGCGGCTTCGATATCTTTTGCGTGGTAGATAACAGTTCTTAATTTTTTAAACATAAAAGAGAGTTGACTTTGGTGTAGGTACCCGGTCGTTTTACATTCTTAATTATTCGATTGTCCGGGCTTTAAAAAAGTTGCAACTTATTTTGACAGGTTCATATAGTCTATTACCATATTACAGAAAGCTTTTATGCCAGGTTTCATTCCACTTTCATCTATAACGAAATCGGGGGTATGGTGCGCAGCGGTTTTTGCAGGGTCAGCATCTTTTCTCATGCCGCCAAGAGAAAAGAACAAAGAAGGAACCTTGTCGGCAAAGAACGAAAAGTCTTCAGAGGCTGTTTGCGCATCCATCTCCTGCACATTTGCTTCACCAACCGTTGCTATTAAAGATGGGATCATTTTTTTTGTAAGAGCGGGATCATTATAAGTAACGAGAGTTTTGTTATCGATGGTTACTTCGGCTGTTGCGCCGGAGGCTTCGGCAATTTTGGTTGCTGTCAGTTTTATTTTCTCATGAATGTCGGTGCGCATTTTTTTATCCAATGTACGGATGGTGCCTTTCAGGTCTACCATTTCAGGAATAATATTGGGACGAACGCCACCGTTAACTATACACACGGATATTACGGCCGGATTTTTTGTGAGTTCTATTTGACGGCTGACGATTGTTTGCAGACCATTAATTATCTGGGCAGCTATCACAACCGGGTCGATTCCAAACCAGGGCATTGAACCATGAGATTGTTTACCTTTTATTTTTATATCGAACCAATCTGAAGCAGCCATTGCTCCACCGGCTCGGTATTGTATTATACCAACGGGAGTTTGAGCGGCGATATGCAGCCCAAATATTACATCGACCTTTGGGTTTTCCAGTACACCTTCTTTTATCATGAGCGGTGCACCGCCTTCTTCTCCTTCTGGCGGTCCCTCTTCTGCCGGTTGAAAAATAAACTTTATCGTTCCTTTGAGTTCGTTCTTAATAGACGAGAGCACCTGTGCTACACTCATTAATATCGCCACATGTGTATCGTGACCACATGCATGCATCACGCCGACTTCTTGTCCATTATAAGTTCCTTTTTCTTTAGAAGCGAATGGTAAATCTACTCTTTCGGTAACAGGTAAAGCATCCATATCTGCCCTAAGGCCAATACAGGGACCCGGTTTGGAGCCCCGAAGTATACCAACCACGCCGGTCTTAGCTATTCCCTCTTTTACTTCAAGTCCTAAAGAGCGCAGGTAGTCTGCTATAATTTTTGATGTTCTTATTTCCCGATTGCTTAATTCGGGGTGTTGATGAAAATCTCTGCGCCATGTAATACATTGCGGTTCTATTTTGTCGGCAGCAGCTGAAATCTTTTGTCTTATTACAGTGATATCTTTTTGTGCATGGACGAGAAAGGAAACAAAAAGGAAAGAAGTAAAAACTAAAAGACGTCTCATTTGGATAATTTTTATGAATTTACATGATCTGATATTTACGATTGAATAAATATTCTTTATTATTGGTATAATATGTTGCTTCGGCACTTCACATTTTTAAAGACAGTTTTTTTCTACAGTTTAACCGCATTTGGCGGGCCGCAGGCGCATGTGGCGATGATGATGAAGACGTTTGTAAAACAAAGATCTTATATCACCGAAGAGGAACTTATTGAATACAATGCATTTTGTAATCTTTTACCCGGAGCGTCATCTACACAAACGGTCACTCTTATTGGATATAAACTTGGTGGCGTTTCACTCGCGGTGCTTACGTTGATAATATGGATTGTTCCCGCCTGCATTCTTATGGGTGCGTTCTCATTCTTTCTTCATTTTATAGATAAGAAGGCATTGCATACCGATGTATTCAAATTTGTTCCGGCAATGGCGGTGGGCTTTTTATTGTATGCATGCGTAATGGCCTTTCATGTTTCGATAAAAAATTTAGTGACATGGTGTATTATGGTTGTTTGTACAATTGCCACATATATTTTATTTAAGCAGCCATGGATATTTCCCTTGCTCATTGTTCTCGGAGGAATAACAACGAACCTCAGTCACAAACGAATTCCGCAGGTAGAACAAAAACCGGAGAAAATAAAGTGGTGGAATTTTTGGATGTTTGGTTTCATATTTCTTATAGCAGGTTTTTTGAGTGAGTCGGCAAGAAAGAATGATTGGCCCGATCGTAAACCATTAAACCTTTTTGAAAACACATATCGTATGGGCAGCCTGGTGTTTGGTGGTGGCCAGGTATTGATGCCGATGATGTATGAGCAATTTTGTATAAGGCCAATTGCCGTGCAGGAAAAAAAGGGAGAGGATATAAACCGTATTGTTATTGATAAAGAAGATATGTATACGGGAATGGGTATTGTAAGAGCAATGCCGGGACCTGTATTTTCAATTGCATCTTTCGCGGGCGGAATGGCGTTGAAAGATGGCGGTGCAAATATGCAACTGTTAGGTTGCATAATAGGAACGATAGGAATTTTTTTACCCAGTGCGTTGCTTGTTCTTTTTTTCTTTCCTATCTGGCATAACATGAAAAAGTATGCAGCTGTGTATCGGTCATTGGAAGGAATTAATGCCGTTGTTGTTGGAATCTTAATTGCGTCTACCTTTTACATCATGAAAGATGTGTCGATCATTGAAGCAAAGGCAATTAGTTTAATAAATATAATTGTAATCGTGGGAACGTTTTTATTGTTGCAGTTTACACGATTGGCGCCGCCCTTAATAGTTGCCTGCTGTTTGTTACTGGGATATTTATTTTAGCAACTTCCGGTAATACCGGTTTTGCTCTATTTCTTCATTCACTTTTTCCGGTACCAGGTAGCGGATAGATTTTCCTTCGTTTATTAATTTCCGGATCTCTGTGGCGGAGACCTCCAATAGGGGTGCACTCAATATAGTAGGAGTAATATTGAAATAGGGTGCAGGTTCAGATCCAATTCGCTTATATATATATATGGAGTAGTTTTTTACAATTACCTCATAGTTTTTCCATTTCGGAAGATTCTGGTAACTATCACTTCCCATTATTATTGAGAATTCATAATCAGGATATTTTTCAGTCAGGTAAGCAAGGGTGTTAACTGTATAGGATGGTCGCGGGAGTTTAAATTCAATATCAGAAACGAGAATCCGATTGTCATCTTCGGTAGCTAATTTGGCGAGATGAAGACGATCGTATTCATTTAGCAACGACGAACTGAGTTTGAGAGGGTTTTGAGGAGAGACGATCAGCCAGATTCTCTTTAGCTCCGTTTCATTTAATATATGGTTTGCGATAATGAGGTGCCCGATATGAATGGGGTTAAAGGAGCCAAAATACAGACCGACTTTCATTATGGATTGAAAATCAATTGTTTACTTTTACTAAAATGTTTTCGGCCTCAGTTAGCCTTAAACTTAAGCGATAGCCGGCAATTGTTACGGAAATGGGTCCGCCCATTGGAGCGACTTGTTCAAGGAGGATCTGCTCACCGGGAACACAGCCCATTTCCATGAGTTTAATAAAGATATCACTATCCCGGAACTCACAAATAGTACCTTTTTGCCCTGGCTTTAATTCGGTTAGTTTCAAGATCTTTTCTATCACCATAATAAAAAACAAATCTACTCCGGATGAATCTTAAATGTTTACGAATTTTGAAATTATGTTCAAACCGCAACAGGGGGTAATTAAATTCTTTTTCTTATCCAGATCTATAACATTGAAGAGAAGAAAAGAGTTAAAGCATTTTATAATTAAATTGATAAAGAGGGAAGGATATAAGGTTGGGACGATTAATTATATCTTCTGTTCAGATGATTATCTTCTGGACATCAATCGCAGATATTTAAATCACGACTTCTACACCGACATTATCACATTTCAATTATCCGGGAAAAATCAGAGAATAGAAGCAGAAATCTATGTAAGTGTAGACCGGGTAAAGGATAATGCCTCAAATGTCGGTGAAAAGATAGCGGTTGAACTGCATAGGGTTATTTTTCACGGCGAGCTTCATCTTTGTGGTTATAAGGACAAGAGTAAAAGGGAAATTGGAGCTATGCGAAAAAAGGAGGCTCTATACCTCGATGAATATCTCTAGGTTTCACGGGACACTGTTTCACTAAGAAACAGTGTCCCGTGAAACCTTATCTTTGTGAAAACCTTTCTATGGCGAGAAAAAAATGGCAGGCTAAAACTGAGGTAACTCCGACGATACTCGAGTCCAGGGAAAAGCGGAAATGGCAAATTAATTTGAGGAGATATGTGTTGGAGCAAAGTCCATGTCCTCAGTATGCTCCATATTTCGGACTCGATATCCTAAACATTCGAAAATGGTTTGAGTATCAATTTGAAAACGGATTGACCTGGGAAAATTTTGGTGAGAAGTGGCAGTTTGATCATGTTATTCCGGTCACCTACTTTGACCACAATGATGAACAGGAGCTTCGTTTGTGCTGGAATTTTACAAATATCAGGGTGGAACCCCTGCAGATGAATAAGAATAGGGGGAACAGAATAGACGTCCTTGGGGCAAAATCATATTTCGACGAATTGCACAAAAGGACTAACTACCCCATAACAAAAGAACTAAGAGACAAAATTACCAAAATTGAATTGTCTGAACTGATGAGTTCCGGACCCCAGCAAAAGTTTCTCGACGATCACAAGGATTACCTGGCCCATATCGAAAATTATTCTGCTTTCGAATTTGAACTTTTAAATCACGGCCGATCCATTGATGATATTAGTGTGGAGATGGAATTTCTAAGGAAAAATA
>Ga0207689_10000665_pt1 | contig 32784 bp, 26 predicted proteins | sample KBSMisM52_FD_184312 | JGI IMG/M metagenome (GOLD analysis project Ga0207689, IMG submission 184312) | Miscanthus rhizosphere microbial communities from Kellogg Biological Station, Michigan, USA - KBS Miscanthus M5-2 (SPAdes) (version 2) | ecosystem: Host-associated > Plants > Roots >...
CGACGGGACGATCAGCGGCACCATCGCCAAGCAGGTGTTCGAGATCATGCTCGAAACCGGCGAAGGCGCCGGCCAGATCGTCGAAAGCCGCGGCCTCAAGCAGACCAGCGACACTGGCGCGATCGACGCCGAGATCGACAAGATCCTCGCCGCCAATGCCGACAAGGTCGCCGAGTACAAGAGCGGCAAGCAACAGCTGTTCGGCTTCTTTGTCGGTCAGACCATGAAGGCGATGGCCGGCAAGGCCAACCCGCAGATCGTCAACGAAAGGCTTCGGGCGAAGCTCGACTAACCCTGACAGGTCTTGAGGAGGTCGGTCGCCATCGAATCGAGCACTCGGGCGAACGCGACGTCCATCGCTTTTTGCAGCAGTGACGGTCCCGTTCCCCAATAGGGCATTCGGGAATTACCGCCGCGGTAGGACGCTTCGGTCGTTTGCCCCCTTGAGTTCGTCACCTGCATCTTGAACACCGCACTGGCGCTGACGTTCGCATTCGTGTTGGTGATCCAGGCAGTGGTGAGATCGATCTTCGCCGTCGCCGTGTCCGGGGTATCCGCCCGTTCCTCGAACGCGACTGCCAGCCCGCGCGTGTTTAGTGCTTCAACAATGGATTTGAGCCAGGCGGAACGGTCCTGCGGCGCGTAGATCGGCCGCCGCTCGTAAACCCCGATCATCTCCGGGCTCCGGCGAACGTCAGTCAAAGCGACGATCCTGACCGGGCAGCGCGCGGCATTCGCAGTGAGCTTCACCGCGCTCGCTTCCTGATTGTCAAACGTGGCACTCAACGTCATCGGCCTCGGTAGCGCCCAGGCCGCAGCCGGATATCCGCTGGCGAGCACAAGGCCCGCCAGCAGGATTGGTCGTCTACGCATGTTCAGCGAAGCGGCGTGATTTGGGCAAAGCCGAAGCCCGTCCAAAGCAGCGTCGAACCGTCGCTGGTCGGTTGCGGCCGGCCGAAATATCCGGCGGCCATGATCCGCTTGTTCTTCTTGTCGCGGTTGAGCGCGTCCCCATCGGCGGCGGTCATCGCCAACAAGCGCGGAGTCAGCTCCTGAAGCTTGTTGAAGGCCTGCGACAAAGCGGCGCGGGTCAGCTTCCCATTGTCCGCAGCCCAGCGAGCGGCATTGGCTTCCTTGTCCTTGCTTGCATCGGGCAGCGAGACGATGCTCGCCACCGAGCCGCTGTAGACCAGATACTTCGGCTGCAGCCGCTTCTCGGGCTTGCTGGCCTGAGGCACCGACTTCGCCGCAACCTCGATCCGTTCGATGACCCGAACGGCGTCGAAGTTCGGCGACAGATCGTAGGAATATTCGACGAATGCGGTCTCGGCATTGGGATTGGTGTCGAGATACGCGCTCTTTCCGGCCGGCGAGCTGTCCTTGCTGAAGCTGGCATCGGTCGCTGTCCGGTTCCAGTCGGCCTTGGCGAAACCGGCTTTTGCGGCGGCGATCGCCAGGGCGTCGGCATCGACGTCGGCCACCGCCGTCCGGACCGGCGTGATCAGCGCTTCCGCCTTCTTTGCGCGGGCCGAATCCATCGCGGCGCCGATCAGGCCGCCAAGCAGGCCCCCACCAGTATAGACAGCGGCATTCGACGGATTGATATCCGACTTGAGTTCGGACTGGGCGACCATCACGTGAAGCGACCGGCCACCGGCAACGGCGACGTTCTGGCCGGTGGCGGCAGGAGTCGCGGCAACGGCAACGGCGGCCTGGTCCTGCGCGGTGGCAGGCGATGCTGACAGGAAGGCCACGAGAGACATGCCGAGCACGCCCGAAAAACTCTTAATCACAATTAGTTCCCCCTTACGTCCGCCCCTCATTCGGCGGTGCGATTGGTCTAAGTCAGCGTTTCAGGAAGGACAAGCGGGCTTCATGTACGTCGCTTCGAAAGTAGCGGCTTACGTCTCGCGGCTGTCATGCTAGGCGCTCAAACGGATTGAAATCGGCTGGAGGTTTCCCGATGCGCTCGAAGTTGTTCGCTGCGATGGCTGCTTGTTTATTGCCGGCGATGGCTTGCGCCGAGGCGCCCGCCGAACCTTCCCGAGCCGGCCCCCCCAAGCTCCTGGTGATTATCTCTATCGACCAATTCTCGGCCAACTTATGGGACGAGTACCGGCCCCAGTTCACGGCCGGCCTTGCCCGAATTGGACAGGGCGCGGCGTTCCATAACGGCTACCAGAGCCACGCGGCGACCGAGACCTGTCCTGGTCACTCGACCATCCTCACCGGAGACCACCCCTCCCGCACCGGGATCATCGGGAACATCTGGATCGATCAGAGCGTGAAACGGTCCGACGTCAGCATTTATTGCGCCGAAGACGAAAACGTCCAGGGTAGCTCGTCCGCATCCTATACGGTGTCGCCCGGTCACCTTTTGGTGCCGACTTTGGGCGAGCTCCTGAAGCTGGCTCGTCCTGGCAGCCGCAATGTCGCCGTCGCCGGCAAGGACCGTGCAGCCGTGATGATGACCGGGCATGACGTCGACCAGCGCTGGTACTGGAACGGCAAGCAGTTCGTGACCGACCACAAGGGCGCTCCGGTACCCCAAACAATTCTCAAGGCGAACGATGCGATCGGCAGGGCACTCAACGAATACCGCCAGCCGATGACCTCAACGCCATACTGCCTGTCCAAGGCGCGGGCGATCAAGATCGAGAATAGCGAAAAGACGGTCGGCGGCGGCCTGTTTGCGCGCAATGCGCAGGACGCTGCTGCGTTCCGCGCCTCGCCCGAACTCGACGGCGACACGCTCGCGATTGCGGCAGGGCTCGTTGATGAAATGAAGCTGGGCCGCGGAGCCGATCCCGATGTGCTCGCCATCAGCCTGTCGGCCACCGACTATGTCGGCCACACCTACGGGACCGAGGGTGAGGAGATGTGCCTGCAATTGCTCGAGCTCGACCGCGAAGTCGGCGACTTCCTGAAGTTCCTGGACAGCCGCGGGGTGGACTATGCCGTGGCGCTCACCGCGGATCATGGCGGGAAGGACGTTCCGGAACGCGAACGCCTCGTGGGCGTGCCGGGAGCCAAACGCGTCGATCCTGCGCTTGCCGCCGGGACGATGGGGTTGAAGCTGGTGAAGCAGCTCGGCCTCAACGGCTTCGGCCTGCTCGGCGAGGGCACTTCGGGAGATATGTATATCGACCGTGGCCTGGCGCCACGCGACCGCGAGCGGCTGCTTGCCGCGGCTGTCGCGGCCTACAGGGCGCACCCGCAGGTCGAGGCCGTCTTCACCGCCAAACAGCTGTCGGCAACGCCGGTCGCGACGACCCCGCCGACACAATGGAACCTGATCCAGCGGGCGCGGGCCAGTTACTATCCCGGTCGATCCGGGGACTTCGTCGTCCTGCTCAAGAAGGACGTCACACCGATCTTCGACACGAGCTATTATGTCGCGACCCACGGCAGCGTCTGGGATTATGACCGCCGCGTGCCGGTGCTGTTCTGGCGACCCGGGATGTTACCGGCGCCGAGCGAGGCGGCGGTCGAAACGACCGACATCATGCCGACCCTCGCAGCCTGGATCGGGCTGCATATCGCTCCTGGATCGATTGACGGGCATTGCCTCGCCGGCGTCGTCGCTTGCCCGGCCCGCCAAGCCGGTGGAACTGAGCGCGGCAAGCGTTAAGCATTTAAAATCACTTGCATTTAATCGAATGATTGGAGAACCTCCGCTGGCACAAGCGGGGAGGCGAGAGTCATGCGCAAATCGGGTGTCGCACTCGCACTGGCGCTCAGCCTCGCGACGAGCGCCTGCGTCCAGACCCGCCAATATGCCGACGTCCAGTTCACGCCGCCCAAGGGCGACTACAGGCTTCTGGTTCTCCGCCCGGATGTCTCAGTCGGTTCCCTGACCACCGGAGGACTGGTCGAAAATCGCGCCGACTGGACCGAGCAGGCGCGAGCTAACATCATCGCCGCTCTTCGCGCGCAACAGGCCGGGCGCGGCGGCAAGGTCCAGATCCTTGAGCGTCGGAACCAGCTGGCGGGAGCAAGCGAGCAGGAAGTCGCCGACTTCGAGCGTCTGTTCTACGCCGTCGGCGAGTCCATCGTGATCCACAAATATCTCGGTGACTATTTGCCGACCAAGCGGCGCCAGGGGCTCGACTGGACGCTCGGCGAGGACGCCGTCCAGCTCGGCCGCAAAAGCGGCTACGATTACGCCCTTTTCATGCATGCCGAGGACCAGGTCGCATCGGGCGGCCGCATCGCCTTGGGGATCCTCGGCCTTGCCGGCTGTGCAGTCGGCTTCTGCGCGCCGAACATCGGCGGGGCGACGCAGCTCGATTATGCCGGGCTCGTCGACCTTAGGACCGGCGAAGTCGTGTGGTTCAACGTTGTCCGCGCGGGGAGTGAGATTCCCGGCATAAAGTTCGGCGACCTCCGAACGCCCGAAGGCTCGGCGCAGATGGTCGAGCGGCTGCTCGGGCGGATGAAGCCTGGCCGGGAAGTTCGCCGGGCGCAGGAAGCACCGAAGAGCTGATGTGCAGATGCTGCCCTGGACTGAACCGGCGTTCGCTGCTGGCGGGCGGCGCAGCTGCTGCTGCGGCGCTGACGACCGGCCGGGCTGAAGCACGTATCCTGCCTAAGGACATGGTTCCCCTCATTGGCCCCGGCTTCCGCCCGGTCGACAAAGACGAGCAAGGCATCTGGCAGCTCATGGACCGTGCCGAAGAGGAGATCGCCGGGTCCAATCTCCTCATCACCGATCCCAGGCTCACCTTGTATCTTAAGGAAATCATTGGACGTGTCGGCGGGCCGGCAGCGAAGGATTTTCGAATCTATCTCGCACACATTCCGGACTTCAATGCGATGATGTTCCCGACCGGCTTTGCGGTGGTCTTCTCCGGGCTGCTGCTGCGCATGCGCAACGAGGCGCAGCTGGCCGGCGTCATCGCGCACGAGTCGGGCCACTTCCTGCGCCGGCACCAGATCCGCTCGTGGCGCGACCAGAGGCGCAAGACCGACATTTTCTCGATCGCGGCGATGGCTGCGGGCGTCGGCGGGGCCGGCGCTGGAGTCTATCTCGGCGACTATGTCCAGCTCGCCCAGCTCGGCACCTTGCTCAGCCTGTTCCAGTACAGCCGCGAGATGGAGGCCGAAGCCGACGCCATGGGCGCGCGCCTAATCGCCGAGGCCGGCTACGAACCAACGGAGATGTCGGCCATCTGGCAGCAGCTGATCGGCGAGGAGACGGCGAGCGCCCGTTACCGGCGCAAGCACCGCCGCCGCGGCTCGCTCTTCGACACTCACCCTTCCGAGCCCGCGCGCATGGCTGACCTCAAGATCGACGCCGAGGAAGTTCGGCAGACCGGCCACACCTATGAAGTCGGCAAGGAGCGCTACCTCGCGACCATCGCCGGCATTCGCCCGACCCTGCTCGACGACCAGGTGAAGCTCAACGATCCAGGGGCGAGCCAATATCTGATCGAGACGCTGGCGCAGGACGGCTGGAACGGATTGCTGCGCTATTACGAGGGCGAAGTCTGGCGGCTCCGCAACCGCCGCGGCGACGATGTCCGGGCCGGCCAGAGTTACGCTGCCGCGGTCGGCTATCCAGATGCACCGGCCGACGCGTGGCGCTGGCACGGGATTAGCCTCATGAAGGCCGGACGCGGCGCGGAGGCGAAATCGGCCTTCGCCCGATACCTGACCATGAAACCCGACGCAGCGGATGCCGCCTGGGTGCGGCAGATGATCGGCTGAGGAGCGACTTTAATGAAGCTTGCCAGGAAATTCGCGCTTCTTGCCGGATTGTCACTGCTTCCCGCTTGTTCGACGATCGGCGCGGGAGACTATGGCTACAGCAGCTATGCCCTCGTTGAGGTCCGGCCCCGTGCAGTCGGCGACGGTTCGCTGACCGTCACTCCACCGCGGCCCTATAACCGGCATCGCTCGATCCTCTGGCAGGATGTCGGCGATGTCGAAGACTGGACCCAGAACGGGCCCTACCTCGACGGGATCAGTTTTGTCTCCGGATTGAAAAGCGGCCGCTACCTCGTCCGCCAGAGCAAGCGCGCCGACCAGCAGGTGCCGAAGTTTCGCTCGGACATGACTCCGCCCGAAATCGCCGCGATGCTCGAGAGTCTTTATCGCGTTCGCGGCAGCGCCGTCGAGTTCCGGACGCTCTCGCTACAACCGCGGCCGTTCCTTGGGACGAACGGCTTCCAGCTTGATTACGAACATCTCGACAGCGACGAGCTGTGGCGCAAGGGCCGGGCGGTCGGCGCCGTCATCGACGGCCAGCTTTACCTGATCCTCTTCGATGCGGCGCGCTCGCATTATTACGCGACGATCCTGCCCGACTTCGAAGCGATCGTCGCGTCCGCCCGGCTGCGGCCTTAGCCAACCGGCGAGATCGGTCCGGGCGAGGGGTCGTTTCCAGGACCAGGCGGGGAGGGGACGTCGATGTTGGGGTCTCCGCCCGGCTCCTCGGGAGGAGGCGAGGGTGGCTGCGGCGGTTGAGGGGGTTGAGGTGGTTGCGGCGGCTCTGGAGGCACGGGCGGTTCGGGCGGCGGCTCTTGCTGCATTGCGATTCTCCTTGGACCCACAACGAGCGCCATCGCCCCGGGTTGCCCACGCCGGCATCCTTGCTATAGGCCGCACCTCCTTGGGCCGCGCGCGCGTGGCGGAACTGGTAGACGCGCTGGATTTAGGTTCCAGTATCGCAAGATGTGGGGGTTCGAGTCCCTCCGCGCGCACCATCGCAGGCGCGCAGCAAGTCCTAAGGAGACAAGCGATCGCCCGCGGCATTTAGATTTTTTGGGAAGTTTTGAGCAGTGACTAGCAAGACCGTCGAGACTGAGAACCAGGGCCTTAAGCGCGCCTTCATGCTGACCATTCCGGCCAAGGACATCGAGGCCCGGGTCGATCAGGAAGTGAAGCGCATTGCGCCGCAGGTGCGGATGCCGGGCTTCCGGCCGGGCAAGGTTCCGCCGAACCTCATCAAGAAGATGCACGGCGATGCGATCCAGCGCGACGCGCTTCAGGTCGCGGTCCAGGAAGGCGTCCAGAAGCTGCTCGACGAGAACAAGGTCCGCCCGGCGCTCCAGCCCGAGGTCGTGCTCGACGAGAAATATGAGCCCGGCAAGGACGCCGAAGTTCGTGTCAGCCTCGAGGCTCTGCCGGACATTCCGGAAGCGAAGATTGACGGCCTCACGCTTGAGCGCCTGACAGTCGATGCCGACGAGAAGGCTGTCGACGAGCAGATCCAGCAGCTCGCCAGCAACGCGAAGAACTGGGTCGACAGCAAGAAGGGCCACAAGGCCGCGACCGGCGATCTCGTCACGATCGACTTCGAGGGCAAGGTCGACGGCGAGCTGTTCGAGGGCGGAACGGGCGAAGGCATGGCGGTCGAAATCGGCTCGGGCCAGCTCATCCCCGGGTTCGAGGACCAGCTGGTCGGCGCCAAGATCGGCGACGAGCGCGACGTGAAGGTAACTTTCCCCGACGAATATCCGTCCGAGAAGGTCAAGGGAAAGCCGGCGGTGTTCGCCGTCAAGGTGACCGACGTGAAGACGTCGGGCGAAACCAAGGTCGATGAGGATTTCGCGAAAGCGCTCGGCCTTGAGAGCCTCGATCAGCTCAAGGGCCTGATCCGCGACCAGCAGCAGCAGGAGCTCAATGGGCTCACGCGCACGCACATGAAGCGCCAGCTGCTCGACCAGCTGGCCGAGCGTCACGACTTCCCGGTTCCGGAATCGATGCTCGACGCGGAATTCGAGAACATCATGAACCAGCTTCGCCACGAAGCCAGTCATGAGGAAGATCCGAAGGCCGCGCTCGCCGAGGTCGAGAAGGATTCGGGCGAGTATCGCAAGATCGCCGAGCGCCGCGTGCGCCTTGGCCTGCTCCTGTCGGAAATCGGCGCCGCCAATGGCGTCGAGGTCAGCGACCAGGAAATGCGGACCCTGATCAACCAGGCTGCAGCGCAGTACCAGGGCGCCGAGCGCGAGCGCTTCATTCAGCTGATTCAGCAGGAACCGATGTTCGCGGCCCAGCTTCGCGCTCCGCTCTACGAGGACAAGGTTGTCGATTTCCTCTTCTCGAAGGCGGACATCAGCGATCGCAGCTCGACCCGCGAGCAGCTCGAGGCCGACCTCGAGAGCGAAGAAGGCCATGTTCACGGTCCGGGCTGCGGCCACGACCATAATCATGGAGCGAAGCCGAAGAAGGCGACCGCCAAAAAGGCTGCTCCAAAGGCCGAAAAGCCGGCCAAGGGCCCGGTCGACAAGACTAAAGCCAAGCCGAAGGCGGCCAAGCCGGTCAAGGAGGCTGCTGCTGCCAAGGCTCCGGAAGCCAAGGCTGCTGCCAAGAAACCTGCGGCCAAGAAGCCCGCAAAGAAGGGTTAGGCCATCGACGCTGGCAGGCAAGTCGTTTGCCCGGACTTGAGCCGGGCGATCGACGAATGGCGTTCGCAGGGTTTCCGGCTGGATGTCATCTATCCCGCCGACGATCCCCATACGGCGATCTTCAGCAAGGACGCCGACGTCGTCCGGGTAACGACGCAGCCCCAAGCATTGCCTCCGTCGGATCGTCTGCCGCGTTTCGAGGCCGAGTTTTTGGTGACCAGGGCAGGAGCGTCACCGGCTGAGGGCCGCGCGGGCATGCTTTATCGCGACCTTATTCCGAGCCGGCTCGGCGGACGCTATATCGCGTCGCATATCTCCCTACCCGAAGGCGGCCCCGTCTCCGACTGGGTTCATTACCATCGGATCGCCCTTCAGATAATTTACGTCCGCCGGGGCTGGGTTCGCGTCGTCTACCAGGATGGCGGAGATCCGTTCACGATGAGCGAGGGCGATTTGGTGGTCCAACCGCCCGAGATCCGCCATCGCGTGCTCGAAAGCTCTCCCGGGCTGGAGGTCATCGAGATTACCGCACCGGCGGTACACGCAACCTACGCGGACCACGAGCTCAGACTTCCCTCTGGAAACAATCCCGGGCGCATCTTCGGCGGACAGCGGTTTCTCCATCATATCGCCACCGAAACCTTATGGGTGCCCGCCAACGGGGGTGAAGCCCAGGAAACTGAAGTCGAGGCGGCGACGAGCGGCCTTGCTGACGTTCGGACGGTCCGGCCGCGCAATCTCGAAGCGCTGGCATTTGGGGGCCATCGCGGAGAGCTGGTGTTTGGTTTCATCCTCGACGGTTCGGCAGTGCTCGATTACCGGGGAATGCACGACCTACGCCCAGCGGATGCATTCGTGATCCCGCCGGGCCACGCATGGCGGCTGACGGGCGTGTCGGCGGACCTGCGCGTGCTGCAAGTCACGACGTCGCAGCTGGGCTAGCCGTTCTTAAGAGTTCGCCTTTATAGCGACGCCAACAGACTTGGGGGTTTCGTTGAACAATCCGCAACAGCAGCCGCGCATCGCCGTGCTCCTGCCTTGCTACAATGAGGAAGCGGCGATTGCCGCAACGGTCGCGGGCTTCAAGGCCGCGCTGCCGGGCGCGACCATTTATGTCTACGACAACAACAGCCGCGACAAGACCCGCGAAGTCGCCGCTAGGGCCGGTGCTGTCGTTCGCACCGAGAGGCAGCAGGGCAAGGGCAATGTCGTTCGACGCATGTTCGCCGACGTGGACGCCGACGTCTATCTCATGGCCGACGGCGACTTGACCTACGATCCCAAGGCGGCACCGGCGATGGTCGACCTCCTCCTCGCCGAGCAGCTCGACATGATCGTCGGCACTCGCAAGCACGAGGAGAAGGACGCGTATCGCGGCGGCCACGTCCTCGGAAACAAGTTGTTCACCGGCATTCTGTCGGGTCTTTTTGGCCGCAGCTTCACCGACATTTTCTCCGGCTACCGCGTGTTCTCGCGCCGCTTCGTAAAGAGCTTTCCTGTGCTATCCGCAGGATTTGAGATCGAGACCGAGATCAGCGTCCATGCGCTCGAGCTTCGAATGCCGGTCGGCGAGGTCGAGACGGCCTATGCCGCGCGCCCCGAAGGGTCCGAATCAAAGCTGTCGACCTACCGCGACGGTTGGCGGATCCTGAAGACGATCCTGGTTCTGTACCGCGTTGAGCGGCCGACGCTTTTCTACGGAGCGATTGGGGCATTCTTCCTTGGGCTCGCCATCGTTCTCGCGATCCCGCTGGTCACTACCTACCTCAACACCGGGCTCGTGCCCCGCTTCCCGACGGCGATCCTTGTCACCGGAATGACTGTGATTGCAGTGCTTTGCTTCTTTGCGGGGCTCATTCTCGACACGGTTACGCGAGGTCGCCGAGAGGTCCGGCGGCTCGCCTATCTGTCATTTCCCGCACCCGGAAGGTGAGTGACCCGAATGCTACACCCGAGCGGAATTGTGTCACTGAGGTGACAGAAGCGGCTTCCGCCCCCCCAAGCGCGTAGGTTACGGTTGTTGCAGACCCGTTTTTTACGGGGGAGCAACAAGGGGGAATGAAATGATCCGGACTAATTCGGCACTTCGCGCGAGCGTGGCATTTGCGGCGCTGATCGGCGGAGGAACCGCGGCCCAAGCGCAAAGCACGCTTCCGCCACCGGATGCAGCGGCAACCCCCGCCGCGCAGGCGACGAGCGCCGCGAACGGCGGTGAGATCGTCATCACCGGTTCGCGCATCCGCCGTAACCCGCTCGACCTCGACGCTCCGCGCGTGTTCGTCGACCAGCAGGATATCGCCAAGACGGGCTTGAGCTCGATCAACGACGTGCTGCAGCGCTTGCCCAGCTCCGGCGGCGGCCTCAACGGCAAGTTCAACAACTCGGGTAACCTCGGCAACCCGCCTGACGGTGGCGGCGTCGGCGCCGGTTCGGCAGAAATCGACCTTCGTTACCTCGGCTCGCGCCGCACCCTGGTGCTGGTCGACAGCCTGCGCTTCGTGAACGGCGCCTCGGCTTCAGGCGTTCCGGGTTCGGTCGACCTCAACGCTATTCCGCAGAGCATGATCGAGCGCGTCGAAGTCCTCCAGGACGGTGCGTCGGCGATCTATGGTTCGGATGCGATTGCGGGCGTCGTCAACATCATCACCAAGCAGCACCAGCGCGGTCTCAACCTGAGTGCGCAATACGGCCAGTACCAGCAGAGCGACGGCAAGAGCCAGGACTACGAAGTCAGCTGGGGCAACGGCGACGGTCACCGTCTGTCGGTTGTCGTTGGCGGCAACTACGTGAAGCAGGGCGGCGTCAGCGCCGGCGACCGCGCCATTTCGCGCTTCCCGGCTCCTTATGCGACCAGCTGTCTCGCGGGCGGCTGCTCCGGCTTCCTTCCCAACGGCCGCTACGCCGGCTCGGCCTGGGGCTTCGTCGGTGGCGACGCGACTTTGATCAGTGCGCCGACCAATACGCCGACGGTCGCGAACTTCCGCGCCTTTGCCGGCGCGCCTGACCGCTTCAACTTCGCGCCGTACAACTACTTCCAGATTCCGCTCGACCGGTATGGCCTGTTCGCCAATGCCCATTATGAGCTCGCCGACAACATCAATTTCTCGGTCAAGGGCCTCTGGAACGAGCGCAAGTCGAAGAACCAGGCCGCGCCGCTTCCATTCGGCGTTGGTGCAGCGGCTGGTATCACGCCGGTCCTGGACAGCATCGATATCGACGCGACCAACCCCTTCAACCCGTTCGGCTTCACGCTGGATTCGTCCAACATGGACTTCATCCTGCGTCGCTTCGTCGAGGGTGGCCCACGCCGCTTCTCGCAGAAGGTCGATACGAGCTATGTCGTCGCCACGCTCGACGGCAGCTTCGGCATTGGCGGGCACGACTGGTACTGGGATGTGAACGGCGTCTACGGCCACAACCAGGCCAAGCAGCGCATGCTCGGCAACATCAACTCCGACCACCTGCGCGTTGCTCTCGGGCCGCTCGCGACCTGCCAGGCAACCCCGGGCTGCGTTCCGTTCAACATGTTCGGCGGCGCCGGCTCCATCACCCAGGACATGATGGACTGGGCGACGTTCGTTCAGAACGACAGCAGCAAGCAGGACATGTGGGACATCACCGGCAACATCTCGGGCGAGCTGTTTGAACTTCCAGGTGGTCCGCTGGGGATCGCGATGGGTGTCGAATCCCGCGACCAGACCGGCAGCTTCAGCCCTGACGAGATCGTGCAGCAGGGCTTCAGCTCGGATATTCCGGCTCAGGCGACCCGCGGCGGCTATAACGTCAAGGAAGCCTATGCCGAGCTCAATGCCCCGATCCTGAAGGGCATCACGGGCGTTGAACTGCTCGAGCTCAATGGCGCGGTCCGCTACTCGAAGTACGACACGGACTCGGGTGGAAAATTCTCGCACACGACGAAGAAGGCGTCGATCAACTGGAAGCCGATCAAGGATCTCCGTTTCCGCGGCTCCTATGCGGAGGGCTTCCGCGCTCCGTCGATCGGCGAGCTGTTCGGCACGGCCTCGCGGTTCGACCAGACGATCAGCGATCCCTGCTCGAACGACAGCACCGCGCCGCAGAACTTCCTCAACAACACGACGGTTCGGAATAACTGCATCGCCGCGGGCGTCCCGGCCGGCGGTACCTATGCCCAGGCCAACCCGCAGATCTCGGTTCTGGTCGGCGGTAACGAGAACCTGCATCCGGAGACGTCCAAGAGCTGGATCTTCGGCGGCGTGTTCAGCCCGTCCTTCATTCCGGGCTTCTCGATCGAGGCGAACCACTACAACATCAAGGTGAAGGGCGCGATCCAGCCGGTCGACGCCGCGTTCACCCTGACGAAGTGCGTGGTGGACAATGACCCGGCGTCATGCGCTCTGGTTACCCGTGTCAACGGCAACCTGACGCAGATCCAGGGCATTTTGGGCAACATTGCCGCGATCAAGACCAAGGGCATCGACGTGAACGTCGCCTATCGCGGTCTCAAGACCGGCATGGGCAAGTTCGGTGTGACCTGGAACAACACGTTCCTGAAGAACTATGACCTCCTGGTTCCGATCACCGGCGGTGTCCAGGTCATCAGCCGTGAAGGCACGGAAGTCGGCAGCCCGTCGCAGGGCTTCCCGAAGTGGAAGTCGATCGGCGTCCTCGATTGGGATCTGGCGAATTTCGGCGCCAGCCTTACGGGCCGCTACGTCTCGAAGCTGCATGAGTCCGACGGCAACACGCTGAAGTCGCGCTTCTACACCGACCTCCAGCTCCGCTGGGCGCCGATGTTCGCGGCCAAGCAGTTCAACTTCGCAGTCGGAGCGAACAACCTGCTCAATACGAAGGCGCCGGGCTGCAACACCTGCGACCTCAATAACTTCGACCCGACGATGTATGACGTTCCGGGCCGCTTCTATTACGTCCGCGCTGGCGTGAAGCTCTAAGCTCAGCGTTTACAGGGGGAAGGGGCGGTTCGGCTTGTCCGGGCCGCCCTTCTTCTTTGGGGACAAGTGCATTGCCCCCTCCTTGAACCTTTCGGTTTTCGCGCCGATGTAGGTCTCACCACATCAAGAGGATCCGTTTCCCGTGATTGATCACCAGGACATCGTTTCGCAGCTCGTTCCCATCGTCATCGAGCAGTCCAACCGGGGCGAGCGCAGCTTCGACATTTATTCGCGGCTGCTGCGCGAACGGATCGTGTTCATCACGGGCGCCATCGAAGATCACATGGCCAGCCTCGTCACCGCCCAGCTGCTCTTCCTCGAGTCCGAGAACCCGAAGAAGGACATCTTCATGTACATCAACTCGCCGGGCGGCGTGGTGACGGCCGGCCTCGCGATCCACGACACCATGCAATATATCCGGCCGAAGATTTCGACCGTCTGCATCGGCCAGGCCGCGTCGATGGGCAGCTTCCTGCTCGCCGCCGGTGAACCGGGCATGCGCGTCGCGCTCACCAACAGTCGCATCATGGTCCACCAGCCGTCGGGCGGCGCCCAGGGCATGGCCGCGGACATCGAAATTCAGGCGCGCGAGATCCTCCGCATGCGCCAGCGCCTCAACGAGCTCTATTCCAAGTACACCGGCCAATCGATCGAGGAGATCGAGAAGGCGATGGACCGCGACAAGTTCCTCGAGGCTGACGAAGCCAAGGCGTTCGGCCTGATCGACGAAGTTTTCGACAAGCGCCCTGATGCAGGCGAAGACGGCGGCACCGGCGCCGGCGACGTGACGCCGGCGTAAGGCGCCATTCGAACCGCGGTTTTTCAAAAAAGAGAAACAGTTGCTAAGCACTGGTTGCCGGATCGGTAACGGGGGCGGACGATGTTTCTCTGGTTGGCAGCGCTGACGTTCGGCTCGCACGAGCCACTTTTTTACCGGGCGGCCTTCTCACCATCTCCTGAAGCCGTTGCTCCGGCCGCGGATGATCCGGACGCCTTGTTGAAGGCGTATGACAATGCCCTTTCCAACAAGCGTTTCGATGAGGCGCTTGCCACGGCGAAGAAGCTGCAGCCGGATCGGCCGGAAGGGCAGGCCTTCGCCGCTGCGCTCCAGGCGTCAGCCCTGCTTGGGCTCAAGCGCGATGCGGAAGCACGAGCCCTTCTCGCCAGGGCTGAACAATTGGCTCCGCACTCCGCTGAGCCAAGCCGGGTGCTTTTCATCGGCGCACTGGTCACCGATCGGCCTGAGTTCGCTGCTGACGCGCTCGACCGGATGATCGCGCGCGCGCCCGACATGGTGCGGGACCTGGATTGGGATACGGTTCGCTACTTCCTCCAGAAAGAGCCCAAGGGCCAGGATATCCGGAACGAAGACCGGCGCATTGCGCTCGCGCGCATCGGCTATGGCGGCGAAACGGAAATTGGCCATTGGCGGGCCGCCGACGCCGTCGACATCTTGGTGAAGCGAGGCGATTTCGCTGGCGCGCGAGAGCTCCTCCAATATGTCAACGAGCCCGAAGCCTATGAGGATATGCTCATCCAGAAGCGCTACGCTCCACTTTGGCCGCAACTGGGGGAGCTGGGCGGGCCGCATCTGGAGAGGGTAAGGGAATCTTCCCTGCAGGGAATCCAGGCGGAATATTCGAACGCTCCGAATGATCAGGAAAAGCTGAACCTTTACGTCAACGCGCTTCGCCATTCGGGCCGTTATGACGAAGCGATTGCCCTGCGCTCAAAGGTTCCCGCTACTGTTGCCGCGATGTCCTCGGCCGACGAGCCAATGGGCTGGACGGTTAATAATATCGCGCTGGCGCTTCACGATGCGGGTCGCGCCGAGGACGCGGACAATCTTTTCGCAATGCTCAACGATGCGCCGATGCCCAAGGAATATTGGCGCGTCAGCATGAAGATCAATCGGCTCGAGCTCCTCGTCGAGGACGGCAAGTTCGAGAAAGCCCTGCCGCTTATCGAGCCTACGGCGAAAACCGAAGGCAGCCCCTATGCCGACCAGCTCGTGCGCCGCCTGAGATACTGCACCTTAAGTTCGCTCGGCCGGAAAGATGAAGCGGCCAAGTATCTGCCGGATCTGATGAAACACGCCGCGGACGCGCCCGGGCCAACGATCGACGGCCTGCTCTGTGGCGGCGATCTGGACAAGGCAGAACAGGTCGCGCTCGATACTCTTGGCTCCAAGGACAAGGCGGCGGGTTTCGAGAAGGATTTCATCCGTCGCCTGCAGGCGCACCGGCTGACGTCTGATGATCCGTCGGTATGGCAGGGCCGCTGGCAAGAGCTCCGCGCAAAGCCGGCAATCAAACAGGCATTTGATCGCCTGGGTCGTGACCTGCCGCCTGAATTCCTGCTGCCGGACCGGCTGAACGCGTCCACAAAGTAGCCTTGCCACGGCCCGGTCTGTGCCTAGGGTGTCGCAAGGCTTTGGCGATTGGGGGAGGGCATGCGCCGAATAGCGCTGTTCATTGGTGTCGCGATGATGGCTTCGGCCGCAACGGCCGAAACCGTCGACGTCCACGCTGGCCGCCTGGTGGATCCGGCGGCGGCCAAGGTCCTCACCGACCAACGTGTCCGGATCGTCGATGGCAAGATCGCGTTGGTTGCACCGTGGCGCGACGCCGACGGCCCCGCCAGCGTCGACTGGTCGGGTTATACCGTCCTCCCCGGCCTGATCGACCTCCACACCCATCTCGCGGACGGCGCGATCGACATCACCGAGAGCGACCCTGCTGCGCCCCTCAAGCACAGCGAGGCCGATACGATCCTCAAGGGAGTCGTCGCTGCGCGCCTCGAGCTTCGGAGCGGCTTCACCACTGTCCGCGATGTTGGCGTCTACCGGGGCCTCACCGACGTCGCGCTCCGCGATGCGATTAACGCAGGTGAGGTCGAGGGCCCGCGGATGTTCGTTGCCGGCGGCTACATCACGGTCCCGGGCGGCGGCGGTGAGATCAATGCCTTGGCGGCCGACGTCCCGGTGCCCGAGGCGTTCCGCATGGGTGAGGTCCGCACTCCCGCCGAAGCGCGCGACCGGGCCCGGTTCCTGCTCGATCACGGCGCCGACTTCATCAAGCTGATCGCCACCGGTGCCGTGCTTGCGATTGGCGGCATCCCCGGAGCGCTCGAGCTCAGCCCGGAGGAAATGAAGGCCGCCTGCGACGAGGCGAAAGAGCATGGTTCCTACTGCATCGCCCACGCCCACGGCGCCGAGGGGATCAAGGTCGCGATCCGCGCCGGGGTTCGGACGATCGAGCATGCAAGCTATCTCGACGCGGAGGGCATCGCACTCGCCAAGGCGAACGGCGTCTGGCTCGACATGGACATCTACAACGGCGACTGGATCAACGACGTTGGCGTGAAGCAGCATTGGCCGGCCGAATATCTTCGCAAGAATATCGAGACGACCGACATCCAGCGGCGCGGTTTTGCGGCGGCGGTGAAGGCCGGAGCGAAGATGACCTTCGGCACCGACGCCGGTGTCTACATGTACGGCCTCGGCGCCCGCCAGTTCGCCTACATGGTGCGCTACGGAATGACTCCGATGCAGGCGATCCAGTCGGCGACGACCGAAGCGTCGCGCGCGCTGCGCATGGAAGGGCAGGTCGGCACCGTTGCGTCCAAGGCTTACGGCGATCTCATCGCCGTCAAAGGCGACCCGCTAACCGATATCCGCGTGCTCGAGCATGTCGACGGCGTGATCAAGGACGGCAAGCTGGTCCGTTAGCCCTCCTTCTCGACGATGTGGCTTGCCTCGGTGGCAAGCTCGCTCCCGCTTTCGGCTGTAGGAACCTTGCGCAACGGCGCGTCGTTGCCACTCATGGTGCCGAAGTTGCACTTCAATGCATCGCACCTTGCCCGGCAGCTCACCAAACGTTGCGGTGTCTGCCAATCTCATAATCGGCCCTCGCGTTCTGAGCGCCTTGAGGTCCGGCCATGTTCCAGAACAACCCACTGCCGTCCGAGCGTTGCGCAATCAGGGGTTGCGCCGAGAGGGCGACGGTCCTCGACCACGGCACTTGCTATTGCGGAAGACACGCCCTCGGATTGTTTCTGACGGAGCTGAAGCATGCGGGTCGACGAGTAGTGAGATAGTCGCAACCGCCCGCAAGGGGTGGGAAGCTGACATAAGCGGGCAAGAGAATTTCTGGAACGCTGCCGCAGCGAACTGCTATTGGCACATGCTTCCCGAGCAGCTCCTGCCAGAGTTTGTCGCAGGTGCCTATTGCGTTGCACGTCACCCTGTTGAGCGGAGGCAAGCGATGGTCAAACCCGTAAAGTTCGCGCACGTCGTTTATCAAACCCGGCGCTTCGATGAGATGATCGCCTGGTATCGCAACGTGTTCGAGGCGGAGGTCGTCTACGCCAATCCGGCGCTCGCGTTTCTCACATATGACGATGAGCACCATCGCTTCGCCTTCGCCAACCTCGACGTGCTGAAACCAGGCGGAACATCGCGCGACGGCAGGGGCGAGATCGGCGTCAATCATGTCGCCTACACCTACGCGAATGTGGGAGATTTGATGACGACCTATGCGCGCCTGAAGGAGGCCGGGATTAAGCCCTATTGGCCGGTTCACCACGGGACTACTTTGTCGATCTATTATGCCGATCCCGACGGCAACCGGATGGAGTTTCAGGTGGACGTCGGGACCGTCGCCGAGGCGACCGCGCTCATGCGTGCACCGGCCTTCGCGGACAACCCGGTCGGGGTGATGTACGATCCCGACGTGCTTCTGGCGCGCTTTGAGTCTGGCGAGCCGGAGGAGGCGTTGATCGCCATGCCTGAGGGCCAACCCTCGCCGATCCCGGCCGCGCACGGCATGAGCTAAGCGAAGATTAGCCCGCCCGCAGGTACGAGAGGGCGGGCGTGGGCGATGTTCCCCTATTGTTCCGTCGGAACAAATAGGATACGAAGCTTCAATCGACGGCGGGGCTTTGCCGCTTCGGATTGACGCTTGAACGGAGACAGGGGACATGGCAGCGCAGCTCAAAGTCATCGGTAGTGGAGTAGAAACCCCAGGCATGGATCGGCAGAAAGCGCTCGAGGCGGCGCTCGCCCAGATTGATCGCGCATTTGGCAAGGGCTCGGCAATGAAGCTGGGCAGCCGCGAGAAGATTGAAATAGAAACCATCCCGACCGGAAGCCTCGGTCTGGATATCGCGCTCGGCGTCGGTGGATTGCCGCGTGGCCGGGTGATCGAGATTTACGGGCCGGAAAGCTCGGGCAAGACGACGCTGGCGCTCCACGCGATCGCTGAAGCGCAGAAACAGGGCGGGTCGGCCGCCTTTGTCGATGCCGAACATGCGCTCGACCCGATCTATGCGAAGAAGCTCGGCGTCGACATTGACGAGCTGATCGTGTCGCAGCCCGACACCGGTGAACAGGCGCTCGAGATTGTCGATACGCTCGTCCGCTCCAATGCGATCGACGTGCTGGTGGTGGACTCGGTTGCGGCTTTGGTTCCGCGGGCCGAGATCGAAGGCGAGATGGGCGACAGCCACGTCGGCCTGCAGGCCCGCCTGATGAGCCAGGCGCTGCGCAAGCTGACCGGCTCGATCAGCCGCTCGCGCTGCATTGTCATCTTCATCAACCAGGTCCGAATGAAGATTGGCGTCATGTACGGCAATCCGGAGACGACGACCGGCGGCAACGCGCTGAAGTTCTACGCTAGCGTGCGGCTCGACATCCGCCGCACCGGGCAGATCAAGGACCGCGACGATATCGTCGGCAACACCACCCGCGTGAAGGTCGTGAAGAACAAGGTCGCGCCGCCGTTCAAGCAGGTCGAGTTCGACATCATGTATGGCGAGGGCGTGTCCAAGGTCGGCGAGATCCTTGATCTCGGCGTGAAAGCCGGCCTGGTCGAAAAGTCTGGCGCCTGGTTCAGCTACGACAGCATCCGCATCGGCCAAGGCCGCGAGAACGCCAAGATCTATCTCAAGGAAAATCCCGACGTCTGCCAGCGCATCGAAAATGCGATCCGGGGCAAGACCGAGGAAGTCGGCGAGGCGTTGATGGTCGGCGCCGGCCCCGACGACGAGGACACGTCAGTCGAGTAATAACCACTACTCTCTCCCAACCCCCCCGCGCGCGGGGGTTGGGGGCCACCTTATCCGAAATCGTCGGGCAGGCTGCTGTCGAGTGTAGAAGGAACGGGGCCCTCAATTCGGATTCTGGCGAACAGCCGCTTCGGCTCGGTCAGAATGATGACCAGAAAGCCGAGCGCCGCGCAAATTGCGGTTCCAACCAGGAATGGTGTCGGCGTTCCGTTGAACGACTGGCCGATAGTGAAGCCGATGATCGCAGCGCCGAGCGTTCCGATCACGCCCTGAACCGATGAGGCTGTACCGGCGATGTGCGCCATATGCTCCATCGCCAGCGTGTTGAGGTTCGACGAGCAGAAGGCAAAGCTCGCCATCGCCAGCGATTGAAGGACGACGAAGACGATCAGGCTCTCGTGTCCGGTGAGTGCGATGGCGGCGTGCAGACCGGTGATCACGATCAAGGCCGCCGCCCCGCTATGCCCAACCCGGCGAAGCCCGAAGCGCTCGACCACCCGGGAATTGGTCCATGATGCGAGCGCCATCGGAGCAGCGATCGCGGCGAAGACCAGCCCGATGAAGCGGCCTTCGCCGAACGCATCGAACACGATCTGCTGGATCGAGGAGATGTAAGCGATGAGCGCCGAAAAGATGATCGTGGTGGCGAGGGTGTAGCCACGAGACTGCGGCTCGCTCACGGTTTCCCGGACTGCCGCGATCATCGCCCTTGGATTGAGCGAACGGCGATATTCCGGATGGAGCGTCTCTGGTAGCCGCCACGAAGACCACACCAGCATCACCAGCGCATAGCCTGCGAGCACGAAGAAAATGGCACGCCACGATGCCACCAACAGGATCAGTTGTCCGATGTTCGGCGCCAGCACCGGCACCAGCATGAAGACCATGAAGACGAGGCTCATGACTCGGGCCATGGCCTCGGCTTCGAACAGGTCGCGCACCATCGCCACCACCAGCACTCGGGTAACCGCCGCCGAAGCACCCATCGCGACGCGTCCGGCGATCAGCAGCGGGAAGGACCCGGCGAAGGCACACAGCAAGGCGAAAATCCCGTAGAGCAGGATTCCCGCACCAAGCACCGGCTTGCGTCCGAACCGGTCGGCCAGAGGTCCCCACAACAGCTGCGATGATGCGAAACCGACGAAATAAGCGACGACGACGAGCTGGCGGCTGTTCTCCTCGACCACGTGCAGCGACTGGCCGATGTTCGGCAGCGCCGGCACCATCGCGTCGATGGCGAAGGCGTTGAGCGCCATCAACCCGGCGAGCATCACCGTCATCTCACGCGTGCCCGGGCGCTTCACGCCGTCCTGGAATGCCGATTCGAACATGGGAAGGCGCCTGCTGGCCGATTGCCGCAAGGCGTGCAACAGTAGGCGTAACGATGCAGCAACACCGGGCGAAAATCAGGCTGATCGGCTTGCCGACCGACAGCCATTCCTCATTCCTTCGCGGTCCTGCCCAGGCGTCCGCGGCCATTCGCGAGGCGTTGGTGTCGGATCACTCGAACCAGGCCGCCGAAAGCGGGCTCGAACTCGGCACTGACATCATCGTCGAAGACGCCGGCGATCTCCCGCTCACGGAGGGCGAGGCCGACTTCGACCTCATCCGCAACGCTGCTTCATCGATCGAAACCACGATCTTCCTTGGTGGTGATCATATGGTCAGCTACCCGATCGTCGCCGGCCTCGCTTCCGTGCACGGGCCGCTCAACATCCTCCACTTCGACGCCCACCCCGACATCTACGACGACTTCGAAGGCGATCCGCTGAGCCACGCCTCACCCTTCGCCCGGATTATGGAAAATGGCCTCGCAAACCGCCTGGTTCAGGTCGGAATCCGCACGATGAACGCGCATTGCCGCGCTCAAACCGCGCGTTTTGGGGTCGAAGTCGTCGAAATGCGGAACTTCGTGGCCGATCGGGTCCCGATCCCGGAACGTCCGCTTTACATCAGCATCGACCTCGACGCTCTCGATCCGGCCTTCGCTCCGGGCGTTTCCCACCATGAGCCTGGAGGTCTCACTAGTCGTGAACTTGTCTCGGTACTTCACCGCGTGCCCGGCCCGATTATCGGCGCTGACATCGTCGAATATAATCCGACGCGAGACATCAACGGAATGACGGCGGTCGTCGCCGCAAAGCTGGTCAAGGAACTCGCGTCCTTGGCGGGGAGGGGATCATGAATATGCAGGTTTCGAGACGGTCTTTGCTCGGCGCAGCTGCCGCCTTTGCCGGCGCTTTGACCGTGCCATGGAGCCGAGTGCTGGCTGAGGCGGCGGACGCGACCCCCTCGATCCCGATTCCCCCACCGATCGGCAGCGCCGAACGAATGGGACGCCTCCGCCGCGCGCAGGAACTGATGCGCGCCAAGGGCATCGGCTCGGTGCTCGTCGAATCCGGGCCGAGCCTCGATTACTACACAGGCGTCCAGTGGTGGCGGAGCGAGCGTCTGACGGCAGTCGTTATCCCGGCCGAAGGCGATCCGATCATCGTCACACCCTTCTTCGAGCGGCCGAGCATTGCCGAGATGCTACAGGTGCCTGCCGAGATCCGTACCTGGAACGAAGATGAGGAGCCGCTGAAGCTCGTCGCGGATTTCTTAAGAGAACGCAAAGTGGTAGCCGCCCCGATCGGGTTCGAAGAGACCGATCGCTACTGGATCGCCGATCGCCTGAAGCAACAGCTTCCGGTGACGCCGATCATCAATGCCAATCCCATCGTTCGCGCCCAGCGCATGATCAAGTCGCCCGCCGAACTCGCGTTGATGCAGGCGTCGAACGACATCATGCTCGCCTCGCTGCGTTTCGCCGGAGGGCGGACGAAGGTCGGCATGACCCCGGCAGACATCGATGCGATGATCGCCGCGGTGCACAAGAATATGGGCTCGGCCTATGACGGCGGCCTAGTCCTCATTGGCGAGGCGTCGGCCTATCCGCACGGCAGCAAGAAGCCGCACGTCGTTGCCGCCGGCGACATCGTCCTCATGGACTGCACCTCGAGCGTCCACGGCTATCAGTCGGACATCACCCGGACATTCGTCGTCGGCACGCCGTCGGCCGAGCAGCGCAAGCTGTGGGATCAAGTCCACCGTGGCCAGCAGATCGCGATTGAAACCGCGAGGGTCGGTTTGCCCGCCGGCGCTGTCGATGACGCTGTTCGCAAGACTTACGAGAGCTGGGGTTTCGGACCGGGTTACCGGTTACCGGGGCTTTCGCATCGCACCGGGCACGGCATCGGCATGGAGGTGCATGAGCCGGTCTATCTCGTTCACGGCGAGACGACTCCGCTGGCACCGGGCATGTGCTTCTCGGACGAGCCCGGGCTCTATGTGCCTGGAAAGTTTGGGGTTCGTCTCGAAGATTGCTGGCACATGACAGAGGCGGGGCCGAAGTTCTTCACCCAGCCGCCGCCAAGTATCGATGAGCCGTTCGGATCGGGCTCCTCGGTCAAGGTCGAACGCGGCTAGAAGTGGTCGCTGCCGGGCTCTGGCGGCGGTTGGTGAGACGGCGCGTGCAGCGGCTCGATTTCGGCAGGCTCCTCGCTGTCGAGCGGGCCTTCCCAATTGGCGACCACGCTCGAGGCGACGGCATTGCCGACGACGTTGGTCGCGGACCGTCCCATGTCCAGAAAATGATCGACCGCGAGGATCAACAGCAACCCCGCCTCGGGAATCTTGAACATCGACATTGTCGCGGCGATCACCACCAGACTAGCGCGCGGAACGCCGGCCATGCCCTTGGAGGTAACCATCAGTACCAGCAGCATGGTGATTTCCTGGCCGAGGCTGAGATGGATGCCGTAGGCCTGCGCGATGAAGATCGTTGCAAAGGTCATGTACATCATCGAGCCGTCGAGATTGAACGAATAGCCGAGCGGCAGGACGAAGCTGGCAATTCGAGGCGGAACCCCGAAACGGTCGAGTGCCTCGAGCGTGCGGGGGTAGGCCGCTTCCGATGATGCAGTCGAGAAGGCCAGGACGACGGGGTCGCGGATGTAACGCACGAGGTGCCGCGTCCTCGGACCGACGATGACGAAGCAGACGCCGATCAGCAGCGCCCACAGGATGAAGAGTCCAAGGTAAAAGCTGCCGACGAATTTCCCGAGCGTGGCGATGATTGTCGGGCCTTTTTCGGCAAGGGCGCTGGTCACTGCAGTGAACACGGCGAACGGAGCGAACCGCATCACATAGTTGGTGACCTGAAGCATGACTCCGACCAGCGCTTCGACACCGCGAACGATCGGTTTGCCTCGTTCGCCGACGGCGGTGAGCGCGACCCCGAAGAAGCAGGAAAAGATGACGATTGGGAGAATCTCATTGGTGCTCATCGCCTCGAAGATCGACTGAGGCACCACATGCTTCACGAATTCCGCCGGATTGAATCCACCCGTCTCGACCCCGCTCGCCGCCGTAACGGCGGGCAGCGGGAGGTTAAGGCCGACGCCGGGCTGAAGCGTCGAAACGATGATGAGGCCAAGTGTCAGCGACACCAGGCTGGCGCCGATGAACCAGCCGAGCGAGCGCACGGCTATTCGGCCCAAAGCGGCAAGGTCGCCCATGTGAGCGATGCCCGCTACCAAGGTTGAAAAGACGAGGGGCGCGATGATCATCTTGATGAGGCGCAGGAACAACGTCGTAACGATGCTGAGATATTCCGCGACCTTGGCGAGACGCGCTTCGCTGGCCGGTGTGCCGTCGTCGATCGCGTAGTGGAGCGCGAGGCCGGTGATGATCCCGAGGACAAGCGCAATCAGGATGAAGCGGGTCAGATTCTTGGCCATGCGGTTCCCTTCGTGTGGCGACCCAAGCCGCTGGTTCAATGGCCGTCAAGCTTCACAGCCGTGGAGGGCATCGGCTAGGGCGCTGTCATGACCGGCGACGCAACCGAATTTGGCCGCAGCGTACTCCACGACGAAGCGCGCGCGCTCGATGCTTTGGCCGACAGCCTGGGCGAAGCGTTCGAGCAGGCGGTCGCGCTCATCTTCGGCTGTCCCGGCAAATTGATCGTGAGCGGCCTCGGCAAGTCGGGACATGTCGGCCGCAAGATTGCGGCGACCTTCGCATCGACCGGGACGACCGCGACGTTCCTGCATCTCGCGGAAGCTATCCACGGCGATCTCGGCATGGCGGCGAAGGGCGACGTCGCTATCCTCATTTCGCAGAGTGGCGAGACTGCCGAGCTTGAGGCCGTGATCGACCATTTCCAGCGCGTCGAGATCCCGATCATCGCGATCACCGGCAATTCGGGGTCGATGCTGGCGGAAGCGGCGTCAGCGCCCCTGGTGCTCCCTCATTGGGCAGAAGTCGGGCCGGAATCGGTTGCTCCGACAACCTCCACGACCATGACTCTGGCGCTCGGCGACGCGCTGGCGATGACTGTCATGCGGCAGAAGGGCTTCACGCGGACTGATTTCGGACGGCTGCACCCCGGCGGCTCGCTTGGAGCCAGGCTGAAGCCGGTGAGCAGGCTGATGCATTCGGGCGGCGATGTGCCCTTGGTTCGCGGGGACACCAGCATGCACGACACCGTGCTGGAGATGAGCGCGAAGCGGCTCGGCGTCGTCGGCGTTACGGACGGGGCGGGCGATCTCATAGGCATCATCACGGACGGTGACCTCCGGCGGCATATCGAGCAGGGGCTCGATCACCCGGCTTCGGCCTTCATGAGCGCCAACCCGAAGACGATTGCGCCGGACTCGCTCGTCGATGAAGCTCTGGCATTGTTCGACGAATATCGGATCACGACCCTGTTCGTGGTCGACGGCGCCAGGCCCGTCGGCGTACTCCACATCCACGATTGCCCGGCCGCGAGGTGAACAACGTCATCCTGATCCCGGCGCGCTTTCAATCGACGCGCTATCCGGGAAAGCCGCTCGTCGAGCTCAAGGGCGCGACCGGGACTGCCAAGCCATTAATCCAGCGTAGCGTCGAGGCCGCCCGGCGAATCGCCGGCGTGTCTGGCGTGTTCGTAACCACTGACGATGAGCGCATTGCGGAAGCCTGCGCCCGCTTTGGCGTTGGCGTCATCATGACGTCACCTGAATGCCGCAACGGCACTGAGCGCTGTGCCGAGGCAATGGCCCAACTTCACGATCCCGACCTGGTGATCAATTTCCAGGGCGATGCGCTGCTGACCCCACCGGGTTTCGTCGAAGCGCTGATCGCGCGCATGGCCGATGACCAGGATGCCTTGATCGCGACGCCGGCAATGCGCTTGCGCAGTGATGAGGTGCGCGCTCTTCAGGCAGAAGAAGCAGCGGGCCGCGTCGGGGGCACGTCGGTTGTAATGAACGCGCAGGGGCATGCGCTCTATTTCTCGAAGCGGCTGATCCCGCACCTGCCAAGCGGAACATTGGATGCCGAGATGTCGCCGGTGCGCCTGCACGTCGGTGTCTATGCCTATCGGCCGGCGGCGCTTGAGCGCTACGTCGCGACGCCGGTGACAGAACTGGAGACGCTCGAGGGGTTGGAGCAGCTTCGTTTCCTGGTAGCTGGAATGCCGATTGCCGTGGTCGATGTCGCAACGCCGCCATTCACCCTGCGCGAGCTCAACAATCCCGAGGACGTCGCGCCGATCGAGGCGGCACTCGCCGAAGCCGGCCTGGAATGAGCTATTGGGACGCGCTTCCAGCGCGCTACTCGGTCATCCTCTGCGACATCTGGGGCGTCGTCCACGACGGCGTAAACCTTTATCCGAACGCAGCCGAGCGATTGAGCCAATGGCGCGGTGAGGGGCGCAAGGTCATCCTCATCACCAACGCTCCGCGAACGGCGGAAGCGGTGGAACAGCAGCTTGGCCGCATCGGGCTGCCACGCAAGGCCTGGGACGGGATCGCGACCAGTGGCGAGGCCGGCATTGCGGGCTTGCTCGCTCTCGATGCGCCAGTCGGGTTCATCGGCACGGCCGGCGACCGCGAAATCCTGGAGGGCCGGGGGGTCCGCATCGCCGATGGTGATGATTTCACCGATCTCGCCTGCACTGGGATCGAAGAAAGCCGGCCCGACGTCGCGCAATATTCGCAAGAGCTCGAGCGCCTCGCCAAGCGCGGTGTCATCATGCACTGCCTCAATCCCGATCGGGTTGTCGTTCGCGGAGGCGTTCCGGAACCGTGCGCGGGCGCGCTCGCCGATGTGTACGAGAACCTCGGCGGCGAAGTCTGCTGGTACGGAAAGCCCCACCCCAGGATCTACCGGCACGCGCTGCATCTCGCCGGCGATCCGCCGTCGGATGAGGTTCTTGCGATCGGGGACAGCCTTCAGACCGATATTCTCGGCGCGGCCCAAATGGGGCTAGGCGCCGTGTTCGTCAGCAACGGCATCAGTGCCGGAATGACGTTCCCGCGCGATTTCGCGGCGCGCAACGGCCTCGACCATTGGCACCCGGTGGCGGTTGTTGACGGTCTCGCCTAAATAGACGTCATGCAATTACTCGGACGCGAAGTCGGGCTTGACCAGCCTTTGTTCCTGATCGCCGGCCCGTGCGTGGTCGAAAGCGAAGACCTGCAGCTGCGCACGGCGGAGCGCCTGAAGGGCATCACCGACAAGCTCGGTGTGCATTTCATCTTCAAGTCGAGCTTCGACAAGGCCAACCGCAGCAGTGACAAGAGCTTCCGCGGGCCCGGAATGGACGAAGGGTTGCGGATCCTCGAGAAGGTCAGGGATGCGCTCGACGTTCCGATCCTGACCGACGTCCACGACATCCCGCAGATTGCGCCGGTCGCCGAAGTCGTCGACGTCCTCCAGACACCGGCGTTCCTCGCGCGCCAGACCGATTTCATCCACGCTGTTGCCGCGAGCGGGAAGCCGGTGAACATCAAGAAGGCGCAGTTCATGGCTCCTGGCGACATGAAGAATGTCGTCGACAAGGCTAAGAACGCCGCGCAGGCCGCTGGAATCAATGAAGAAACCATCATGGTTTGCGAGCGCGGCGTGTCGTTTGGCTACAACAATCTCGTGTCCGACATGCGGAGTTTGGCGATCATGCGCGAGACCGGTTGCCCGGTAGTGTTCGACGCTACGCACAGCGTGCAGCTTCCGGGCGGGCAGGGGACGAGCTCAGGCGGCCAGCGTGAGTTCGTTCCGGTGCTGGCGCGCGCAGCAGTTGCCACCGGTATCTCCGGTATTTTTATGGAGACGCATCCCGACCCAGCGAACGCCAAGTCCGACGGCCCGAATGCCTGGCCGCTGGAGCGCATGGAGAGTTTGCTGACAACGTTGGTTAAGATTGATCGGCTAGTGAAAGAGCGAGGTTTCGAGGAATCTGAGCTTTGACCAACACGGTCTTCATCCAGGCAAATCCGCGCCAGATGCTGGGCGCGCGGATCAGCGCCTATAGCTACAAGCGCAACAGCCGCTCGCCACGCAGCTTTGACGTCCGGATTATGACGCTCGACGATTTCCCGCGGCTGAAGCGGCCGGGGCAATCACTCCTTCGCGCAGGCCACATCCGCGCGTGGAATCCGGATGATCTCCAGAGCTTCTCCCCGCTGCGCTTTGCACCACCGACGCTTATGAAGTGGGCGGGCCGCTCCGTCGTGACCGATCCCGACTGCTTTGGCGTTGGGGATATCGCGGAGCTGTTCAAGCGGAACATGGGCGGCAAGGCGATCATGGCGGTGCCGAGGCCAGGGCATAACGGGCAGGCGGACTATATCGCGACGTCGGTGATGCTGCTCGACAACGCCAAGCTGAGGCATTGGGACTTCGACAAGGAGCTGGACGAGCTGTTCGCGCACCGCCTCGACTATGTCGATTGGGTCGAATTGAAGCGCGAAGACCGCTCGACCATCGGCGCTTTGGAGCCGGAGTGGAACAGTTTCGACCGGCTCGATGCTGGAACCAAGATCCTCCACACCACGAAGCGCCGAACCCAGCCGTGGAAGACGGGGCTGCCCGTCGATTACACGCTGCGCGAAAGCGGTCCGTTCGATTTCCTGCGCCGGCTAGCGAGCCGTCGGTACCAGCCGCATCCCGACCGCAACCAGGAAGCTTTGGTCTTTTCGCTCCTCGCGGAAATGGTCGACCAGAAGCTGGTGACGATGGAGGAACTGGTGGCTGAGATGGCGGCCAATCATATCCGCCATGATTCGCTCGACCTGATCGAGCGCTATGGCGGCAGGCACCTAATCGAACAGGCTGCCTAGCCGCGTTTTGATCGCCGTCACGGCAGTCTCGACCGGATCGTCGAACTTGCCTCTCTGCGGCTCGTCGACACTGCCTACAAGGCCCCGCGCCTGGACGTCGGCCCAGAAGCGGCGCGGGTCGCGCATCTTGGTTGCTTCCGGCTGTCGGCCGCGGATCCGGCGTTGCCCTCGCGCATCGGGCTCGACCGTGATCAGGCCGACCGGTCTGCCCGTCATCACCGCCTCCGAGATCATCGACACGCTGTCGGCAGTGACGTGATGCTCGTCCGCATCGGAGAGCAGCACCGGGTAGCGAACCTGGTTGCTGACGATCGCCACGTGAGAACTGTCGGCGGTTGCTTCGCCAATGACCTGCCAGGCGTCTTTCGGAGTTCTCGGGCTCCCGACGATGATCAACGTGCCGCCTTTGCGCTCGACACGTCGAACGAGTTTTGTTGCAGCGAGGCGCAGGGCAGCATTGTCCAGCTGCCACATCGCTGACGGCCCGCCGAGTGAGAGGAGCAGATGGGGACGCGGCAGTTGGTCCATCCAGTCCTGCTCGGCATCGGTCGGCTTCGGCGACTTGCGGTAGCGGTTCATCGCCAGCGGCAAGGTCAGGACATTCTCGCCGGGCGGAACGGGATACTGGCGAGTGCTGATGACGAGATCGAACCATTCATTCGGCGCACGTGGATGACCAAGGCGGACAAGTTTCGTCCGGCCCTCGCTTTGCTCCTGGATCCAGCGCGCCACCGGTACGGTACGGCGGCCGATACCGATCACCAGGTCGGGCCAGGGCGGTTGAAGCCAGCGTCGGGATTCAGGCTTCAAATGCCCGATATCGGTCCTGAACAGCTTCATTCGGAGGCGCGCGAGCCATTTGTAGGTCATGGTTCGGGTTTCGAACGGAACACCGAGCGCCTCGCCGAGCGCAAGCACCTGGTTGTTGTCGCCCCTGCGGTGGCCGAGCAGGAGCCAGACCTTTGGGCGCTTGCTCATGCGCGCCTAAGCCGCCGGTAATGCCCGCTGACCTGGACGATCATGATCCCAACATTCGTGGCATTGGCGAGGACGAAGGCAATCGCAGCGCCCATGACACCAAAGGCCCAGCATAGCGGGGCAAGGCTGATGAAGAATATGAGGCTGGCCACGATCTTTGCGCGAAGCGGCGCGCCGGCCTTGCCGAGCGCGTAAAGCATTGGCGCCAATGGAAAGCTCAGAACGCCGAGGACCGGTACCAGCATCAGCACCATGAGCGGTCTGTAAGCGCCAAGGAAATCCTTGCCGAAGAGCAGTCCGATCAGCGGCTTGCCGCCAATCACGAGGATGAGCACCCCGAGTGCCGCGATCGCGGTCGCGAGTGCAGCGCTGCGGAACATCAACTTCCACGGCTTCTTCGTTTTCAGGTCCATTCGGACGATCTCGGGATAGAAGGCCTTGCCGAGCAGGTCCGCGGGCTTCTGCGCGCTGTCGGCGAGGCTTGAGGCGATGCGAAACAGCGCCGCTCCGGTTGCGCCAAGCAGGCCGCCGACCGCCAGTCGAGCGATCGGGCCCCAGACCGTTTGCACGCCAACGGCAAGGTTGATCTGGATGGCGAACTTCCAGGCGCCCGGAAGGTCGTTGGGCCGCAGCGTCGGACGTAGCCCGACGTGCAAATCGTGACGCCTAAGCTCGCGCCAGGCGAGGAACCATTGGTACATGTCGCCGGCGAGATCGGTGACGAACCAGATCGCGACATAGGCTGCGAGCGGGGCGTGAAATAGGAACGCAATGATGGCGAGGATTGCGCGAGTGATTGGCGTCAGCGTGCTCGACCAGCTGATGAGGTCGAACCTGTCGAGCGTCCGAAGCACGCCATTGGGGCTCGCCGCGCCCATGGTTGGCAGCAATGTGCAATAAAGCATCGCAAGCCACAGATATTGCCGGTCAATTCCGACCCAGCTGGCGATGAACGGCAGCAGCGCGACCGCGATGATCATGCCAATTACGCCGCTCAGGATGTCGAGCGCCGCCGCAAAACCGGTGGATGATTTGAACTGCTCCGGATTGCCCGACGCCAGTCCCTGGCCGCCGTAGCGGACGATCAGCTGCCACGATTGAAACTTGGCAAGGCCGCTGGCGGCGCGGGTGTAGCTGGTGATCAGGATCAGCATGCCGAACAGCAACACGCCAAGGCCGCGGCCGGCGAGTGCGAGTGTCGCGAGCGAGCAGACGGCCGCGATCCCGCGAGAAATCGCGAGATAGCTGGTGTTCTTCAGCAGCGACCGAAAGTGCTGGTCCCTGAACCAATGCTTCATATGCGGGCCGTCTAAGCGAGCCCGCAACGGCTGTCGCCTGACAATATTGTCAGGCGGTCTCGGGCACCTTTTGCTGAACGACCTTGTCGGCCAGAGGTCCATTGAGCTCGGCCAAATGATCGAACTCGGCCTCATAGGTCGCAAGGCCCTGGCTCTGCGACCTAAGTTCGGCTTCGAGACCCGTCAGCTCTGCTTCCGGGATCAAAGCTTCGACCCGATCCCAACCGGTCCAGCCCTCGCGCGGCCCGAGCCCAAGCATCTGGCCGCGGCGTCCGGCGACCGCCGATGTGATCCTGCTCGTGGCGCTCGAGGGCGATACAACGGTGAGCTTGTGCATCGGTTCGAGCAAATGCGGAGACGCCGCTGTAAGGGCCTCTTGCATCGCAATTCGGCCGGCCAAGCGGAACGCAAGCTCGGAGCTGTCGACGCTATGATAGCTGCCATCGACCAGAGTCACGGCGCAATCGACGACCTGGAAGCCGAGCGGTCCCTTCACCATCGCCTCGCGGACGCCGTCCTCGACGGCCGGTATCCACTGCTTGGGTACCGATCCGCCGTGGATCTTCTCTTCGAATACGAAGCCGTCGCCCCGGTTCAGCGGACGGATCTCGATGATGACGTCGCCGAACTGGCCATGGCCGCCCGACTGCTTCTTGTGGCGGCCGTGCTGCCGGATCGGTTTGCGGATCGATTCGCGATAGCCGATCGCCGGCGGGTGGGCTTTTACCTCGACACCGTACCGGCGCTTAAGCTTGGCAAGCACCGAGTTGAGGTGCTCGTCGTTGACGCCGCGCAGCCGGATTTCATGATTGGCCTCGTCATGCTCGACGATGAGGCCCCCGTCTTCTTCCGTGAGCCGATGGAGGGCGCCTGACAGCTTGACGTCGTCCTTGCGGTCGGCCGGCTCGATCGCGAACGCGCAGTTGCGCGCCGGAAACTCGATGTCGATCTGCGGCGGGAGTTTGCCTGCGCTCAGCCACTGGCCCGCGCCCACATCGTCGATCTTCGCAACCGCGACGACGTCGCCATTGCCAGCTTCCGAGATCTTCTGCGTTTTCTCGCCCTGCACCTTGAACAGCGATCCAGCGCGGCTGTGGTCGCCTTCGGTCCTGAGGTCGGAGCCCTCGGCAATCTTTCCACCCAGAACCCGCGACAATGCCAGCCGGCCGATCGACCCGTGAAGGACCTTGAACACGTACATCGATGGGTCGCTGACCGACAGGCGAGCAGCCGCAACCTGCGGGCCGGGAACCTCATGGCGGAGCGCCTTTAAGAGCCGGCGCACGCCCCACGAACTGCTGGCAGAGCCAAACAGGACGGAAACGCCAAGGCTCTCCCCGGTCTCGCGCGCGAGATCCTGGAAGATCTTCTCCGGCGCCGGCGACTGATCCATCAGCAATTGTTCGAGGAGCTCGTCATCATGATCGGCAAGCTGTTCGAGCATGTGGGTCCGGGCCTCGATTTCGCGATCGTGAAGGTCTTCCGGTATCTCGATCCGCTCCGATCCCTGGCCCGGGCGATATTTGAACGCCCGCTCCAGCGCCAAATCGACGAAGCCCGTCACCTTTTCGCCATCCCAGATCGGAACCTGGCGGGCGATCAGCGGCGACACGCTCATCGGCTGTAGCGCCGACAGGAGATCGCGAACGCGGCCATGCGCCTGGTCGATGCGGTTGACGAAGATCAGGTGCGGGATGCCGAGCTCATCGAGTGCGCGCAGGGCAGGGGCCGCGAGCGGGGCGCGTGCGGGGTCGGGATCGACGACGACGATGGCGACATCGGCGATCGCCAGGGCTCGCGCTCCGTCGGCCGCAAAGCCGACCGACCCGGGCACATCGAGAATGGCGAATTCATCGCCGAGATATTTGAAATTGTAGAGATTGAGTTCTGTCGAGCCGCCTCGCTGTCGCGCTTCCGGGCTCGAATCGCCGATGCTGGAGCCGTTGGCCGTCGATCCCAATCGATCGGTGGTTCCGGCTGCGAACAGCATTGCCTCGGCAAGGCTTGTCTTTCC
>Ga0207689_10000667_pt1 | contig 32744 bp, 28 predicted proteins | sample KBSMisM52_FD_184312 | JGI IMG/M metagenome (GOLD analysis project Ga0207689, IMG submission 184312) | Miscanthus rhizosphere microbial communities from Kellogg Biological Station, Michigan, USA - KBS Miscanthus M5-2 (SPAdes) (version 2) | ecosystem: Host-associated > Plants > Roots >...
CTGGTGGCCAGAAACAGAAGGCGCGCGCGGAAGTCGAGCTGTTGCGCCAGGTGTATCCAAACGATCCGGGAGTTCAGTTTGTTCGCGGCATTGTTGCTCGCCTTGATGGTGAATACGAGCGGGCGCTGCGTTGTTTTGATCGAATGGCGCGGCTCAATCCCAGCGATCGCGTTCTGGCCAGTTACAACCGCAGTCGCATTTTTATGTACCAGGCGCGGTACGAAGAAGCTTTGCATGAACTTGATCAAGGTGCGGAGCTTGAACCTGAACATCCAATGATCAAAATCTTCCGCGCTCGCGTCCTCTATTATCGCGGCGAGGTTGATGCGGCGACTGGTATCCTAAAGTCGGTTTTAGAGCGCCACCCTCAGATGGATGGCATGCGACCTATTCTCGCAATCTGTCTCAGTGCGCAAGGGCAACACACCAAGGCGAACGAGCAATTGACCCACAAAGTCAGACTGGTGGCCGAGTCTGACTACGACATATCCTACTGGCTAGCCTCGGCGTACCTGCTTCAGGGGAGACAAGTGGAGGCGCTCCGTTGGTTGGAGACCGCGATTGGCTTGGGTAATGAGAATTTCCCATGGTTTGAGTCTGATCCCAATTGGGCTGACATGCATCTAGATCCTCGCTTCATCGAGTTGATGACTAAGATCAAGGGCCACCGAGAGGAATCGGGGGACCTTTCTGAATGAAAACCTTCGTCGTTGGCGACATTCACGGTCGTTGTGCGCAGCTCCTCAACTTGCTCGACATGCTGCCACGAGATCCATCTTCCGACACGCTGGTCTTCCTGGGTGATCTGATTGACCGCGGCGCGGATGCGCCAGGCTGCGTCGACCACATCATGAAAATGCGACGTGATAATCCTGAACGCGTGATTTGCTTACGCGGAAATCACGAACAGATGTTGATGGATTTCCTGGATGGGACCCACAACATCTGGTTAACACCTGTTACGGGTGGCGAGCGAACTTTTGAGCAGTACACCGGCAGACACGTGGTTGTTGATAGTGAAAAAGATCTTGAGGATTTGCGGCATGCATTTGAAGAGTCGCTTCCCCCGGAACATTTGGAGTTCATGCAAGAGACTCCGTTCTATCACGAAGACGATTACGCGATTTACGTTCACGCTGGACTCGATGAAGGTAAACATCCGAGTGAGAGTTCGGAACTGTCGCTGCTCTGGATGCGCGACATGGACTTTTACAAAAACTATCGTGGCAAGCCGTGCGTGTTTGGACATACGCCAACTCCGCTGCTTCCACTGAGGGGACGCTTAGGTCGTCACGGCATTTACATCTCGAACAGTGCTGTTGGCCTGGACACCGGCTACAGCCAACAGTCGCCATTGAGCTGTCTCTCCCTACCTGACTTCAATTTGTATCAAACGTTTATGGATGGAAGAGAAGAGACGTTTCAGATTACGTCGTTCATCCCGGAAGCGTTGAAAGCTATGCAAAGGAAGGCCGGGTATTCTGTGTAGGGTGGCCCAAGTTACGCCGTACGATTCAAAATAAAGTCGGCGATTTTGCGCAGCGTTTCGGTTGGGCGATCAATTTGCTTTAGCGCGTCACATGCTGAGTGATGGGCACGAGTAGCAGCTTCCCTTGTCTCTTCCATTCCATACAAGCCGGGATACGTCGCCTTCAATGAACGCGCGTCCTTACCAGGCGTCTTACCGAGGTCTTCGGCAGTCGCAGTAACGTCCAACAAGTCATCCGTGATCTGAAACAACAATCCAAGCTGGGCTGCGTATTTCGTAATCGCTTCCAACTCCGTCTCTGAGGCTCTTGCGATAATTGCCCCACTTCGCGCGGCGGCGATGATCAAGGCGCCGGTTTTCAGACGATGAATCACTTCGAGTTCTTTTCCGGAAACTGCTCTCGCCTCGCCTTCGATATCAAGCGCCTGTCCTGCGACCATGCCGTTTGGGGTACCAGACGCATTAGAAAGTTCTCGGATCAACGCGATGCGAGTCGAATCGTCTAACTCTTCGTCGTGGGAAATAGTTCGGAAGGCGAGTGTTTGTAAAGCGTCACCTGCGAGGATTGCAGTCGCTTCGTCAAAGCGAACATGGCAAGTCGGTCGACCTCGTCGCAACTCATCATCATCCATCGCCGGCAGATCGTCGTGAATCAGCGAGTAGGTGTGAATCATCTCGAGGGCACACGCGGTTTTCAGCATCCGCTTGATTGGTGCCTCAAAGACCTGGCCCGTTGCTATCAACAAGGCTGGACGGAACCGTTTTCCACCGGCGAAGACACTCCAACGAATTGCATGATGAACTTTCTCAGGCGCGGTTCCAGCCATCGGAAGCACGCTATTGAGTTCGACTTCAACAAGTGCCCGACTACCAGCTAACAAACTGTCGAGCTCGAGCGCGACCGGTGATGCTGCACTTTCAGAAAACGCTTTCGTCATCAGATTCGTTATTTTCTCCCTGGCTCGGTTCGAACGCGCTTACCACCGAACGCCCTTGATTGTCGCGCATCAAGACTTCAATGCGTCGCTCCGCCTGGCTCAGACGTTCCTGGCACTCGCGCGAAAGTCGAATGCCTTGCTCAAACAATTCGAGACTCTTCTCCAGCGGCAAATCACCGCTTTCGAGCTGACGCACGATCTGCTCGAGTGCTTCGAGTGAAGCTTCAAAAGTTCGAGTGGGTTCTTCTTTCATAGGCCCCGCAATATACCAGCACCTGTTGCCAAAGGGCATCGCACTATTTCTTCTTCGGCTTTTGTAGCGCCTTCAACAAACTGTTTCCAATATCTCCGCCAATCGCCGGCAAGTCTTTCATCACGCTGTCGACGACTCGCTGAAGCAATACCTCGTCCTTAAACTCCGTCACCTTCCAAAGATTCCCGTCGCGTTTTAGTCCCAGTTCAATTGTTCGATTCGGTAATGGCGCTATTGCCCGTGCATTGTCACCGTCAGTTTTAATTGTGACTAACGAAGGTACAGCCAGCGCTACGAGGATGAAGGGCTTTGGCTCCGATTTCGACGCAAACTCCTTAATTTCCTTGGCCACTTCTTCGTGAATCGTATCTTTCAACCGCGGCAACAACGTCGGAACCATAGTGTCGATCTGTTTTTGCAACGCCGGACTCAATGCGATGCCGTAACGACTCTGTGCCTTCTTGCTCACTTCGCCGATCAGGTTCTTAGCAATCGCGTCGTCGTCGATCTGCTTTTGAAACGACGGCATATCGTTGTGTTGCGCAGCGTCGATGATCAAGGCAACTGAGTAAGCAGGAGTATTTTGATAATGGCGCCAGTAAAGGTAGCCACCAACCGCCGCCGCCAGCACGCCGACAAAAATCAATACGAGTAGGATCGCTAAGACTTTCGGCCAGCGACGCGTCTTTCGAGATGACGGATAAACCTGACCGCCACGGGGCGCATATCCACCGGCACCGGCGCCGGGCGAGTCGAGATTAATCACAATCCGTTTTCGAATGGGATCGTTAGCGTCCATGGTTCCAATGTCCGATATGCGTCTGTCTTGTCGCTGACTCTCAACAACCTTATCCGCTTTACCCGTGGCTGACTCTTGCCTTAACTCATCGACAAGCTAAAGCTTATCGGACACATTCTCCACTTTAGTCCGAAGCTTACCTTTCGAGAGCGTTACATCAACGAGATCGCCCACTGTTACGTCCCCTGCATCTCTCAATAACTTTCCATTCGCATCCTGCGCGATCGCATAACCACGATGTAGCACGGCCAACGGTGAAAGAGCGTCGAGCGAGGCTGCTGCCAAGCCTAATCTCTCACGTCCGTGCTGCATTCGTTCATCGATCGCCACCGTGCAGCTTGCCGCCGCAGCATCATAACGTGCCCGGGCGTTTGCCACACGTGCCTGCAACTGTGCCGGCGAAATCCTTTGGCCCAACGCATTCGTCTTCTGGGCCGCTTGTCGCATTGTCTGATTCATCAGCGCCTGCAACTGATGCGTCGCCGAGTTTGCCTCCAGGCGGGCATCACGCAATCGCGTCTTTACTTCGTCAAACGCATGCGACAGCGCATGCTCCTGAACCCGGGCACGCGCATCTACGATCTTGAACCGGGTAAGCCGTACTAACTGTCTTCCCAGGTGCTCTAAGGCAGAACAAAGTTGATCTTCTCTCGCCGCGACAATTTCTGCTGCCGCGGATGGGGTCGGGGCCCGATGGTCAGCAACAAAGTCGGCGATAGTGAAATCAGTTTCGTGGCCAACTGCGGAGATTACCGGGATTGCCGAGCTGCGAATTGCGCGCGCTACCTCCTCGGTGTTGAAAGCCCAAAGATCTTCAGTCGATCCACCGCCTCTGCCGACAATCAGAACATCAACTCGATCTTTTTCGCGTCCATCGCGGACTGCACGTTCGTGATGTTGGTTTAGTAAGCGAATGGCCCGCGCGATATCAGGGCCGGCGTTGTCGCCCTGCACACGCGCCGGCGAGAGCAGTACATTCACCGTTTGTGTCCGACGAGAAATGACGTTGAGCATATCGCGAATCGCGGCGCCAGTGGGCGAGGTGACAATACCAACTCGACGAGGAAACACGGGAAGTGGTCGCTTCAGTTCCCTGGCAAACAGACCTTCTGCCTGGAGTCGATCACGTAGTTGCTCAAAAGCAATTCGCAACGCGCCGGCACCGACTGGGTCGAGGGTTTCGACGACGAGTTCATATTCACCACGTGGTGGATAGACCGTGAGCTTTCCACGTGCACGAACGTGTAAACCATCAGTGGGTTTGAAGCGAATCCGTTGGTTCGATGAGCGAAAACACTTGGCCCGCAGTTGGGCGTTTGGATCCTTAATTGTGAAGTACCAGTGCCCGGATGAGTGGGCCTTAAAGTTTGATATTTCACCCTCAACCCAAACGGAAGCGAACCGGGATTCGAGCGCGGTTCGAATGGCGTTCGTCAACTGTGACACCGTCATCGGGCGTCGTTCAGTTTCATCAAAGAGGGCCGAGAATAAAGGCTGGGACATCTCGTGTGAAGGATGCTGGAACCAGGCGCAAAAGGCAACTCGCGAGTTTGACTTTAGTTTTGCCCGTTGTTGTAATCAATCCAACCACAATATCGACTATTCGAACAGCTGTTTTCGGAGTAGCTTCACAATGACAATCGAAGAACTCGTTTACGATTGGAACACTATCGAGCCAACTTTAACGGCACCAAAACGTCACATCAGTTTTGATGACGAAACACTCCGCGATGGACTGCAGTCTCCGTCCGTGTGCGAACCTAGCGTAGAACAAAAGATTGAATTGCTGCACCTGATGAATGCTCTCGGTATCGATACCGCCGACATCGGGTTGCCTGGAGCGGGCGGCACCCATGCAGCCGGCGTTGAACGCCTGGCGCGCGAGATCGTCGAACAGAAACTGAAGATCAGACCTAACTGTGCCGCACGTACCCATCGCAACGACATTCTGCCGATCGTAGAGATTTCTCAACGCGCGGGAATAGCAATTGAAGCGTGTACATTCATCGGTTCTTCAGCGGTCCGGTTTTTTGCGGAAGACTGGACGCTTGAGAAACTATTGAAGCTGACCGAAGAAGCGGTGACGTTTGCTGTCGGTGAGGGCCTGCCGGTGATGTACGTGACGGAGGACACCACACGTGCAAATCCGGATGTGCTTCGGGCGTTGTATACAACAGCGATACGGTGCGGAGCGAAGGCAGTTTGTGTTTGCGATACGGTTGGACACTCAACTCCTGATGGCGCTCGAGCGGTGGTCAGTTTCGTGAAGAACATCATCGAAGAAGAAGGTGGCAACATCCGGCTCGATTGGCACGGTCATCAAGATCGGGGATTGGGCGTGATCAATTCGATTGCGGCGATTCAAGCCGGTGCGGATCAAGTGCACGGGTCGGCGCTGGGCATTGGAGAACGAGTGGGTAACGCGCCGCTTGATCAGTTGTTGGTGAACTTAAAACTCTTGGGTTGGATCAAAAACGATCTGTCGCGTCTTGGTGAGTATTGTGAGACTGCCGCAAAGATATGCGACTGGTCAGTGCCTTATAACTATCCGGTGTTTGGTCGAGACGCATTTCGGACTGCAACCGGTGTTCACGCTGCCGCGGTAATTAAGAGTTACCGGAAAGGCGATCAGCGACTCGCAGATATAGTCTATTCGGGTGTGCCGGCAGGAGAGTTCGGACTGGAGCAGGTGATTGAGATTGGACCGATGAGTGGCAAGTCAAATGTGGTTTACTGGCTAGAGAAACGCGGGCTCGAACCCGATGAGACTCGCGTCAACAGAATCTACGAATATGCGAAAGCGGCGCACGGCGTTCTCGAAGAAAGTGAGATTAGACAACTGCTGTAGCTGGAGAAAAGAATCTCAGATCTCAGATATAAGATCTCAGACTCAGTTTTGTTTTCACAGCCTTATCAATGCGTTGTCCGACGCTGAACCTTGATTGTCCGCAAATTGAAATCTGAAATTTGAAATCTGAGATCTGAGATCTGAGATCTGAAATTCTTTTCCATGTCTTCTATCGTCACCAAGCTCTCACCCTCCCAAATCATTCAGGATCTACTCAACGCACCTGAAGTGATCGAGTCGTTTCGTTTCTTCGAACAGGATGCGGATGCGATCACTGAAGAACACATCGCTATTTGTGAGATCCCGGCGAGTCCTTTTGACGAACAAGCGCGCGCTGAATACTTGCGCGACAAGTTGGCTGATATCGGGTTATCGGAGGTGACGCTCGATGGGATTGGCAACTGTATCGGGATGTTTCGGGGTAGTGCAGCCAGTCCAGTAATGGTTGTCAGTGCTCACCTTGATACCGTCTTCGCCAAGGGTACCGACTTTACCGTGCAACGCTATCAACAACGACTATTAGCACCCGGAATCTCGGACGATGGGAGTGGACTCGCAGCTTTGATCGCGATTGCTCGTACCCTCGTCAATACAGGTGCGCGTACGGTTGGCTCGATTCTCTTTGTCGGTACAGTCGGTGAAGAAGGAGAGGGAAATCTTCGTGGGGTTCGCTTCCTGTTTACTGAAGGACCGTGGGCGGGCCGCATCGATTCGTTTCTTAGTTTTGATGGTCACGGTATTGATCGCATCACCAACCAAGCGCTCGGTTCTCATCGATATCGAGTGAAACTTAGTGGACCCGGCGGACACTCCTGGGGCGACTTCGGTATTCCCAATCCGGTGCACGCCCTTGGCCGTGCGATCTCTCGACTGGCGAGTTATCCATTTCCGAAAGAGCCACGTACGACATTCAATGTGGGCAAAGTGCAGGGCGGCACCAGTGTTAACGCAATTCCAAGCGAGGCTTCGATGGACATCGATCTGAGATCGAGCGACGAAGAGGAGTTGCGTCGACTCGATGCTTATTTCCGTCGTTCTGTTCACGAGGCAGTTGATCAGGAAAATGGTGGACGCCGGCCAGGAGACAGCGAATTAAGCCTGAGTATCGACCTGGTAGGTAATAGGCCTTCCGGTCTAACTGATCCTCAGTCGCCAATCGTCGAGCTTGCCCTGGAGGCGACCCGAGCGATTGGTGTCGAAGCTCAACTCGAGCAATCCTCCACTGATTCTAATCTGCCAATCTCAATTGGTATTCCCGCAATCACTGTGGGCTCAGGAGGAGCATCTGGTTCTTCACATACTCTTGAGGAGTGGTACGAGCCACTCGAACGTGACAAGGGCTTGAAGCGGGGCTTGCTCACTATACTCGGAGTGGTTGGATTGGAACGGAGCAGGTAGCCACTCGGTCAGCTTCAAAGAGAAGGGTCCTTGTTTCAGATAGACAAAGGGCGCCTGCATCGACATGCAGGCGCCCTTGTAGTTTTCGTGATCCGGTTCTGACTAATTTATCGGAATTGTTACTGATGCTGATCCACCTTTTCCTGGTGGGAACCGTTTTTGTCTCGCGATTCGCAACGCATTCGCGTCACCGCCTGAGGCTTGAGTCACGCGGCCCGATTCATCATAAGTCACGGTCACAACAACTCGTTTTCCGCCCGGATTTGCCGCGGGAACTGGGGCTACGTTAGCGGCAGCTTCGGCAGCTTTCGCATCTCGTGCCTTTTTATCTTTTTCGCGTTGTCGTTTTGCTGCCATCGCAGCATCGTCAGGCGCGGTGGATTCGGCTGGAACTGGTTCTGGTTGGACCGTCGTCTGTGCCGCCTGCGTATTCTGAGGTGACGGCGCTTGCTGCGACGGACTCTCAACGACCGCTACAGGTTTCTTGTGATACCAACCAGCCGGAACGCCAATCACCGCGACACTGCCAAGCACCGCAACCACGATTGCTCCGATGAATAATGGCTTGCGTCGACCTTGAGATTCAGAATTGCCGAATCCCAGGAATGCAGGCGGAAAAGATCGGTGCGACTCGTGATTACTGGCGGACTCGGTTGTTGCTACTTCAAGTTCGTCAGCTTCCGGCACGTAGCCATCTGGAAATGCGACGCTTGGGGGAATGCTCTCATCGAGTCGCCTAAGACCTTCCAATACTACTTGTGTCCAGGGCTGATTGATCGTGCGCTCGCTTGTTTCGGCGTCGACGTTGAATTCAAATTCTGCGTTGGGGAGAGTTAGAGCGTAGTAAACCGCGTCGATCCCACGAAGTACGCCAATGCGTGCGTCCACGACTGATCCAGCCTGTAGAAAAAAGTAACCTGCACCCTCGGGATACAGGACTTTTAGTCTGCCGCTTTTGCGCTGATTGCAGAAAAACTCTATGAGCTCGGAAAGTGAAAGGTCGCTGAGGTGTCCAGTTAGTGCCATGAGAACAAGTCCCTTCTAGGAAAAGACGATCTAGGTTGGAAAAGAAGGAGAGAAAGGCGCGTCGAGGGGTCCTGCGACGCGCCATCGAACAGGTAGGTTACGGAACCAGCGCAAACTTATAATTAATGACTCCCGAAACCTTGACTGGCTGACCAGAGAGTTTGGTTGGGGAAAACCTCGCTCTTAGGGCAGCTTGAACTGCTGCATCCCGCAGGATTGTTGGACCGCTAGTGGCTGTTGCTGAAACAACCTTTCCACTTTCGTCCAAGACTACGGCTACTTCAACTAGACCAGCGGTTCGCATTCGCTTTGCCGCTTCCGGATAAACCGGGGGAGGCAATGCGAGTGCAGTTCCATTCAACACACCGCCTGAAACCGGCTTCAAGATTGGTCGGGGAGCAGGAGTTCCTGACGGTGGTGGCGGCTCAACATCCACTGACACCAACTGCCTCTCGCTCGCGTCGACTGTTTTGTCTTCAACCGGTCCGCTGGTCGTTATCTTGTTTGTGTTGGCGGAAGCTGCAGGCAGAGCGGCAGAGTTCTTTTGATTGTCGCTAGGCTTGTTCGCAGCAACATTGACTGGAGGACGTGAATCAACAGTGGGCTTTGCAACCGCATTGTTTGGGCTTGCTGTTGGCTGGGTCGCCGGGGCAGCCGCAGGCTGAACGTTCTTCAGCATGTTCTCGTCCAGGTAATACATAATGGAGCGATACGTCACTTCAGTGGGTTCGAAGACTAGTTTTCCACCATCGACGACTGCGACGGAGGTAGTCATCTTGCTCCAGTTGCCGGCAAAGTCGAAATCGTACCGGTAGATTTCTTTGCTGAGCAAAGAACCATCGGTATTAAGCAAGGTCATCTCACTGATGTTGCCTTTTTCGTCGTACTTGTAGACTTCCTTGCCGGTAAGAGTTGCTCCAGCAATTGGGAAGTACTGATTCTCAATCTTATTGCCTTTGAGATCGTAAGAGACGACTTCAAGCACGACGTGCTTACCCTCTTGCTGTCCACCGCCGGCACTTAAAAGCTTTGCCACTTCGGTTCGGACTCGACGTACAGGTCCCGTCAAGCCATCCCGGGTTCGATCGCTTTCAGCAGGTGCGCTAGCGGCAGACGCGCTGCCAGCTTTAGCAGTCAGTTTGGATTGAGCGCTCACGGCCGAAGTAAGAACCAAAAGGCAAAGAGCAATTCCGGCAAGTCGGTTAGTGATTCTAAGCATTGTTTTCTCCGTAATTCGCTGAGGCAGGCCAATTGTGGAAAGATTGACAGTGAGGCGGGCAGGACTAACTCACCCAGTCAGACCGGGACGCCCGGCAGACCGAAAGCATAGTAATAAAGTTAAACATGGTTTGTCTAGAGTAAACTATGGTTTTCGTTCTTTCGAGGGATCTATGGCCTTTGGCGGTCCGTGATTGAGGCTCTGAAACAACGCCAACATGAGCTGATCGATGAATCTAACTGACCCGCCCTGCTCGGTAAAATCGTTGCAAATCACCGAAAAAGAAAAGATTTGGCCATCTGCGGTGGTGAGGTATCCCGAAAGTGAATTGTCGTAGGACAGTGTTCCTGTTTTAGCGACGATTCGGCCCTCAACCGAGGCGAGCCGTCCGCCCAAGGTGCCGTCGGTGCCGGCGATTGGAAGAGAATCAGCGAAAATCTCTCCGGAATTCGTCTTTCGAATAGCGGCGAGGAGTTGAGCGGTGGCTTGCGGAGTCACGAGATCAAGTCGTGAGAGACCTGAGCCATCATGAATCGCCAGCTTCGTTGTCTTGATTCCCTGCCTCGAGAGCCAAAGTCTTATCAATTCCCTGCCACGTTCGTCGTCTCCACGCTCCCGTCCACCTGCCATGTCTTCTGAGATCATTTGCGCGCGCTCCCGCCCAAGCGTCCGCAGGAGGATCTCGGCGAAAAGATTTACGCTGAGTTTGTTGGTAATCCTGATGATTTCGCTGAGCGATTTACCGGTGACAAAAGCAAGTTCTTGTTTACCTTCCGGATTAAACCGGTTCTTCTCGGCAACACGTGAATCCCGATACCGGGCTTCGCCGTCGACGCTGATACCGTGACTTCTGAGCGTCCGGAGGAACATCTTTGCTGCCCACAACGATGGTTGGTGCACCGACAGACTCGCTCCGTAGCCGCGCGCGCCGATGGGATACTGACCCCAGACAGTTATGTTGTTGTCTGTAGCTTCGCGTTTGACCCCAAGCCGTAAAGGTTCGCCGCTTTCAACGGTCACCAGGTTGTTCGTCGTCTGGATATAGCCATCGAAGTCGTTCACCTCAACCTTAGGTTGCTCGGTCATCTTCGACGCAGAAGTGATACTGACCTCGATTGAGTTGGCGTTGATTGTCAACGCGCTGGCCTCTGCTCCGAAATACCACTGGAGGTCATTCGATAGCCAACCATCACCGGTTGCGTCACCACGAAAGTAGCTTTCATCCCCTATCACATTTCCCTGGATGCGTTTGACTCCTTTCGCAGCAAGTGACTTCGCAAGTTCTTCGATTGAATTGGAATTCTCCCCTCTATTTGTTGCGATTAGATCGGGCGCACCGCGTCCGTAAAGTACAAGGTCACCATTAATCGTGCCTGTACTGTCGGGTGGGTTGTCAGAATAAACCGAGGTTCGCCAGCGGTAGTCGGCGCCCAGCAAATCCAACGCTACCGCGGTTGTGTACACTTTCATGTTTGAGGCTGGCGTGAACAACTGATCTCCATTGTGTTCGTAGATCAGCTTTCCATCCCGCAAGGAAACCACGGCGACTCCCCAACGAGCCTGAGAAAACTCTGAGTTCGATAAGAGAGAATCCAGGGTTTTGGCCAGGTCGGGATCAATCTGAACCGTGATCGGCGACGCAGTCTCAACCGGCGCAGGTTCATTTTCAGTTGAGGCGACCTTGGCGGAAGGCGGAGTTTGTGAACAGCCCGCGATAAGTAAAAGCAGAACCAACAGGAAAGCGGCTTTTACTAGCACTGAAGGAGCCTTGTTAACGTTGTTCGGAGCGAGCAAAAATTCTCTCAGTCCTATTGCTGGCGAGTAACTCATGCGCCACCTTGTAAACCTGTTCAACGGTAATGTCGTTGATATCAGCACCGCATATCACTCGATGCTGATCTCCGACCGGGGTAAAGCTGTGGGGAGTCGGACGATCAAGCATCACAACTACAGAAGTTCCAACTGCGGCTGCGATATGCATCGGCCCTGTGTCGTTTGAAATAAAAAGAGTGAGACGAGCCTGTGCAGCGGCCAGTTGAGGGATAGTCAAACGATCAAAGAAGATCGTTGTTGGGGGGAAAACTTTCTTTGCCTCTGAAACAAAAGGACGCTCCTCTGGACCTGCAAAGACTACGACGCGCACACCATGATTGCGAATCAGGTAGTCAGCAAGTTCTGCATAACGTTCCATCGGCCAACGACGCACAACGTGACCTGCACCAAAGAACAGACCGACCAGAAGGGCGTTTGAATGAGCGTTCTCCTTTTTTAAGAGAGCCTCCACGTCGGCATCTGCTTTTTTGTTTGTGCGTAGATGCGGAGAGCGACTGGCGTCGTTGATGTTGAGCGGCTTCAATACGTCGAGATACCGATCAACCGCATGCCTGGTCAGGTCTTGTAAAGGAGGTCGAGGTTGAAAGTTTCCGAGAAAATCCAGCGACCTATTTGGGCGATGTGCATACAGCCTATGAGATGCGCCTGACAAAAGACCAAGCACGTTCGTTTCCGACAGACTGTGAAGGTCGATAACCAGATCATATTTCGACTTCCGCACATCTTTGACGAGCTTCACAATCCGTCCGATAGAAACAAGCTTTGGGCCATCTCTCAGGGCCACTCGGTCAACGCCAACAATTGAGTCCGCAGAGCCGGACATTTCAATGATCGGCACACCGGGTTTTCCAATCATTGCAGTGATTCTGGCTGTGGGAAACCGCTGCCGGATTGCGTCCAACGCCGGCAAACTCAAGACTACGTCTCCGAGTTGGCCGAAATTGATGACTAGAATGTTTCGTGGATCAACTGACACCGAGAGGCAGTATAGGCGAAAGAGGACAAGGATTTATTGGTCATTGGTCATTTTCCATTTGTCATTTGCCATTTTCCCGGAATGGGCACTCCAAGAAAAGGTCGGACATCGCGTGTAAGCGGCCAAAATGACCAATGATAAATGATGCCTTGCTGTTAGCCTCCTAAGCGAAGATCTTTCCCCGTCATTTCAGCAGGCTGCTTCAATCCAAGTAAGCCAAGCATCGTCGGCGCAACATCTTCGAGTGCGCCACCTTCGCGAAGCTTCATTCCGATTGAACCTTCGTCTACCAAGTGAAACGGAACCGGATTCGTGGTGTGTGCGGTGTGTGGGCTACCGGTTAGACGGTCGATCATCTGTTCGGCGTTTCCGTGGTCAGCGGTGATCAACGTAATCCCCTTGTGCTGTCGAATGCTTTTCGTGATCCAACCCAGACAAGTGTCGACGTACTGGCAAGCTTCAATCGTTTTGTCGAGTTTACCTGTGTGGCCAATCATGTCCGGGTTGGCAAAGTTGATCACAAACACGTCGGTCTCACGTTCGTCAATTCCTCGAAGCACTTTGTTCGTAACGCCGAACGCAGACATCTCAGGTTGTAAATCGTAGGTTGCGACTTTAGGCGAGGGCACCAACAAGCGCTTCTCGCAGGGGTATTCCTGTTCGACGCCGCCGTTAAAAAAGTAAGTGACGTGTGCGTACTTTTCAGTTTCAGCCATTCGATAGTTACTGGTGCCGAGCGCACCAAAAACTTCTGCAAGCACATTGCGATGATGTCGAGGTGGAAAGGCAACAGCTAACGGTAAGGTGCTGTCGTAGGTTGTAAAGCACACATAGTCGACACGCGGACGATCCGGAATAGGAAACTCCGCGAAGTCCGGCACTGCCAGGGCACGGGTTATCTGACGAGCGCGATCGGGCCGGAAGTTGAAGAAGATTACAGCGTCGTCGTTTTGTATCGTCGCCACCGGCTCACCGCTTTGACGTACGATCAGATGTGGCTCAACAAACTCATCGGTGATGCCTTGTTGATACGACTGCGCCAGGGCCTCAAGTGGATCCACGGTTCGTTTACCAACTGCACGCACGAGTAGATCGTAAGCACGCTGCGTCCGGTCCCAGCGCTTGTCGCGGTCCATCGCGTAATAGCGACCAACCATGCTGGCGATCTCACCGCACCCCAGTTCAATCATCTTTCGTTGAAGCGCCGCAAGATAAGTATTTGATGACGCAGGGGGAGTGTCGCGCCCATCAAGAAAACAATGAACATACACGCGCTGCAAGTCGTGACTCTTGGCCATCTGCAGCAGGGCGTACAGATGAGTAAGCGAAGAGTGAACCTGACCATCAGAGAGGAGACCCATTAAGTGAAGCGCGGTGCCTCTTTTCTTTGCGCCTTCCATCGCCTTCGTCAAAGCCTGGTTGCGGAAGAATTCGCCCGTTTCGATTTCGTGATCGACGAGAGAAACATCCATTCGAACCACGCGACCCGATCCAATGTTTAGATGACCAACTTCCGAGTTGCCCATCACGCCTGCCGGTAAACCAACACGTGAACCATGCGCTTCCAGTAGAGTCTGTGGATACTTCGCAACCAATTCGTCGTAATAAGGAGTAGCTGCAAGAGCGATCGCGTTTCCCTCGCTATCAGGCGAATAGCCCCAACCGTCGATGATGATTAATGCCAGTGGCCCTCTCGTATTGTTCAATCGTCACCTCTATTAGCTAATGGTTCGTTCCATCCATCGTTTGGGTTCTGTGACTTCCGTGAAACCAAACCGGCGATACAACTCATGCGCGTCACGTGTTGCCAGAAGCCATCGGCGGAAACCCTGGAGCTGAGGATGCGACGTTATAACGTCAATAAGCCAAACGCCAAGACCGAGTCCGCGGTACTGATCGACAATGAAGACGTCCGCCAACCAGGCAAACGTCGCATAGTCAGTAACGACACGGGCGAATCCGATTTGCCGATCATCCTTGAACAACCCAAAGTTTAGTGAGTTATCGATGGAGCGTTCAACCTGCTCAAGACTTCGACTCGTGGCCCAGTAAGAAGTGTTGGACAAAAATTCGTGGATGAACTGAACGTCCAGACGATTCTTATCAGTGGTGATGACGAAGCCATCTCGTTCCCACTGTCCGATAAACTTTAGTTTGTCGTTGTCCAACTGGAACATCCGCTGAATGGAGTCAGTACCACGACGCGGTAGCGTGTGGCTCCGGTCACGACCGATAGGCAGATACTCGAGCCACACGCTACCGCGTCGTGGTACTGACTGCTGGCCCTCAGTTCAACGCTTTGCCGCGCGTGTCTTACCTGCACGAGGCGTCTTTCCACTTTCAATCTGATGAAACGCTTTGCGTCCAGGGAAACGCGCTGAGCCTTGCAAGTCATCTTCAATGCGGAGCAGTTGATTGTATTTTGCAATTCGATCGGTCCGAGATAGCGAACCGGTTTTGATTTGACCAGCATTGGTGGCGACTGCGAGATCCGCAATGAAGGGGTCTTCAGTTTCGCCTGATCGATGCGAAATAACGGCAGTGCGGCGATTCGTTTGGGCGAGCTGAATGCAGTCAAGCGTTTCGGTAAGCGTTCCTATCTGGTTAACCTTGATCAGAATTGAGTTTGCTACTCCCAGGTCGATTCCCTTTTGCAGAAACTCTGTATTGGTCACGAAGAGATCATCGCCGACGAGTTGAACTGTCTTTCCGATCTCATCCGTGAGTAGTTTCCAACCGGCCCAGTCGTTTTCAGCCATGCCATCTTCGATGGAGACAATTGGATACTGGTCGCACCACGACTTCCAATAGGCCGCCATCTCTTCGCTCGACAACTTTCGCTTGTCACTCTTTTTGAACACGTACGACTTGCCGTCATAAAACTCACTTGCCGCCGGATCGAGCGCCAACAAACAATCTGAGCCTGCCTTGTAACCCGCGTTGCGAATTGCTTCGAGAATGGTTTCAATAGCTTCTTCGTTGGAACGTAGGTTCGGCGCAAAGCCACCTTCGTCGCCAACGCTGGTCGCGTAGCCCTTCTTCTTCAAGACACTTTTCAGTTCATGAAAGACTTCAGCGCCAATACGTAAACTTTCCGAAAACGTTGCAGCGCCAACTGGCACAACCATGAACTCCTGAAAGTCGACATTGTTGTCTGCGTGTGCGCCGCCGTTGATGATATTCATCATCGGCACCGGCAAGGTTCGCGCGTTTGGGCCACCCAGATATGAATAAAGGGGAATCTCAAGATGAGCAGCGGCGGCTCGTGCAGTTGCCAGTGAAACGGAAAGCAGTGCATTGGCGCCTAGCTTGGACTTTGTCTTTGTACCGTCGAGGTCCAGCATTGCCTGGTCGACTTCAGCCTGATCGAGAGCGTCAAAGCCTTCGAGCGCTGGGCCAATAATCTCGTTGACATTGTGTACTGCTTTTAGAACGCCCTTACCACCGTAGCGCTTCTTATCACCATCACGTAGCTCGACTGCCTCGTGTTCGCCCGTTGAAGCTCCTGAAGGCACGGCAGCGCGCCCGATTGTGTCGTCTTCCAAAATGACTTCTGCTTCGACTGTGGGATTGCCACGTGAGTCGAGGATTTCGCGCGCGAATACTGCCTTGATCCAACTCATGAATAACTCCTGAAGATGGGGAATCTGACTTGCGCGCCAACTTTAACATGTAAGGGGCGCAGACTTCAGTCTGTGATGATTGATTAGATTAAGGTTGGAGCGGAGAAACTCAGACTAAAGTCTGTGTAATTATTTGCCGACTGAGTTAGCGACCCTGGTTTCGTTTTCCTCTGAAGCCGTTTCAAGTATTTCAAGTCGGACGCGCATTATTCGTCGCTTTTCAACACGCTCTACATGGAATACCAGGTCGGCGTAATGAATTACTTCCCCAGGCTTGAGAACGCGACCAGCTTCGGTCATGAGGAACCCGCCAATCGTCGTGTAGGCCTCTGATTCAGGAAGCGTGAGCTTCAATCGTCGATTGAGATCTCTCACGGCCAAACCACCCGCCAACATGAAGGTATGGTCCGATAGTTGATCAATCTGTTCGTTGACCTCTTCGTCGTGTTCGTCTGATATTTCTCCAACAATCTCTTCAAGCAGATCTTCGAGAGTAATTATTCCTTCCAGCCCACCATGCTCGTCGACCACAAATCCGAAGTGCATCTTGGCTTTCTGCATCTGACGCAACACGTGTTCGAGACGAGCTGTATCGACGACGTAAAGCGGTGGTTGAAGGACATCCTGCAGTCGGAACTTGTCCGGGTGAAGAAGGTAAGGCATTACGTCTTTACTGTGGATGAATCCGATCACATCGTCGAATGATTCACGGTAGACCGGTAAACGTGAATATCGGTGCTGGTCGAAGGCTTTAGTGATCTGTTCCAGTGTGCACGTATGAGTGATGGCTGCCATTTCGGTGCGAGGCACCATTGCTTCGCGAACCACCGTATCGGAAAACTCAAAAACCCGATGTATCAGCCGCCGTTCTTCGGCGCGGAGATGGCCACTCTCACGACTCACATCCACCAATTGCCGTAGTTCGGCTTCCGTGTATACCGAGGATTGTTCCATCGATGAACTCAAACCAACCATTCGACCAATTGCCGCACCCGCCTTATTCAGTAACCAGAGAGGCGCACGAAATACTTTGGCAAACAGTTCCAACGGCCTGGCAGTAAGGACTGCAACCGTCTCCGCTCGCTCGAGAGCAAACATCTTCGGCACTAATTCACCGAGGAGAATGTGAGAAAAACTGATCAGTGAGAAGGCGATCACGAAGGCCATCAGATGCGCTAAGTAATTTGCGCGGGTGCCTTCATGGGCGATCTTGTTTGCAACCGGCTCCAGTAGTCTTGCGATCGTAGGTTCGCCTAACCAGCCCAAGGCGAGTGAAGCCAGAGTTACTCCGAGTTGGACGGCCGAGATAAAAATCGTTGGATTGTCGAGCAAACGCAGAGCAGCGCGCGCACCTCGACTTCCGGAAGCAGCTCGTGTCTCGATTCGCGGACGTCGAACCGAAACCAGCGCAAACTCAGAAGCAACAAAAAAGGCGTTTGTGCCGATCAGGATTACGACCCCGAAGAGCTTCACTAGCGCGCTCATATGCGGTGGTCACCCGATGTGGAAAGAGTGTTGGATGCGTTTTGGATATAACTGTCAGGTTCGTCCATGGCTTAGTTGGAGGAACAGCAGTATATCACGGGCCACATCGCGGGACGGCGGCGAGGCGCCGAGGAGAGGCGATCGATGTTGCCCTCCTAGAAACGATAGGTCAACATGACCGCGCCGCTGGGTATGCGGTTGCAAGACTTCGAGAATACGATGAGGCCCGAGATTGTCCCCACAAGGCAACAAAATCATTTCCGCTCAAGCTAATAGAAACTATCGGTAACCACTGATTTTGAACGGGACCGGCGAACTGAATATTAATGAGGCACCTCCGGCTGGCACAGGTTGTTAGACGCGCCTTATCGGTAGATTCGTCGCGGGCACACAATACCCACAACAGCGCCTCCGCCTGTTCCATGGGAATTTGTGGGTTTAACCGAAGCTTTCTAGTGGCCCGAGGCGGCTCCAGCAGCACGTACGCGCGCTGGGCGCCGGTCATGCTTCGTGCAGGCACGGGAAATTGCCTGGTCTACTCGGGGTTCAATGTTGCACTCTGGTTGGCGGCACACGGCCGCAAGTTCAGAGACAACAAGGTAGCGGGACCGTTCCAGCATTCTTTGCTCACGAAATGAGAGAGGCTTGAGATTGCTGAGATAAGTCAAATGCTTCAGCACATCCGCCACTTCAAAGATATCGCCGGTACGCATCTTTTCTGAAAACTCCTTGAAGCGATCCTTCCAATCATTAGCCGGGGAGGAAAAATCATCTGCTAATGCTTTCAATAGCATGTCACACTCGCCCGATGAGATTGGGGCTCGAAGGCCAACTTCTGACGCATTTGAAACGGGAACCAGCACCAAGGAGTTATTAGCAGCGAGCCTAAGCGTATAGAAGGGTAGGAGTGTAGCGCCTATTTGCTTTTGCTCAATCTGCTCGATGGTCCCGATTCCATGATTCGGGTAAACGACTTTCTGGCCGACTTTGAAGCCCACCATTACACCTCCATCGATTTGAAAAATCAGACTGCGCCGCACGCGCGGGTCCGGAGAAAAAACCTAACGACGCCGAGTTGCGTCGGGGCCCTGTTGGTATGTGCATCGAGTCTAACAAGCGGTCTTACGGATGGTCAAGGTTCTGAACTGCGTGCGGGTCGTGAAATGAAGCGCAGAGGGTCAGTTAATTGTCACATCGCATCTGCTCGCCTTCGCATCTCGTCGAGCCGGTTCAAAATTTCTGGAGTTTCTTTTAAGGCAACCAAAGGACCTAACTGCTCAAGTAAGTATATCCAATCAAGGTTAGGCGATTGGCGTGTGATGATGCGCTCTACATCGGCCCAGTCTTGAAGCCGGTTCGCAAACGCCTTTAGGACAATTAGGTCTTCAGCTGAACAAGTTCGGAGTAACACGTCGGGATATTGAAACATCGACGAACGTCTGATGATCAATTCCTCTTAAGGAAGACCACCGAAAGTGATATCGAGACCTACTCCGTTTCCTGAATTAAGAAGGAGAACCCGTCTTTCCCAGGCGAATTCGGCGGCGCCTGATATTCTGGGTTCAAAAGCTTCCAGTAGTTTTTGAATGAATGGCTCTTCCTTGCCAAAACCGGTGAGCAGCGTTAGGTCGACGGCAACCGTTTCGCGAGTTGTCCCCAACGCTGTAAAGCCACTCCACCGATAAAACAAAACTTCCAGTTCTGTGACTCACAAACCGTTTGGAGTTCGGCAGCGGCTTTGAAGACTTCATTCACTCGAGCGCAATTTTCTGAATAAGCGTTGCTGTTCCACCAATCCCGAGTAAGGTTTTGGCGCACGCGGTGGCACTCTGTAGTCATAGTCGGCGCAGAGTTTTACTATCGCGGCGAATGTGTCTAACTCGCGAAGTTCAGAGCGCCGGATGCGTTCAAGCTCAATGCCTGTCTTTTCCCAGGTTTCCACCCACTGTTTGCCAATTTCAATCTCAGCGGGTGTCCATCCTGCGAGCGCAGACTTGTCTGCTGTCATAGGGTGAGAATAGTAGAAAAACTGTGATTCACGAAGGCATTTATAACCAATCAACCTAGTTTGGCCGCAGACTCAATCCCGTCACATTCTGACAGGGTTTAAGTTCAACTTCTGTCTTTGCGGTCTCGGCTGCTTGTCGGAGTTTCGCTCGTGCTTCAAGGGCGTCGGGCAGTCGCAGCTTGTCTGTTGACGCTGGCGAGTCGGCGGTTGGCTGCTGGGCCAACGTCCGATACTTACCTGGGGGCAAGTTGGTTAAAGTGAAGGTGCCATCACCACCAACTTCTGTAGTGAAGTAGCGCAAGGGATCGTCAAGCTTGTCTTTCTCGGAAGGAACTAAGTAGATACGTAAGCCGGTTTCAACTTTTGAGTCTTCGGACTTGGCAAGCTGACCACGAATCGACGCAGCGCCTTCACTTAAAGTTATCGTCAACCCGGTGACTCGATCGCCAGACTTCAATAACGTCCAATTCCGCGCCGCATCCTTTGCGAGTGAACTAGCTGCTTTGGCAGGACCACTCTGCGTCGCGCCGCTCTGCGTGGTACCGGCAGAAATCGACATCGACTTCACATACCAGTAGCGAGCATAAAAGCGCGGATTAAATGAGTACTGACCCTGTTTCAAATTCTTCAATGCAAACACGCCATCCTTGTCCGGCGTTGCGGCGCCTACAAACCATCTCATTAGCGCTAATTGATCCGTCTCGGGTTCTGTTCGGTTTTGAACAACGGAAACAATAGTCTCGCTAAAGATCGGTTGCCGCTTATTCTGGCACTCAGGGAGTTTGGCATTTTCGAGTACAACTCTTCCTGCGATCGAGCCTAGCGGCTTCGGTACCAATTCAATTCCAGTCACATCCGCTCCCTTTATCGTGACGCGAACAGGATCGGACAAAGCTATGTCAGGATAAAGCGATCCTGCTGGCGACATGGTGGGGAATTCTTGAGCTGTTAACGAGTATTCACCGTCAGCGAGTCCGTAAACAGCAAACCCGCTGACTCCGGGAATCTGATAGGCAGAGGCGGTTGGCATTACACCGTCACCGACCTGGGTTACCGACACGTTCCCTCCGGTTTGGCCATGTAACCTGATCGATCCGCTGATGGAGTGTCCAGGCTCATTACGGTAACGAATGTCGGCTGTCGTTTCTTCGCCACTTCTCACCTGTATTTCGGAAGCAGTATCACGAGTCGATGAGGGCGCAAAAGTGGGCGCGTCAAGGCTGGTTGCGTTAACACTGTACTGCGGACCGCCGCCGCCGGCTTGAACGAGATAAGTTCCCGGGCTTAGTCCGAAGATACGATAGATGCCGCGGTCGTCCGTTTCTCGTTCTCCTAACGAAATAACGGCTCCCTTGGTGCGTTTACCATTCGGATCCTTAATCATAAAAGCCCTGACACGAACGCCGGTCATTGGTTCACCGGTAGCATTGCTAACCGTTCCGGTTACCACTCCACCCCGAGTTAACTCGAGTCGTACGGAGTCGCCAACGCGATACGTCGGAACAGTAGCTTCGATATCCATTGGCGGGCCCACATATGAGGGTGAGCTTGCTATGAGGTAGAAGATACCGTTATCAAGTCCATTGAACTGAAAGTTACCTTCAAGGTTCGAGATTGCAGCCCTATTTAGTGAGATGGCTCCTGCCTGGCGAATGTTGATTGTTGCTCCAGTGAGAGGTTGTCCATTCTCGTTAACGACGCGGCCGGTTATCGCCCCGGTCTTGACTGCTGGGGCTTGCGTCTCGGGTTCCTGTGCTTGAACGCTGACGAAGAAGAAGAATAGCGCGGTGGCCAGCAGCGTCCGGCCGGGCCTTGATTGTCGCTCGATTCGATTAGCGGAACGGTCAGTCAACATCTGACTACTCCTTTACTAATGTCCGATAAGCTTTAGCTTGTCGCTGACTCTTCAACAATCGAGGCCGCCAAAGCTTTCCGAGACATTTACGGTTTGGGGTTAGCACCCAGATCGAAATTAATTGACAGGTCAGTGATCACTCCGTCCTGAAGGACGACCTGTTGTTTCACAGGTGGCTTTCTAACTCCTCCACCAACGACCTGGACAGCGACTTCGTAGGAACCCGGTGGTATTCCCTCAGCGATGAAGTGTCCGCGGTCATCCACGTTAGGGGGTCGGGTATTAAGAGGAACGTCGCCAGGTTTCATTAGGCGAACCATCAGCCTCGCACCTTGCGGAAGCGGACCATTCTCAATGTTCACCACACCTCGAAGCGTAGCATTGCCATAACTCACGACTATCCGAACACCTGTGATTTGTTCACCGTCTTTTACTTCAAATCCCTGCGACGATTGAGCGACACCTTCACGCTCTATTCGAGAGACAACAAATCCCTTCATCTGGTTCATGTCCATGGTGGGAGCGATTTGGATTGATGCCATACCGGTTCCCAGGCCGCCAAGACGGAAGCTACCATCAGCACCTATGGTCGCGCGCGAAGCATTTCCCATAATTGGTCCCGGTGTTGAGCTTTGAACAAAAGCCTGAACTTGCAGCTTCAAAAGGTTTTCAAAAGCTTTCTTGTTCTCACTTTCCAACACCACCACGCCTGAAATCGAGGAACCCCTAACAAGTCGAATAGTGACACCCGAAACGTCGGAGTCGATTACGTCGAACGAAGTATTTTCGGCACGCCATTCCGAATTGGCCTCAGGTAACAGGTACGTTGCGTACTTACCAGGCAATAGACCTTCAACGGTGAACTCACCTTGAGCGTTACTGTTACTAAACGACATGAATTCGGGACGGTCGCCGACTAGTCGTTGCAACGTAAACGAGATATTCGGAATTGGTTGTCCTTTTTCTCCCTCTACCACACGACCTGTGGCCGTAAAGACTTCCATCGGTCGGCCTAGTGTTATGTCGATGTTCGTTGCTTCACTTCCTTCACTTACCTCAAGCACCGTCGCCTTACTGCTGTCGCTTGTGTCCGGATAGAAAACTTCTTTGTAGGAAACACGTCCGGGAAAGTTGAACGAGTTTCCGCTGGCCCGCCCTATGGCCACTGTGTATTTCCCAGCTATCAATCCGAACGCTCGATAGATTCCACGATCGTCCGTCAGAACTGTCGTTGGGTTGTACCACGTTGGGTTCGGTTGAGCAGCTCGAGGATCTGCCTGTTGCATCCGCATTAACCGGACTGACACCTGAATCGCTGGCCGTCCATCAGCATCGGTGATTCGCCCCGTGATCACACCACCTTTGACCATTGAAAAGTTGATGTTCTCAAGCTCTTCGTTTTCACCTATGACGACGCTACGCCTCGGAGAATTTTCGCTACCGGCAATTACGTAGACTTGAGTTGACGGAATAACTTCGTATGCACCGGCACTGACGTTTGTGATTCTGTAGTTACCATCCTGATCCGTGACGGCTCGAGGGCCCATCTCCTGCAGCGAACTCATTTCAGGTCGACGCAAAGCTACAGCGATACCAGATGCGCCCTTTCCTTTGATCGTAACGCGACCTGAAACTGACCCGACAGGCTTGGCTGGTTTGGTCTTAAGTTGAGTTTGCGAGTGAAGGGAGACTGACGACACAACGAGCATGATCGCAGCGATTACTGCTCGAACGATACAAGGCCTCATAAAGGTTTCTCTCCGTCGTAAGGTGGCGAGGTTCAGTGCGCGGGATCATAGCGTACGGGCACGTGTTTGTCGTCATTGAAAGGGCACGATTTGTCATTGGTCATTTCCCATTTTGATTTTGACATGATTTGCCATTTGGAAAGGTTGACGCCTGAAACCTTTCTTCCAAATGGAAAATAAAAAATGGAAAATGAGAAATGACCAATGAGTCTTTTCCGGTCTTGGTACGGCTCGTAGTTGTCAGTCTCAAGCGCCTACTGTTAGGATCAATTCCAGCATGGCTCACCTGAAAATCACTGATGCAAGTGGCCGTCAATGGCAGTTCAATTTTGTTCCTCAAGCCATTTGCACGATCGGCCGCGCCCCAGATAACGCAGTGGTCCTGGATGACCCGCGGGCTTCGCGGTATCACGCGCACATTAAGAATAACGACAACGGTTCATTCACGATGGTCGACGGAGCCGTGATTAACGGCCAGTTGCGCAGGAGTGCAAACAAGGTCTTCATCAACGGCGATGCCCAGTTTGAGCAGCAACTGAAGAACGGCGATCGCGTAACCATCGGAGCCAGTACGCTCCGTTTCGAACAGCCTCCTGAAGAGCGCACCACTGACGTTCGCTACGACGACAAGCCACTCGGTCACACCCAACTACTAATTTCAGCAAACGACGTGATGAGCACCGTCCTTCGCTCAAAGGACGAAATCTCTGCTGCGATGCCGCAACGGGACAAGATGCTCGAAACGTTGCAGCGCAAAGCAAACATTCTGACCGCCCTTTACGAGATGAGTAAGACGCTTGGGTCGGTGTTTGACCTGAACGCCATTTTTGATAAAGCCACCGACGTCATTTTTAGGTCGACACCTGCTGATCGCGTGGTTGCGTTGCTTGCCGAATCAGGTCACAGCGGCGACCTCGAAGACGTAAAGCTGACACCCATAGCAATGCGAGCCCGCGACAACAAACTCGAAGCTCACGCGCGAAGGTTGTCAATTGGTAGAACAATCACACGCAAAGTAATGAAGGATCGAGTTGCCCTGCTTTCGCAGGACGCTGCTTCAGACGAACAGTTCGCTGGCGTGGATTCAATCGTATCGCAGGGTGTGCGTTCGACAATTTGTGCGCCGCTGGTGGCAGATACCCGAGTACACGGTGCGCTATATGCGGATCGACTTGACCCGTTTGCTGCGTTCAAGCCGGACGACCTCGAACTGATCAGTGCTGTCGCTGCACAGACTGCTATTGCGGTCGAAAACGCACGGGCTCACGAACGATTGGCGCGCGAAGAAGTTGCGCGGGCTAACTACAGTCGATTCCTTCCTGAGTACGTGGTGAAGCAGATGCTGGAGAATCCGGATTCATTCAAACTAGGTGGAGTGAATCAAACGATCACGATCCTGTTTGCTGACATTCGTGGATTTACACGCATTTCCGAACACGCACCACCTGAGAAAATTGTCGGCTTGCTTAATCGATACTTCTCGGCGATGACGGACATTATTTTTGCGCATGGCGGTACGCTTGATAAGTATCTTGGTGACGGATTGATGGCCCTGTTTGGCGCCCCAACCGCAACTCCCGAAGACGCGTCGAATGCGCTAAATGCCGCGGTCGCTATGCAACGTCGAGTTCTGAGTATCAATCAGGAGCTGCGCGAAGAAGGGTTTCCGGAGATCGGAGTCGGAATGGGTTTGCATACTGGTGAAGTTACCGTCGGCTATATAGGCTCTGAACGTCGCTCGGAATACACAGCCATCGGAGATGCCGTCAATACCGCATCGCGATTGGAGACAAACGCTAAAGGTGGCGAAATATTGATCAGTGATGCTACTGCAAAGGCGGCGAATAGTCGGTACAAGTTGGAAGCACGCGACGCGATCAGCGTCAAGAATCGACAGCAGCCGGTTGCGCTCTGGGAGGTTGATTGGCAGCGCGCCAGCGGAGCGTGGTAATTCTGAATGTCCGATAAGCTTTAGCTTGTCGTCGACTGATTGAGTAGCTAGCTTCGACACTCAGCGACAAGCTAAAGCTTATCGGACATTCAGATCGGAAATTGGCAATACTTCAGGGGAGGAGAAGGTGAGCAAGTACGGACAATTGTAGGCGTCCGTAGTTGTTCACCTTAAGTTTTTTATGTCGCTCATAGCCAAGACCGGCTCATTGATTGGTCTTAACGCCTTGCGAAATCTCGTGTCGGATACGATGGCAATCGATATGGGATCTGCCAGCACGATCATAGCGGTTCGTGGGCGTGGCGTTGTTATCGATGAGCCTTCTGTTGTTGCGGTCAACAAGATTACCGGTGAAGTTATCGCCGTCGGCAATGAAGCTCACAAGATGCAAGGCCGGGAAGCCCGCGATGTGACCGTTATTGCGCCGCTGGTCGACGGAGTGGTCGCGGACTTCGAACGAACCAGGGTGATGCTCGACCATTTCGTTCGCGAGGCTCGCAGTGGCATTTCACATTTCAGCCGTCGCGCCATAATGAGCGTTCTCTCGGAAGTCACACAGGTAGAACAACGTGCCCTGTTGAGTGCCGCAGAAGAAGCACGAATCAGTCGTGTCTATATGATCGAGGAAGGACAAGCCGCAGCGATTGGAGCCGGGGTTCCAATTACCGATGAACATGCGTCGGCTGTAGTTGATATTGGAGGCGGTACAACAAATGTCGCGACGATCGTAAGTGGCTCTATCATCGCTTCACGCGCCGAGCGGATCGGTAGTGCCGACATTGATAGTGCAATCATGGATCGGTTGCGGCGACATCTTGGTCTAACAATTGGTATTCCCTCTGCCGAGTGGCTAAAACTTGAGTTAAGTTCAGCGATTGAGCCGAAGGATCCCGCCAAAAAAGTTAATGTTCGTGGCCGCGATGTACAGAGCGGCAGTCCGAGTGCCGTGGACATAACCGCCTCTGAGGTTTATGCCGTGACGTTACCGATTATTCGTCGAATTGCCGACGCAGTTAGTTCCATGTTGACGGAACTTGCGCCGGAAGTAGCCGGTGACATTTACGATCGCGGTCTGATTCTTACCGGCGGGGGCGCTTTGTTGGATGGCCTGCCACAGTATTTACAAAAGCAGCTCGGACTCGCCGTACGCGTCGCCGAAGACCCGCGCTTTGCAATCGTTCGCGGTCTGTCACAACTCTTCGAAGAACCGCTACTACTCCGGCGCGTCTCCCGGACTGAAGCTCTTCCTCTCATGGATACCGAAGCGACGGCGTTTGAAACCTAGATGAGCATTCTCACACTCTACAAACGCCAACTTACGGTAGCGCGCATTTACGGCATTCCCGTGCGAATCGATTTTCGGTGGTTTGTGGTGTTCTTTCTGAGCGTTTGGCTCATTGCCGTCAACCTGGCACGCGGAGGGATGCCGGTAGGAAGCATTACTCTACAGCCGGTCAGCGAAGTTAGCGCTTGGATCCTCGCGGCGATCACTACGCTGGGTCTTTTCCTTTCGGTTTTCGGCCATGAGCTATCGCATGCCTTGATGGCTCGTGGTGAAGGAATTGAGATCGAGGAAATTGTGCTCCATCCTTTCGGAGGTCTCGCGCGTTTGCGAAATGAGCCGGAGAGCCCTCGCGCAGAGTTTCGCATCGCGATTGCCGGTCCAGCGGCTAGTTTTTTATTTGCACTGGTAGCCTTCGTTCTCTTGATTCCAATAAGCAGGTTTGGCTATCAAACGGCGGCTGGTGTCCTGTTTCTCATTGCTGCCGGAAATCTGCTACTCGCAATCTTCAATCTGTTCCCTGGATATCCGCTTGATGGTGGTCGTGTACTCCGCGCGATCATCTGGCGCAGGTCTGGTGACATTCGAGAAGCGACTCGCATGGCTGGAGTTTGCGGGATGCTCATCGCGGCTATCCTGATCATTTTCGGCGTCTACATGATCATCGCTCCGAACTTTCGTGCTTACTTCATGGGTCTTTGGTCAGTGCTGGTTGGACTATTCCTGTTTGATGCTGCCTACAGTGTCGTCAAACACGCGCGAGCGCACACTCAAAACGTGGTTGGCGAAGCGATGTCTGCACCGTTTTCCATTGAACCAGACTTACTGATCAGTCATTTGATCGACTCTGTCTTGCCGCTTCATCGCCAGGTCGCGTTTCCCGTAGCCCAAAATCGTCAGCTTCACGGAATCCTTTCCCTCGAAGATCTGAAAACCCTGCCGCGAGAACGGTGGCATCTTACGAAAGCTGTAGACGTGATGCGTCCGATTGCGCCGCGATTCTTTGTCGAACCAAACGCAACGCTCGACTATGCTCGTGAGTTGATGAAGCGGAACGGCATCGGTTCGTTGGCTGTGGTTGGAAAGAACGGAGAATTGGTTGGATTTCTACAGAACGGAACGTTCAAGCGAAAGAAGCGCTCACGCGTAGAGAACGCCTTGCACCCGTAACAGATACCCTTTAGTGACGCCTTCAAACTAATGAGCGCGCTCTTCTGGGACCGCAGGCGTCCTCGCCTGCATTCGTCACGACTAACGGATCTTGGTGGCAACGTCGGCAGGCGAGGACGCCTGCGGTCCCAGAAGAGCGCGCTCATTAGTTCGAAGGCGTCACTAAAGTGTATCAGCGCTTCCGGTGCTTTGTTTTGTGCAGGACTTGATTCAACCCAAACAGTTAATATTTCGCTTCGGATTTCTCGGCACCTCTTAGTCATCCAATCGACGAAAACTGAACCAGTACCTAAAAGATCAAGACATTGCCACGGTTAGTCTTTTTCGCCATAATCCAAGCAGAGCTGTCATTTTTGTACTCGAAGGAATCCCTGTATGTTGGCCGTCGTGGGGGCGCTCTTTGCAAACGCATTGATCGCATTGCTGAAGCTGATTGCTGCCCTGATTACCGGGTCTTCCGGCATGATGGCTGAAGCGTTTCACTCGATCGCTGATACAACCAATCAGGTTTTTCTATTGCTGGGTCTTAGGTTTTACAAACGACCAGCTTCCAGCAAGCATCCTTTCGGTTTCGGGAAAGAACGGTTCTTCTGGTCTTTCATAGCGGCGATTTTTATCTTTGGTGTGGGTGCGACGTACGCGATTTACGAAGGCATCGCAAAACTTGCTCATCCGCATGCGCCCTCGCACTTGAAATGGGCCTACTGGGTATTAGGCATCTCCTTTGTACTTGAAACGGCGTCGATCACGTTGGCTATCTACCAGGAGGTCAATGAAGCACATCACGAAGGGTTAACTTTTTGGGGTTACCTGCGTGAGTCGAAAGATCCAACGGCGAAGACGGTGCTCTTTGAAGATTCAGCGGCGCTACTTGGAATAGTGATCGCCGCCGCCGGGTTAGTGCTAACCGATTTTCAAGTCGGAGGTAGTGCTGGTGCCTATTGGGACGGTGTTGCTTCGATACTCATCGGATTAGTACTCGCAATCGTTGCGTTTGTGCTGGCGCGCTCATCCCGTGGATTGTTATTAGGTGAAGCCGCGAGCGCAAAGACGGTAGAAGCAATAAAGAAGGCGATGGAGACGCATCCGAATGTAGAACGAGTTGTTGAGCTGTTGACTATGCACCTGGCTCCAAAGCAGATCTTGATAAACTCACATATCAAGTTGAAGCGAGGACTGGTATTGGAAGAAGTTGAACGGACGATCGAAGAAGTGGAAACATTAATCAAGAAGGCGGAACCAAAAGTTGAAATGATCTTTTTGGAGGCCGCCCGCGATGAGCTGTTAGGAATTCAGGACTCTGCACCGCGAGCTGCGGGCTAGGACCAGGGATTCGCCCTGGTCTGGAGAAACTAACTTGTCACCGTTAAGCCTCTACTTGGTTCACGATATTCAAACGACGAGATGCTACTGCTACTGCCATACACCGAGTATTTGAGACGTATCGTTGAGCCGCGCAATGTCGCGGACATCGTGTTCGTCTTTTTACTTGTGTATGGAGTTTTGAAACTGCTGCGTGGCACTCGCGCCGCTCCCATGGCCGCAGGAATTGCGGTGCTGGTTTTCTTCTACTGGCTTTCCGGCAAACAAGATCTCGCCACCCTGGAGTTCGTTCTTAGCAATGGACTCTTCTACATTGGCATCGCGATCATTGTCCTGTTTCAGTCTGAAATCAGGCAGGCCCTAGTCACGTTTGGCAATCGCTTTCGAATGCCACTGACCCGCACTCATCATGGACAGTTTGGCGAAGGCGTTTACGACGAAGTCATCCTTGCGGCAACTACCTTGGCTTCTACTAAGACGGGGGCACTCATTGTGATTGAACGCAATGTCGGGCTTAAGAACGTTACGGATGGCGGAGTAAAACTAGATGCCGAACTTAGCTACGACCTTTTGGTCAGTATCTTTAATCCGGCGAGTCCGCTCCACGATGGAGCTGTCGTCGTTCGCCGTCACCGGATCGCGGCCGCCTCGTGCTTTCTTCCGTTAACTCTCAATCCACGCTTGTCGAAAGAACTTGGTACCCGACATCGCGCTGCGATCGGCGTGACAGAGGATACTGACGCGGTTGCGGTTGTGGTATCGGAAGAAACAGGCTTGATTTCGTTTGTGAAAGCCGGTGACATCAAACGCGGCTTCGACGCAACGAAATTGCGCGCCGCAATTTTTGACGCATTGAATGTGGGACCAAAGAAAGAAAAGGGTGCCCTGAAACCAGCTGAGGCTGAAACCGAAAACGAAGAGATTGCACCGATCTAGTTTGTGAGAACTTAGATGCCTTTCCAGGACGTTGACGAAGTCTCCGAAGAAATAATGCGCACCCCGAGCGGCGTGGAGCGCCTCCTGCGCAAGCTGTTCGTCGAAGACTGGAGTTTGAAGCTTTTGTCATTGGGAATCACGCTGGCTCTTTGGTTAATGGTAACCAGTCAGAACCAGCCAGTGACGACGCACGTTAACGTTCAACTTAATTTCATTAGACCAGAATCACTGGAAATCAGTAACGATCCGCCAAAGACGGTTGACGTCACCTTAACCGGAAGCCACAGCAAGCTCGACAACCTCAGTGCCCTCGATCTCGTTGCCACAATAGATCTCACTGATCAGCGTAGTGGTGAACATATAATCAGGTTTGCCGAAAAAGCCTTGTTATCGCTTCCCCGCGGAGTGAAGATCAACGGCTTTCTGCCCAGTGTTACTCCAATAAAACTGGAGCCAATCGTTCAAAGAGAACTACAGACCGATCCAAAGTTTGAGGGACAACCAGCTGATGGCTACGAGATCTACGCGACCATACCAAGTCAAAGCACCGTGACTGTTCGGGGTCCTGCCAGCCATGTGAACTTGCTGGACAAAGCGCCAACAGAAACGATTTGGCTTTCTGGACAGAAGGAAAGTTTTAAGGCGACGAGTGTTGCCATTAACATTCCCGATCCCAAAGTCGATCTCGTTGACGCGGCAGTTGATGTCCAAATCGACATTGGCGAACGGCGTATCGAGAAAAGTTTTTCTGGTGTCACGGTCCTTGGTCCCCCGGGAGTTAACGTCGAGCCTACAACCGCTACCGTCAGCATTCTTGGTCCTTCGCGTATTCTTGAAGTTCTAAAACCAGGACTGATCAAGATCGTTCTTAACAATGCCTTTGAACCTCGCCTTGAGTTGCCGGCGGAACTGCAAAGCAGGTTGGCCTTAAAATCGACCAGCCCGTCTAAGTTTGTTCAGGCCAAGTCAGGAAACAAAACTACGTCCCCTGGATCAAAATGAAATCACTTTTTGGTACCGACGGCATTCGTGGAGAAGCCGGCAAGTTTCCGCTCGACGCGCCAACCGTCAGAATCATCGGGTCGTCGCTCGCAAGTTATCTCGGCGCTACAGCGGTTGGTCCAACCTCAATAATAATCGGACGCGACACGCGAGAGTCAGGCGAGTGGCTTGAACGCGGACTTGTTGAAGGTGCGACCGCCGACGGGGCGGAATGTCTTTCCGCAGGAGTAATCACGACACCAGGCGTGGCTTATCTTACTCGCTTGATGCAGGCAGACGCCGGCGTCGTAATTAGCGCGTCGCACAATCCCTATCACGACAACGGCATCAAAATATTCGCGCCTTCAGGTCAGAAGATTGCCGACTCTGTTGAGCAACACATCGAAACAGACATTGTTGCGAAGAAAGAAGTACCTACTGTCACAGACCAGGTTGCGGTTCAATCGGGCGAAAAACTACGAGCCCACTACCTAGAGTTTTTGAGAAACGAAATCGGCATCGGGTTAGATTTGAATTCGTTCAAAGTCGTTCTCGACTGTGCGAACGGAGCAAGCTGGGAACTTGCGCCTGCGTTGTTTGAAAGTCTCGGTGCTCAAGTAGTCGCAATCAATGTCGCTCCAGACGGACGCAACATCAACTTGAATTGCGGCTCACTTCACATTGAGTCATTACAAGAAACAGTAATCGCAGAAAAAGCTGATCTCGGTGTGGCGTTTGACGGTGATGCCGATCGGGCGCTCTTTGTCGATGAAACTGGAACCTTCATTGATGGAGATGCAACGCTCTGGGTGTTGGCAAATCAACTACGCGAGCGAAAGAGATTAAGAGGAAACATCGTCGTCGCTACTGTGATGAGCAACATTGGTTTGGAGATCGCCCTTCGTTCACACGGTATTGAGCTTGTGCGCGCAGATGTGGGTGATAAGTACGTGCTCGAAGAACTCTTGAAGCGTGAAGGTAGTTTGGGTGGAGAACAGTCAGGACACATCATCATGCCCGATCTGAGTCTGGCCGGAGACGGGATGATTACCGCTCTCAGTCTCATTCGAGCAATGATCGACTTTGGTCAGCCATTATCGAGATTAACCAGTGGATTTCAGCGTTATCCTCAGGTTTTGGTCAATATTCGAGTCCGCGAAAAGCTGCCATTTGACGATTTGCCGGCAGTACAAAATGCTGTGGCTGAGGTTGAGGAACGCCTTTCGTCGAATGGCCGACTGCTCCTGCGCTACTCAGGGACCGAGGCCTTGGCCCGCGTAATGATCGAGGGTGTAAACCAAACTGAGATTGAGACGTACGCTCAAGAGATAGCCCGCGAGATTCAACGGGAGATCGGAGCAGAGTCCTCGGGGTCGTAAAATTTTTACACTCACACCCGAGAAAAATCTACACCACATCACGCCCTGGATCGCATGCAAAATCTACTGCTTCGCGTACTTCATTTGTTTCTCAGAGCAAACTTGATGATGCTCGATCCTCTTCCAAAACTGTCTTGCACGGCACGGGCGTTGCGATGTATATTGTGGGGCAAGAGAGACGGTTGGTGGATCCTCCGTCTCAAGTGGTTGCTGGGGTGAGGACA
>Ga0207689_10000670_pt1 | contig 32685 bp, 17 predicted proteins | sample KBSMisM52_FD_184312 | JGI IMG/M metagenome (GOLD analysis project Ga0207689, IMG submission 184312) | Miscanthus rhizosphere microbial communities from Kellogg Biological Station, Michigan, USA - KBS Miscanthus M5-2 (SPAdes) (version 2) | ecosystem: Host-associated > Plants > Roots >...
TGATCGAAGGCCAAACCCTTCGCCAGCAGCTTTCGCAGAAGCAAGAGTCACCGCTGATCACGATCTTGAAGACTGGCGTGCAGGTGGCAGAGGCTCTTTCCGCCGCTCATGAAGCCGCCATCATCCATCGCGACATCAAACCCGAAAACATCATGCTGCGCCGAGACGGGATCGTTAAGGTCCTAGATTTCGGACTTGCGAAACTGACCGAGCGTCCACCCCCTCAGTCGATAGATGCTGAAGCGTCAACGTTCGTAGCAATTAATACCGAGCCGGGCGTAATCATGGGCACAGCCAGCTACATGTCACCCGAGCAAGCCCGCGGTTTGGAAGTGGACACACGCACGGACATCTTCAGCCTCGGTGTTTTGATTTATGAATTGGTTGCTGGGCAATTGCCATTTGCAGGCTCCAATCCGTACGAAATCATCGCGTCGATTCTTAGCGATAAAGAGGCGCCGCCGCTCGCCGGGTGTACGGAAGTTCCTGCAGAGCTCCAGCGAATTATCTCGAAAGCGTTGCGCAAGAATCGAGAACAGAGGTATCAGACGATCAAAGACTTTCTGATCGATTTGCAGAATTTGAAGCATGATTTGGAGCTTGCAGGAACAGAACTCGTGCCGCCGAACACGAAGAGCGCGGCCACTACGCAACGAGAGTCTGCTAACGCAAAAGAGACAGCTACGGATTCGCAGCGCAAATCTGTCACTGCGAGAGTCCGGCCCAACCTGCAAAGCGTCGCGATCCTTATCGCCGTGATGTTAATGGTTGCCGTTGGGGTTGGCCTGTACTTCTATAGCAGCACCCGCCAGAGACAGATCAACTCCATTGCAGTGTTACCGTTCGTCAACGCCAGCGGTAATACCGAGTTTGAATATCTCTCCGATGGAATGACAGAAACCCTGATTAATAGCCTCTCACAAATTCCCGACCTTTCTGTCAAAGCGCGCAGCACGGTCTTCCGTTACAAGGGCAAAGCAGCGACAGCGCAACAAGTTGGATCAGAATTGTCCGTGCAAGCTATCTTGAACGGTCGCGTCACGGAACATTCTAATCAGTTAACCTTGAGTCTGGAGTTGGTTGATGCGCGCACAGGTGATCAAATTTGGGGTGAACAGTATATCCGTGAAGCAACAGATCTCGTCGCTTTGCAGAATCAAATAGCCCGCGACGTATCCGGCAAACTACAAACCAAACTATCAAGAAGTAACGAGCAGAAACTGGCGAAGAACTACACAGAGAACACTGAAGCTTACAAGCTCTATTTGCAGGGCGTCTTCTATTCGAATCAGCTGAACACCGCGAAGGCGATCCCGTATTTCCAGCAAGCGATTGTCATTGATCCCAACTACGCGCTGGCCTATTCGGGTCTCGGTGATGCGTATCTATTCTCCTTAGTTGCTATCGGGCCCACCGCGAAAGCGAGCGAAGCATTACCGAAGGCTCGCGAGTGTGCAGCGAAGGCACTTCAGCTGGATGAGGGGTTACCAGATGCGCACGCACTAATGGGTTTGCTGTTGTGGATGCAGGACTATGATTTCGCCGGCTTCGAACGTGAATTAATCCGGGCGATTGAGCTTAATCCGAATTATGCCGAGGGGCATCGTCGTAACGCGTTGCGTCTGTTTTATCTCGGCAAATTCGAAGCTTCGCGATCTGAATTGAGCAAGGCATTGGCCGATGACCCATTATCAAATCTTAACAACTATCACTATGCTCAGACGCTCATTTACGAGGGCCGATACGACGAAGCCGAAGCTCGAGTCAGGCAAAATCTCGATTTAGATCCACGTTTTACGCTTTTCCACAACCAACTTTCCACACTCTATCGATTGAAGGGCAATTATTCGGGCTCGGTCGAAGAGAGTGCGAAAACCAGCGAACTGCAAAATAACCCGGAATTGGCTTCGTCGAAGCGGGACAGTTTTGCGAAAGGTGGTTGGCAAGGTTACCAGCACGCGCTCGTGAGTGAGCTCGAGCAGAAGAAGTCTAATCCCTATACATTGGCGATTGCGTACGTCGAGCTGGGCGAAAAAGACAAAGCCTTCGCCGCTTTGGAAGATGTTTTCAACGCACACAGCAACTTTGTCGGATACTTTAAGATCGATCCGCAACTGAAGCCGTTACACGATGATTCTCGCTTTGCTGCATTGCTGCAGAAGTCAGGCTTTCCCCAGTGAGTTGAAGCATGGGACAAGGAGATAATATGACAAGACAGCCGGTTCGCTTAACCTTTGCACCACTGCTTTTGACTCTCTTACCCATTTTATCGATGGCTCAAACTGCCCAGTCCGATGCCGCAAAGATCGAAGAAGAAACGATGCATCACTTTCAGGCGATCTTACGCCTGGACACTAGCAATCCACCGGGTAATGAAAAGCTAGTAGTGGACTATCTGAAAAGCGTGCTCGAACGCGAAGGCATCGAGACAAAAGTGTTCGCGCTCGATCCGCAACGCCCAAATCTCGTAGCTCGTCTGCGCGGTAGTGGCAAGAAACGCCCCGTGCTGATCATGGGCCACACGGATGTCGTCACTGTTGATCCGGCTAAGTGGAAGCATCTGCCATTTTCGGCGACCCGCGAAGGCGGCTATGTCTATGGGCGAGGCACGTTGGATGACAAAACCGACGTGGTGGCCGGCCTGATGACAATCCTCCAACTAAAGCGGATGAAAACCGCGCTGGATCGCGATGTGATCTTTTTGGCGGAAGCGAGCGAAGAAGGCAACGGACCATACGGCATTAACTACATGGTTGAACATCATTGGCCTGAGATTGACGCTGAATACTGTTTTGCGGAGGGCGGCGAGGTCGTTCGTGCCGGTGGCAAGATTCAATACGCAACCGTAGTCACCACCGAAAAGATTGCGAATACCGTGAAGCTGATTGCCCGTGGTGTAGCCGGCCACGGTTCGATGCCGCTGCGCAGTAACGCGATCGTGCATCTATCACAAGCTGTTGCCAAAGTCGCGGCGTGGCAAACACCAATGCGGCTGAACGACACTACGCGCGCTTACTTTGAGGGCATGAGCAAACTCAGTGGTCCCGAAGGCGCTGCAAGGTATCAGAAAATCCTGCGACAAGAAGACACCGATGCCGTCCAGGAATACTTTGCGATCAACGAACCGCGCTTGTATTCCACGCTGCGGACGTCGATTTCGCCCAACATTATCAAGGGTGGCTATCTGCGTAATATCATCCCCTCCGAAGCCGAAGCTACGTTGGACATTCGGGCCTTACCGGATGAAGACATGCCTGCCTTACTTGAGCAGCTTCGCAAGATCATCAACGACCCCGCGGTTGAAGTCGTCAGGATGGCAGGAGTTACTACGCGCCCGGGCGCGCTGCCTACTCGGTTAGATACTGAAGCCTTTCAACTCTTACAAGAGATACACAAACGGATTTACAACGTCGAAACATTGCCCACAATGATGACGGGCGGGACCGACATGGCCCAGGTTCGGGCGCGTGGCGTGCAATGTTATGGCATTGGGCCGATGATCGACGTTGAAGACGGTCCCAAGGGGTTCGGCGCTCACAGCGATCAGGAAAGAATTCTGGAGGAAGCGTTGCACAAGTTTGTCCGGCTTCAAGGGGAGGTCGTGGTCGCCCTCGCAAGATCGAATTGACTGGCGCTGCAACCAGGCTGATTACTAATTCGATAGTAATCAACTAAACTGAAGAAGAATGACTCAAGACCTCGCGGTCGACACAAATCTTTCTCACTACCGTATTGTTTCGAAGATCGGTGCCGGTGGAATGGGTGAGGTGTACCTGGCTGAGGATACAAAGCTCGACCGCAAAGTGGCTCTCAAGATCTTGCCTGCCGAAGTCGCTGCCGATCAGACGCGGATGCGGCGCTTTGTGCAGGAAGCAAAAGCAGCGTCGGCACTGAACCACCCGAACATCATTACGATTCATGAGATCGAGCAGATCGACTCGCTGAACTTTATAGCCACCGAGTTCATTGATGGTGAAACACTCCGGCTACGGATTCGAGCGGGAATGAAGCTGGACGAGATTCTGGAGGTGGCGATCCAAACGGCCAGCGCCCTTGGCGCGGCGCATGCGGCGGGCATCATCCACCGCGACATCAAGCCTGAGAACATCATGGTCAGGCGGGATGGCTACGTAAAGGTCCTCGATTTTGGGCTGGCGAAACTGTCAGAACCGGAAGCGACACTGACCGGCTCGGATCCAGAAGCTGCAACGCGAGCCCTCGTCAACACAGATGCCGGCACAGTCATGGGCACCGCTGCCTACATGTCACCCGAACAAGCGAAGGGTGCCCACATGGACGCGCGTACAGACTTGTGGAGTCTTGGCGCAGTTCTTTATGAGATGGTCACCGGCCGTGTGCCTTTCATTGGCGAGACGGCCACCGAAACGATTTCTTTAATTCTGCAAAGAGAGCCGGCGCCGCTCACCCGCTACGCCCATGAGGTTCCGGCAGAGCTGGAGCGGATAGTTAACAAGGCCCTCACAAAAGATACTGAGGAGCGATATCAGTCGGCGAAAGATCTGCTCATCGATCTGCGCAACTTCAAACGCAAGCTCGAGGTAGACGCTGAAATTGATCGCACAGTTTCGCCCGAACTTCGCACGGCCTCGTCAACAAAGTCCGGCAAGAATCCCGGCACTCCAGCAACTGCTGCTGATGTTTCCGCAGTTGCGACGGCGAACGTCATACCTTCAGCTTCCAGCGCTGAGTTCATCTTCTCCGGCATCAAGCAACACAAACTACTGGCCTTGGCTGCTGTACTGGTATTGGTCCTGGGCACAGTTGCTCTTACCACTTACATGCGTGGCCGAAATACAGATGTTGCGATTGACTCGATAGCGGTGTTGCCATTCGAGAATCGCAGCGCGGACTCTGAGACCGAGTATCTTTCCGACGGTCTTGCCGAGTCACTTATTTATCGTTTGTCGCAGTTGCCGAACTTAAGAGTCGCTCCAACCAGCGTAGTCTTCAGATATAAAGGCAAACAGGTCGACTCCGCCAAAGCCGGCAACGAGCTTGGTGTCAGCGCAGTGCTCCTCGGAAGAATCATTCAACGTGGTGACAATCTCACCATCAGCGCTGAACTCGTTGATGTCCGCAATAACAAACTTCTCTGGGGCGAGCAGTACGACCGAAAGATGTCTGACTTGCTAGCGACGCAGCGCGAAATTGCGCGCGAGATCGTCGAGAACCTGAAGCTCAAAGTGTCGGGAGAAGAGAAAGGGCTCGCCAAGCGCTACACCGAAAGCAACGAGGCGTATCAACTTTATTTGCGGGGAAGGTTTTATTGGAACAAGCGAAACGAAGATGCAATGCGAAAGTCGCTCGAGTATTTTCAGCAAGCGATTGATAAGGACCCAAACTTTGCGTTGGCCTATAGTGGCATGGCGGACGCTTACATTCTTCTGGGAGCCGCTGATGCGTCTGGCGGGATGTCAGCGGATGAAGCGCTACCAAAGGCGAAGGCCGCTGCCCTGAAGGCGCAGGAGATCGATGAATCGCTGGCGGAAGCTCACGTCTCGTTAGCTCATGTCAAATACTATTACGAGCGTGACTGGGAACCTGCTGAGCGCGAATACAGAAGAGCCATCGAACTTAATCCCAATTATTCGATTGCACCTCAGTGGTATGCGATCTTCTTGATGTCAGCTGGTAGGTTTGACGAAGCCCTGGTACAGGCGAAACGAGCACAAGAGCTCGACCCGCTCTCGCTTCCTATTAACATGACTCTGGGTTGGGTCTTGCTGAATGCACGTCAATACGATCAAAGCGCCGAACAGTTAAATAAGACTCTGGAAATGGATCCGGGGTTTATGCTTGCGCATCATCGGCTGGGGATGGTTTACGAACAACAGGGAAAATATGACAAAGCGATCGAGGAGTTCAAACAAGTCGTTAATCTGAGTATCGGCAAGCCGATGGGAATTGCTTCGCTGGCCCATGCGTATGCTTTGGCAGGAAAACGAGCGGAAGCGGAAAAGGGTATTGCAGAACTAAAGGGATTATCAGAAAAGCGTTTCGTCTCGGAGGCTTCGATCGCGATGATCTATGTTGCTCTTCGGGATAAAGAACAAGCCTTTGCGTGGCTTGAGAAGGCAGACAAAAGGCGCGACGCTTTATTGGCCCGCCTGAAAGTGGATCCAAGATTTGACGATCTTCGCTCGGATCCGCGGTTTCAGGACTTGGTGAAAAGAGTTGGTATTCCGTAGAGCGCTATTCCAAGATCCAACGTTTCGGGTTCTCCAGAAAATGATTTCAAAGCTTTACGACTGTTCCAGTAAATGTCGTTAACTCCAGGTACAAGACTGGGACGATATGAGATCCGCTTGCCCATAGGCGAGGGCGGGATGGGACAGGTGTACCTGGCGCAAGACACCGAGCTGAATCGCAACGTAGCGATAAAGTTATTGCCGGCTGATCTCGCTACCGATCCTAAATGGATGCAACGCTTCATCCGCGAAGCCAGGACAGTCTCCGCTCTTAATCACCCGAATGTTTTGACGATCTACGAATTCGGGCAAGAGGGACCTAGTCGCTACATTGTGATGGAATACGTTGAAGGGGTGACGCTTCGCGAATCCTTAGACGCGAATCGCTTGAACATCAACGAAGTGCTGGATATCGCAATGCAAGTTGCCGCCGCGCTGAATGCCGCACACGAAGCTCACGTCGTGCATCGCGACATTAAGCCCGAGAACATCATGGTGCGCCGGCGTGATGGCATCGTGAAAATACTCGACTTCGGATTGGCGAAGCCGGTTAAGAACGATACTGGATCAGGAGACGATTCAGGTGCGGTGCTCAAGACGGAAACAGGCATCGTAATGGGCACCGTCAGTTACATGTCGCCCGAGCAATCGCTGGCCGTGAAAACGTTGGACTATCGCACCGATATCTGGAGCCTGGGTGTGGTGCTTTATGAAATGTTGACGGGGCAGTTGCCATTCCAGGGGAAGACCCTTTATCAGCAGATCGTTGCAATTCAAGAACAGCAACATCTCCCGTTGTCGACTTTTGACGAACACGTACCCAAACGGTTTGAAGAGATTGTCAATAAAGCGTTGGCGAAAAACCCTGACGATCGTTATCTAACGGCGAATGACTTCCTGAGCGATTTACGAAGTCTCAACCGCCAACTCGAGGTTGACACCGCAAACAATCGCACAGCGCTTTTTGATCGGCGTACCTCGGCAGGTTCCTTTTCAGCCGGGCACACAAGCGGGCCGAATTCTTCCTCAAGCGCAGAGTACATAGTTAATCAAGTTAAGTTACATCGTCGCTTCGCGATTGCTTTTTTGGGAGTGCTGGCTCTGGTAGCAGCACTGACGTTTGTTTGGTATCTAAAACGAACGCACGCCGCTCTTCTCACTGACAAAGACACGATCCTGTTAGCCGAGTTCGAAAACAAGACTGGCGAAGACGTTTTCGACGGTACCCTAAGGCAGGGGCTTGCCGTGCAGTTACAACAGTCCCCGTTTCTCGACATCTTTCCGGCCCAGCGAGTTCGTGCGACGTTGCAACTAATGAGTCTTTCCCCCGACGAGCGCGTGACCCGCGAGCGGGCGCGCGAAATCTGTCAGCGCCAGGGGCTGAAGGCTTTCATCACCGGAACGATCGTAAAGTTTGATCGTAACTATTCGATCACTTTAGAGGCTCTTAATGGCCAAACAGGCGATGGGCTGGCCCTGGTCCAGGTCGAAGCAGAAGGTAAAGACCAGGTACTCAAGGCACTCTCGCGTGCTGCCAGTGAGTTGCGCGAGAAACTCGGAGAGGAGTTGAGCTCGATTCAGAAGTTTGATGCCAAGCTCGAGGTCACGACGTCATCGCTGGAAGCACTGAAGGAATATGCGCTGGGCAGAAATGAACAGGACAAGGGCCAGTCGTTCAAGGCGATCGAGTTTTATAAGAAAGCGACGGCGCTGGATCCGAGATTTGCGACTGCCTGGTTGGGCCTGGGTTTGCAGTACTCGAATACCAGCCAACCGGGGCTAGGGGCGGACTGCTTATCTAAAGCATTTGCCTTGAGTGATCGGGTAAGTGAAGACGAAAGAGCGCGCATCACCCATTTCTACTATCAGATTGTTACCGGAGAAATGGATAAGGCGATCGAGGTGCAGGAGGCGTATGTGCGCAATTATCCTCGCGAAGCTCGTGGCCCGGGGAATCTCGGAAATCTCTATTCGATCACTGGTCAGTTCGAGAAATCTGTCGCAGCCACGCGAGAGGCGTTGCGACTGAATCCGAACACAACTATCTGGCCAGGAAATCTGGGTGAAGCGCTAATTGGTCTCAACCGCTTCGACGAAGCCAGACAAGTTTGCCAAAAGGCCCTGGAGCTGAAGTTGGATAGCTCCAGTATTCGTGAACGCTTATATGCCGTAGCTTTTGTGAGTGGCGATTCGCAGGGGATGCAAGAACAAATCTCGTGGGCTGGTGGCAGGCCTGATGAATATCGCGCAGTGAACTGGCAAACTCAATCGTCGTCATTCGCAGGTGACTGGCGTAGGTCGAACGAACTCTTGCGTCGCGCCACTGAGCTTGCTTTGCGCGCGGATGCAAAAGAAGTTGTGGCTGGGTATACCGGGGATCAGGCACTGCGAGCGGCTTGGCTCGGCCAGTTCACCCAGGCTGTTTCGCTAGCCGAGGATGCGTTGAAGATCGAGCATAATCGCACTGTGCTGACAAGTTCGGCGCTCGCACTGGCGCTTGCGGGCGAAACCGCGAAGGCCCAGTCACTGGTCGCTGAGTTGGAGCAGAAGTACCCCAAGGACACTCGAGTGAATCAACTCTGGTTGCCAGAAATCAAAGCCGCGCTCGAACTGCAAAAAGGAAACGCCCAGGCCGCGCTCGACTTACTGGAAACAAACAAACGTTACGAGGGGGTCGGAGTCTTTGGACCACAAACACTGCGCACTTTGTCGTATCTGAAACTCAACAATGGAGCACAGGCCGCCACTGAAGCGCGCAAGATACTTGATCATCGGGGCGAGGGACCGCTCTCGGTGCTCTGGCCGCTCGCGCATCTTTCATTGGCACGGGCAGCTGCATTACAGGGCGACATGGCACAAGCGCGCAAGTCGTACCAGGAGTTCTTCGTCTTATGGAAAGGCGCGAACAGCGATTTGCCAGCCTTGATTGAAGCGAAAAAGGAATATGAAAAGGTGAAGTGAGCTTCAACGAGTATCGGTAAGGTGTATCGATTGATTCTGAGCCTGCGAAGCGGGCAAAAGCAGGTAGCCTAGGGTGGAGCGAGGCTTTGCGAGAGGAACCCTGGGACCCGTTGCGAATAACGTGTGTGAGCCCGCGAAGTGAGCGACAGTTTCAAAGCGATGTGCATCTGCCGCCCGCTTCGCGGGCTGAAATTGTTTGACGCCTTTTACATGGGGTTCGCTCGCAGAGCCTCGCTTCAACCCAGGCTTTATGCTGTTGCCTGCTTTTGCAGGCTCAGAAAGAGGCAAGGCTAACCGTTGACTGAAAAACTTCACGCCAACGACACCCTGTTGCACTACCGCATCGTTTCGAAACTTGGCGCCGGTGCAATGGGCGAAGTGTATCTTGCGGAAGACACGAAGCTGAATCGCAAAGTTGCATTGAAGGTCCTACCTGCCGACGTTGCAGCGAATCGCGATCGAATGGAACGTTTCGTCCAGGAGGCACAAACTGCTTCCGCGCTGAATCATCCAAACATCATCACCATCTACGCAATTGACGAAACACCTTCAGGCTACTTCATGGTTACCGAGTTCATTGATGGTGAACGCCTGCGCGATCGGATGCGATCGGGGATCATGAAAGTCGGTGAAGTACTTGATGTCGCGATTCAGATTGCGAGTTCGCTTTCGGCCGCTCACGAGGCTGGCATCGTTCATCGTGACATCAAACCTGAAAACATCATGCTTCGTCGTGATGGGATATTGAAGGTCCTGGATTTCGGTTTAGCGAAACTCGTCGAGCCTGCTGGTGATTACGTGGACCCGGAGGCGCCGACATCCGTTCCAATAAGAACTGAACCCGGTGTGCTCCTGGGAACGACTATCTACATGTCGCCGGAGCAGGCCCGCGGACTTCAAATAGACGGCCGCACGGACATCTTCAGTCTTGGTGTTTTGATCTACGAAATGTTGGCAGGACAGCTGCCATTCACCGGTTCGAGCAAAATAGAGATCCTGGCGGCGATCCTGAACGACAAAAAGCCGACGCCAATTAGCCGTTACACACATGAGGCGCCGGCCGAGCTCGAACGCATCGTTGAGAAGGCTTTGGCGAAGGAACTCGAGGAACGGTATCAGTCTGCCAAGGATCTGGTGATTGACCTCCGACAGTTGAAAAAGCGACTGGAGATTGACGCGGAACTCCAGCGCACGACTCCACCTGACTCATTTGAAGCTGCGACTTCAAGCCGAATCACCTCCGCTACCGGAACGACTACGACTGGAAACACTGCTCCACAACCGGCGGCGACTTCCAGCGTCGAGTACGTCGTAAACCAGGTCGGACTTCATAAACGAGGCGTGGTCATTGTGCTCGGCGTGTTGCTACTGGCGCTGGTCGTGACAGGTTTCTGGTACTTCAAACACGCTCCAGCCACTACGCTGACTGAAAAGGACACCATCGTCCTTGCTGACTTCGCTAACACAACAGGCGATCCCGTGTTTGACGGAACACTCAAGCAAGCACTTGCAGTACAACTCGAGCAATCGCCGTTTTTGAATATCTTCTCGGACCAACGTGTGCGCGAGGCGTTGCGCTTCATGAATCGCTCGCCTGACGAACGCGTGACGAAAGAGATCGCGCGCGAAATCTGCGAGCGCCAGGGATTGAAAGCGTTTCTCGCCGGGTCAATTTCGAGTCTCGGCAGCCATTACGTGATCACACTGGAGGCGACGAACGCGCAAACCGGCGACACGCTTGCACGGCAACAAGCGGAAGTCGACAGCAAAGAGAGCGTGCTTTCCGCACTCGGAAGTACGGCGACGAAGTTACGTGAGAAGCTGGGCGAATCGTTAGCTTCTATTCAGAAGTACGATACACCGATCTCTCAGGCAACAACTTCATCGCTCGAAGCGCTCAAAGTGTATTCGTTGGGTGTGGAGCAACAACTCAAAGGCAATTACATCGAGGCCATCCCGCTTCTTAAACGCGCAACTGAAATGGATCCTAAGTTCGCGCGTGCCTACGCTGCGATGTCGTCCATGTACTACAACAGCCGACAGTTTGAACTTGCGGCTGAAGCCTCGCGAAAAGCGTACGAGTTGCGCGATCGGGTCGGTGAGTCGGAGCGACTTTATATCACCCAGGTTTACTACGATAACGTAACAGGCGAACTGGAGAAGTACCTCGAAACGTTGGAACTTTGGAAGCGAACATACCCGCGCGACGGTGCGCCTCACAACAACCTGGCTGTCAAATATAACGATCTTGGTCAGTTCGATAAGGCCGCGGAGGAAGCACGAGAAGCGATTCGTCTCAATCCGAACTCCGCTTCGGGTCACTCGCTCTTAGCGACCAGCTTCGTAGGTCTCAATCAATTCAATGAGGCCAGGGAAGTAATCAATCAGGCCTTGTCACGCAAGTTAGAAAACCTGAGGATGCATCAAAACCTCTACAGGATTGCATTTGTTGCGGGTGATCTGTCGACGATGAAACAAGAGATTGGGTGGGCCACTGGACGACCCGATGAATATGCCGCTCAAAGTTGGCAAGGCGACGGTGCGGCGTTCCTGGGCCAAGTGCGGAAAGCGAACGAATTCTCGGAACGCGCCTTTGATCTGGCATTGCACCGCGACTTGAAAGACGTTGCCGGCCAGATCGCAGCGGCGACGGCGGCGCGGAACGCGCAATTCGGAGATTGCGGCAAGGTCAAAGAACAGACTCGGAAGGCGCTCGATACTTCGCACGGACAGTTGACGCTCGCGCTCGCAGCGAATGCGCTTGCGATCTGTGGTGATTCGGGCCAAACAGAATCCATAGTCAGTGATTTGGTCAAACGTTTTCCTACAGACACATTGCTTAATGAAGTCAGGCTACCGCTGATTCGAGCCCACCTTGAGATGCAGCGGGGCAATTCAACCCAGGCGCTGCAATTGTTGGAGCCGACCAGGCCGAACGGAAAATATCTCCTCTTTCCAATCGCATACCTGCGCGGTCAGGTATACCTCGCCGAACGAAAGGGACCAGACGCGGCGGCCCAATTCCAGGAGATACTCGATCACCGCGGCTGGTCTGCGCTCTCCTACTTTTATCCGCTGGCGCAATTGGGGCTTGCGCGCGCCGCCGTGCTGCAAGGCGACAACGGCAAAGCTCGCAAAGCCTATGAGGATTTCTTTGCGTTATGGAAAGACGCCGATCCCGACACTGCACTTCTTCTCGAAGCAAAGAAAGAGTACGCGCAGTTGAAGTGAGAATCCCACACGCTGGAGTGCGGGGATATTTTCAGAGCCGACCTACCAAATGAGCGAGGTTGAAGAGTGTCACAATTCCACCAACGGCAGTTGGTGGATTGTTCAAGTCCAGCATACTGACCACCACTCTTCGAATCTGACGCTGTGCGCGGAGAACGAGCCCGGACTCTCGAAAACTCGCTGGAACTCCGCGCCAAGCGTCGGGACTTTTTGAGAGATTGCTTTCGTAGGCTGCACTTGAACAATCCATCAACTACCGTTGATGGGGTTACGAGAGTTCTCAACGAGTGCTCCGTGTAGGTTGAACTAGAACTATCAAGCACGGCAGTGCGTGGATTCCCCGACTTATTGTGCAAAGACAAAGTGAGGCAACGTCGTTGACGACCGTTAGACTTTTATGGAGTTGGATCATCCTGCTCGCATTGTTGCTGGCGTTGCCCTTATCGAACTCCGGTCAATCAGTCGCGGTGCCCACGCGGCCTAACATCGTATTCATCCTTGTAGACGATTTGCGTTGGGACGAATTAGGCATCGCGGGTCATCCATTCATAAAAACCCCAAACATCGATCGGATCGCTCATGAAGGCGCGATGTTCCGCAATGCTTTCATGACCACGCCGCTCTGTTCGCCGTCGCGCGCCAGCTTCCTCACCGGCCAATACGCGCATACGCACGGAATCATTGATAACGTCGATCGGTCAGCTGCTAGTTATCAACTCGTGACGTTTCCTCAATTACTACACCAGGCTGGTTACGAGAGCGCTTTCATCGGCAAGTGGCACATGGGAAACGACGAGAAGCCACGGCCAGGATTCGATCGTTGGGTGAGTTTTAAGGGACAAGGCACCTACATCGATCCGCCGATTAACGAAGATGGCCGTCAGGTCAAACGTACGGGCTATACCACTGACATTCTTAACGGCTATGCAGTGGAGTTCATCAAACGCCGACACGACAAACCGTTTCTCGTTTACCTCGCTCACAAGGCAATTCATCCTGAAGTCACTCAGAACGACGATGGAAGCGTCGACCTTACTGCCGCTGAACGTTTCATACCTGCCCGACGTCACGAAACTGCATTTGTCGGCAAGCGCATTCCACATCGGCCAAATTACGGTCGAGCGCCGGAAGGAAAACCGGCGTTGCAGCGTCAGATCGGGAACCTGCCGCCCTTGGGTGCAGCAACGGTTACATCTGACCAGGCAATTCTTGAGCGTCAGCAAACTTTGCTGGCGATTGAAGATGGAGTTGGCGAAATACTGAAGGCGCTCAAGGCGACCGGACAACTCGACAACACAGTCATTGTGTTCACAAGTGACAATGGTTACTTCTACGGTGAACATGGTCTGAGTGTCGAACGCCGACTCGCATACGAAGAATCGATTCGCCTGCCTCTATTGATGCGTTATCCGAAGGTAATCAGGGCCGGCACAGTACGCGACGAGTTTGCCCTGAACATTGATCTCGCACCTACGCTGCTGTCGCTAGCTGGTGTTGGTGTTCCGGATAAAGTCCAGGGACGTTCACTGTTGCCGCTATTGAAAGGCGAGCGTCCGGCGTGGCGCGATTCATTTCTGATTGAGCTTTACTCAGACAAAGTTTTTCCACGAATCTCGCAGATGGGCTACAAGGCGGTACGTAATGGACGTTGGAAATACATTCACTATCTGGAGCTTGATGGTATGGATGAGCTCTACGACCTGAAGAGCGATCCTTATGAAATGAAGAATGTGATCAAGGAGCCCGGTGCGAAGAAAGCACTCCAGCAAATGAAGGTGGAACTGGAACGGTTGCTTCGCGAGACGAAGGCGGATCAGCTTTAGGGCGCCCCTTGGAATGCGGTGGGCTGGCACCGCTTTGTTATAAGCGACCCCCAAATTAGACGAGTTCTTTACTAAAGCGGTGCCAGGCCACCGCACTCCAAGGAGACGTCCTTAATGAACCGCCGAGATTTCAATTTGAGTTTACTCGCCGCTGTTCCCGCACTCATGTTGCGGTTTCCACAATCAAACGCTCAACTGCGCGTTGATGGAAGTCGACTGAATTCACACCTGACTGAACTTGCGAAGTTTGGCAAAACGCCGGAAGGCGGCACGAATCGCGTCGCTTATTCCGACATCGACCAACAAGCCCGTCAATATGCTATGCAGTTGATGCGTGACGCGAAGTTAGAAGTCGGCGTCGATGCTGCCGGCAACATCATCGGGCGTCGTGCCGGAACCGATGCTGCGCTGAAGCCGCTAATGATTGGATCGCACATTGACTCAGTACCTCAAGGCGGAAGCTACGATGGGCAAGTCGGATCAATGAGCGCAATCGAAGTGGCCCAATCGCTCGCCGATAACAACGTGCGACTCAAACACCCACTTGAAGTCATCATCTTTCAAAACGAAGAAGGCGGGACAATTGGCAGCGCTGCGATAAGCAGAGGACTGTCGGAGAAAGATCTGAACATTGTTACCAACAGCAAGAAGACAATTCGCGAGGGAATCAAATTCATCGGCGGTGATCCTGATCGCCTCGCCAGCATCGTGCGCAAGAAAGGCGATCTGGCCGGTTACCTTGAACTGCATATCGAGCAAGGCGGCGTTTTGTACAACGAAAAAATCGACATCGGAGTGGTAGAAGGGATTGTCGGAATTAACTGGTGGGAAGTGACAATCGAAGGTTTTGCAAATCACGCGGGTACGACGCCGATGAATCAGCGACACGATGCGCTTCTGGCAGCGGCCAGATATATCGAAGCGGTGAATCGCGTGGTTACTTCTATTCCGGGGCGGCAGGTGGGAACCGTTGGCAAGATTCAATCTTTCCCGGGCGCTTTTAATGTCATTCCCGGAAAAGTCGCAACGAGCCTGGAACTTCGAGACTTGGATTCAACGAAAGTGGAAACACTGTTCGAAAAGGTTATGGTCGAAGTGCGGCGGATTGAAACCGAGACCGGTACGAAGTTCGATTTCAAACAAGTGAATGGATCGAAGCCAGCTTTGACCGACACGCGCTTTCGACAAACGATTGATGAGTCAGCGAAGCAACTGGGTCTAACTACAAAGGCCTTGCCGAGTGGTGCGGGCCACGATGCACAGGAGATCGCTGACATCTGCCCGGTGGGAATGATCTTTGTGCCGAGTCGAGATGGAATCAGTCACAGCCCACGCGAATTCTCCAAGCCGGAAGACATCGCGAACGGCGCGAATGTGTTGCTGCAATCGCTGTTGAAGTTGGATGGGAAGTTGGGTTAATGGGGATCTCTGCGCAACCTCGGCGTGCTCTGCGTCTCTGCGGTTAAGCTTTCTTCCAACTCAATAACACCGCAGAGACGCAGAGCACGCCGAGGTTGTGCAGAGATTCTTTTCAAGTCTGTTCGTCCAGTAAACCTATTTCATCATCAAGTTCCAGGTGCTCCCAACGGAGCAATGCAATTGGCACGTTTCCATTCTTCCAAACGTAGTCGTGAAATGCTCTCAAGTTGAAAGCGTCGCCCTGAATACGCCTTGCGTCGGCTAAAAACTTCACGATTTGTAATTTTCCAATCTGATATGTAATAGCCTGACCTGGAGCCGACGCGAAAAACACTGCCTCCTGCCATGCCGTTGCCGGATCAAGATCGGCAACCCCCTGCAAGTACTCGGCGGCTTGTTCAATCGTAAAAAGACCAAGCGCGAGCTTCACATCAACTTCTACTCTGACTGCTCGCAGACGCAGAAACGAGTACATCACTTCGCGTGTTTTTGGACTGTCGTCGAAAAGTCCAAACTGCACCATCAACTCTTCAGCATAAAACCCAATTCCTTCGTTGGCCCCTGAGTCGTAATACTGACGACGAATCGGATTTTCATGCGCCCACGAAAGAACCAGCTGCAAGTAATGGCCCGGCACTCCTTCATGGACGATCAACGGTCGCGGGTCGCGCGCGATTGAAAGAGAGAAGTAATCAAGATCAGGCGACGGCACCTTGATGTAGCTAATGCCATCCTGGTCCAGCCGGTTCGCGGATGTCAGATCGTCCGTGACGCCCATGAAAGAAAGCGGGGCCAGGTAAGACGGCAGCGGAAGATTGTGATAGTGCTTGACCCAATCAGGCACGCTCAGAATATTCCTCGCCTCGAGGAATTGTCGTACGTCATTTTCGAGTTCTGCTTCGCGCTTGATTTGGGCGGCCTGGTTTTCAAAGACTGGTAACTCCGGCACACCTGCATTTCTGATTCGTTCGAAAGTCTCAAAAGTGACCGAGCGTTCCCATTCCTGCTTCGCCGAGTCGAGTAGTTGCTCAGGCGTAAACGGCATCAACGCGACGTTGCTGAGGAAGAAGCAGTAGGCCTCTCGACCGACAGCTGTGTCCTCTGACATCTTCGGTAGACCAGCCTCGAGCCAGTCTCGAAATGATTCCAGCGCATCAACCGCCTCGTCTTTACCCTGTTCAAGCTGAACTGAAGCATTCGGTTCAAAGAATGGCTTGAGTTCGGCTAAGACTTTGTTAAGGCGATCCCGGACGTCGCGAACCTTGTCGATCGCAGCCATCGCAAACGGTCTGATCGCGCTTTCTGCAAGATTCTGTTTTCCATGCTCAACGGTTGAAGGAATACTTCGCATGCGCGTAATGATCTCTTGGCAACGCTCCGCGTCGAAAGGATCTGGACTCAGCAGGAGTAAAAAGATCGCGCCGAGGGTTTGGTGAACGTAGAAATCAGGATTCACCTCATGGCTGCGAGTCACATCGAGTTCCCAACGGACACGCGCGATTGCCGAGCTGATCAGTCGATAGTCCACCTGTTGGTTGATGGCCCACGATGACGGGTCGATACTCGCCAATTCTTCTGCGAAGCCCGCCAGATCATTTCGACGAGACGCAATCGCTTCAGCACTCCAGTTGGGAACCCAGCCAGGCGGGCGATCAATACGTGGAATATCATCATAGGAAATCGGCATGTGTTGAGCGCGCCACGTCCAGAATTTCTGCGCGAGAGTTTGAAGAGTTGAATAGTCGGAAGATGGATTCATTGTGTTATCCAAGGAAGATTTCAGGTTAGGAAGCCGGACCCAGTCGCCGCCGATTTCGCAAATTGTATTGAATGTTCTGCCGAAAATTCTTAGCGAAGTCAAACTGGTATTTTGATGAGACAACCAGATCAAACTAATGGACGCGCTCTTCCGGAACCGCTTCTGGGACTGAACAAGCTGGGAAAGGGGGCAGCGGAAACTTGGACGCTCCAATTATTGACTTCGAGCGCGCCCCCGCTGAGGTTCACTTGTTACAGCAGCTTTGCCTCAAAAGTCGATTTCGGTGGTAACGAGTTTCGTGTTCGGTTCGTGTGATTTCGTGGATCGTTCCTTTTGTCCAGAAAACTAAGGATGATCCACGAAGTCACACGAACCAACACGAACCAAAACCACTCCAGACTCGAGCTAGATCCGACTTTTGAGGCAACGCCTGTTTCAGCTGAGATTCTTAGATGGCGACTCAGCGGGGGCGCGCTAGAAATCACGAGTGCGAGGCGTCCAACTTTCCGCTTGCCACCCTTCCCAGCTTGTTCAAGCCCCAGAGGCGGTCCCACAAGAGCGCGTCCACCTTCCATGAAAATTGGGTACGAAAAGGACACTCAATACCTTTCTCACTATTTTAGACTGCTCGCTATACAATCACACTCGCGTGCCCTATCATTGACGCATTCGATTCCGCTTTAGCATTTAGCGTCCTGACGCCTTACAAGGCGTCATTTTTCCGCTACACAGCAGTTCCCAGACTGTTGTTCTCTAATTTAATCCAGAGCCCTTATTAGGTACCTCGATGATTGGTCAAAGACTTTCTAATCGCTACGACATCAAGTCTGAATTGGGTCGCGGTGGGATGGGTGTGGTTTATCGCGCTGCTGATCCCTTACTCAATCGTGACGTCGCCATCAAACTAATTCCTCCTACACTGCTCAACCCTGACACCGAACAACGCTTTCAGCGTGAAGCTCAGCTGGTCGCGCAGATGGATCACCCGGCGGTTGTTCCCATCTTCGACTACGGCAAACATGAAGGCTCGTTGTTTTTTGTGATGCCGGTTGTCGAAGGAACAAATCTTCGCTGGTTCCAACGTGACGGAACGCTGACACTTGGCGAAGTAATCGACATTGGAGTGCAGGTAGCCGAAGCACTCGAATACAGTCACTCGCGTAATGTGACGCATCGCGACATCAAACCTGAAAACATTATGGTGGTGCGCGAAGACAGCAATCGGCTGCGAGTTCGCATCATGGACTTTGGTCTCGCTCGCGGAGCTGCGGAAAGTAAGATCACCAAGACAGGTACAATCGCCGGAACACTCTCTTACATGAGCCCGGAGCAGGTTGCTGCCGGCGGCATCGATCATCGAACGGACATCTACTCACTTGGTACTGTTCTCTACGAGTGTCTTACCGGAGAGCCGCCATTCTCAGGGGAGCTCCAATCGATTCTTTACCGCATTGTTCATGAGATCCCCCAGTCGCCGCGTGCGATGGGCGCGGACATCAATCCGGATCTTGAAGAAGTGATCCTTTCATGTATTGCGAAAGAACCCGGTAGAAGGCCACAGAGTGCGAGTGAAGTTGCGGATTCATTGAGACGCGCCCAAACCCTCGTGCACCAGAGCGATCTTGGCAAATCAGTGGTGATGACCAAGACGATGATGATGCCGCGTGTGGCATTGTCGCCGTTCATTGGACGTGAAAAAGAACAGGGCGAACTACAGAAACGACTCAACGCTGCGATCAGTGGCGAGTGTCAGTTTGTTGTGGTTTCCGGCGAACCGGGAGTGGGTAAAACTCGGCTGCTTGATGAGATTGAGAATCTCGCGCGAGCGCGAAAGCTTCTTTTGCTTCACGGTCGAACCATCGAACAGGATGGCGCATTTCCCTACCAGGGATTTTGTGAAGCGATCCAGGAATACTTCCGGCTTAAAGATACTGTCAGTTCGCCTCATAACCGGCTCGATCTTTCTGACGTTGCTCCCGATCTCGTATCACTGTTTCCAATGCTCACCGAGATTAGTGAGATTCGGACAGCTGCGACTGGTGACTCAAAGTTGTCTCAACTCGGTGGTTCACAAGGTCCGGAAAATCGAACGCAAATCTTTGAGTTGTTGGCCAGAACAATCACGCGGCTCTCTGCGGGAAAACCCCTGATACTTTTTCTCGAAGATCTTCATGCGGCTGAAATTTCAATCGAAGCTTTGCAATACATTGTTCGCCGGCTGGGACCAACGCCGACTCTAATCGTTGGCACATACCGTTCAAGTGAAGTCGACAACAAGAACCATCCGCTTGTTCGCATGCTCGAGACATTTCGTGGAGATCGGCGTTTCTCCGCGATCGCGTTGGGTCCGTTTTCGCCGTCCGAACACCGTCTGTTTCTCGAGACGTTGATTGGCGGTCCTAAACTCGCTGACAGCCTGGTCGAAAAACTATACGAAGGCACCGAGGGCAATCCCTTTTTCACGAAGGAACTCGTGCGTTCGCTGCTCGACTCCGGTGGGATTTCCAAGGATCAAACAGGTGCGTGGAGTCTAGGTGCGAGTACAGATCTTTCAGCCGGGGAACTGCCTGCCACAATTCAACAAGCAGTCGAAAAACGCATCGAGCGCTTGCCAGAAGAACTGCGCGAAATACTTTCACTGGCATCGGTTGTCGGGAAGTCGTTCGACTTTCGAGACCTTGAGGCACTCGTAGGCGAGAAAGATGTTGAAGAGGCAATCGACAAGTTGGTCGAAGAAGGACTGCTTGAGGAAGAACGTGAATCACGAGGTGATCGGCTCACCTTCTCGAGTGGTGTCGTGCGCGACGTGTTGTACGGGGCCATCTCGCGCCGCAAACGGAGATCGTTACATCGTAAATATGCCGAGGAGATTGAAAAGCGTCACCGGGGCAGACTTGAGCGTGTCTTTCCTCAGCTCGTACACCACTTCTCCCAGGGCGATGTGGCGGACAAGACGGTTGAATACGGATTGCGCATGTCGAAAGCTGCTCTCGACGCGTTCAGTCCAGAAGAGTCTGCGCGTGCTGCGAAGACCGTGCTCGAGTTTCTCGATGATGAATGGGAAGGTGATCCACAACTAGAAGGCGACGCGCGAATGTTGTTGGCCCAGGCGTATCGGATGGCCGGCGACATCGATGCGGCACTGAAAGAAGCAGAGATCGCAGGACGAGTCTTTGAGCGAGAAGGGCACAAGCCGAAAGCCGTCTCCGCACTTCTCTTCGCAACTGAAACAGCGTGGCAAGCTCGCAAAGTAGTTGAAACTACCCGACTCGTACACCAGACGATTGAGGCGTCTCGCGCAGCGAGTGACACTGAAAGTCTCAGACACATGTTGTCGCTTGCTGCCACCCTGGCCAATTTGCGAGGCGAGTATGAGCTAGCCAATCAGTATCTCGAAGAGGCCACCGCCCTGGCGCCAATTGCCAAAGAAACGGAACCACAGAAAGAGATACCTGCCGGAGGAAGACTAGTTGTCGCAATGGCTACTCCGCTTGGCGAAGTGGATCCGGTCAACATGGAGCTCATCGAAGAACAGGAAATCCTGGCGAACGTTTTTGAGACCCTGTTGGCCACCGACTTAGAGGGGAACTTGGTTCCGTCTCTTTGTGAGAAATGGGAAGTGTCAGATAGTGGGGCGTCGGTTTCGTTCACGCTACGCGAGAACGTTTGCTTTCAAAATGGTCAGCCAATGACTGCGCAGTCAGTCAAGCACTCGTTTGAACGAAGTATTCGTGTGGCGCGTGAACTACCGCCGGGACTTGCGGCGATCCGTGGTGCTGCTGAATTCGCAAAGAGTGCCGACAGCGAACTGTCGAGCATTCTGACTCGAGCGGATTACAGGCTCGAAATTCAACTATCAGAACCACTCTCCATCTATCCCGCTTTGCTAACTGATTTCAAAACGGGTGTGACTCTTACGGAAAACGATGAACCCAAGTCGATTCCGATCGGGACTGGTCCGTTCCGCATGGTCTCATACCGGGCTGACAATATTGTGATGGAGCGTAATGAGAAGTATTGGAAAGGGGCTCTCGCTCATCTCAGTGAGGTCGAATTTCGGGCCGGACTAAATGCGTCGGAAATTTCTTCGGGTCTACGTTCGGGCGAAATTGATCTTGCACGCGATCTTTCACCTCAGGATCTCGAAGAGTTTCTGAGAGACACTCGTCTGCGCAGTGGCTTCGTGGAGTCGCCGCGCAAGAACACTTATTTCTTTATCTTCAATTGCACGAGTGATTCAGTTGCAAACAACGCAGAACTTCGTCGTGCGCTTTCAGGAGTTGTGAGAACTCACGATCTCGTCTGGCAAACTTTAGGTCGCTTCGCCCAACCCGCGGTGTGTCTAATCCCACCGGGCATGCTCGGCTACGACGCGGGAAGACGACGTCAAACGTTGACACATGATGAGGCGGTGGCGGCACTCCGTGATGCGGGCATTAGTGAACAAATCAAACTCCGAGCAGCCGTGCATCCGTTGTTAATGGATCGTTACAAAGCGCTGATGACAAGTTTGCTTTCGATCTGGGCTGAGGTCGGGGTGAAGGTGGAAGTTGTTACTCCAAACATGGCTTCCTACCTGGACGCGTTCCAGAACAGCAATGGCATCGACTTGTTTATTGGACGTTGGAATGTCGACTACGACGATCCCGACGATTTCACTTACGGTCTTTTCCATTCGCGGGTAGGTCTCTACCGCACCTATGTGGCGTCTTCTGATGGCGATCAGATTCTTGAGGAGGCACGCACGGAAAGTCGCCCCGGTGTGCGCTCGTCGCTTTATCGAAAGTATGAAAACTTTCTGCAGGAGACTGCGATGGTACTGCCGCTCTTCCACGACGTTGACTATCGCCTCGCGAATGCAAAGGTGGCGGGTCTTAATCTCCGTGGCAGCGCACCTTATGTGAACTATGCCCAGATGGGCAAGTTCGAGTCGAGCGCGAACGCAAGCGAAAGTGTGAGAGCGGGCGGCGGAATTCTGCAGGTTCCAATCACAGGTACACTCTACCATCTCGATCCATCGCTGGCCGGCACCGTGGAAGATGCGGAAGTGTTACCAAGCGTCTTCGAAACACTGACACGCGATCTTGGTGGCGCTCGTATCGGTCCATGGTTGGCTGCGAGCTTTACGTCAGAACAGGGTGGCAAGCGGTTTCGCTTTCGACTTAGAGATGACGTTCGGTTCCACGACGGACGCAAAGTCACTGCTCGTGACGTACGTTACTCGTTAGAGCGACTCTTGTTGAATAAGGAGAACGCCGGCAGTCGCTTTACTTATGCGGCGATTCGGGGCGCCAAGGCGCTACTCAATGGTGAACTCCTGGATCTGGTTGGTTTTCGTATTCATTCGGCAGAAGAGTTTACGATTGAACTCGAGGAACCAATGTCGTTCTTTCCTGCATTGCTCTCCTATCACGCGGCAGCCGTTATTCCCGAGGGTAGCGATAAATTCGGGAATAGTTGGCAGGACGGTAGTGTGGGCACTGGTCCTTTTCGAGTTTTGAAATTCTCGCCAGGACAGCGTTTAGAACTTGAACGTAACAAGTCGTACTGGCGCCCAGGTTATCCGAAGAGTGAAGGTGTCACTTTTAACTTTGGTGTTTCCCCGGCGGACATACTTTCGCAATTCAAAGCCGGTCGCTTGTCGATAGCGGCAGACTTACTGGCGGCTGATGCTGAGGCTCTACGCCGTGAACCAGATTTTGCCACTCGCTATCACGAGATCCCACGCCTGACAACCTATTACCTGACCTTCAACGTTCATAAGGGTCCGTTGAAGGACAAACGTCTTCGTCAAAAAATAGCCGGCGCTATCGACGTTTCGAATATCGTGCGCCAAACTTTGGGGCGACTTGCAATACCAGCTCAAGGTCTGATTCCACCCGGACTGCTTGGGCATGACTCAAGCTTTACAACCAAAACGTCCGATGTGATTCCAGCAGCCGCAGAGAAACAAGAGGCGGAAATAGAACTGACGGCCGTAGTCAATCCAGTCTTCTTCGGTGAGTACGCGGCGTTCGCACGCGAAATCTCGCGCGCGCTTCGTGAGCACAATATAACTGTGCGTATTACTAACAAGACGATGGAGGAATGGCTCGAGGCGGTGTCGGAGGGAACTGCCGATCTAGTTCTCGGCAGGTGGGTTGCTGATTACCCCGATGCCGATACGTTCGCCAGTATTCTCGCTACCAAGGAAGGGTTGCTTGGTCCAGTCTGTGGTCTTAGTGAAGTGGATCGACTAATCACGCGTGGACGTTCCGAGGCATCACCGGCAGCGCGACATGCCGTGTATCGTCAAATCGAAGACATCATCGTGCGCGACCGCCCGTTGCTGCCGCTTTTCCACGAACAAGCGTATCGCTTTGCGCGGCCAGAGGTCGAAGGCATGTCTCTGGCATACAGTGCGCTGACGTTGGATTATGCGAACTTGAGCGTCAAAGGATAGTAAGTAGAGTAGCCCGGTGCAGTAGCCCGACTGTCAAGGAGGGCTCATTGGAAGAGGCGAGAGCCCTCCTTGACAGTCGGGCTACTGCACCGGGCTACTGCACCGGGCTACTTCTTCACTGTAAACACCGCATCACCCAACACGTCCTTACGCGGCTTGATTCCTAAGCCTGGTGTGGATGACGCAGCGAGTCGACCATTCACTCTTTGCGGCGCACCTTCCGCAGTACTCACCGTCACGTAGCTATTGAAATCGGTCGCCGAAAAGAGAAAGTCCGTCGGTGTGCTGTGTGCGAGTGCAGCAATCGCCGCGGTAATGATGTCGCCGCCCCAGGTGTCTTCGATAGTTAGCGCAATGCCCGAGGCAACGCACAGATCGCGAATCTGACGTGCCTTTGTGAGTCCGCCTACTTTCGAGATCTTCAAGTTGATGACATCTGCCGCATGATCAGCAACGGTTCGCAAAACCATCGGCAAGCCATCAATCACCTCGTCCAGAACGAATGGCCGGTTGGTGTGTCGTCGAACTGTTAGGCATTCTTCATAACTCATGCAAGGCTGTTCGATGTACACATCAACGTCTTTGACAGCGTCGGCAACACGCAATGCTTCGTGCTGCTTCCATCCCGTGTTCGCATCCGCAATCAGAACGTCGCCGGTTTTAAGTTGCTTTGCGCATTGCTTAATTCGTTCTATGTCGGTGTCAGGATTCCCGCCCACCTTCAATTGAAACTTGGTGTAGCCTTCAGCGCGGTACGTTGCGATGCTCTGTGCCATTGCCTCGGGAGTGTCTTGTGAGATTGCGCGATAGAGAGCGAAGTTCTCGCCGTATTTTCCGCCCAGGAGTGTAGCTACTGACTGGCCACATGCCTGGCCGAGTAGGTCCCAACACGCCATGTCGATCGACGATTTAACATACGGATGACCGCGCATCGCATGGTCCATTCGATGATTGATGACTCCAAGCTGGGTCGGGTCCATGCCAATCAAGTGTGGCGCAAGTTCCGCTATTCCGGTTCGGGCGCCAGCGGCATAAGCCGGCAAGTACGCCGCACCTAATGGACAGATTTCGCCGTAGCCAAGTAGACCGACGTCGGTTTTGATCTCCACAATGGTTGAATCAAAAACTGACACGCTGTTACCACCAGACCATTTGTAACTTCCCTCGTGCAGTGGAAGGTCAACTCGATAGGCGGAGATTTCTGTTATGCGCATAGGAACGGTTATCTCTAATTTTGCCGTCGGTGTCCACTGGGCTTTATGCGGCTCTGCCGCCTCCCGTGCGGAAAGCCTCCGGCTTGCCGTCAGGCCCGCAACATTCTTAGCGGCTACGCCGCCCGAGGTGAAGCCTCTCGTTTTCTATGAGGCGGACGGAAAGCCAGAGGCTTTCCGCACGGGAGGCGGCAGAGCCGCAAATCGGTTTCCGCATGGGAGGCGGCAAAGCCAATCTATTTCTAACCAACTGCGTTAGAATTCGACCGCACGTCGCTCCTCAATCCAACAAAAATTTCCGCAAACAAAATGAACCCCGAAAACGTTCAATCAATTCGAACCCTTGCACAACTTAGTGAGGACAGCTTATGAAGAGCGGCGTATTCCTGATTGCTAAACTACTGGCACTCACCATTCTGTACTTCATCTTGTTTGGTGTTATCTCGGCCGCATTGATTCCTGCCTCGACTCAAGCACAAAACACCGGCAATGAGTCGAACATGTTCTTTGCGTTACTGGCAGTCAGCATCCTCAACACGCTGGTGGTAGCTTACGTCGTTCTGCGTTCGCGTCTGACGGGGTGGAAACTGGCGTTGAGCCTGTTTGTTATTCTCTTTGGTGTCGGAACGTTCATGGCGCAGATCGAAACGGCGGTCTTTGTTACTGGACTACCGCCAGGTCTATTGTCGCGAATAGTACTTTCCGGTTTTTTCATGGCGCTCACCTTCTCGCCACTTGCTGTGCTCGTGCTTGGAAGAGGCAAAAGTAAACAAGATTCGGGTGACACTCCACTACAACCTTTACCTGTCAGTCAGTGGATCATACGACTAACTCTGATTGCTTTGTGTTACGTCGTCATCTACTTCACCTTCGGCTACTTTCTCGCCTGGAAGAATCCCGCAGTGCGTGCTTACTATCACGGCACGGATCCAGGAGGTCTCCTTGCTCAAATCAAAAGTGTTGTTGTCGATACGCCGTGGCTCGTGGCGCTTCAATTTGTGCGAGGATTGCTGTGGGTTTTCATCGCACTACCGGTTGTCCGCATGATGAAGGGTGAAAGGTGGGAGATTGCGCTGGCCGTGGCAGTTTGTTTTGCAGTCTTCATGAGTTCTTTACTCCTGCTACCTAATCCTCTGATGCCAACCGAAGTGCGCATGGCCCACCTGGTGGAGACCGCAACGTCCAATTTTCTTTTTGGTTGTTTGCTGGTTTTTGTGTTATTGAGTCGCCGTCATACTGAGCTCAGTACCGTAAAACGGTAGTGTCGGGGTAGTTCCTTCCAAATGAGCCGTCCAGTCTTCTTTGTGATACTTGTCTCGCTGCTTGTCATCTCGTCGCGCTCGGCGTCGGCGCAATACATATCTGCCGACACATACACTCGTTATGAACTACTTGCGCCGGAAACTCACCAGTTCAAGATCTACTACGAAGTGACTGAGACGCGCGTCGGAGCGAAGTTTCATTTCAATCAGATTCGCGAGGGAAGCGAGGCAACAGATGAGTCGGTTGTCGATCTTGCGACAGGAAAGCCGTTGAAGTTTGAAGTTGTCACAGGAGCTCAGGCCAAGATTGATTCTCCAGCAGAGAATTTCGGCGTCACCGCTCATTACATCAAAGTAATTCTCGCGCATTCGGTGCCTACGAGTGGTGAATATCGTTTGGCAATTATCAAGACCTACAAAGACGATAAGAGTTACTACAGTGAGGGGGACGACATCGTGTTCAAGCGTCCGCTCGGAATTCCGCGAGACAGCGTCGTATTGCCGGTTGGATATGAGATCGCATTGTGCTCGGTGGCGACTCAGGTGCTTACGGAAACGGATGGACGATTGAAGTTGGCGTTTGTAAATCCGGGTAGTGGCGGACAGTTGGAAGTGACGATTCGAGCGAAGAAGTTGCCCGTGAAGAAGAGCTAGGATCGTGTCGCCCTTTATGGACTCCGCGTCTCTGCGACCTCTGCGTTAACTTCGCCATGCCCTATTTAACGCAGAGGACACGAAGACGCAGAGGACACAGAGAAAAACAAAAGCGATATGAAAAACAAGTGTGTAATCAGGATACTAATCTGCATTGCAATGGTGGTCGTGTGGAGTTTGACTCAGAAAGCAGGCGCACAGAGTCAAAACCCGTCTCTATCCGAACGCGCTTACCAGGATCGCGAAATCCTCTACGAACTCCAGACGCCCGAGTCACATGCATTTCGCATCACTCACGATTACACCGTGCGCAAGGTTGGCGAGCAGTATTACTTCAACGTCGTACGCGCAGGCAGTCACGTCACCGATCCAGCCAGCATCGATCTCGACTCGGGCGAGAAGCTCAAGTGGGAAATTGTTAACGGCAAGCAGGCGGCGGAAAGAAAACTCCCTGTTGGTGAAACACTCAAAGACGACAGCGAGATCGTCGTTACACATCTGACTCGTCCCCTCGACAACGGAGCCACCAACAGGATTCGTTTGATGGAAACCTACGCCGATCCCAAAAGCTATTACATGGACGGTGAAGAGCTAGTTTGGGATCGAACTTTTGGCAGACTCCGAAATACAGTTGTCTTGCCGCCTGGTTGGTACTTAACAACTCTCGTGTCTCCGGCAACTATTCAAACCCTTCCCGATGGCCGCGTCTCTGTCTACGTGGTGAACCCCCGAAACGACGACGTTCGAGTTTACTTCCGCGCACGTCGTCGACCCCTAAAATGATCTAGTGTTGTTGAAGTCAGTACGGTAACGCGGTAGCGTCGGCTGTGTTAGGTGAATCATTTGAGCCGACGCTACCCGTTACTGTGCTGACTCACTGCCTACTGAGCCGTCCTGTTACTGAAATATCTCCCGCCACTTCCGAACAGCAGTAAACCGATCAGAAGAACCAATATCAACGAGTGAATCGCCAACTCAAATGGCTTATGAAAAATGCTGAGTACGACATGAAGCGCCATCCAGATTAGAACGAGCCAGCGCGCCCAGCTAGCCGCGCGAAGCATGTATATGCCGCCCAGTAATGCGAGCAGGGCGCTCAGTAGGACCAGGGCGCTGTCCATCAATTCATGACTCGTGATGTTTCCCCCGACAAGAGGCCATACGGATTTGAACAGGTTCGCGATCCCAATTGCGATGAACAAGACGCTAACGAGTATGACTACTATTGGTCGCTTCATTTTTGTACCTGGAGTGTCGATTGGGCTCTAAGCTTTTCATACCACTTTGTAGAGATTGGCGACTCTTCGCCGCGATTGAGTGATGCGTCGGCTCTTGAAAATGCATGCAGCACATCGTCGTAGTCAGATTGGTTTGTTTGGCGCCAGGCATCTGCAAATGCTGCAATTACCTGCGGCATGTAGGAATTGATGCGCAGAAAGTCGATTATTAGATCGTGGTTGGCCGTGAACGAGTGGTGAAGATCCGGCATGTGTTCACGCATGATTTCGTCGAAGTCCGGTCGCTCAAACATGAGTTTGCCTACACAGTATGACAAGCCTTGTGAGTAGGCAGTAACGCGATCGTGTTGGTCAGGATCGAAGTTTGACGTGGTGGAAATATTGAACCTCGACTGGAACGCTTCGATGACTTCGGTCACTTCATTGTTCAGTGAATGCTCGGCGCCAGAGTGAGTTGCGGTCAGCACGTTCTGGAACGTACGCGCTTCGGGCTCAGTTTCGCGGAAGCCATTGGGGCCATACATAGGGTGTAAAAAGACTGCTGACAGCCGGGGATTTGCGACCAACTCGAGCGTGGCAGAAACCGCACGCCAAACTCCAGCTTGAACCGATGGAATCAGCCAGAGAGTGGTTCGCTCTTTTAGATCGCGACATCGATAAACCTGTTCGCAAGCTAGTTCAGCATAGCCGGCAAGCGGCGTGGCGAGTACCACATGTCGAGCAGACTGGAGTAAAGCATTGTGTTCTTCGCGCGTCGCCTCTCGCTCAACCACCGAGACATTAAGCGAACCAAAGTGTGGAAGTATGTCGTGACGAAGAAAGCGGCCGAACTCGCCGTCGCCACCAACAATGAGGGTTTGATTCTTAGAGACCACGAGTTGGATTGTAATGCTGACTTTGAATTTCTCGCCGTTAATTATTTTGTAGGGCGGCACTACCTACAATGTTATTTCGTCGAAGCTGTGAATCGAACCATGTTGCGATGGTAGTTCTTGTGGAGCGTTACCGGGCCGTAAACACAACGCCGTTCTCATTCCGGCTTCGGCAGCAGCATTGAGTTCAATGATCACATCAGAGACAAAGAGTATTTCAGCCGCTGGGATTGAAAGCGCTTTGGCGATGGTTTGATAACTCTCAGAATAGTTCTTCTTTCCGACACTGGTATCGAAATAACGATCGATGAACTTCGTTAGATCTCCGGCATCGGTGTGCGCAAAGAGCAGCTTTTGAGCGAGCACGCTGCCGGAGGAAAAGATGTTGACACTCACTCCCATCTCAACCCATCGCTCGATCGCCGGTCGAACATCAGCAAAGACTGGCGAGTGTAACCGTCCATCGTTGTAGCCTTGCTCCCAGATCTTACCTTGAAGTGATTTGAGCGCCGGTGATTTGCGATCTTGATCAATCAGCCAGTAAACGTACTGCTCAATGAGTGGTGGCGGTTGATTACCAGAGTTGAGATCCTCGAGGTGTTCCTTGCGGAGAAGTCTCAGATCGTCGCTCACATCCGAGGAATCGGAATTTTCCGCCAGGTACCTTGTGAGGTGGTTACGCGAAAACGGAAAGAGGACCTCATGCACAAATGAAATAGGCGTCGTTGTGCCTTCGATATCGAGCAGAATCGCGGTGATTGGGTGCATCGACAGTTTGAGTGGATTCACGTGTCAACGTCTCACCGACTAACCGCGGCCTGCGGTAGGTACGATGTTCCCAGGCACACAGGCTGATAATCTCGATCCACTTTGCTCTCAGTATAGTTAGGCGTCCAGCCACTAACATCCTGAAACAAACGAATCGCTCGAATACGTCTATCCGAGCAGAGATTGAACCAATGCTTCGTGCCTCTTGGAACGCGAATCAAATCTCCCGCTTCTACCTCGATGGCCAACACAACTGAGTCAGCATGAATGTGAAACAGTCCATGACCGGAAATCACAAAGCGTACTTCATCTTCATCATGCCAATGTTCACGGTCAAACTTGGCAAGCATCTCTTCAAGACCGGGAGTTTGCGGCGTCACGTCGATCACATCGGCAGTCACATAGCCCCCACGAGCTTTCAACTCGTCGATCTCAGTTGCATAAGCGTCTAAGACCTCTTCCGCAGACACATCGACAGGCAGACCACGAGTCAATGGCCATCGTTCGTAGTCGATACCGTATTTCTTTAGGCAGGAACGAATCGCTTCATCGTCTGTTAGCGTTTGGTTACCTGGATGTATTGTTACTAATGCCATTGTTAGAACCTCATGGTATGAGTCTCACTTATTACCCACTGTTGATTGGTGTCCATCTGCGAAAGTCTGCGCCTCAAACTTCTTTACAAGACGACAAGCTAAAGCATATCGGACAACCGCTTAGTGGTACTGACTCGCAACTCTAGCGTACGCCCTACTGCTTCAAACAAAAACTCCAAAATCTCCACATGTCGCTTCGCCTCATTCAGGTCACGGCCCCACGTATACAGTCCATGACGACGAAGGATGATCGCATGCGACTCTGGATATTTCGCAACGGTTTCAGTGATCGATTTTGCAAGCGCGAACATGTCTTGCGAATTCTCGATGATCGGAATCCACTCTCGATGCAGATGCGTTGTCACGCCGCCCAAACCCTTCAGCATCTCATAGCCTTCAAGTGCCAATCCGCCATCATCACCGTACAAATCGGAGAGTATTGTTACCCAAACTGAATGAGTGTGAACAACTGCCCCTGCGTTTTGTGCCTTGACTAGTGCGACATGCAACCGACTTTCATCTGAAGGCTTGCCTGCAATTGACCCGGCGTTACCGACTACGTCTGCCTCTTCATCAATCAACAAAATCTGCTCGCTTAACAACTCACCTTTATCGGCCCCACTCGGTGTTATCGCCAAACGAAGCGGGTCTCGCTCAACTACTGCACTCAGATTCCCACTTGTGCCAAGCAGCCATCCACGCGAGTGCAGGTCTTTCGCCAGCGAAACAATGCCAGAGGCAAGTTGTGCAAAGTTGTCAGACATAGTTTGCCATATTGATCAGATGCGGCGAGGCGGCTGTCAAGCTGTGCGTGTGGCATAGACTTCAGTCTATGTGAGCAAAAATTCCAAGTTGATAGTCTTGATTCAATGATTCTTTAGTACGCCGTCGCCCTCGATCATCCATTATCAGCACTCAGACTGAAGTCTGAGCCACACGCAATTGAAGTTTGGCCCTGTACGTGCTATTAAACAGGTATCCCCAGCGCGTCTGCGCACCTTAAATCCCCCAAAACGATCTAGTCCTAAGGTAGATCCCCCAACCGAAATTTCCCCGGGTTACATAATCGCGAACGAGTCGACCTTCACGATGACTCTGCCGCAACGCTTTATTGCAGTACAAGCGAACCGTTCAGGAAGGGCCTTCCAGAAATGAATCAACATACAGTTTCTTTTATTCGCTTTTTTGCTTTGAGTCTTGTGCTCGTGTGTGCTTCAGGAGTTGCCAATGCTCAATTCAAAGCCAGCATCCAGGGAACCGTTTCAGACTCCACCGGAGGACTGGTTCCAGGAGTGAAGATAAAATTGACGGACCTGGGGACGGGGAAGAGTCAGGAGGTCGCCACCAACGAAGAGGGTTTCTATCGTATCGGTGGTTTGGGACCAGGTAAGTATACGGTGGTTGCTGAGAAGGAAGGATACAAACGATCCATACTCGAGAATGTTTCAGTGGAAGCTGAAAATGTTCAGGCCGTCAATGTCGTTCTTGAAACTGGTGACATCACCGCAACCGTCACCGTCACCGACGAAGCGACAGCTAAACTTGAAACTGAAAACGCCAATGTCAATCGAGGTATTACCGAACAAGAGATAAGACGGTTGCCGCAGGTTGGTCGCGACCCGTACGAATTGGCGCGACTTACGCCGGGCATCTTTGGCGATTCAGCACGCAGCGGCAACGGAAACTCGGCCGGCCTTCCTAATTCCCCCGGCCCTGGCGGATCTAACAATTCGATCTTTCAAGCTGAGAATCAACCGCAGATTTCAGCGAACGGCCAACGCATCTCCGCAAACAATTTTCAGATCGATGGTGTCAGCGTAAACAGTCTTACGCATGGTGGTGCGGCAGTAGTCACGCCAAATCAAGAATCCGTCAAAGAGATTCAGATCTCTTCGTCGACTTACTCAGCTGAAGACGGAAGAAACTCCGGCGCGCAAATAAAGGTCGTGTCGCAAAACGGAACGAACTCTTTTCACGGAAGTCTCTTCCTGAAGTACGACAGTCCGAAATTAAATGCATTCAATAAGTATCCAAACGATTTTGGTCGTGGACAGACTGAACGAGTCGAGCGGATGTTCAGGCAGTTTGGCGGCAGCGTCGGCGGTCCCCTCTACCTGCCACATTTTGGAGAAGGCGGCCCGATAACAGTTGGTGGAAAGAACAAATCGTTCTTCTTCCTTTCCTACGAAGGTCTGCGCGAGAATTCGACCAATTCCTCGGTGTCGTACGTCGAAACATCG
>Ga0207689_10000672_pt1 | contig 32629 bp, 25 predicted proteins | sample KBSMisM52_FD_184312 | JGI IMG/M metagenome (GOLD analysis project Ga0207689, IMG submission 184312) | Miscanthus rhizosphere microbial communities from Kellogg Biological Station, Michigan, USA - KBS Miscanthus M5-2 (SPAdes) (version 2) | ecosystem: Host-associated > Plants > Roots >...
AGATTGAAGTGTGCTTCAGCAAAGTTCGGCCTCAAAGCAATAGCAGCCTTGAATGAAGCTACTGCTTCCTTATTGCGCTTGGCTCGATAGTAGACTTTTCCAAGGTTGTTATTTGTCTCCGCGTTGGGCTTGAGCGAAAGCGCCTTCTTATAGGCCTCCATCGCCTGATCAAATTGCTGCGATTGGTAAAGCGCCGAGCCAAGGCTGTTGTAGGCATCGGCAAAATCCGGTTTCAACCGTACCGCCTGTTGTAATGAAGCTACTGCTTCGGCGAACTGGTTGCGATTGTAATAAGCAGTTCCGAGATTGTACTGCGCCTCGGGAAAGTCTGGTTTCAGAGTTGCCGCTCTCTTCAGACTCTCGATGGCTTCGGGAAAACTTCCCAGCTTGTTGTAAACCGCACCCAGATTGTTCAATGCTTTTGCGTAGTCGGGCTTTAAGCGAATTGCTTCTTTGTAGGAAGTGATGGCCTTGCGATAGTAGTCCGCAGCGGCCGACGGGTTGCTACTTTCCGCAATCTTCGCGTAAGCGTATCCAAGGTTGTTATGAGAAATAGGATTATCAGGTTTCAGCCTTATAGCTTCCTGAAGTTCCGTTACCGCCGGGTTGTACTCATTTAGCGCGATCAAGAGACTACCGAGGTTCGTGCGCGCTTCGGCGTAGTCCGGCTTGATCCGAATAGCTTCGCGATAAGCATTCGTGGCTTCAGGGTACTTAGCCAACATGTAATACGCGTTGCCAAGATTGTATTGAGCGTCAGCGAAACCGGGCCTGGCACTCGCGGCCTTGAGGAAAGTTTCAAGCGCCTTCTGATACTGTTCAGTGATGTAGTAGGTCGCACCTAAGTTGTTGAGTGCGTCGGCGTCCTTGGGATTCAGTTTGATGGAACTCGTGAACGCAGCAATGGCCTCAGGATAACGTCCCGCTTTGTAAAGGCTAGCTCCGAGGTTGTTATGAGCAACGGCATCGTCCGCTTTTAGCTTAACTGTCTTTTGCAGTGCCTCGACAGATTGCGGCAACATCCCCAACTTATCGTAAGCGAAGCCCAGGTTACTGAAGGCGACGCCATTGTCCGGCTGGATTCGCACGGCCTGTTCATAGGCTTTCGCAGCTTCAGCGTAACGATTGAGACTTAGGTAGCTATCGCCCAGCGCGTTGTAGGCTTCGCCCCAATCAGGTTTCACCCTGACGGCATCTTTGAACGCGTTAACAGCCTTTTCGTGGTTCTCAGTCGAGCTATACGCAATGCCCAAATTGAAAAACGCATCGGCATCGTTTGGTTTTAGAGTCAGCGACTTTTGAAACGCGGCCGCGGCTTCAGTGTTCTTACCACTGCTGAAGTAGGCAGCCCCAAGGTTGTTGTAAATTACCGGATCTTTCGGCGTGAATTTGAGCGCGTTCAGATAGGCTTCAATGGCTTTGGCAAAATCGCCGAGATCGTAATAAGTGTTGCCCTGGTTCTTGAATGCCTCACCCTTGTCTTCGTCAGATAGTTTTGGTTCGGTTACGGTCTCACCCGGCTTCGGTCGCGGCCGGCGTCGATCGGGAGTTGTTCTGGCAACTTCAGTCGGTCTAACGGGTGGCTTGGGAGAACGTTTGACTACCAGCATGGCTGCGCCGCCAACCATGTCCCGAACTCGCTGGGGACGCTTAAACACGATCGCCGCACCACCCATGATGTCCTGGCCCTGAAACGCACTGGCGCCTCCGACATTCTGCGGTGGTAAGCCGCTGACCATGGCCGCTCCAAACGAGATCGCTAACACTGTAGCAACTACGCGATTGAGGGATTTAGTCATAAAGTTTGGTGGGCTCGTTTCCCCATTGCGGCTTGGACGTGGCAATAACGATTAGGGTTGTAAACACCAGCGCATTAACAATTGCGTGCAGGCCAAAGTCGACCAGGCTATGAACTGCGACGCCGGCAATTCCGATGGCTGCTCCTAAACATGCGGCGCGCCGAAAACGGTTCCGTGCCGCCAGGTTCTCACGAGTGCGAAGAAAAACTGTCACTGCAAACCAACCGCCGAGCACCAGTCCAACCAAACCACCACTTGCCAGCAGCTCGAGATAATCGTTATGGGCTTCCTGAGGAGTCAGCGTGCCTGAGGCATCGTGATAAGCCGGTATGGCAGCCCAGTAGCCGCCCATTCCTACTCCCAGGATCGGATGGGCCAAAATCAATTTCAACGTTGCCTTCCATATTTCGTTTCTACTGGCGCCCTGGCGCGTGCCGGCAGTATCAACACTAAGCTCGTTGCGCGACTCTTCAATCCTCGTCGCCAATTGGTCTCCGCCAAGCCAGATCGTTCCCAGGAAAATTCCCGCGACCAAAACGAAAACCAGCAGCAGACGGACCGGCCACATTCGCGTCAGTCTTAACAATTTCGAATCGGATTTACTTGAACTACCCCTGCGCGCGACCACGCTGAAGAGCAAAGCGGCGACCACGAGCTGCGCCATCATCGCCACCAGACCACCACGTGAACCACACAGCACCAAACCTATCCAGAGCGGCAGCAAGGCTGCGAAGTAAATCAACGCCTGATCGCGTTTGACTCCACCGCCGAGAATCAGTCCCAGCACTAAACCGAGACTCATCTCCATCAGGTAGGCGAAGTGGTTTTTGTTTATGAACTGGCCATACCCGAGGTCAGGTAGCAGGAGTGGCAAACCAAATCCGACGCCGCGCTGCGTTGTCTGTCTGAGAATGCCGAAGATGGCGCTTGCTGCCGCCAAAAGAACTATAAGGTTGATTAGAGTTCGTAGCCGCTTTTCGCTAGAGGCGTAGCGAGCGAACATCACTCCAGAGACCATCAGCGCCAGTAGCTGAAGCGCGAAGAATCTTGTCTGGTAGGGATCAGCGCTGACAGCGTTCCATGGCGTAAAGCTAATTCCGGCAGGATTGCCGATTTGTTTTCCCAGCGGCACGGTTTGCAAAAACGAGTACAGTGCCAGCGCCGCTAACGGAAGAAGCAATGGTCCGGTAGCCGCAAACCACGATTGGGTAATTAAGCCCTCGATCAACCAGAGAATCGCGAGCATGAACGCCACAGAAACAAATGCCGCCTTCCACCAGGCTTGGGTGCTGCCATAAGGTATAGCAGTCAGCACGATCAGGCATAGCAGCGCTATGAAGACTGTTGTCCCCAGGATACTCGCTACCCGTAGCTTAAGAGCCGAACGATCCTGCTCAGCGATTGCGGCGATTTCAGCGGTAGTGGCCTGCGACATTAACTCGCAATCTTTCCTATAGACATCGCCAGCCGTACCTTGGTCGCATTGGTCGATTCCTCAAACGAGCCGATCACGCGCTCCGCGGCTTTCGACAACTCGCTTCGCAGAACTCCAGATAAGTAATCCATATCAAGGAGCAAAGGTGGGCCACTCAAAGGCCGATAAAGATTCAGCCAACCCCAGTCGCCGCTTTCAGCGCAGAGTGGTAGCCTGACACACCAGTAATCAGATGATCCGACAACGTCGCCTTCTTCAAGACCCTCTCGCCTCCAACTCCAGGTAATTTGTCCCTGACTGAATTGCGATTGTTGCCTCGGCCTGTCCTGTTCAATCGTACTGAAGGCACGTTCAACGGCATCTGCTCGCCCCGCCTGGCCGAGCTGCACATTGGCGTAGGCAAATTCCTCAAACTCAAGCAGCTTTCTGAGCGCCTCAAATACTTCGTTGAGACTGGCGGCTTGCGAAAGTGACACCCCGGCACGCCGTACGCGAATGTTGTTGGCGACTCGCAGGCGACGATGACCGACCGTTCGTTTCACACCGGCGCGCAATTCGTCAACTTCGTGATAACGAAGATGGCCCACAGCAACTATCACTGCCGCGGCAATAACGAACAATACAAACCCGGTCATCGGCGAGGAGGTCTTCGTTGATAGCGCGGCAAGCAAACCAAAGACTGCGCAGACGGAATAAAGTATCAACACCACCCGGCGTTGTGACCAGCCTCGCGCCAGCAACATGTGATGAATATGTTCGCCGTCACCTTCAAATAATGGCCGCCCACCGACCAGGCGGCGGGCCATCGTCACCGTGGTATCAACAACCGGCAGGCCGAAGGCCAGGATTGGAGTAATTACCGCGATTGCAGTAGTCGCCTTCTGGGCGCCGAGCAGTGATAAAGATGCCAGCAGGAAACCTACAAACAACGCTCCCGAGTCTCCGAGGAATATCGAGGCAGGATTGAAGTTGTAGCGAAGGAAGCCGGCCAGCGCGCCACAAAGCACGATGGTTACGACAATCATCGCTATGTTCTGACCCGACAAGGCAACAACCAGAATGACAACCGATGAAAACAGCGCCGCACCGGTCGCCAGCCCGTCTACCCCGTCAATGAGATTGAATGCATTCGAGATTGCCACCAGCCAAAAAACGGTAAGCACAAAGCTAACCGCCGCCGGGAAATGCACAATGCCGACAAAGGGTATTGCCAGTGCTTCAATTCTTCCGCCCATCGCGTAGAAGAGGGACGCGATCAATCCGAGACCCACAAATTTCACTACCGCGTTGGTGCCGCGCAGATCATCGTAAACACCAAGAGCAAGCACCAGAGAAGCGGGTATCAGGACTTTGAGAAAGATCGAGCTGTAATACGCCAGCGTCTCCGTCACCAGGTTTGAAACGAGGAATAGACTGGACAGCGCCAGCAGCAGCGAAATATAGATTGCCACGCCACCTAAACGCGGTATGGCACTGGTATGCACGCGCCGCCCGTCTACCGGCACATCCAGCAAATTAAACCGCTGGCAGAAGCGACGGAGGAGAGGCGTAAGCACCAGCGTCGAGCAACTGGCAATTACGAAAAGGGCGAAATAGGTTTTCACGAGGAGACACCTCTGACTTTCTTCTTGAGGTCGGGATGAGAGTTAATAATTAGATCCTTTCAAGTGATTTGCTGGGACCGCGGGCGTCCCGCCCGCAAAAGAGCGCGAAGCGCGAAAAGGATTTGGGAGCCACTTCTGAAGGACTGCGCGCCCATCGGCGCGTTTGCGGGCGGGACGCCCGCGCGGTCCCGGCAAATCACAGGACTCCGGCGATTGATGAGGCCTTGTAGTCTGCGGCTACCGGCTCAATTGTCCTCTTCTCGAGTTCACCGGCGATCCAGGCGTAGGTATTCGCCAATCCAGCTTCCAGCGAAACAGCCGGTTCCCAATTGAGCACCTGATTAAGTCGCGTGTTGTCGCTATTTCGTCCCCTCACTCCCTGGGGCTTAGTCAGGTCGTAACGCTTCGAAATCTTCTTGCCGGCGATGCCGGCAATCATATCAACCAGCTCATTGATGGAAAGCATCCTGTCCTGGCCGAGGTTGAGCGGCTCTGAGTGATCGCTCCTCATGAGACGATAAATACCTTCTACACAGTCGTCGATGTAACAGTAGGAACGCGTTTGTTCACCGTCTCCCCACACTTCTATCGTGTCCTCATCTTTTGCCAGAGCGACCTTGCGGCAAATTGCTGCGGGCGATTTTTCACGTCCGCCATCGTAAGTTCCCAGTGGGCCAAAGATGTTATGAAATCTGACCACCCTCGTCTCCAGACCAAAGTCTTCACGATAGTGCCGGCAGACTCGCTCCATGTAGAGTTTCTCCCAGCCATAACCATCCTCGGCATCCGCGGGATAGGCATCCTCTTCCTTCAAGGGCGCGACGTCAGTTACTTTCTGCAGGTATCCGGGATAGATGCAGGCGCTCGAGGTGTAGAGATAACGCTTCACGCCATTGGCTCGTGCCGCTTCGATGGATTGCAGGTTGATTAGCGTGTTGTCGCGAACGATTACGGCTTTGTTGTTCTCAATGAAACCGATGCCACCCATGTTGGCGGCGAGCCCGTAAACTTCTTCGATGTCCTTCGTCGCCTCCAGACAGCTTTCCGCCTGGCGCAAGTCGAGGAGCTTGAATTCGTTCGCCGTGGTCGGCTCAAATTCAGGTTCCTTGATATCTACACCGCGTACCCAATAGCCACGCTCCGTAAGGTAGCGAGTCAGATGATGTCCGATGAATCCCCCGGCTCCGGTCACAAGAACTCTTGTTTGATTACCCATTAGTACCTCACTTGATTAAATGAATTTCCCAGAACTACTAAGACAACGATTCGGCCTTGCTATCCGAAACCAACGGCCTGCTCCAAAAGGCCCCATTCGGAGAACGATCGATCAACTCAATCATTCTCGGCAACAAGGCCTCCTTCGAGAACGTCGCAGCCACCTTGTGCGCCGACGCTAAACGTCGTGGTGTTGCCGACTGCGATCCGGCCACGATGTAATCGACGGCTTTATCAAGATCGCCATGACGCACGCTGCAAATCAGATCCTGGTCGTCGACTTTCGCTATCACATCAACAACGTGACTGGTGTTTGGACCGACGTAAAGTACCGGCGAGCCAATCTCCAGGATGTTATAGATCTTGCACGGATGAACAATACCGGTGAACGCGTCTCCCATTACAACCACATGCAAGTCCGCGGCAGAAAGCGAGCCCGCCAATTCACGGAGCGGCTGGTAAGGCAGACAAAGAATATTTCGTAGCTTGTTTCCCTGAGCGTAAGTCTTCACTTTTTCATACTCGCTGCCGCCGCCTACAAAACAAAACGCGATGTCATCGCGATTCGCGAGTTTGCCGGCGGCGCCAAGCAAAGTGTCCAACGAATGACAGGGGCTGTGATTTCCCGAGTACATCACCACGAATTTTTCTGACAGGTTATTTGCCAGGCGAAACTTCTCGCGGCCGGCAGGGTCAAACCTCACGGCGTCATTGTGCGACCAGGGTGCTATCGTCGCTATCTTCTCTTCCGGAATTCCCTTGGCAACAATTCGTTGCTTCATGAAGCGGTCAAGCACCACTATCCGCTCAGCATGTCGAAGACTGTAGGCCAGCAAACGAGACAGAGTTTTCGCCGTGAACGAATTCTCTTTGAGCCACCCGGCGGCTATTGCCTCATCAGGATTCAGATCCATCACCCAGAAAATTAGGCGGCCTCCTTTTAGGGAGACAAAGAGAGAACCGAGCACCGAAATGAGCGGCGGCGAAGTCAGCGCAACTACGACATCAAATCGTGGCAGTAATAGCAGGCGCAGGGCGCAGACAAAAAGAAAAGTTGCGAAGTTCAGGGCCCGCCGCAACTTTGAGGACTTGCCGAGCGAGATCGAGGGAATGCGAATTATTCTTATGCCTTTCCAGACCTCGCGCCGCGGGAAACGAATCGCCGGATTATCGTAACCGCGGTCGCTCGAGATGACGGTCACCTCATGACCGCCGGCGGCGAGTTCAACTGCAAGATCAGAAAGATGCTGCGCCGTCGAAGCGACATCGGGATAGAAACACTGGTTGAGTAACAGGATTCTCATGCTGGTTAAAGAAGCAGAAATCTTCCATTTGTCATTTGACATTTTTCATTGGTCATTGCAGGAGCAACCCAAGATCGTCGGAGCACACAGGCGACTAGAAATCTGTCGCTTCGGTTATCCATCGCACGTCGTCCGTCTCCGGTCTAAATGACCAATGATAAATGTCAAATGACAAATGGAACATGTTCTGAAAAGCGAGTCTCGGAATCTAGAATGTGTTGACAGCTGCTTCGCGATTTTTCTCAACCCTTTCCCTGAAGTAATCAACTGTCTTTTGCAATCCCTCATTCAATGGAATGGAGGGGTTCCAATCGAGCAGCTTTTGCGCGCGCGAGATGTCAGGCTGGCGCTGTTTCGGATCGTCCTCAGGCAATGGCAGGTACTCAACCCCCGACCTCGAGTCACAGATCCTCACCACCTCTTCCGCCAGTTGCTGGATGGTAAACTCGCCGGGGTTGCCGAGATTCACCGGGTCGTGCACGTCAGCGACGTTCATCAGTTTGATCAAGGCCTCAACTAAATCATCGACGTAGCAGAACGAACGCGTCTGATCACCGACGCCGTAAAGCGTAAGCGGCTCGCCACGCAACGCCTGCACAATGAAATTTGAAACCACGCGCCCGTCATCTTCCAGCATGCGCGGCCCATAGGTATTGAAGATGCGAGCTATCCTCGTGTCCACTTTGTTCTGACGGTGATAGTCCATCATCAAAGTCTCAGCGATGCGTTTTCCTTCGTCATAGCATGATCGCGATCCGATTGGATTCACGTTGCCCCAATACTCCTCCGGTTGCGGATGCACCAGCGGATCGCCGTAGACCTCCGAGGTCGAGGCCTGCAGGATTCGCGCGCGCACCCGTTTTGCCAGGCCCAGCATATTGATCATGCCCATCACACTCGTTTTCACTGTCTTCACTGGATTGTACTGGTAGTGAATTGGCGAGGCCGGGCAGGCGAGGTTGTAAATCTGATCGACTTCCAAAAGGATTGGCTCAATCACATCGTGACGAATCAACTCGAAGTGACGATGCTCGAGCAAGTTAATGATATTTACTCGTCGGCCGGTAAAGAAGTTGTCAAGACACAACACATCATGCCCATCCTTCAATAGCCGTTCACAAAGATGGGATCCGATAAAGCCGGCGCCGCCTGTCACCAGTATTCTCATAGTCTCCCAGTGAAAAGTGAAAAGTGAAAAGTCAATCAGGAGTCACGACTTAGGCTACGCGACAAGCCAAAAACCATTCTTCCTATGCTAGTCAGTTCTTCGTTGCTAATATCGAAAGGTTCTTTTTTCAAGTAGCCCAACCTTTGTGCAATCAGAAGCTCGGTAGCTAGCTCACTTACAGAACCCTGTGCATTCGATAAAAAATACTTGAACTCTTTCGATGTGTGTCGTCCTGCACCTTCAGCAATATTGGCGGCAACGGAAACGGCAGCCCTTCGTATTTGTGAGATAAGGCCGAACCTTTCCTCGCGGGGAAAGGATTCAGTGATCTTGTAAACTGTCACGACAAAGTCTATAGCCCTCTTCCAAACATCTAGTTTTTCATGGGGTCGCATATTAAGAATTACCTTTCGTAGCCAAAGTAGGAACTGCAACCTCTCTTTACTACGAACTGCCCTCGATTTAGGTGTGCGATCGCCTCCGCAGGTATTTCGGTTAATAGCCAACTCTCTTGCATAGCCGGTAGATTGGCAGTCTCTTCCTTACTCTTCACCTTTCACTCTTCACTTTTCACTGTTTTGCGACGCACGACCTGATTTCCCAGGTACAAAACGTCCATGCGAGTTTTGAGGAAACAATCAATCGCATGCCTTGGCGTGCAAACAATCGGCTCGTTCTCGTTGAACGACGTATTCAAGACCACCGGTACGCCCGTCAGCGCATTGAAGTCCGAAATCAGCTGGTAGTAACGCGGATTAACTTCGCACGTGACTGTCTGTAAACGGCCCGAGCCGTCAACGTGCGTCACTGCCGGAATCTCGGCGCGGCGCTCTTCTCTCACTTGATAGACCATCAACATTGTCGGCGCCGGGTGACTCTGCTCGAAGTAATCCGCGGTGCGTTCTTCCAGCACCGATGGCGCAAACGGGCGGAATGGTTCGCGCTTCTTAATGCGGTCATTAAGAATATCTTTCATGTCTGCACGCCGCGGGTCGACTACGATCGACCGATTGCCCAACGCGCGTGGTCCAAACTCCATGCGTCCCTGAAACCAACCTACCACCAGCCCGTCTGCGATATCCTGAGCCGCCCGTTTGGTAACCGCATCATCAGACAAGGTCTCAAAGACCAGCCCACTTGATTTCAACTCTCGCTGAATTTCATCATTGCTAAACTCGGGACCGGTGTAAGCCCCGAGCATTACTTCGCCCCGCCCACGCTTGAGAATCCCATTATGAATTTCATAGCAGACGCCCAGCGCCGTACCACTGTCACCCGCGGCCGGCTGCACGTATACCCGACGAAATGGCGTGTTGAGCAAAATCTTGCCATTCATCACCGAGTTGTAGGCGACACCTCCGGAGAGTCCCAGGTCGGTCAAACCGGTCTGCTCATGAAGGTGGTTTAAGACGTGGAAGCCGACTTCTTCGAGCCGGAGTTGCAGGCTGGCGGCGATGTCCTGTTCGCGCTCGGTTAACGCTCCGCCACGCTCGCGAGCCGGACCAAACGTTTGCACAAACTCATCGGAGAAAATTCGGCCGATGATTGGCGAACCCTGATCCCAGGTCATGTCTACACCTTCCGCATGGTGACGAAAGTAGTCGAGGTTCAGACGAAACTGACCGCGCTCTTCGGTGCGGATGATGTCGCGAAATTCTTCGATGTAGCGTGGCCGGCCGTAAGGCGCCAGGCCCATTACCTTGCCTTCATCGCCGTAGTGTGGAAAACCAATAAACTGGGTAGTCGCGGTGTATACGATCCCGGTCGAATGAGGATACTCGACCTGGTCGAGCAAGTTGATCGAGTTCCCTTCTCCCATCGCCCACATCGTTGAGATGAAGTCGCCGAAGCCGTCAATCGAGAGCAACGCTGCGCGTTCGAAAGGTGAAACGTAGAACGAACTTGCCAGGTGCGCGCGATGATGTTCGATATTGTGAAACTGCGCTCGCAGACTGGTTTTCGATGTCCCCAACGCACTGGCGAGATCGTCTTTCAGATCGCGCACCTTCGCCGCGTTGTTCAGGCGGTCCTTAACCTGACGAAAAATTCCCGGCCCGCGCTTCTCACTGCTGCCATTGCCGCCGTTAGTCCCTTCATCAATCGCTACCGCCGCTGTCGCCGTCTGCCCACTGCCCACTGCCCATTGCTTACTTTGCTTAGCCGCCCGCGACGCCGCGAACAAAATCTTCTTATGCAGATGAGCTGACGGATCGCGCGATATGCCAATATGCGCCACGTCCTCGATGCTGATGCCTGCGGTTTTGAGGCAGTAGCGCACGGCCTCAGCTGGAAACCCAGCGCAATGCTTCACGCGATTGAATCGCTCTTCTTCGACGGCTGCCACGATGCGGCCATCCTTGATTAGAGCGGCGGCTGCGTCACCGTGGTAAGCGTTTATTCCGAGAATGTACATAGAAGTTTCGAGTTACTAGTTTCGAGTCTCTAGTCAAGAGGTCCCATTGGGCGTGTTTGTGATTTCGTAAATGCGTCGTGTGAGTTGTCGTGCTCGCTTCCAACATTCAATTTCTTCAAATTTCTTAAACGTAGCCATTGCGATCCTCCGTAGAGAAGCGGAAGGTTGAGCGGCGTTGTTTTTCAACTAGAAACTCGAAACTAGAAACTCGGAATTATCCGACGTGGTGCTTGGTCCATTCATTCAAGACGTAAAGACTCCACGGTCGCGACCAGGTTGTCTTTCCCTCAAGATAACTCTGCCAGACGCTTTGCGCGGTTTTAGTGTCGAGCACCTCCTGCAACGCTGGTGACAAATCAGCAAGTCCGTTCTCAACCTTCGCTTTCAAAGGCCCGCGCAGCCACGTTTCCCAGGGAAACGTGAACCCACGCTTCGCTTGTTGCACTACCTCGATCGGCAAAAGATCCTCGAGTGCCGCCACCAGCAAAGCCTTCGGTGTACCTTTCGCAAGTTTCACTTCCTGGGGCAGATGCGTCACAAACTCCACCAGCGGATGATCAAGAAACGGCACGCGCACTTCCAACGAGTGGGCCATGCTCATTGAATCCGTGTCACGCAGCAAAGTGTTGACGAGGTACGACTCGGCCTCGAGGCAGGAAACCGCCGCGAAGGAATCCAATTGCCGCGCCTGAAACGCGCTTTGCGTAAGCCAGTCGCGCCAGAGCGATTGGGTTGCAGTGCGTGTCTGTCCAACCATTAACCCGGAGACTTGCTCCGGCGTAAACAGCACGCGACCAAAGTAATAAGGATCGGGCAGCGAGCCTGAGTCTTTCCAAAGTGCGGCGACTTTTCTCGCGGCATCACCGGGCATGAATCGTCCACCGGCTTCGTTCATCGCTGTCGCCATCGCCGATCTCATTCCCGCCGGCACCCGATTCCCAACCGTAGCGAGACGTTGGTATTGCGGCGTTCTGCTGAATGATTTGTAACCGCCAAACACTTCGTCGCCGCCCAGTCCCGAAAGCGCCACCTTCAAGCCGGCCTCACGCGCGCTCGCGGAAACAAAATAAGTGTTGATGCCGTCCATGGTCGGCAGGTCGAGCGCGCCTATGGCTTCACTCAGGCGCCCGAGCATCTCGTCGCCGCTGAGCATCACTTCCGCATGCGTGGTCCCGAAAGTCTGGGCGGTGCGGCGGGCGATGGCAGCTTCGCTAAACTCACTTTCCGGAAATGCCACGGTGAAGGTGTGAACTCCTGACACTTCTCTGCTCGCCAGCGCTGCAAGTGCGGTTGAATCGATGCCGCCGCTCAAAAAGACTCCCACCGGAACGTCCGCAATCAAATGCTTCCGCACGCTCTCTTCGAGTAACGTGCGCACGCGCGTTGCCGCGGTCTTGGGGTCAGTCTTGCCAATCTCACTCGCGTGGCCATTGCGCGCCGGCTCACGGGCAATGTTCCAGTACCGCTCAACAGTGGCAGAACCTGTCGATCCGAATTCGATCGTCATGCAGTGGCCGGGCGGTAAGGAGACAATTCCTTCGATCAACGTGAGCGGCTCGCTTACCGAACCAAACAATAAGTAACTCTCAACGGCCGCTCGCGAAAGATCTCCCGGCACTAGCCCGCTTGCAAGCAGAGTGCGGACCTCGGAAGCGAATACAAAAGTTTCGAGTTTCGAGTTTCGAGTTTCGAGTTCGCTCTCTGAAGGAGAAGTTTCGGCGTCGGAGTTTATGGTTTCGGTCTTAACTCGAAACTCGGAACTCGAAACTTGAAACTTATCGGCGAAGTAATACAACGGCTTGATTCCCAGGCGGTCGCGAGCAAGAAACAATCTGCCTGCCGTCACCTCTTGCCCTTTTTTCCGTCCGTCCCACACCGCCAGCGCAAACATACCCTGAAAACGTTCGACGCACTCAGCTCCCCACTCTTCGTAAGCATGCGCGATCACTTCCGAGTCGGAACGGGTGCGGAAGGTGTGACCGCGATCCTTGAGTTGCTCCTGCAACTCCTGGAAGTTATAGATCTCACCGTTGAGCACCACACCGATGGTTCCGTCTTCATTGAAGATCGGCTGATGTCCACCCTCGACGTCGATAATGCTCAGGCGGCGCATCCCCAGAGAGAGCGGCCCGCGGTCGAGGTATCCTTCATCATCCGGCCCGCGGTGCTGCATCGTCGGCGTCATCAAACGCACCACCGCCGCTGCGTTCACCGCCCCGGAAAAATCAACTGCTCCACAAATTCCACACATGTCCAGAATCTCGATGGCTGGTTTCGGATTACTACTTCTCGTATCGCCCGGCGCAAGTTATTGCTGGGACCGCGGGCGGCTCGCCCGCAATGAGCGCGAAGCGCGAAAAACTGCAGCTAAAGACTGCGCCCCTGACGGCGCGTTTGCGGGCGGGTCGCCCGCGGTCCCAGCAAATCACTTGACGCATATATGTCTTCACGGCAGTCGCTCAAAACCGCGTACCGGGCGAAACCTCAAATGTCTACTCGCAAAAAGCCGGCCTTTCGCCGGCAAAACTGTCAAAATGTTGAACAAAACGGTTGTGTTTTCCTAGAAGAATCAGGAGTTTCCGGCTTTGCCTCTCACAACCGCGGCCGGCTTTCTTGTTTCAACTCCGATTTCGCCCCGCTGTGCGCTGACTCCTGAACCGCTGCTTCGAACGCGGGAAGATGAAATTCTCAGGTCGTGATCCAGCATGTGCAGTGACAACATCAGTTCGGCGAGGCTGCGCTGAAAGGCGTAATAGAATCCCGCCCGCCCATCAAGTACGCCGCCGCGAATAATCAGACAGTAAAAGAGCATCGCCGCGGGCGCTACCAGTCGCCAGCGTCTGACGCGATCACTCCAACTCAAACTTTCAGCCGGGGTTGAAAGGAGTTTATCTGCCTCTAACCTGGTGTAGCGCGACTGCGCTTCCAACCAGCGACTGAGCGACTTGCGATCGTCATGAAGAATCGGCGCGCGCAAATTCTCAACGCGCCCGTCTACAACCAGCCGCTGCGTGTGCCCGTCCTGTGTATATGAAGCGTTATCCTTGCGATAGAGCACGGTCACAGGTGGGTAGAGGCCGCTCGAGATCCGCTTGCCGTTGATACAGTAGATAAACTTTGCTTGATATCCTTTGATTTCGGCTGCGGGGTTGAGGGCGCGCAGCTCAGCCGAAAACTCTTCGGTCAAGACGTAATCAGCATCCAGCGCCAGTACCCATTCCGAGCTGATACCGGTTTCGTACAAGCCAAAATTCCACTGCTTCTCATGGCAATCAAACTCGCGCTGAAAGATCCGCGCCTGGGGAAACGTCCTGACAGTCTCCAACGTCTCATCATCGCTGAAGCTGTCTACAACAACGATGTCGCGCGCCCAACGCAGTTGCTCCAGAGTGCGACCAATGTTCGGCGCTTCGTTGTAAGTGAGGATCAGCGGAGTGATTTGATCAAGCATTGATCGTCTTGAAAATATTTACTGAAAAACTGCCGGACGGTTCGATCGCTTGCAAGTTCGGGATATTGCTGTCATCGGGCGCGGCTGTAACGACCTTGGAAAATCCAAGCTGAAGCGCCACCTCTTGAATTGTTTCCTTGGTAAAGCCGTACTTGTGCTGGCCATCGCAAAACAAAAAGTTTATCGCCTGCCCGTGGCGAGATGTGAAACTCCGTGGAAAATCACATTCCTCATCTCCAGCGAGTATCCTGAACACAAATTCGAAGTCCGGAAGGGTCAATCTCATGTAGCCATCTGGGGCTAAGACGCGCCTACACTCTTTGAGCAAATTGATCGCCTCAGTAATGTGCAAATGCTCAAGCATGTGACATGAATAGATGAAGCTGATCGAGTTGTCAGGGAATGGGAGGCCACACCTCACGTCGAGCAAGTAATCAACCTTCCTCTGAAAGTTGGCGTCGATATTCACAAACCCTTCCAGATAGTTGGGTCCACAGCCAATCTGCGTTTTACTCTGTTTCCGGCGACCCAGCTTGTAGTGCGCGCGATATATCGGGCGCAGCACTTTGGAGAGCGGATAGAGCAATAAGTAATAAGCGTCTTTGATGTTTTGGTGAATCACGGCGGCGTAAAGACCTAATTACTCCGAGACTCGTTACAAACCTGAGAGTATAAATCTGCTAACTGGTGTGCGATTCGAGGCCACTCGAAATTAGCCGCTACCAAACTACCGGCGTCACCGCGGCGTCGCCGCTCTGTGTCTGACCCAAGGGCTTGCGACAGCGCTTCTTCCAACGCCTGTTTATCGACCGGCACGATCCAACCCGCTCCCGCGGCTTGAACTGTCGGAGCCAGGTCTACATGTGGACTAACAAGCACTGGCACCCCACACGCCAGCGCTTCCATCACGCAAAGTCCGAAGTTCTCGCGGTAAGACGGCAGGGCCAGGAGCGATGCATTTCTTAGAGCCGCGGTTTTATGCTCGCCCTCGAGCCAGCCTGGAAACACAACTGAGTCAGTGGCACCCTGAGCGTCAACTACACGTTTAAGCGACTGGACGTACTCGGCAGAGCCATCACCCGCTAACACCAGGCGCCAATGGCGAAACTCCACTCGCTTGACCAATGAAGCAAAAGCTTCGACGAGACTCTCAAGGCCCTTTTTGAGATGTAGTCTCGAAAGCACGAGCACATAAGGATGATCAAGCAGCACCGGAAACAGCGCAGCCAATTTAACCGTTGCATCAGTTGTTGGAGTGGCGGGTTTATCCACGCCTAGTGGAACTACCACGCCGTGATTCAGACCGAGCGAACTCTCGACAGCCTCTTGTTCGCCTTTCGTAGTGTAATGAATCGCCGCGGCGGAGGTGAGCATCGATTTGACGCCCGCCTTCCAGAAAAGTCTCTTGCGTAGGCTCTTTTGCTTCATGCTCCATGGATCAAGCGTGCCCAGGGGACGCACGATATAAGGGATGCTTTTTTCGCGACAAGCTCGTGCTGCGGCAAGGCTGGAGTGATTAAAAATCGCGTGGATGTGCACCAGATCAAAATCGGGGACATGCCTGTCGAGCCATAGCGCAAACGGTCGCGAGTATTTAAAGGATGCCCCGAGCTGCGTAGGAAAGAATATTGTCTGCAAGTTCTTATATCGCGTAATCGCTCCACGCTTCGGCCCGCCAGGTCTGTTTTGAACAGGGAGATCGGCATCAGTGCTTGCCAGCAAAACATCCACGCCAGCCGCATTTAGTGATCTACACATTGGAATAATCGCCTGCCCGGGTCCTCCCGAACGCTCCGAGACGGAAGGAATGACATGCAGCACTTTCATCTAATTAATAACCCGGGCGTAAGTCGCGAAAGTAAAAGCCTGGCAACCAGCCCAGGCTTTTGGTATCCACGGCGTTTATACGGCGTGATTCAGACACGCCGGCGTTTTGTTACCGACACTCCCGCAAATAGCTCACCCGCTTTTCACGGTGCAACCACTCCGTGTGTTCTAAGGCACGTCAACAAACTATTTATCGCCCTGCGGTTGTCAGCCAGCGAGCCGTTTGAGTTTGAAATTGCCAGACACTGCGCACCAACAACCTTCACGCCGCCAACTTTGACACTGGTGGTGTTTATTTCACCAGCTGCACCACGCCTAACAATCTTGTTTGCGCCGGCGTTCGCATCAACGTCAACCGTTCCAATCCAGCCCTGCCACACACCGGCCCCATTACTAAACTGTAAGCCGTTACGTCCATTACGCCGGATGCCAGGAGCGTTCGGGTTCAACAGTCCGCTCGTGCCTCCAAAAGTCAGCGCGGATACAACTTCCGGGGCCGAGTTGCCGAATAGTCCGATTTCCGCGTCACCCAAACTTGTGGCGAACAGATCTACCTTATTCGCTCCATTGAACTTGAAGGAAAGAATGGCTGTTCCGCCCGCCAATATCAGGTCGTTGCTTGTTCGCGTGCCGTGAAAGTTTATGGTGCCCGCCGGATTAAGAAAGTTGAGATTAGTGTCCAACGCGATTTGTGTCTCGATATTTTGGATTACTTGCAATCCTTCAAAGCGGTTGATTACGACACCATTCCTTAGATCAGGAGTAATTGACGCACTGCGTTGAGCGAAACATCGCGCACCTACGCAATCATCGCCGGGAATAAAAAGATTGTACTCCTCTAACTGTGTCGAACCGTCCGCCGTTTTATACCGATTTTCAATGCAGTGCCCATAGAGATGTTCCGAGGCAACCAACTTATTGCCGCCAGGTCCCACGTTATAGCCCCAGCAAAACTGATTGTCCTGTCGCGTTTCGCCGTTTGAGCCTGGGTACTTTGCGAGAGTCCAACCAAAATCTGCCGTCCCGGCTTCGTTGGTGCGAACACGCATGATTTCAGTAAAGCCAAGTTCATTTGTTCCACCAAAATCGGCGAACGCTTTAATGTCGCGAGAACCAATGCCGATTCCTATTCCTGACAAATTTGGAATGCCCATCGCCTCAACAACACGCCCAACCGTAACCGCCTCCCTACCGCTCACTTTAATTGTCACGCGCTTGGATGGATCAAGGTTGTCCCTGTCTGCACCTATTACAAGATTGTCAGGGTTGTGAATGGGTAGCCCTTCCTCCAGTGGCTCAGCTTGAGCTGAAACGGAGACGCTAAGACAGAATAAAAACAAAACCGCAGTCAACATTTTCATCGAGTTCCCCTTTTGTAATGCTGTGTGAGTCGAGGGGCGCTCAACTGTTCCGCGGGCGAAGGTCTACATCATAACGATCTGATCCTCCGTTGACTACCGGGGAATCCCTGAGTGTGAATGCTGTAGCATCGCATCGACCCGGTCGCTACCGCACCCGGTTCTGATTTTGTGTAGCCAGGCGAGCCGAGTCTGGGAATAATGCGACCCGTAATCGCTCCTGAAAGTGTGTTGCAGTGAAATTCTCTTCATAACGTCGACGCGATTTCTCTGACCACTGTTTCCACTCGGGGCCATCGCCGAGCAGGCGACAAATTGCATCCGCCAGCTCAACTTCACTATCCGGGTTGACAGCCAAACCAGCTTCGGGCGGATTAACCACTTCCCTGCCTGCATCAACGGTGCTCACGAGACAAGGTCGTCCCATGCGCATCGCCTCAAGATAGACCAGACCGAATCCTTCACCACGGCTGGGCATCACCAGGCAGCGACAGTCTTGCAGTAGTTTCTCTTTTGTCTCCTCGGAAACACGACCCCAGAATCTCACCCGCTCTCCGAGGTTTAGCTGGGTTACCAATGCCTCCAGGTCCTTTCGCAAGTCGCCATCGCCCACAATCCATAACTCTGCGCCGGGCACACTTCGCACGACTCGAGACCAAACCCCGATCACTTCACGGTGTCCTTTGTAGTCTTCATCTTTAGATAGACGGCTCAACATCAGCGCCGCGGGTGTGGCAGACGGAGCTGGTGTTGCTGCTTGCAGTGGATTTCCGATTCCAAGTAAGAGCGTCTGGTGTGGCTTGTCTTCATATTGCCGATTGAACTGAAGAAACTCTCGCCAGGTGTGATCGCTGATGCTCAGAAAGAGATCGACTTTTTCCAACTGTTTGCGAGTAAGCCCGGCGTGCTTTTTCCAGGCTTCAATGCCCAGCAACATCACCACCACCCGAACTTTAGCGAAGCGGAAGAATGGTAGCAGCCGGAGCAGTCCCAAGTGCCAGACGAAGACAAGATCTTGCGGCCACTTTCCCGTAAGCGCGTGGTAGACCGCTTTTCTCTTGGAGTTGACAACTAACGTCCCGTTACCATTTCCTGACGCTTTGGTGTGATTTTCGTTTGTATAAACCAGGAGTGCCGAAGCATCTGCATGGTCCGTCACTGCTTCCCAGGCAATCCGTCCACTTGCCTGAACCCCACCGACGGCCTCCGGGCCGAAATAGGGGAAGAGGCCCAACACCTTGGCCCCTTGTCGTTCATCATTCGCGATTGTCTTGTTCAAGAGTGTAGTCTTATTCCGGGGCGAGCAAGGCGTCTGAATTCATCCTTCTGGTGGATTGAGAAACGCTACGGTTGCGTGAGCCCTTAAGACTGATTATCGGCAACATCACAATGAGCGTTACTACAACCTGCTGCACTATCCCACCGAGGTATTGCGCCATCTGCGATTCGACAGAAAGAAATTGAGGAATCAGGATTACCCCGATTGCGGTCATCAATGCTCCCGACGTTCTTGCCAGGAAAGTCCGCTGATAAAAATCAAAGAAGATTCCCGCCAAAAACATAATGCCGATTACACCTGCCCAGCCAAAGTTAATGAAGCCTTCGGTCAAAAGTCCGACCGAAATCGCTACCTTGTTTAGGTCTTCTTCCCTGGTTAAGCCATATGCCAGTTGGTAATACTGGTTCGCTTCGCTCATTGAAGGCTTTGTAGGCCAGACGATCCGGGGAATCCAGGTAATCGCCATGTAGGAATAAAGCCAGCCATATTGGTATGGAACGACCGATGGAGTTAGTTCAACTACATTTGCTGACTGATTGAGCAACGAAATGCGCGAGACGCTTGGATTAAGCGCTCGCCGGAAGGATTCTCCGCTGCTATCGCTAAGGGCTTCATTCCATTTATCGAAGGATCCCTGCGCCCAGAAGGCGATACGCTCGAGTCTGCCACCGGACTCAAATTGCCCTCCTTGTCCTGAGCCCTGCCAATACTCCTTGCGAAAGTCATCCTTGCCAACTTGAAAGAACAAAGTGAACAGCACCACAAACACTAAAGCCGAGCGAGGGATGCGGCGCATCTCCATAAGGTAGATGGAGCCGCAGATAACGAGGATTGATGCAGACACGCCCAACCAGCCAGCCGAGAGCCCGCCCACCAATCTTATGAACAGGAAGCCAAAAACGAGAATCTTATCTGTACGGGTGCTTTGTCCGCGAATGAAAATGCGAAATAGAATAGCAAACGCGAGGATCGGAACCACCGAGATCGTGATGCTTACCAACTGTCTGCTACCTTCGCCCGCCAGTTGCATTGGAGTTTCTGATAAGCCAAGCAGGCTGCCCCCAATGAGTACTCCCCTGACATAATTGAGTTTTGAATTTGTCAGCTCTATCGACAACCGCGAGCGCTGCACTATAAGTTTAGCGCCCCCTGATCTCATTCCCAGCCACAAAGCGCAAACGCCAATCAAAGCCATTAACAATGCCAGAGTGATTGTCCCTGACGACAATTCATGTCCGACTGGCTCATTGACCGTTACAAACACGTGATCCTCGAGGAATAGTGGCACTGCGTAGTACAACCAATACATGAACGCCAACAAAGCGAAGACCGGTAAAACGTGTTTACCGGTGCGGCGCCACTTCCGATAGTCGTGCCATGGCAGAAGGAGAAGCGCAAACGCGAGCAATAATTGCACCGGCGTGACGTCATTCACGCCCACGAGATAAAGCAACGTCGTCACGACTAATGGGATTCCCATTGCAGCAACGAAGGGACGCAACTTCACTTTGGAAGCAATATTCTTTTCCAGCGCTTTCATCCGCTCACCGCCTCTACCGCCTGCATCGTGCGGTCAACCGCCACCTCCAATGTGTAATGCTGGGCTCTCTCCAGGGCGCGTTCACTCATCCAGCTCGCGCGTTCTTTGCTTGCGGCGAATTCCGACATTAGCCGTCCCAACGCCTGAGCATCGCCTAATGGAAATGTGGCCCCAGTCTCACCGCTGCTAATCATGTCAGGTCCGCATCCGACCCGGTCGCTCACGAAACAAGGCACTCCACAAGCCATCGCTTCGTTAACTACCAACCCCCACGTTTCTTCTCCATTGGACGGCAAGACAAGTGCATCGGCGGCCACGTACGCGCCAGGTATTTCCGACTGATTCAGGAATCCCGCAAAGCGGATTGGAAGATTTCTTTCTCTCGCCAGTTGCTCGCACGCCGTACGTAACGGGCCATCACCGACCATCAATCCTTCGACTTTAGCTCCAGGCAATTTCGCGCTAGCGATTGCGTTCACAAAATCCAGCGGTCTCTTCTTCTCGGTAAATTTCCCGGCGAAAAGGAAAACTACAGCAGGGCCACAAAGATCCCATTTGGCTCGAAGCAAGTCGCGCTGCGGCTCCAGCCGCTCAGACTCTCTTTGGAAGTAATCGGTATTAATAACGTGGGGCACTATGAATAACCGTTCCGCGACTGCACCATAGTGTAAGAAATAATCACTCGACCATGTCCCTACAGGGAGGCAAGCGTCGAGCTTTGGAATAAACCAACGATAGAAGGGTATCTTCACCGTTCTCTTCAAGCCCGATCGCTCCGTATGCAGGTGTGAATCGCTGCGGACCATTACCGGCGTTTGCGTCTTCCAACACGCGCGCATAGTCTGCCAGGCGCTCTTGTAGTGCCAGCCGTTTATCATCACGGCATCGAAGCGTTCGCGCGCGAGAACATCTTTGATCTCCGGAGTATCAAGCCCGCTAAAACCAGCAATGCCGGGATGCTCCGCAACGTTTCTGAGAAAGCGATGGGGATAACCCTCAAGTAGGGAAACATCCCAGTCAAATTCAACGCCGAACCCCGCTTGTGCTTGCTCCGTTGCCGTTGCGTTGTGGCAATACAAAACTTCGATGCTTATCCTTGGCTCCTGTGCCAGCCTGCGAAACCAAGCCCCGTGGTATTGAATCGGGTGTGTGCTAACAATCGCCAATCGCTTGACAGTCATTTTTCGACATTGTGAGGGATACCGACTATCGGCCAGGCATCGCTTACTTCATAGCCAATGTTACTCAGTAGCCCATGTACTGTAGAAAATGTTGTATCGTCATTGTGATCGCAAAGAATCACGGGCCGGAACTCCTCTATAGTTTTCATGGCACCGCGTAACAGCTGCTCCTCGTACCCTTCAACATCTATTTTGATAATGTCAGGAGCCGGAAAACCTTCGTTAGAGATCAAAGAATCAAGTTGTCGAGCTTCGACATTAATGTCTCCATGATCAGAGAGACGGCCTTGGCTGCTTCCCTGCGAAGTATCAAATGCGAAGGATCCACAGCGATCACTTAATGCATACGATGAGACAGTGACCGGCGCTTCCGGATTTGCCAATAACTGTTGCTCAATCGAAGCACGATTTCGGGGATTTGGCTCGAACGCGATCACGCGTCCCGAGGGGCCGACGAGCAGCGCGCATAACAAAGAATGGTATCCGGAATGTGCTCCCACATCGTACACCGTAGCTCCAGGTCGTATGAATTTTGCAAACGCTGATTGCATGTAAGGCTCGTACGTTCCAAGCAAAAACTGCTGCGAAGTGAGCTCATCTATCTGCCACTCCACGGCGCCGGCTATCGTCTGCGCCTTTACCAACGGTTTTCCGAACCTCAGGAGAGCACTGTAAAGCGGCCGGATTGCTGCCAACCGATATTTCAGCGAACTTGGCAAACTGGCACTAAATCTTGCAAGCGAATTGGAGAGCATTTATTTCTGGGAGACCTTCACGACACCTTTCGGAAATGTCCGACTACCCAATCGCCCCTCCCGAACGCAACGCCAACGTTATCGATCAAAGAGCGCAGCCCGTGTTTTAGGAGCCCGGCGTAGTCGTGGCGGTGGACGAAACTACGCGCGAAAAAAGGATCGTAATAACTGCTCCACATCGCGCTTGTCCTTACCATAAGTGGCTTGAATCCAAACAGTTCAAGAGTATTAACTAATGATCCCTTCGTGAAACCGGAGATGTGCTCCGGGACATAAAGCTGACAGTGTTTCTCTGCTGCTCGTCGCATTACTACTCTCAAGCGATTTCGAATTAGAAAACTCAGCGGCTCTCTATGCGGAACATGAATCGCCACGACGCCATTGGCCTTCAATTTCGAGTGTACCCTCCTGAGAAACCCGCTCGGTTGTTCCATATGTTCGAGGATGTGATAGCACGTAATGACATCCAGACTCTTATCAGGAATATCATCGAGTTGCACATAATCGACATCGAGAAACTGCTTGCCGATGCGTAGGGCCTTTGCCGACAGTTCTACACCTTGCGCTCGCCAACCTTCTAATGCGGCGACATGACATAGGTAACCAGGACCGGCGCCTATGTCCACGAGTTTCCGGCCCTCGACGTAACTGCCCAGTCGCGTTAATTGTCGCGTCAATGCACGTCTGCGAAGTTTCACTTCCCAAGCCACTCGCGCCATGTCCCAGTCATCGGTGTAGTCGTAATAGTTACCGTACTCATGAGTGATGAAGAGGTCGCGGTTGAAGAAAACTACTCCACACGCTTTGCACTCAAGCATTACGTGCCCTGTCTTAAGGCCCCAAGGTCGATTATCTCTTGCAGCGCATATCGGGCAAGGTGGGGGCGCACTCGCTACATTTGTGGCGATCGCTTGCGCGACTATGGTTAACATTGACATTCTCGTCGTTACTCAGCTCCGAGCAACGCCAACGATCGCAAAAGCTCCGCCAGCTAGAAGCTGACGTCCATATGGAAGTAATCGCATGAGCGCGGGCACAGCAAGGAGCGAAAGTGCCGCTATCCTTACAGGTCTATTCCTGAGGCGGTAAGCCTGCGCCGCAATAGAATTGTAGTCCGTGGCATCCGCACTGACTCGCATGTGCAAATTGGCTCGCAAACTGTTCCATGAAGAGGGCTCATGGATAGGGTTGCTACATTCAAAGCCGATTCGCGTTAAGACTTGGGAGAGGCTCGCAGGCGTCCACTTGCTCAGGTGATTTGGCGGCATGTCCGCGCAACCAGTGACCCGTTCCTGGCGAATCATTGCCTCGCCATCCGGCACTGTTAGTACCAATCGGCCGCCTGGCGTCAGCAATTTCCAACACTGTTTGAGAACGAAGTCGAATTCTGCGACGTGTTCAAGCACTTGGAAAAGCGTAACAACCTGAAATGTTCCTTCATGAGTTTTGGTTGCTTCTTCTAAATCTCGAAAGACCTTGATCCTCGAAGCTTCGAGTTCGCCCCTAGTTAATTCGCTACCTTCGACGGCATAGCAATTCCAGCCCTCGCTTAGGCGGCGGAGAAAGTTTCCCACCCCTGCGCCGATGTCGAGCACCTTGCCCCCGGGGAACTTCTCAATCGCTTCCGCAACGGCAACGTCATAATCCCAACGCCAAGTCGGGTAGTCTTTTTGTTCATGGAGGATTCCGTAGAACTCCTCATCGCCACCGACAAATGGATGACCAAAACCGAACCCACACTGATCACAACGCAGAATAAGGCAATCGTTTCCGTCCCACAGACGCGCAATACATATTTGCAGTCTGCGGTTGCGCTCCGGACTTCGCGTGGGAGGGCAAAAATGAGCAGCGGCTTGTTCAACTGTGTAGCGGTACAACGGTGGCGCGGTGCACGTACTTTCGCAGACTGGGCAGCGCACTTTTTCTAAGGCCTTTGAGCACGCGGCGGTTTTTTCTCTAGCTTGAGATTGCACGAAAAGAGCTGACACCAACAACTTCCTGCGCGACTGCCTTATCGAACGTTGCCGCTAAGCGCCCAGCCAGGGCATTAGTTGTGTACGGATCAAACGCTTCCCAACGGATGCTGGGAGACCAATCTCCACTTAACATTTCACCAACCATCTCTGCAAGATGATGAGAAATCTCATTCACTAATTCGGCGGGGTTTTGCTTTTCTTTGAACCTTACCGTCCGCCCGGCGCTAACCTCATTGAGAATTGTGCTGACGCTGCTGTCCTCGTGGAAGATAGTCAACAGCGGACGCTCGGCCAATATGTAAGGAAAAACTTTAGACGCCGTGTAATGAGGTTCTGAAGATCCCAAGAGAATCAGCGCTTGCGAATCCAGCATTATTTGCAACGAGTCGAGATACGATACGCGTTGCGGATGTTCACGTATCCATGCCTCGGCGCCACAATCGCGCGCAACGGCAGTTACCCGAAATGGATCGGAGCCATTAGTTGAGTAAGTAGTGCCAATAAAGTGAAGCACTACATTTTCAAACTGACTCCGGGATCGCTCACGGACGCGGCGAAAAGCCGCAAAGAACGCACGTAGTGTTTGCTCCATCGATTCGACATAGGCGCCTACAGAACAAATATGAATCTTCCCGTCTTGCGCATCAAAAATAGGATTTTGACGAGGATGCTGTCTGAGGTAATCAAAATCGCCAGCTTCTGCGCCATAAGGTATCGCGGTGGCATCCGCAGGCGACAGCCATGAATACCTACTTACTACCTGATCGGTCGTACCTTGCGATACCCCCGTAATGTGACGGGCGCGCCTGAGCGCGAATGGCTCAAGACATCGCGACAATGCATAGGACAACCACCATTTTGGAGGGCGCTGTTTTCGTGGCAGCGTCCAATAGTAATCGGTTACCCAGGGATCGATGTAATCCACGACGTAGGGAATTCCAAATCTCAGATTCGCCAATCTTCCCAAGACCATCGGTATTGATGGAGGCACTGGGATGAAAATGAGATCTATTTTTTTCTCCTTCCTTAATCGGCACAAAGCCCGCCAATGATGCGCAACTGTGCGCAGACCAAGATCACCGATACCGATCTTCCTCATCAATGCTGTCGGCAGAGCTCGCGTTCGAACAACCTGCAACCCGTTTGGAAGGAGCCGCTCATTCTCAATGTCTACCTGTGACTCGTAATAACTCGGTTGGGTCGATAGCACAACTGGCTCCCAACCAAACTGCGGCAGGTGTCTGGCGAAAAACCTGATGCGCGTCGCCGGAGGTAAACTGCTGGGCGAAAAGTCGGCGCCAATAATCAACACTCGCTTCATCGTTAGATGGAATCGTTGGAACTACAACAATGCCTGGAGAAATCTCTCTTTTTCGATGTCCCAACAAAACCTTCGCCGCGCTGCGTCCCAGGATGCTTGCTGAGCTGCTTTCAACTCGTCACGACTTTCGATCCATTTTTGCAGGCCCTCAGCAAGAAGATCGGGTTTTCCGGATTCATAGAGGAATCCTGCCGAAGGAATTTGTTCCAGAAGTTCTCTTTGACCGGGAGTATCAGTCGCGGCAATTGCTAATCCCGCCAGTAAGTAGCTACCGACCTTGTTTGACACCGTGAGCGCCGCTCCAGCTATCTCGGTTCGCTCCATGGCAAGCCCCACATCAAACTGATCCATTGAGCGGATCAGGTCGTCATGATCGATCTGCGAGTACAGTTTGAGATTCACGTTGTATTGTTTCGCCAAGGCAAGTAGGACAGTGTCGTATCCCATGGACGGCTTGCCTCTTAAGTGTAGTTCAACGCGCTCGCCCAAAATCCCGCAGGCTTCCATGGCCTCTTCAATTCCCCGCCCTGGTCCGATGGTCTGGCTGAACCAATGCAACTTCAGAATCTTACCTTCAGGTCGGTGACCCGGAGGAAGCATGCCTTCCGCCAAACTCAAGGGAAACACGTTGTAGAGAACGAGCGGCCGTTCGATTTTGTAGTCGTGCTGCAGGCGATCAGCAATTAGCTCAGAGGGCGCTGAAACGTAAGCGCAATTTGGGAGATGCGTTTTTTCGATTCGACGCACAATGTCGGGCGAATCGCCTCCTGAATGCTCCGATAACAAATCTTCGCAGTCGAATCCTAACCGCGCTTGCCAGCGCCTAGCGGCTGACGCGGCCACGGGCAGGGCCGGATGTGCATGAGCGATGAACCAATCTGCCGGCTCCAGAGAAGCCTGGCGGCGCTGTTCACGCAACGCCGTCGCGTAGCCGTATTCCGCCAGCCGCTGACCACCAAGTTTCTGATGGAGTTCAAAAGCCAAACGGCGACGTCCGCGCATGAAAGTGGACCGTACGGCCCCACCGAAGTTTAGCGGCAAATAATCGACCTTTTGAAAGCGCCAACGACGGCGCGCAAGCTGTCGCTCACCACTCTGGTCGAGGGCCCGAGTAAATGACGGGCAGATTACCCGGACATCGTGGCCTGCTTCCGCGAGAGAATCGGCCTCCCTAATAAGACGTGGATTGTGGCAAACATGTGTAGCGCCGATCAGACAAATCCGCAATTTCTATTTGCCCGTCGCTGCTCTTATATGCTGGTCATATAAGACGCTAGCTCTTCTAGTAAGTTTCCATCCGATGATCCGCCGTAGCATTTCGCCTTGCCATGTACCAAACGGCGGAAAGAAGCCATGACCCCCAAGTTCTTCAGCGTACTTCATGGCTGCGTCAGTTATCGCCGGATAGAAAGGATACGAAGCGACCCCACGAACAACAAAGAGATTTGCCAGCGCGCGTTTGGCCCTCTCGTTTTTGATCTGCGCCAGCATCGCTTCAGCTTTCCTTTGGGTGGACCGCAGGGCACCCCAATGTAATTCTTCTGAACGAACACAACTACGATTTTGATGATCAGGGTGTTTTCGGAAATAAAAAGTGCCGCTCTCCGCACGCCGTATGCCGGCGCTGCGTATTAACACCCTAGTGAAAAACTCCCCGTCATCATCTGGTGTTGGGAGTTCATCCCACGGTCCTGCTTCTTCAATGAGGACCCTTGGGGTCAACCAACACCCCGGTGGAACCATGGTAAAAGGACCATCCGGATTAAAAAGATCGATCAACCAGTTCACCGGATCGTCGGTGCTAACCATGGGCCAACCTTCAGCACGTAGTCCCTGGTCCGGTTTCTGACCGTCCATAAAATAAACTGCGGCCGAGACCGCGACCATCCGCTCAGGGTTATTGAGCAATAGGTGGACTTGCGTTTCAATCTTTTCAGGGCTGAGGAGGTCATCGTGATCAAGATACTGAACGAAATCTCCTTGAGATTCATCAAATGCTCGGTTACGAGCATTACCGGGACCTTGGTTGTCCTGGCAAATGATTCTCACGTTACAGCTTTCGTGCCGCTTTGCAATCGATAAGGTTTCATCGGTTGAACCATCGTCAATCAGAATGATCTCTTTATTTTTCCAGGTCTGCCCGCACGCAGACTCTAGCGTTGCATCGATCCATCGCGCTGCGTTGTATGCCGGAATGATTATTGAAACAAGCGGTAATGGGTTCAAGAAAGCTTTAGTCCTCGTCGCCAGGTAGTGCGAGCTTTAACTAAAGCTCGATACAAAAAGGGTGCGTTATTGCGAAGGCCCGAACGGGTGTTGGAAATAAAGGCAACGTACTTGCTCTTCGCCAGGAGAGAAAGATAAGGCAACGCTGGGTCCCTATCGCCGCGCTTAGTAAGAATACCTAAGCCATACTCGTCGCGCACACACGTGAATTTGAACTCCCCAGGGTATTCATTGACAAAGTCTTCAATGGCAGTAAGAACTCCATTTCTCTCACCCCCCTCCGATACGGCATTCCAATGTTTGGCATTGAAATCCGAATTCGGCGAGAGGGCCGATCTACCCCGCTCAATACCAGCTTGCTGATAAGCTTTTCGATAAGACGCTGGTATTTTGTCAGGATCGTAATACATGTCTCTTCTTCCGTAGGGCCAAGCCACATCATGGAAGAAGACTGTGCCTCCGTATGCCAGCAGTTTCCCATCGTAAATGGTTTTCAATTCATGATAAACCGTATACCAATTGTGATCGCCATCTATCAGGATGCAGTCGAAAGGGCAGGTAATTTGTTTAAGAACTTCAAGACTTGTGCCGCGACACAGACTGACTCTTTCAGAACGGTCACACATCGCCAGTAGTTGGTTGCCGGGGAACGGCTCAATCACCGTCAATGAAAGGCTCGGAAGTCCTAGTAGTATTTCGGTATTCTCTCCTTCGTTGGCTCCTATTTCGCAAATCCGCCGGTAGTCGTTCGCTTCAATGAGGGGTAAGATGAACGTTTCTGCAAAGTGTCTCATGGCGAAAAAATCAACCCTGGATTCCAACGGCCTGATGAAAAACTTTGGTCACATGCGAATGAGAAAAGAATGAGTTCCCCACAGTCAGGGCGGTTCGACCCAGTTGATGTCTATACTTCGCGTCGCCAAGCAATTGATAAACCGCGTTTCCCAAGTCCTCAGCAATGTTGGTTTCGACGATTGCAGCAACTCCATGGTTCTCCTTCGCCCAACGCACAGCACTGCAATATGCGGGACCCCAGATGAGTATTGGCAAACCTGTAGCTGAATAGTCTGACAATTTGCTTGGAAAAGAAATTTCCATGTTTGTTCGGTCTTCAGGACCAAAGCTCATGGGAACGAATAAAACATCTGTTTCCTGCCGAAGCAACTTTACCAATTTCAGATAGGGGATCTGGCTACGCACAGTTACATTGTCGCGATCGAGTCCAAACCTAAGGATTTCAGCGGCAGAAATGTCCGAGTAGATTAGCAGGTCAGCACTGTGCGCCTCGAGCACTGACGCGAGCGTTACGAGCGATTTTGCATAATGGTGGTTGGCGATGGAGCCGGCAAAAGCGAACACCGGTCGCGCACGCTTTGGGGAACTGTTTTTAGGTGGTGAAGAAAAGGTTGGCATATCCACAGGTCGCGATGGTGGTAGAACATCCGCTGACACGTTGAATTTCCGTTGGTAGAACTCTGCCATGTACCTGGAGACACACAAACGCGTCGCAGCCTCGCGGTAAGTGCTCTCGAATTGCCGGGAAGCCCGATTCCGAATAAACGCCGGTAGGCCATCTCCCTCAGACCAAAAATCATGAAGGACTAGATGTAAAGGCAAATCCAATTCAAGTGCAACCGCTTGCGCAGTCATCCAAGAATAACCATAAGCGACGCTTAGAATTGCTTCGGGCTTGAACTTCTGAATTAATGACTTCAAGAAACGGCGACGGAGAGTCGCGGTGAGATGGAGGTAGGCCGCATAGTAGGATCCAAAGCGCGTATATAAAAGCCTCCGAAATTCAAACGAAAATGCGTCGTACGCTACTTCCGGCAACCTTAGGTTAGGATCAGATGGCCGGACACCCCCTTCCACGATTCTTAGTTTATCTGGTCGATAGCTTTGTAGTAGCCTGTATAACAACGCAGGACCGCCAACCGACGATTCAACACAGACATCACCTATATAGAGTAACCGGGGTAGTGTTACGTATTCCCGGCTCTCGGTTGCCGGCAAATCAGTCACGCTCGATTTAGCGTAAGTTGTAGGCATTCCGCATCCAGTCAGTAGTAAGTCGCATGCCGTCTTCCAGGCTGTATGAGTTTTTGTGATTCAGATCTTTCACCGACTTTGTAGTGTCAACCCGTTTCCATTTGGTCGTTAGGATCTCCGATTCCTTATGGTTAACCAGCGAAGGACTGGCACCGGTGATCTTTAAGATCACATCGGACAATTCTTCGATGCTATGGAGCGCATTGCCACCAATGTTGTAGGTTTCACCCGGCTTAAAGTTCTCGGAGATGTTTGCAAGCGTTCGAACTGTGTCCGCGAGATATGTAGAGGTGCGAGAGTGTCCACGGAAAACCGTCCAAGGGAGACCGTGGAGAGCGCAGTAAAGAAAACGGCAATTGACTGAACGATAAGGACTGTAATATTCGCCAGGACCGTAGGTATTAAACAAACGCACGACCACACTCTCCGTACCGTATTGCGCAGCCGAGTTCCGCACTTGCATCTCATTAACCCACTTGGTCATCGCATAGTCGTTCAACTGTTTTATCTCATACTCATCCATTACGCTTTCGACCATCAACTCTGGCCAATCACCGTATACTTCAGAGGAAGAAAAATGGATGAGACGAAATTTCAATCGCTCCTGCAGCCTAATGATATTTTTCGTGCCTACAGCATTCGTACGCCAAAGCGTTTCGTAGAAGTCTTCACCATTCCAGCGTCCAAACTCGGCCGCGCAGTTGTACACATAGTCAAAGGGGCCTGTGCGTTCCAGCACGCGTTCAATTTGCCGAAATTCCCCGATGTCACAACGCGCGTATAGAGGCACTTCCACATCGGTGCGGAGGCTGAAGCCTATCTCATCGGCTTCATGGCGCAGATCGCACGAAACCACATGATGGCCACGGCCGCGAAGCTCTTTGATGAGCCCGGCTCCGACCGTTCCCAAACCGCCGGTTACCAATATTTGCATTTACTTAATCCGTCTCCTGGAATTGACCGCGACTGCGACAATAATCATGCACAAGCGGCAAGTCTATGTCGGTGTAATTCGGGAATGGCAAGAATCAAAGTATCGCCGTGCCGAAGAGCGGTTCGGTGTAAGACTGGAACCACGTGTCCTTGGCGTATGCAGTGCGCTTCGTACGGAGCATGCCTTGTAGCTATTTGAACAAGATCCCATGGGAAAAACCCGGCCATGCCCGCGGCCTCATAATTAGCTTCGAGAAGCCATATTGGTGGAGGCCCAAACTCTCCCGCTAATACTCGTCCGGCGCCAAGCAGTACATCGCGTTCTCCACCCTCGACATCACATTTGATCAAGGTAGGCGCTCGCGAGAACCCTTCCACTTGCAAATCCAGCGTAGTAAGCTCAATTTCTTCTTCTTTGTAAGGCCAATCCGCCAAGGGGTACAGCGAGGCATGCATTGGATCTAGATCAGCAAAAGTCTTCAGCGTGCTTTTCCCGGTTCGGTTAGTGATTGCTAATCGCTTCGCATGACAACGCCCATTCAGCTTGTTCAGGGCAATTGATTCACTTAATAACCTAAACATCTTGCTTGATGGTTCGAAGGCATAACTGCAAGAGACATCAGCATTGCGAGCCAATAAAGCAATACTATGCCAGCCGAAGTTTGCACCTATATCTATGAATACGTCCCCCGGTTCAGATAACCTGCCTATGATGTCGGTTAGTTCGCGCTCAAACCCCCCTTGCTCATAGATATGTCGCTGATTGGGATAATCTAGATCAAGCGCAAACCGAAGGCCGTCCACCTCAAGAGCCAATACCCCTGAGGGGTGTGTGGTTCGGTGGTGTAGTAGTAGATTTAAATTGCTCTTCAAGCGCCGGTTGAGAGTCGAGGTTCGTGATGTCATAGAGGAGATAACACCCATACTATCCCTCTGAGTATGGTCGCGCGCTGAGCCCTACCTGCCCATACCAGTGATCGAGCTTCCTACCGCCATACACGGGCGTTTCAACTACTTCAAACGCGAAAGTCCTCGGAACTAATTCGATCGTATGTGACGCCATGTCTTTCAAATAGACTTCGAGCTGATAGTCCCCGGGTAGTAGCGGAAGCGAGTTCAACGAGAATCCCATCTCAGTTGACTGTCCCATTCCAACTTGAGGAACTGTGTCAAAGTCCTTGAAATCGAGAGCAGCTAACCGCTGACCTTCCATGGATAGCAGGGCAACGTATACCCCCGGATCTAATATGTCCCTCTTAGCCTCAAAGCTTATTCTTATTTCGACTGGATCAAAGGTTTTGATAGCAGGTGCAGAAGTTGAGTAGATTCGTACCCTTTTTACTATGAAACTTTCTGTCTCAATTTTCGCTGGTTCGCTAATGATTTTCGTACCGCTCGCGATGTAATTATCGACCACGTTATTTATCTCACCATCAAAGGTTGCTTTGCCTTGATCCAGCACTAAACCTCGCTCACAAATATTCCGCATGGCCGACATGTTGTGACTCACAAACAGAATCGTGCGGCCACCCCTTCCAATTTCGCGCATCTTGTCGAAGCACTTCTTCTGAAACTGCGCGTCGCCAACAGCCAGCACTTCGTCAACCAGCAGCACCTCTGTTTCCATGTGCGCCGCGACGGCGAAGGCGAGGCGGACGTACATGCCGCTCGAGTAACGCTTCACCGGCGTATCAATAAACTTTTCGACTTCAGCGAAAGCGACGATCTCGTCAAACTTGCGTTCAACTTCCGCCTTGCGCATGCCCAGTATCGCGGCGTTGAGATAAATATTTTC